>Ga0209648_10003033_pt1 | contig 14026 bp, 17 predicted proteins | sample GraSoi2013_115cm_FD_185830 | JGI IMG/M metagenome (GOLD analysis project Ga0209648, IMG submission 185830) | Grasslands soil microbial communities from the Angelo Coastal Reserve, California, USA - Sample 9_17_2013_115cm (SPAdes) (version 2) | ecosystem: Environmental > Terrestrial > Soil >...
AGCGGATGTTCCACGGAGAAGCACCGCGCCCGTCGTAGTACGTCGCTGGGCTGAGCGTCCCGTCCTCGTTCACGGGAAAGACAATGAGACCGTCGGGATCCGGCGCATTCGAGGCAATCGACTTGAGCGCGTAGCCTGGACCGCGGCCAGCCCGCAGGACCCAGAGAATCGGTGAGCCGTCCGGATTCGCGGTAGCCGGCTCGTCAAATGTCGTACCCACAAACAGCAACCTCTCATCAGGCGAGAGGGTCGCCATGGTGGCAACACGATCGAGCTTGTTGTGCGTGTTCACGGTATATCGCGCCGGGCGCAACGTGAGCTTCCCTTGCTCGTCAACCGACATCAGCCGGATGTGGTCAGGGCCGAACGAGTGCAAGACGTAAAGCATTTGCTTCGAAGGGCAATAGGCCAGCGATTTGGCGGTCCCGCTCCTTCCTTCCACAGGATTCCCCGTCGGCTGGACGTCGACGAGTGTGAGCCGGCCGTCCTCGCCTACAGCGAAGCTGGAGACCGAATTGTCGCCGCCATTGGTTGCAAACAGAAGTCGCGGATCCTCCGTGAGAATGACGCTACCCGCGCCCTCGAAAGCGTTGGGCGCGCTTTCCTCACCGCTGGTCGGTTTGAACAAGCCGGAACCAGCGCCCCCAGTCGAGGTACGGTCGACCTCGGTGATCGTGCCATCCGGATGTCGACGAAGGTGAATGACGGCGTTCTGCGTCTCGTTCGTCTGCATATATAGGTGTCCGCCACCAGTCGCTTCTCTCGGTCTCATCTCTTCTCTTGGTCTCATCTCTTCTCTCGGCCTCATCGGTTCTCTCGGTCTCATCGCTTCTCTCGACATACTCATTTCTTTCGGCATACCCGTGTCCCCCTTTTCGATTTCTCCTTTCGTCCCGTAGGATGCACCTTCTATGGAATTGGTGCACTCATCGATTCAGCAGCGCGGCTCCAGGTCCTTTAGTCAATCGGCGCCGATGCCTAGCTCGGCTAGACAGGTCCAACGCTTGTGTCTCCGCAAGGTTCCTGCGCCAGCAGCTCAACAGACCAGAACTGTTGGCCTACACCAACAGCGGCGGGCTCAACACCGCAATTGGCCTTTGCTCTTCTGATCGCTCACTACTTGGTCGAATCCTTGTTTAGCGCAGCGCCACGCAGGGTGCGAACATAATTCACCAGATCCCAAATGTGATCCGCGGTCTCGACCTTGCCGAAGGCCGGCATTCCGGTGAAGCGGATTCCGTTCTGGATGATCCAAAACAGCTCCTGGTCGGAAAAGCTCTGCACTTGCTCGCTGGTGAGATCGGCTGCGCGTGGGTGCATCCATCGGCCCGCCGGCATTGGGGTACGGCCATCGGAGCCATGACACATGCCGCACTCCGAGAAGTAAAGCGTACTTCCGCTGGCAACGCTGGCTTTTGTGTCCGCCGGGCGCGCAGGTATTCCCTGGCGGCTCGCACGGCGGATGAGGAAGTGCGTGCCCCAATTGGCAACGGACGTTTCCAGACGGCCCGGTTCCTGCAGGGCGCTCAAATTGAAACGCATCAGCGTAATCGCAATCACAATCAGCACCACAACCAGCACGAGGATCGTCCACGCGGTTCGTGATCGCATTTTGTTCTTACTTGACCTTGTCCTTGTCGCGGAGGATCGGATAGAACTGAATCCAGGTCATATCGGTTTTGGCCACATTGGCGAGATGGCACCCTGCGCATGTTTCCAGCGGCGCTTCTGCAGCGGTTGCCTCATAAGGCAACGGATGATGCCCGAAAGTGAAGTAGCCCCACCCGTTCGACTTGGCAAACTTCTTGGAGTCTTTCATCGATAGATCGATGCCGTTGTACACGCCGTTGAAATATCCACGTCCGGATGGTTCCGTACGCGAACCGTCTGGGAATTTTGGATCAAGGATGCGAGTCAACTCTTTGACGATGACAGTTCCTTCTGGAAACTCGCCTGTCTTCAGATAGGCATCAACGTTTTTCTGCTCGATGTATACGTGATGATATTCGGGGAAGTTCGACTTGGTCCAGCCTCCGGGCTGGTCGCAGTTGTACTTTCCATTATTGAGGCCCTCGGGAGTTAGGGGAGCGCCTACAAAGACCCACCTGCGAAAGACGTGTGGGTCAGGTTCCTTCATCTTGCCCTGAGAGTCAAACACGGCCGAGGTTTGAGTCTTCGGGGCGGGTGCTTTTGTCTGAACCAGCGCAACGGTCGCACCAGCGAGGAACAACAGGCCGGCGAGTGTTGGCAACAAATATCGTTTCATGGTGCAGTCTCCTTTAAATTGTGATTTTCGTCTTAGCATGTAATCGGTTTGTTCCCACCTCTGCCAACGAAGACAGAGATGGGGCACCCGCGATCTCGTGATGGTAACGGCAACCTAAATTCCCGGTCGTCTACTTTCTCTTCGCCTGATTATTGCTGCGGTAGATCCTGGTATGGCATTACGAGATATAGCTCGGAATGGCTCGGCAGATGGGCGACGTAAGGTTGGCCGTCTGAACCGTCACGACCGAAGCTTGCGAGATCCTCGTTGTGCGGCGTGATGATCATCACGTGAGGACCAACGTGATAGGTGTGGTCCTCGCTATGTGAAGTTCCATGCAAATCTTGAACCCACGCGCCCGCGAACATGTACATCACTCCAATCTGCGTAATATGAACTGGATGGCCGGCCAGGCTGTCCTTGATCCATTGCATGGAAGTCTTGTCCAGGCACATCGGCTCGTCGTGCGGATAGCCGGGAACGCCCGGGAGACATGTCCAGTTGCTTTTTCCGGGACGCAAAATCCGATACTGCGCGTTTGGATCCTTGGGATTTGCCGGCCAGTCAGCGATCACGGCATCTTTGGTGACAAATGCCGGTCCTGCTCGCAATGCGTCAGCAATCTTTTGTTCGTCTGTGACCGGCTTCGTCAACGACGTATCCATCTGGGCAGCAGCAACGAGCGTAGTGGCGAAGAGCGCAATTCCAAGTAATCTGATCACATCTACTCCCGTTGATTAAAGCGTTGTCACACGATGGCGCTCATGGTGACTTAAGAACCGGATAACCTCGCACGTATACCCAGTCGGTTGACTGGGCCGGGACATGACAGGGTATGCAATCTTTCTTGAAGTCAGTCGCCACCTGCTTATCGGGTGCGTCGGCTTTGTAAAGCGCCCATCCCCATCCATTGCCCCACAAGGGGTTATTTGGAAAGCGGTGTTTTTCATCCTTGATCATGACGAACCACACTATCGTTCCAGAAGCCCAACCCGCATCACCTGTCGTCATTTGAGCGTGATCCGTCTTGAATGTCTCTTTCACCATCACCGTGCCATCCGCGAACTTTCCATTTTTGCGGTAATACTCAGCCGCGCCAGGCGAGGCGTAAGTGATGTGCATTTGATTCCCCGTCGGATCGACCACCCACCATGCTCCAAGTAATTGGTACTGGTCTCGATAGTCGGCCGGCTTACGAATGTTCCCGGTTTTGTCGGCCAGTTCAAAGCCGTTGAAGGCCGCGGTCTTTGGGGGCGCGGGTTTTTGGGAGTTGACGAGCAGGCCAGCCAGGAGGACGAGCGCAAAAGTGAAAAACGAAATGCGGATCATCGCAACCCTCCAATCTCCACTGATGTCTTGGCTCATTTGCCAGGTTGCCTTTTGTCGAGAGCAGTTCATAGTTGGCGAGAGAACAGGATCACAGTGGCTCTTTCAGCACAGGCGCGAAACCATCGCCAGCAGTTCTCGCCAGTTGGACAACCATGAAAAGGGGTCGGACATCCCTTTTAGTGAGGAGGAGCGCACATGGGCACCATTTCACGAGGCTTTTCCGGTCGACGCGGCGCGGCAGATGTAAAGCTACCGCCAGGGCAGTACCTCACTACTGACTTCCCCGTCTTGTCCGCAGGACCCACGCCACGCGTGCCACTCGACCAGTGGGAGTTCACGATCGATGACGGCACTGACGTTTTGCGGCGATGGAACTGGAAGTCGTTTCGCCAGTTGCCCGCCGAGACCATCACCGTCGACATACACTGCGTCACGCGATGGTCAAAACTCGGCACAATTTGGGAAGGCGTTTCCCTTGATACGATTCTTGCAGGCGTAAAAACCGAGGCAGAATTTGCTCTGGCGCATTCGTACGGCGACTACTCCACAAATCTGCCGCTCGAAGATCTCATCAACAAGCAGGCCTGGGTCGCGTTCCGGTTTGACGACGAAAATCTTGCGCCTGAACACGGCGGCCCAGCACGCCTTCTGGTCCCCCATCTTTACTTCTGGAAGAGCGCGAAGTGGGTGCGGGGCATTACGCTGATGCACGAGGATAAACCGGGGTTTTGGGAAAGCCTCGGTTACCACAATTATGGGGACCCATGGCGGGAGCAGCGTCATTGGGGCGACTGAGGTGGCTTGTCGGAACGGTCGTTGCTCTTCACGACGAAACGGCGACGGCACGGACGATCACGCTCGAAGTTCCAGATTGGCCTGGTCACCTCGCAGGCCAGCACGTTGATGTGCGTTTGACGGCGCCGGATGGATATTCGGCAGTTAGGTCATACTCGATCGCCTCCGCATCGAACTCCGAAAGGCGCGTTGAACTTACCGTCGAACGACTGCCAAACGGCGAAGTCTCGCCCTATCTGACACAAGAAGTCGCAGTCAGTGATCGCCTGGAGTTATTAGGTCCGCTCGGCGGCTGGTTCGTGTGGCGCGCCCAGCAGCCTGAGCCGATCCAGCTGATTGCAGGAGGTTCCGGCATGGTTCCGCTCATGGCTATGATTCGCTCGCGGGCGGCGGCGGGCAGTACTGCGCCGTTTCGATTGCTGTATTCCGTGCGCGAACCGGGAGCGGTTTTCTACCGCGATGAACTGCAGACGCGATCCGATCGAGACCGTTCTGTGACCCTTGCCTACGCGTACACACGAGCCGCTCCAAAGGATTCGTCACGACCGCCAGGCCGCATCGATGCCGAGCTGGTCGCGGAAGCTACTTGGCCTTCAAAGCTTGGACCGACATGCTATGTCTGCGGCCCCACACCGTTTGTAGAAATTGCTGCTGGCTTCCTCAGCGCCTGCGGCAACCGTCCTGACAAGATCAAGACGGAACGTTTTGGCCCCACGGGAGGAAAGAAATGAGTTCGCATATGGACTACCTTGACGGTAACGCTGCCGCAGGTGAATTGAGCAAGATATTTGTCATGGATGTCACGGCTGCAGAGGGACGGTGTGCGCACTGCGGCGCGACAAAGCGATTCGCAGAGGCGCATTTATACATGCACGCCCCCGGCGTCGTGGCGCGATGCGCCGATTGCGAACACGTACTCCTTCGTCTTGTAAATGTTCACCAGCGCGTGCTCCTTGACGTGCGTGGCATGACCTACTTGAGTCTCGACACGGCATAAGTCCCGGAGCGAGGCCAGCACTTTGTGATTGCCACCTATCGAGTCAAGGGAACCGTACCTCTTGCGAGTGGGGCATCCCCGCTTGTGAACCAAATGGCAAAGACAGTTGAAGGAGTTTATGGGCAACAAACTTGAAAACAAGGTTGCAGTAGTCACAGGCGGCAGCGCGGGCATCGGAATGGGCACTGCTAAACATTTCGTTGTCGAAGGCGCACAGGTGTTTATAACCGGGCGTCGGCAGTCGGAACTGGATAAGGCCGTTGCCGCGATTGGCGGCAAAGTCACCGCCGTTCGGAGCGACACCTCCAAGCTCGCCGATATTGACTTGCTTTACCAACCGTTAAGGATCAGGCAGGCCGCATCGACGTCCTCTTCGTCAATGCCGGATTTTACGAGGTTGGGAAGCTCGGTGAAATAACCGAAGAGCACTTCGACAAGACGTTCAACACAAACGTGCGGGGTTTGCTATTTGCAGTGCAAAAAGCACTACCGCTGCTTTCCCGAGGCTCCTCCGTCATCCTCGTCGGCGGAATCGCGTCAATCAAGGGTTTCGAAGCGTTTTCCGTTTGCGATGCTACCAAGGCAGCGGTCCGTTCTTTCGCGCGGAGCTGGATCATCGACTTGAAGGGTCGCGGTATCCGCGTCAACGTTCTGAGTCCCGGCCATATCGACACGCCCGGCTTGTCGGTCCTCTTGACCGATGAGCAGAAGGCCAGCGTTCTTGCCAACGTGCCCCTCGGTCGCTTGGGCGCGCCTGACGACATGGGCAGAGCAGCAGTGTTTCTCGCCTCTGATGACAGCAGCTACGTCAACGGCGTCGAACTTTTCGCAGATGGAGGTGTAGCGCAGTACTAAGTGATTTCCAGTTTGCATAGGGATTGGCGCAGCATGAAAAACGGGCTCACCGATCAACATCGACAGCGAAACGAAATTATGTTCTGGCGCGTAAGTCGCCCAGCAATGCAGGAAAGAAAACTCTAGAATTGAGCGATGTGCCCTCGACCGGCGTGTCGACTCATGCCTCGGCGCAGTGCGATCGAACCTGAGCCAACGCTCGCCTTTGTGGGTGAGGACGACGTTGAGCTGCCTACGCAGCCTTTCGAACAGGACTAGATTTGGCAACCTCGCGGCATGTCTTAGCACAACGACGACACGCCTCGGCACATCGCCGCATCGTTTCCACATCGTCATGTTTTTCGCACTCCGCTGCACAGGCGTCGCAGATATCTGCGCAGACACCGCAAAGCTCAGGTGCAAACTGCGAAGTTCCCGAGAGCAGAGTCACGCAAGCGCCACATACTGGCGTGCACTCGTGACAGAGCCGGATGGATTCTGACATGCGGGAGGGATCATGGGTCAGGCCCTCATCCACGCACGCTGAGCACCAACGCACGCATTGCAGGCATTCTTCTATACAGCGTTCTATGATCGGATTAGAGGCAGTGGTGGCCATCGGAATGTCCTTTCAAACTTAAGGTGCGATCACTGTTCGAATAGGTTGCCTATCCAGCGAAACAGATGGTTCTCACGCGAGGATGCCTCCCGGCGGCTGCAGCTCACGTGAGGCCGTGAACCGCGAGCAACGCATCACGTTACTACTGCATCCCCACAACAAGATTCCTGAGCAAGCTGCCAGGCAAATTGCCAAACCCAAGGAGACGTTTATGCCGGAATCATGTCGTATTCACAAAGAACATTTGCACAAACACGGTCCCGCGTGCGGGCACACCGCTGTCCAGCACGAGGGCCATACCGACTACCTTCATGATGGTCACCTGCACCACTCCCATGCGGATCACGTCGATGAGCATACGATTGCAATCGACGCAAGGCATCCCGCGTCAGCTACAGCCGATCACAAGTGCGGGGGCCATGGCAGGGAACACAAACATGGAACGGGATGCGGGCACGAGGCGGTTCCGCACGGCGATCATACGGACTACCTGGTAGACGGGCATCTTCACCATGAGGAGGGCGGCAGGTGTCATAACCATGGGCCAATTGAAGTCCGAGCCGCATGAACATGTGTCCTCATCGATGGCGCTGAGATCGGAAAACTAAAGTTGCCTTTGAGGAGGCGAAATGCAAGACATTCTCGGCGTGCACCATGTGACCGCGATCGCCAGCGATCCTCAACAGAACATTGATTTCTACGCAGGTGTGCTTGGCTTGCGGTTGGTAAAGCTGACGGTCAACTATGACGACCCAACAACCTACCATCTCTATTACGGAGACGGGCAAGGACATCCGGGAACGATCATGACGTTCTTCCCTTGGCCCGGCGCCACCGGCGGCCGGATCGGAACCGGACAGCTGACGGTCACATCGTTTGCCGTGCCAGAAAAATCCCTTGGTTATTGGAAGAGCCGTCTGAGGGACCACGAGACGTCAGTTCAGGAAGCGCGATCGCAATTCGACGAAAAGATTTTGTTCTTTACTGACCGGGATGGACTCCAGCTCGAATTGATTGCCACGCCACACGCCAACCCTAATCGCATGTGGAATCGCGGCCCGGTGCCGGCGGATTTTGCCATTCGCGGTTTCCATCACGTGACTCTGTCGGAAAACGGATACGAAAGGACTGCGTTCCTACTTACCGATATTCTTGGCTTTAAGCGTGTTCAAGAACATGGAGCTCGCTTCCGGTATGCAGCAAGCAGTGGCCAGCCCGGAACGATTGTCGATCTGATCTGTGCTCCTGAAGGTCGTCCCGGCAGAGTAGCTGTAGGAACTGTTCATCACGTTGCATGGCGTACGCCGACCGATGAGCAGCAGGTGAAATGGCGCGAGACCCTAAGAGGCTTGCAGTACAACGTGACGCCAGTCATTGACCGCACTTACTTTCATTCCATCTACTTTCCCGAGCCCGGTGGCGTTCTTTTCGAAATTGCAACGGATCCACCCGGCTTCGCGGTCGACGAACCCGCGGACAAGATAGGGTCGACCCTGGTGCTTCCGAACTGGCTCGAAAACGAGCGTAGCGAGCTGGAACGGATTCTTCCGCCGGTTTACTTGCCGACACTAGCCGGAGGTCAACCCGATGCCGCCGCCTGACGACCTAGGCTTCGTTCACAAGTTTGTGCAAGCCCGACCGAATGTGCGCCACCCTGTCACACTTCTCTTGCTACACGGTACTGGAGGCGACGAGAACGACCTTTTGCCTTTAGGAAATGAACTCTGGCCTGGCGCCGCCCTCCTCGGTGTGCGAGGCAACGTGTCGGAGAATGGCATGCCGCGTTTCTTTCGCCGCTTTGCCGAAGGAGTTTTTGATGTAGAGGACCTCAAGTTTCGCACGGACGAGCTGGCACGATTCATTGATGCCGCTTCGGCGCGATACGATTTCACCACCAAGCGGTTGATCGCGGTGGGCTATTCCAACGGAGCGAACATTGCTGCTAGTTTGATTCTGCTTCACCCGCATTACCTGGCCGCCGCAGTCCTCTTTCGGGCGATGGTGCCCTTTATACCCGATCTAATTCGGAACTTCAGCAATCTTTCGGTATTCATCGGCGCGGGCCGCCTCGATCCCATCGTCCCCCTGGCCCAACCTGAAGAACTCGGAGCCATATTCGAGAGCGGCGGCGCCGACGTGACCATCTCTTGGAGCCAAGGCGGTCACGAACTCGGCAAAGATGATATCCAAGCCGCGAAAAGCTGGCTGTCCAGATCCAAGGTCAGGAAAAGAGTTGCAGCGTGAGGTAAGCACGTAGTAGCAAGTACCATTCTGGTGACGCCCCGACTGGCACTGCCAACGCAGCTGATTGAGATCAAATTCAGTGCGAAGGTGCGATAGCCTTGCCACCACGCACACCTCACTCGGCGTGCGTCGATTCATTTGTGAATGGCTTGGTTTAGCGCTTCTACACCTTTTGTGTTGGGCGTATGAGGTGGTGTACTGTCGGCGCCTCGCGAATAAGACTTCGCACACGTTCCTCGACGTCGCGGTCGGCGTGGGTCAAGCGTTCGTGCTGGCGAATGTGTTCCGCCCAGGAATCCACCAGGAAGGCTTCTACGTAGCGGTTTGGACGTTCGAGGTCCTGAAAGATTCCCCATCGGTATGCGCCGTCGCGACGACGAATGCGCTCAAATTTGCGAATCGCCCGAAGAAACCGTGTTTGATTCTCTGGCTCAACATCGTATTCAACCGTGACAAGGGCCGGGCCAGAATCGGCGATAGCCGCATCCTCAATCGACGTAATGGGCACCCTCCAGTGAACCCACGGCGTGAGGTCAACCGTCAGGTCAGGCAACTTGAACAACAGCCCCAATGCTGCGGTGGCGATGGTTCCGCAGCCGGCCCACACCAGCGCCGCGTGGATACCAGTCCTTGCTGCCAGCGCACCCCATAGAGCGCTTCCGCCTGCCATCGCCCCTTGAGACACAAGCATCGAGACCGCAAGCACCCGAGCGCGGACCCAGTCGGGAGTACAGTTTAGAGTGAGCACATTGAAGAGCGAAATGAAAACAATCCATGCCGCGCCTGCAGTCAGCATGGTTGCGTTCAATGCCGACAGGTTGCGCAACATGCCTGCGGCTATCATGCTGAGTCCAAAAACCAAAACGCCCCCCGACACTGCGGCTTCGGCGGACCACCGGGCCCGAGCCCGCTGGATCGCCAGCGCACCCAGCACGGCCCCGAAACCGAATGAACCGAGTAGAAATCCGTAGCCGGTTGGATTTTTGCTTACCTCATGCGAGACCGCGGGTAACAACGCCAGGAGTCCGCTGGCGAAAAACATAACCATCCCTGAGCGAAAAAGCAGCGTGCGAAGACCGGGGGAAAAGCGCACGTATCGGACCCCCGCCAGTGTTGCGCCAGTCAAGGTCTCGGGAGGAGTTGTTCGTTTACGAGGGTGTCGCCGCCAGCGGGCGACGACCAGGATCACGCCCACAAAGGACGCGGCATTGATGGCAAACGCAGTGCCGACTCCCGCCACCGCGATGACAAGCCCGGCCAGCGCCGGTCCAATCGCCCGGGCGAAATTGAATTCAATGCCGTTGAGCGCCGCAGCAGATGCGAGATCCTCCCTCGAGACCAATTCGGGCAAAACGGCTCGCCAGGTTGGACTCTCGAAGGCGTCTCCCGCTGAGAGGGCAAATGTGAGGATCAACAGCAGCAATGGAGACATAAGTCCGCCGATGGTCACCGTGGCGAGGACAATGGCCACAGCAGCCATCCAGGCTTCCGTAAACAAAATCAATTTGCGACGGTCGACGATGTCGCCGATCGCTCCCGCGGGCAGGGCAAAGATGAAGAACGGCAGCGCACTCGCCGTCTGTGTGAGCGCAACGTACATCGGCCCGGCGTTCAGCGACACCATGAGCCAGGCCGCTCCCACACTCTGCATGAACGTGCCCACATCGGAAGCGATGTCGGCAAACAACAGGTTACGAAACGTGCTGACGCGTAGGGGTCGCCACAGGCTGGGCGCCACCGCCCTCGGGTTATCGCTGGGAACGCTCAACATCTCCTCTCATCTTATTCAGGGACTCAACAACCAGCGATATGGCGCAGTCTCCGTGTGTCGAGAGCACCTCGCCGCGTTGGACCGTACGCAGGTTGCCCACTGCAACACGACGACATTGCAGCGCAGTCGAGTGTCAGAAATATCTGCTTAGCACGAGAGCTGGTCAGAGCGAGTCCACGGGTTATATCGGTCATGTTGTCGTTTCTGGTGGAGTTGCGCTCGCTTGATCCTGCTTGATTTGCGAGGTACACAATACTTTTATACCGTGAACGGCGGCCGGGAGGCGCTCTGGATACTCCCTTCTACAGATTCCACGCATCCAATCCGACCAAGCCCGAGCGAAAGCCCTATTCCTGCGAAGGCATCCTAATAGCACCATGATCACGAAGAGCGAGCGCTACCGCGAGATCGTAGGTGTACTCGCGCGTCGATTCCCGAACGGCACGAAGCGGCGGAACGATTCCCTTTTGTGCCGTGTTCGCGGAAGGATGAAAAGACGTGTTTGGCCTTGGAATGCGTACGAGGCGATCGGGATCCCTCTCCGCTTCGCGGGATCGGGTTTTCAGAGAAACTGCCTCTGTCACACCGGAGCCACCTGTTTTAGACTAAGGGCCTCTAACGTGTGATGGGGTCGAAGCAACGTGGCGCTGCTTGCCAGGTCGAAACCAAGAGAACGCGCTGTTGAGGCCAGTATTACCTTCCTTGAGCAGGTCTTTGCAGGTCATCTTCAGCATGACTTCCGAGTACGCCTTTGGAATAGCGCCACCTGGGGCTCGGGCAGCCCTCGATTCACCTTGGTATTGAACCATCCCGGCGCGTTGCGTGCGATGTTCCTGTCTCCAAGCGAGGTGACACTCGGCGAAGCGTATGTCTTCGGAGACGTCGACATTGAAGGCGACATCGAAGCAGTGTTCAAGGTCGCCGAATACCTGGCTGAACGAGAGGACATGCTGCCTGGGCGGCGTCTGCGGACGCTTTTAGGCAGATTGCCCGTCGAACAGCGCCCTCGACAGCTTCCTCGGTACGGAGAGCTGCGCGGGGCGATTCACTCAAAGCAACGCGATTGGCAGGCAGTCAATTATCACTATGATCTGCCACCCGCGTTCTTCGGGCTCTTTCTCGACAAACAGTTGGTTTACTCATGTGCCTACTTCTCCTCGCCCGATGAGAATCTCGAAAGCGCGCAGCACCGCAAGATTGAATATATCTGTCGGAAGCTGCGGCTACGTCCAGGAGATCGCCTGCTCGACATAGGCTGCGGGTGGGGATCCCTCATCATTCACGCGGCGTTGCACTACGGTGCGCACTGCCTGGGAATTACGCTAAGCAAGAAGCAGGCAGAGTACGCTCGCGAGCGCATTCGCGAATTGGGGCTGGAGGAGCGCTGTACCGTCGAGATTTGCGATTACCGGGAACTCGACACTGGGAAACAGTTCGACAAGATTGCCAGCGTTGGCATGTTTGAACATGTCGGGGAAGCCTTACTGCCAGAGTACTTCGGTCGAGCCTGGCTCCTGCTGCGCCCAGGAGGAGTGTTTCTGAATCATGGCATCGCCGATTCGGTTAACCATCGTCAGGGTGGCCCATCGTTTGTCACGAAATACGTCTTCCCCGATGGCGAACTCGTTCCCATCAGCACTACCTTGAGAATCGCTGAGTACAGCGGGTTCGAGGTGCGCGACGTGGAAAGCTTACGCGAACACTATGCATTGACGCTCCACCATTGGGTACGCCGGCTGGAAGATCATGACAGCGATGCACGGGCAATTACGGACGAAACGACCTTCAGGATATGGCGCCTGTTCATGGGGGGTTCGGCCCATCGGTTCCGTACGGCGAAGTTAAACCTATACCATTCGCTACTCGCAAAACCGGCAGACGGGTCAACTGGCATGCCGCTTACGCGCGCCGACTGGTACGAGAACCAGGCATAAATTCGATTTCTGACGTAATCGCGGAAAGAAGACTTCAACCGGCGTAAGGATCCCACCGCTTCTCCGTTACTGGCGTCGCCGGAGCAACTCGCGGGTTTACCGCACGCACTCATCATCACGGCCGAAAACGACGTGTTGCGCGATGAAGGCGAGGCCTACGGCCGCAAGTTGATCGGCGCCGGAGTCGAAGTTGTGACGACACGCTACAATGCGGCCATTCACGATTTCGTTATGCTAAATGCACTCGCGCAGGCAGCGCCTACGCGAGCAGCAGTGGCGCAAGCGGTAGATTTTCTGAAGAGTGTTCTTGTTCCGAAGCCGACGAAAACTCCTTAGTGCTCGGTGAGCAGGCCGTTGGCGGTGATTATTATGACTTTCATTCCCATTTTGAGACGTGAACGTCCTGGGCGCCCGTGCACCCAACGGAAATGCAGCTAGTCGGCCGCCGATGTACTCGATGGCGTTTTCGCTGTGGATACGGCTAACAAAGTCAGTGCGCTCACCAGAAGCGGATACCAAACCTGCGCCACCCAGGGCACGGGAATGAGAAAGAGGATGTCGACTTCTTTGAGCGACGTGGGCCAGCGCACAGTAGCCCATAGACCAGCATAGTACGCGATGTCCCAAATGGCGAAGGCCCAAAGGAAAGATGCCCAGCGCTCTCTGGTTCTGGGGGCAGCAAGCAAGGCGGTGCAGACTAGCATCAGCATGGTGGCTGCCTCCCGCAGGACTTCGATGGTAAGCAGGCTCGGGGGAAATCGCGTAAGCGACTGTGCCTGCTGGTAGGTCGCGGACAATCGTCGAACTTCCGCAAGGGTGCCGCCATTGTAACCTGGCAATAGACCTACCGCAGCTCGCAGATAAACGACAACCGCCGCTTCGACGAAGCCGAACGCCAAAGCGAACGCGGTGATTATGAGCTTCTTTCGCAGGGTAATTCCTAGACCTTTTCGTCGCCACAGAAAGTACGCAGCGGCCGGAACGACGATCAACAGGTTGACCCACCACGGGTGAGCGAATGCTTGGAATTTTTCCATAAGGAAAGGATTCTAAATCCGGACAGTCAAGTCATGTAATCTCGCTGGGAGAGATGCTCCTAGTCCGTGACGGCCCCGGGACCGGCGGGCTAAGCGGTAGACGCGGCGCGATGATAATCCAGGAACGATGCCAGTGCGGTCTTGCCCATGTAGGTCTCAAGCCGGGCAGGGTCGGTCTTGCGCAAGTCGACCAGGATCAG
>Ga0209648_10003034_pt1 | contig 14026 bp, 15 predicted proteins | sample GraSoi2013_115cm_FD_185830 | JGI IMG/M metagenome (GOLD analysis project Ga0209648, IMG submission 185830) | Grasslands soil microbial communities from the Angelo Coastal Reserve, California, USA - Sample 9_17_2013_115cm (SPAdes) (version 2) | ecosystem: Environmental > Terrestrial > Soil >...
ACGATGCCGCTGCCGGCCTCGTTGCGGCTCTCGAGCGTGGCTTCGCCCACGATGTGGAACTTCCTGGCGTCGCCGGTCTGCGCCAGCGCTTCCTTCTTCCACTTGCGCAGCCACAGGATGCGCCACAGCGTGGGATCGATGACGGCGATCTCGCGGCCGCGCATGTAGCGGCTCGCCACCGCCGACAGCGTGCCGAAGTCCGACACGTAGCGGTCGACGGCGCCGATGACCGTGGCCATCTTGTTGTTCGGCTCCTGGTACTGCGTGGCGATGCCGGTGAAGCCCGAGAAGTTCTGCTTCTGGGTCGAACCCATCAGCAGCAGGTTGGGCTTGCCGCCGGCGTTCCAGGCCGACTTGATGACAGTCTTGAGCAGCGCCTCGGTCGAGGTGCGCTGCGTGCCGTCGGTCGGCGCCCCGGTGTTGCCCGCGGAGAAACCGCCCGAGGTGCCCGTCGCGCCGCGGGAGATGTTCGAGACGAGCCAGCTCTCGAAACCGCCCATCTTGCGCGGCGTGACACCGGACTGCGCGCCCGAGGCCTGGTTCTGGCAAGCGATCGCTTCCAGATCCATCTTGATGCGACGGCCGGCCAGCGCGGTCTGGTAGCTGATCTCGCTGTCGCGGCCGGCCTTCTTCACGACCTCCTGGGTGGCCGAGATGGTGAACGGCTTCTTCAGGATCTGCGTGCGGTTGCCGACGCGGGCAGTCGGCACGATCGCCGCCGCCGTGGTGTCATCGCCTTCGAGCTGGGCGTTCGTGGTGTCGGCATTGCCGAGCGCGTCGAGCTGCCATTCCTCGTAGGTCGCCTCCGCGCTGCCGGAGCCGATGGCCGCCTGGAACGGCGTCTCGTCCTTGTTGAGGATCGAGATGATGTTGTGCAGCGACTCGCGGTTGCCCACGGCGTTGTTGCTGATCAGGGTATTGGTCGGTGCCGCCAAAGCAGCCTCCTATCGTTAGGGTGGTTGGTTAGAGTCCGTTGATGAGGTTTGATTACAAACCGTTGAGACGGATCAGCTCGGCCGCATCGGCGTTCCGGTTGCCGGCGCGATTTGCCGGTCCGGGCGCGACGCGAGTCGGTGTTGGTTTGCCGGGGGTCTTGCCCGCCTTCGCGGACAAGGCTTTTCCTTCGGATGACCTCAGGACATGCTGCTGGGCCTGCTCGAAGCGCATCGCGCTGAGCGCCATCTCGATGATCGGGGCCTCGTGGATCTGGGCGATGCGGTCGGCCGGGATGCCCTTGGCGAACAGGAACTTGGCGAGCTCGTTGTAGGTTTTCTGCGCCTTGTCCGGGCTGCCGAAATAGTCGGGCAGCTGGTGCGCGAGCTTGGCGTTTTCGGCCTGCTTGACCTGCTCAAGGGCCTGTGCGGCGCGTTCGTTGGCGGCCTTGGTATCCTCCTGCTGGCGCCGGTTCGCGTCGGCGAGCAGCGCCTGCTCTTTCTGGCGCTCCTGGTCGAGGCGCGCATATTCGGCCGGGTCTTTCTCGGCCAGCGTCTTCCAGTCGACCTGGGCCCACTTGTTGGCGAAGGCGCGCTGCAGCGCCGGGCCGGTCTGCTGCCACCACTGGCCGGCCTGGGTGATCATGGCATTGGCGCGCTCGACGTCCTGCGCTGCCTGGGTCCGCACCTGGGCGGCTTCGCGGGCCTTCTCATTGACGAACTCGAGCCGCTGCTGTTCGTACTTCTTCAGGACAGGCCGCAGCTTGGCCGGCACGGCGTCCCATGCCGCCTTGTCCTCTGCGCTCCAGAATTCGGGGGCCTCGCCGTCTTCGGCCGAGGCTTCCGCTTCTTCGTCGGCAGCTTCTTCGGCGGTATCGTCCCCTTCCCCGCCGTCGTCGGCCTCAACCTCGTCGCCCTCGTCCCCATCGGCGGACGCTGTCTCTTCAGCCTCGTCTTCGCCGGCTTCGCCAAGATCGGCCATCAGCGCCACGGCCTCGGCGACGTCCACCGACTCGGGGCGTACTGCCCCGGTCTCGCTGTTCAGGTTGCTTGATGCTGGGAGGCTTTGATGAGCCATGATGCCGAACCTCTTGGTGAGTGTCGGCAGGGATAAGCCACAACATTGCGCAGGAACGTCAAGCGTCCGTTTCAATTTTTTTCAGAAAGAGTGTCATACACCCTGCATTTCGCGCACGGCTGGGCTCGGGGGCGACACTTGATCCGCATGTCCGCCACGGGTCAGTCTGAGACTAAAAACTGATCCAGCAAAATGACCGCTTCACCCTTGAAAGCGGACATCCTCCTGCGCGCGGTTGGCGTCAGCTCAGTGCCAATATCGGAAGTCAGCTGAGGTCAGGCCGTGGTCGGAACAGCCGGGAGCGGTGTTCGAGGATTGAGCGACCGCCAGCAATCGAAACACGTCATGGACTCTTCATGTTTGCGGCGATGTGATCCCAATCCTTGGCAAGGTGGGTATCTAACATCGTCATAGGAATACCCTTGGCCGCTGCGGCGTCACGGCACGCCCGGAGATCCTTCAGCATGATCGGCAACCCTCGTTCCAGATTGGCTTCGATCCATCCCCACGCCTGAACAATGAAGCTGTTTGCGGTACCGTTACGCATAACAGCCATCACGGTCTCCATGTCGACACCATGCGCTGCTGCCATAGCGCGTGCTTCCAGAACCAGTGAGACGGTCATTAGGCTCACCGCATTATTGGCAAGCTTCGTCACCATCCCCATCCCAACGGGTCCGCAGTTGTAGATCGTTCCCATGGTCTCAAGAGGCGCCCTGCAGCGTTCGATGGCGGTCAGGTCTCCGCCAGCAATCAGGGCCAAGGTGCCCTTCTCGGCACCAATCCGGGCGCCACTCACCGGACAGTCAACCAGGTCGATGCTTTTGGCGCGCAACTCCGCGGCCAACGCCTGGCAGTACACCGGCGCGAGCGTGCTCATGATAACAAGTGTGCTGCCAGGACGCATTGAGGCGACTGCACCATCCAGTCCTCGCAAAACATGTTCTGTCTGCTCCTGGTCGATGACGATAGTCACGAGAATGTCGCTCTCCGCAGCAACTTCCCTTGGGTTGCGTTTTTCAACGATGCCCTTCAGCTTTAGAGCCTCAATCGCCTCACGGCGGCGGTGCACACAGCTGAGCACTCGAAAGCCGTGGTCAAGAAGCCGGGCAGCCATAGGTTCACCCATGTCGCCAAGCCCAATGAAACCGATAGTTTCCCTGGCCATCCTGCTCTCCCTCAAAACCTTGCTTGAGCTGGGCTGCTTCCAGCAGCCGGATTCATAAGTCCAATAGACGCGAATACACCACGCTACGAGATCGGATTGTGAGGTGCACGCCGAAAGAGCCGCCGGCCTCGAAAGCCCAAGCGCAGCGCAGGCGCTGCGATGAGTCGTTGCCAGGGAGCCCGGGCCGGACGTAGCGTGCAATCGTAGTTTCAGGATCAGGGAGACGGCTTGGCCCGAGAGCAGCGCAGACTGGCGGCTATCGTCGCCGCCGATGTGGTCGGCTACTCGCGCCTGATGGGCCGCGATGAGAGCGGCACGCTCGCGCGCCTTCGGGAGCACCGCAAGCAGCGCTTCGAGCCCACGCTGGCCCGCCATGGCGGCCGATTGGTCAAGCTGGCCGGCGACGGTGCACTTGCGGAGTTTCCCAGTGCGGTGGACGCCCTTGGTGCGGCAATCGAGTTCCAGCAGTTGATGGTCGAGGGCAACCGAGGCCAGCCCGAAGACACGGTCATCGTGTTCCGAATTGGACTGCATCTCGGCGACCTGATCGTTGATGGCGACGACCTTTACGGGGATGGCGTGAATGTCGCAGCTCGTCTGGAGGCGGAAGCGCCCCCGGGCGGGATCGTGATTTCGGGCGACGTGCACAATGCGGTTGCCGGAAGACTCAAGGCCAATTTCGACGATCTTGGTGGCCTTGTGCTCAAGAATATTGAGCGCTCGGTACAGGCGTTCGGCGTGAGATGGGAGGCGGCGGACTGGAAGGTCACGTCCCCAGCGGTTGTCACGGTGGCAGCCGGTACGCCTTCATCGAGTGTCGATGTTCCGCTCGCACTGCCAGACAAGCCCTCCATCGCGGTGCTGCCGTTCCAGAACATGAGCGGAGACCCGGAGCAGGAATACTTCGCCGATGGCATCGTGGAAGACATCATCACCGCTCTGTCCCGATTCAAATCCCTGTTCGTGATCGCCCGCAATTCAAGCTTCACCTACAAAGGTCGAGCCGCCGACATTAAGCAAGTTGGGCGCGATCTTGGTGTCCGTTACGTCCTCGAAGGCAGCGTGCGCAAGGCCGCGAACAAGGTGCGCATCACTGGACAGCTAATCGACAGTGAAACAGGAGCGCATTTATGGGCGGACCGGTTTGATGGTTCGCTCGAAGATATGTTTGAGCTTCAGGATTATGTGACGACAAGTGTCGTCGGTGCAATCGCGCCGAAACTTGACCAAGCGGAGATGGATCGGGCGAAGCGAAAGCCAAGCGAGCATCTAGATGCGTACGACTGCTTCCTCCGAGGAAAGGCACACCTGTACGACCGGACAAGAGAATCCACTGAGGAAGCCTTGCGACTGTTCTACTGCGCAATTGAACTTGATCCGAATTTCGCCACTCCTTACGGGATGGCTGCGGGATGCTACTCGACTCGCAAGCAGCAAGGCTGGATCGTCGACGAGGAATGGGAACAAGCGGAAAATACAAGGTTGGCTTTGCGCGTCTCCGCTTTGGGTCAAGACGATGCACTCGCGCTTTGCTTGGCCGGTTATTCGCTCGTCTGGGTTAATCGCGAATACGACGCGGGCACGGCGATGGTCGACCAAGCACTTGCGATCAATCAAAGTTTAGCGGCGGGCTGGGCCAATCGAGGTGCCATTAGCCTGTTTCTTGGGCAGCCTGACGCTGCGCAGGAACAGCTAGGCCGCGCATTGCGCTTGAACCCGCTCGATCCTGAGACCTATCGCCCCGAAGGAGCCATGGCGTTCGCCTATCTGTTTCAGGGTAAATATGACGATGCCTTGAAATGGGCTACTAAAGCTCTCGTCCATCGCCCAACTTTTTATGTGGCGTTGTGGGCGTCAGCCATCGCCAACGCGCTGGTCGGTAAAATCGACGAAGCGCAGAAATTCATGCCGCAAATACGCCTTGTACACCCCTCGATGCGTATTTCTAATTTCAAGGACTACATTCCGACCCGCCGTCCCGAGGATATGGAACGGATGATCGAGGGCCTACGCCTCGCGGGGCTTCCCGAATAAGGGAGCAGCGCCGCCTCGCCGCCGTCATGTTGGCCCTACAAGGTGATCGGGTAAGTGGTTCCGCCAAGTCCGGTTTGGGTCAGTTTGAGACTAAAATCTAATCCAGCGAAATGACCGCTTCACCGCTTGATAGCGGACATCCTCCTTCGCCGCGGCGGCGTCAGCTCGGTGCCAAATGCAGATGTCCGGCAGATGGTTAGCCGATGAGAACAGCTACGCAGGCTGGCAGCGATGGCTCACGTTTCAGCTGGTTGATGAACATCCAGGTCTTGCGGACAACAACATACGTGCTGTTCTCCTTGGCGCGGTTCGCCCGCATCCGGTCTTCCGCCATCTGCTCGAGGTGCTGCTGCCAGGCTTCAACAGATGCGTAGTTGCGTCCCATGCCGGAAGTGGCGGTAAGATTTCGCATCCCGTCAGAGGGAATGCCCCTGCTCTCCTCGAATCCTTCTCCACAGCGTGCAAGAACAAGGGCAGCGGAAGCAACAACGGCGGGCTTCTTCATTACTCTGACCTCTCCAAGCAAGAGGAGACATTACCTCGGCGATTGCTTCAACTGCCAGACTTGAGCGCCTAGGCAAAGCTCCCGCGCTTCCCTGCTGTTGAAATTGCAGACGCCACCTGAGTGCGCCGTACCCTTGGCGATGTTCTCCTTCGTCCTGAGTGCCAGTGTGGGAGCCGAAGCGAGGGTTATACCAACCCACGCTGCAACAAGAGCAAGGACAGCTACCTTGATAGAAGCCGGGACGTGCCTTCTGCCACCTCCGTAGTGGCGGCTGTGCTTCGTGCGCATCGTTATTAGTTGGCCATCGCGGTATTGGCACGAGGGCCGGGCATGGGTGCCGCCGGGACAGGCGCCCCCTGGACTACCGCACAGTTCTTCTGCTCAGCCATCATTCCGAGATACTGCTGACGGGATTGCAGGGCTGAGATTTCTTTCCCGGCAGCACCCTGGAAGTCCATCGCGAACCACACTGGCCAAAAGAACAAGCCAATCACGCCCGCTGCGACGTTCTGAGCGACCTTGCCGCCTTCTTCCGAGCCAAGCTCCTGGACGCGCTTGGAGTTGGCCTGCGCCTCAGCGGTGATCGCCGTGCAATCCATGAGACGATCTTGAGCCTGAACAACCGGAACAGGAGTCGGCGCGCGGCCCGCGCACGCTGCTGTCATCGAAACCAGAACAATAGCTCCAACAATACGCTTCATTTGATCCCTCCTTGATGATTTCCCCAACACGTATGCGGATGGTCGTCCGGGGGTGGGGTCGGTTCGATGTTCTGGCTTCGCCGGAAGCGTCACCAACACGGCGCAAACATAGGGACCGGCCATGTGGGCACCCAGCGAACAGGCTTCATTCTGGTCATGAACGATGTGCATACTGGCGCGCAGCCAGGAGCCGTTCGCCATGTCCAACCTGCGTTCTCTCGACCTGAACCTGCTGACGGTGTTCGAGGCCATATATGAGACCCACAACATCACGGAGGCGGCGAAGCGGCTCGGTTTGACCCAGTCCGCGGCAAGTCATGCGCTAGGCCGGTTAAGAGAGACGCTGCGTGACGACTTGTTTATCCGAGGCGGCGAGGGCCTAAAGCCGACGGAGGCAGCGCTGGCGCTGTATCCTGCGGTGCGCAGTGCTCTGGATGGAATACGCGCTGCCGTCTCCGGCAAGGCGACGTTCGATCCAGCTCGTGCACGGCGCACATTTCGGATCGCCATTCCCTACGTCATTGGACCGTTCGTCGCCCTTCGGCTCGAGGAACGCCTGAAGGCCGAGGCGCCCTCGATCGAGCTGTACTTCGATACCCGCACGCTACCAATCAACCTTCTGTCAGAACTGGAAGAAGGCCGAACCGATGTCGCCGTGGATTGGTGGACGGCGACGGAAGCCCGGTTCGTCAACCAGCATATCTTTGATGATCGATTGATGGTCGTGGTGAGGCGCGATCACCCACGGATCCACGACGCGCCGTCGCTGGCCGCGCTGGAGCGGGAAAGCTTCGTGGGACTGCACCGCCGGCCCGCGCAGTGGGAGCGGGCTCCTGCCATTAAAGAAGTCCTGGCCTTGAGAGATTGGAAGATCGCCTTCAACGTCAGCGAATTCCTGGAAATCCCGCTGATTGTCGCCGCGACCGATTTCGTCAGCATGATGCCGCTGTCGATGGCCGGCACGCTGGAGATGGCGGGGTTGGTGCGACTGCTGCCATTCCCGACTGCCCTGTCGCCCGTCGAAATCAAGATGACGTGGCATGCCGGGCGACGGCGCGACCCTGCGCATATGTGGCTGCGACGGCTGGTGCGTCAGGAAGTACGGCACTTTGCCGATGAGGCGCTCACCACCTTGTTGCGACCGACAGGCGCCGCGAAGTCGCGCAACGACTAAGGGGCATTGGTCACACATACGCCGGGCGTTGAGGCAGCGGCCCACCCTAAAGCCAGACAGAACACCCAGACTATGCACGACGTTCATTCGTTGAATGAATGCAATTCGTTGGGTTCTCAGATTTTAGACGTCCATATCTCGACCCGTGCCGTAAGGGCACTGCGATACGCTTTGTTGACTGCGTGCGGACACGTTGCGCGGTGGCGGGCTCGGGGGGCGTGTAGGGGCCCACTTCCGGCGGCCCATTTTTGGAGACGATCATGAAGAGAATGTTCACCGCCTGCGCCTTGGCGCTGGCTCTCACTAACCCGGCGCACGCCGCCGATAAAATCGATCCCAACGCGCCGGTTACCGTGACTGCTGAGGTGCGCGCCGTGTCCCAAGAGGTCATCGACGCCGCGCAGCACATGATAGACCTGCTCGACGCGACGCCGAATGTTGCCGACAAGGCGAAACGCAAGCAGCAAGCGCTGGATACGCAGGCTTTTTCGCGCTTGGCTATCGAGGGGCTTGCGCCCCGCGTGGTCACGATGAGCTGGCAGTCGCAATACGTGATGAGCGTGTCGGTTCGCAACCCATCGGGCGACACGCTGAAAGATCCCGAGTTCTTGTGCCGAGGCTACGGCACGAGCGGGACGGAGATCTGGGCGAAGCGCAAAATCATTTATCAAGTGCTGAAGCCCAAGGCTGAAACCAAACTCCTCATCGATATCGGATACTTTGACGCGCAGACCCAGAAAAGCAGCTGCGCGCCCATCAACACCGCATCGATGCCCTGAAACCGACCTCAGCCGGCTCGGCCCGCTCGCTTCGGCGACGCTGGCTCGGGCTCGTGCAGGGGGCTCATTCCGAGCGCCCGATTTTGGAGACGATCATGACAAGGTTAACCCGAGCGGCGGCGCTCCCCGTTGTCGCCCTTTCGTTGGCCGCTTGTGCCGGCCCGGCCCCGGTGTGGTCCAAGCCGGACGCCAAGGGCAACGAATTTCAGGAGGCCAAATACGCTTGCCTCAAGGACGCCACGGCGCTCGGCGGGTCGATGTACGTGGGTTTCGGCATGACCGAGCGTGTTCCTAACGCGGCGCTTTTCCACGAGTGCATGGGCGCCCATGGCTGGCGCAACGTCGCCGGGCAAGTGCGCCCGGCCGTCGATGGGTGGAAATGATGGCCGCCCGCAATTACGCCATCGCCGCCGCGCTCTTGGCCGGCGTGCTGGCACCACCGGCTCAGGCGCATCACTCGCCGAGTGCCGGCCACGCGCCGCACGCCGATCATGCGCCGCGCAACCGCAACGTGCCGGCTGAATTTCAGCGCCAGCACCCGTGTCCCTCGACCGGCGCGACCGGCGGCGCTTGCCCGGGCTACGTGCGCGACCACGTCAAGTCGCTCTGCAAGGGCGGCCCTGACAGCGCCGGCAACATGCAATGGCAGAGCCTCGCGCAAGGCAAAGCCAAGGACCGATGGGAGTGCAAGCGATGAGGAAATTTTTCATCGCTCAAGATCATGGCGCTGGCCCGACCCTCGCAAGAGAGCGGGCTCGGGATCGTGCAGGGCTCCACTTCCGGCAGCCCATTTTTGGAGAGGCGCTGAGATGAAGATCGACCAAACCCTGAAACTGGATCGCTTGCTGCGCAGCGTTGACAACGCGAGCAGCGCTGAGCGAACGGCCAACACGATGCGGCGCTACCTTGTCGTCGCTGAGATGTTCGCTGGCCGTCCCGACCTGCGCCGCTGCGACGACACGATCATGGCGATGATCTATCCGCTTTGGCCGACCTTCAATGATCGCGTGCGGAAGTCGCGCCGCACTGAGGTGAACACGCTGGTCTATGTCGCGCAGAACGATCTTGGCTTCGTGAAAGAGCTCGCGGCGCGCAACTCGTCGAAACGGGACTTCCTACGCCTGCTCAACAAGCGCAAGTGGGAACTGCCGATGGAACTTCACCAGCGAAACCTGAAGGAAGCCATGCGCTGAGCCCCGCTCAGCCGGCCCGGCCCGCTCGCTTCGGCGACGCGGGCTCGGGCTCGTGCAGGGGCTCGATCCCGACGCCCCAGTTAGGAGTGACAAGTGACGACGATCAGAACCGCAGGCTGCGCCCGATTTCGGAAGCTGCATGTTGACGGACGGACCAGCGCCCTCGAGTTGTTCAAGTGGCCCGATGGCGTCGATTACAAGAGGCGATGGCGATCGTTCGCGACACGATTTTCGGCCTCGTGAGACACGGCGACGGCGACGACGAAATCCGCATCCGGTTCTGATGCGAAGCCCCGGCCTCACCGCCGGGGCTTTAGCGTTGGCTAATCGTCATCGAGCCGGTCGGGCTTCTCGCTGAGGTACTGAGCGAGCGGCGTGCCGGCGATCTGACCGGCGCGGCCCGAGGGGATGTCCTGGCCGCCACGCCCGAGCGATGCGCGGGCGGCCGGTGAGAAGCCCATCTCGGCACCGGCCCGCATCATGATCAGCGCTTGGCGATTGACGATGGGCAGGAACGGATTTTGGATCGCGTTGCCATCCTTGGTCTTCATCACCTGCCCGAGGCTGCGAACCTCCTGAACTGCATGTGCATGCTCCACGCAAGCGACGACCCAAATCGCCAAGGCCTCCCGATCCGTGCCGCATAGAAGACCCGCTGGTGCCTGCCGCAACGCGTATTCCCACTGCGCGCGTCGCTCGGCATCAAACCAGGCAGGCGGTGCCGAGATGCTGCCTCTTCCTTCCGGCTCGATGCCGACTTTTTTGTGATGCCCTGGAAAGCCGTGCATGGGCGAGCCCCTCAGGCGGGCCGCTGCTGGCCCAAGCGCGCTCGGCCGGCTGCTCGAAGTTTCGGCGCTCAAATTTCCGACTTGGCCGAGGTCCGCTTCGGGTCAGACTCGGAAGTGACAGCCAGCCCGCATCACGTCCGCTTTCCCCCTGGACGCGGACATCTCTCCGTGCCCAGGTGACGTCGGCTTGGTGCAGACGTCGCCGCTTCGAGCGCTTCTGCGAACTGCCGCTTTGGCGCTTGGCTCGAATTGACTGGTGTTTGGCCTTCGGGTCAGCGGCAGCGACTGCTAAAGTCCGTTCATGCCCAGGTCCGGATGTCGTCGTCTTGACATCTGTAGGCAACGCGAGGGCTTCGCTTCGTCCTCCAGCCTGGTCGTGTCAGCGAACTATCCGGAAATCGGCGCAATCCCGGCGGTAAGCAGGTGGATAACGCCACCACCGGAGAAACGCGCGGCGATCGACGCGCAGCGCCCGCGCGCAGAGCTTGAACTGTATAGGCTAAGCTAGCTTACCACTTCGCCAGATACTGCCGGATCGGCTCCGCGCCGGGTTGGGTGAAACGCCGTTCGAGCACGATCGCCTTGGTGGTGGCGCCTGGCCCGTAGTAGAGCGCGTTCCAGTCGTTGTCGGCGTCGAGATAGGAACCTTCGATCGAGGCGCCTGCGAACAGGCCGACTGAGTTCGAGAAGGCGACGATGTCGGCGCCGGCCGCAGTCGTCGTTGCACCCTCCACACCGATGCCCACCGCGACCAGGGTCACGCCGGCTTCGGCGCCGAACTTGAACTTGTGGTCGAGGATGGCGTTCAGGCCCTTCTCAGTGCGGATGATGAACACAATCTCGGAAACCTTGGCGCCGATCTGCAGGCCGAGGCTGCCCGAGCCCATGCCATAGAAGGCGGGCGGACTCCAATCCTTGGGACGGGTGCGCACCATCAGCACCCCACGGCCGCCGGCGGCGCCGAGAATGAAGCCCCCTTGGACCAGTTCAGGGATAATCAGCACGCCCTTGGCATTCGTCATGAGCTTTGCGGCATCGGGAAAGTCCTTGCCGCCCAAAACCTTGCGAGCGGTTTCCAGGCAGGAATCGACCAGCGACTGGCGCTTGGCGTCGGCGCGGGCAGGCACAGCGGTAAGAATGGGGGCGGCCAATGCGGCTGCCGTCCCCGAAAGGACGGTTCGGCGATGGAGCTTCATTTTCTGCTCCATAGGTTCGTGACCAACGCCAGGAAAGCGCCTTAGCGGCCACTGCAGGCTGAATCACTACCTCGTTCGGGGCGGATTTGAGGCATCGTGCAGCCTGCCTCTAGAAGGAGCCTAGCCAAGCCGGAGCGCATTGGGCGGTCCGGCGATGGCCCTGCACCGCTGCGGATAGCTCAGGCAGCGACCAGATCGTCCTCATCGTCGCCATCGACAGGGCCGCCACACGGCCACGCGCGGAATCACACGATCCACCTCTCCAGTCTCTGGAGCCCTTCCTCGAAGCGGCGCTCCTCGGCCCAGTCGCGCTTGGCGACCGGATAGGCGAAGGTGAGCGCCAGCGCATCGCCGTCGTCGGGCGAAGCGAGGCCGCGCCGCGGCATGTCGTCCTTGCGCTCGAGCAGGATAGCGTCCGAGGCGTCGTAGCCGTAATCCACCGCCTTCAGGTCGGCGCTGAGCTCGTTGTCGTCGAGCAGGCTGCCCACCTTCAGCCACTCCTTCTTCCATCTCTACTCGGTCGAACGGGACTGGTTAATCGCGGCAGGCAGCCCGCCGCATAGTATTTGCCTCACGGATGATGGCCGCCGGGTGTGCGTCCCTTGATGCCGCCGCGATTCATTGTTGCAGCGATACAGCCAAGAACCAGCAGCCAAAGGCCAGCAGCCAGCACTACCCTTTTCCAGTGGAAATCACCCAGAATGAGGACTGAGGCAAGCGCTGTTGTCGACAGCACGATAGCCGACACCAGCACCAGTCCGAGGATGACCAGGACAATGGTTCTGATGTTCATGGCTCCCAGCCTATACGCTCAGGCATGCTCCGCAAGCCAGAACGCCTTGCCCGCCGCCGGGCGACGATAAATCTGGCCATGCCAAGTGAGGCTTCGGTGTGCACAGCGGCGCCTTGAAGATTTCTTGCCGGGCCACCTGTCGCGATGGCAACATCGCCAATTGCGATGTGGGCCACGCGCACTGCGGGAAGGTCCGACCCTATCACAGACCCATCGGGGAATTCGTACATGACCGCACACGATTTCTTCTTGTTGTTTGTCGCGTTCGGGGGATTCGTGATTGTGCCTGCGCTACTTCTCTGGGTATCCGCGCGCCTCGCTCATCGAAAGTATAGCGGAAGACGCGGCCCAAGCATTCGGCCGGACGTCGATTCGACAGATGCATCAAGCGGCGACGAGACGAAGAAAGCGGCACGATCAGGGAAGGGCCTTTCTGCTTTCTTGTGGGCTGATCCAAGGACGAGAGATACCAACGCCTCTGAATGTCATCGATTATCTGCTGCTTATGTCCAGCAGTGTGGTTCTTAGCCTAGCTGTATCGAGCCAAATCGGCATGCTTGAGGCGACGCTCACACCACCGATCTCATCCAGGCGGAGAAAGCCTCGATGTTCGGCCGTTGTGGGTGACTAGGGACGGACACGAGATAGAAGCCGTAGCCCGGGAGAGAGAGGGCGTGTGCCTTGACCAGCGCTCCGCTCTTGAGTTCGCGGCTGACCACCACGTCGCTGCAGATAGCGATGCCTTGACCCGCAGCGACCGCATCAATCGCATGCAGCTCTTCGCGAAAGCTCAGGTCCCACGCTTTGTTGGTATCCGGGATGCCGGGATCGACCGAGCGTGCAGTCGCCAGCCATCGCGGCCAAGTTGGCGCTTCGCGGTCGCGGTTCATCCAATCAAAATGTATGAGCGGAAATTCCAGCAGATCGGCGGCGCGCTCGATCTGTCGGGTTCCCTTCGCGAGCAATTCCGGGCTGCATACCGGAAAGAATGTGTCGCGAAAGATTTCTTGCGCGCCAAGGTCCGGCGGCATCCTGCGCGCATAACGGATCGCGACATCGGCATTGCCGGCGCGCAGGTCCAATACCGCGTCAGTCCCGATGATCTCCAGCGGAACCTTCGGGTGCTCTTCCCGCCACTTTGGCAGACGCGGGACCAGCCAGCGGCTGGCAAAGGCATTCGGGCTCGTCACCCGTAGCGGGCGTTGGCCGACGCCAGCCGAAGCTGATGCAATTGCCGCGGCGAAGGTGTCGAAGCCGTTCCGAACTACCGGGAACAGGCGTTCGCCCGCGCCCGTAAGCACAAGCGGCCGGGGATGCCGACGGAATAAAGGTTGTCCGCAGATGTCCTCAAGCAATCGAATCTGGTGGCTGATGGCCGTGGGCGTCACGCCGAGTTCGGTCGCGGCCTCCCTGAAGCTCATTCGCCTGGCCGCAGCTTCGAAGGCGCGAAGGGACCCGAGCGGCGGAAGCTTTCTCATTGGAACAGCCTAGATGAATCCAACTCACCTAGCGACTGAGATATTCGATTTTGCCGGGAAGGAAGAGCCCATGAGACCATCGCGACCTGGGCGCACGGGTTACTTCCGACACTGCCCCTTAACCGTACCGGGTCACGAAGGGAAATCCTGATGGGCGCTCTCAGGCTTGCAGACAACCCCAAGACCGAGCCGACGCTGCAACCATCG
>Ga0209648_10003035_pt1 | contig 14022 bp, 14 predicted proteins | sample GraSoi2013_115cm_FD_185830 | JGI IMG/M metagenome (GOLD analysis project Ga0209648, IMG submission 185830) | Grasslands soil microbial communities from the Angelo Coastal Reserve, California, USA - Sample 9_17_2013_115cm (SPAdes) (version 2) | ecosystem: Environmental > Terrestrial > Soil >...
GCGAGAGACGGCAAACGTTATCGCTCGCTGGGCGACCAGGACATCACCAATCCGGTGGCTTCGAATGCCTCCAACATCGAGGAAATCCTGATCGAGCTCGACGGCACCAGGGTGCCGGAACGTTCCGGGCGCGCGCTGGACCACGAAACCGAGGACGCTTTCGAGCGGTTGCGCGTCGCCGGCTATCTCTGACGGATATTGAGTTGAGTGATCAGATGAACATGATCGTCCCCACCGCGATATCGGCGACGCCTAACGGCACGACGCGTCCGCAGGTCCGCATCGTCATCGTCGGCCATGTCGACCACGGCAAGTCGACATTGGTCGGGCGTCTGTTGCACGAGACCGGCAGCCTGCCCGAAGGCAAGCTCGAAATGCTCAAAGCCGTCAGCGCGCGGCGGGGCATGCCGTTCGAATGGTCGTTCCTGCTGGATGCGCTGCAGACCGAACGCGACCAGGGCATCACCATCGACACCACCCAGATTCGCTTTCGCACCAGGTCACGTGACGTCGTGCTGATCGACGCGCCCGGCCACGCCGAATTCTTGCGCAACATGATCACCGGCGCTTCGCAGGCGGACGGCGCGCTTCTGATCATCGACGCGCTGGAGGGCGTGCGCGACCAGACGCGGCGCCACGGCTATCTGCTGCATCTTCTTGGCGTCAAACAGGTCGCCGTCGTCGTCAACAAAATGGATCGGGTCGATTTCAGCGCGGCGCGATTTACCGAGATCAGCGACGAGATTTCCGCTCATCTGATCGGTCTTGGCCTCACGCCGACGGCGGTGATTCCGGTTTCAGCGCGCGATGGCGACGGCGTCGCCGAGCGCACGCCGAAAATCCAGTGGTATGACGGGCCCACCGTGGTCGAGGCGCTCGATGCGCTCGAACCCGCGCGGCCGCTGGAACAACTTGCGCTGCGGCTGCCGGTGCAGGCGATCTACAAATTCGACGACCGCCGCATCGTCGCCGGCCGCATCGAATCCGGCAGCCTGAGCGCCGGAGACGAGATCGTCATCATGCCCGCGGGCAAGATCGCCAGGATCCGCAGCGTCGAGGGTTGGCCGGCCACGCCAGTCAAGGGCGTGCAAACCGCCGGACGATCCGTCGGTATTACGCTCGACCGCGAACTGTTCATCGAGCGAGGCGACGTCATCGCCCATATCGGAGATAGCCCGCGCGACACGCGCCGAATTCGCGCGCGCATTTTCTGGCTGCACGACAAGGCGCTGACACCAGGCGCCTCTATCCTGGTCCGGCTCGGGACGCGGGAGACCCGCGCCACCGTGGTCGCGATCGAGAAGGCCGTCGATCCCGGCGAACTGTCGAGCGTCGAGACCAAGTCGATCGCGCGCAATCACGTGGGCGAGATCGACATTTCGCTGGCGCATCCGCTGGCCGCCGATCCCTATACCGACAATCCGCGCACCGGACGCCTGGTGATCGAGGTCAACGGCCGCATTGCCGGCGGCGGCCTGGTGCTGTCGGTCGGTGCCGGGCAACGCGCCATTCCCGTCGATATCGTGCCGGTGGAATCCGCGTTGCGCCCCGACGAACGTTCGGCGCGCTATCGTCACAACGGCGCGGTGGTCTGGCTGACGGGACTGCCGGGCTCCGGAAAATCGACGCTGGCGCGCGCACTGGAGCGCCGACTGTTCAGCAATGGCGGCTCGCCGGTGCTGCTGGACGGTGACACCTTGCGCGCCGGCCTCAATGGCGATCTTGGTTTCTCCGCTGCCGATCGCACCGAAAACATTCGCCGGCTGGCCGAAGTCGCCACGCATCTCGCGCGCAACGGGCACATCGCAATTGTCGCGGCGGTCTCGCCCTCGGCAGAAGATCGCGCTGCGGCGCGCCGCGTCGCCGACACCGCGTTCCGCGAAGTCTATGTCGCGACGCCTGCCGAAGTGTGCGAGGGCCGCGATCCCAAGGGCCACTACGCCAAGGCGCGCGCCGGTGCGCTGCATGCGTTCACCGGCATCGGCAATGATTACCAGCCGCCCACATCTAGCGAATTGACGATCGACACCTCGACACGCTCCGTTCCCGATGCAACCGACGAGATCGAGCGGATGCTGGCGAGATCAGGCATCCTGTTCGACGAGCTGGTCGACCTCGCTGCCAATATCTGAGCGTCATCCGGGCTTTCACGCCCTTGTTATAGGCAATCCAGCGCCGCCAAGGGCCTTCTCATAGCCCCGGCTTTGGCGCTAAAAGGGCCCCGAATTCCGTCCTTTGCGGTATTTCCTGCCCTTTACCCTGAAAACTGCGCGTAGCCGCCGTCTCTCGTGAGAAAAAGCCGATCATGAATCGTATCGATGCCCACGGATTGAAAATCGCTCCCGTTTTGTTCGATTTCATTGCCAAGGAAGCCACCCCCAAAACCGGAATTTCGCCCGACGCGTTCTGGGCCGGGCTCGCGGCCATCATCCGCGATCTCGCTCCCAGGAATCGTGAGCTGCTCGCGGTGCGCGACACGTTGCAGGCGAAAATCGACGGCTGGCATCGTGCCAACAAGGGCAAGCCGTTCGACACGAACGCGTATACGGCGTTTCTCAAGGAGATCGGCTATCTGCTGCCGGAGCCGCCGACCCGGAAGGTCGAAACCGCCAATGTCGACGAAGAGATCGGAAAAATTTGCGGACCGCAGCTGGTCGTCCCCCTCACCAACGCGCGCTACGCCCTGAACGCGGCCAATGCACGCTGGGGCAGTCTTTACGATGCATTTTACGGCACCGATGCGATACCGCACGAGACCAGCGAAAGCGGCAGGGGCTTCGACAAGGCCCGCGGCGCCAGGGTGGTCGCGAAGGCGAAAGCCTTTCTGGATTCCGCCGTGCCGCTGGCGACCGGAAGCCACACCGATGTGACCTCCTACAGCGTCATCGCCGGCCAGCTCGCGGTCAAGCTGAAGAGCGGCAACGCCACCGCGCTGAAATCCAACGCCCAGTTCGCCGGCTATCGGGGCGAACCCGCCGCCCCGTCCGCGATCCTGCTGGTCAATAACGGCATGCATATCGAGATCAAGATCGACCGCAGTCATATGATCGGCAAGGACGATCCCGCAGGCGTCGCCGACATGATTCTGGAATCGGCGGTCAGTACCATCCTGGACATGGAGGACAGCGTCGCGGCGGTCGATGCCGAAGACAAGGTGCTGGTCTACCGCAATACGCTCGGCCTGATGAACGGCACGCTGTCTGCTGATTTCGAAAAAGGCGGCAAGACGCTGAAGCGCGCGCTCAACCCCGACCGCGTCTACAAGGCGCCGGACGGCAAGCAACTCAAGCTGCATGGCCGCAGCCTGCTCCTGATGCGCAATGTCGGCCATCACATGTACACCGACGCGGTGCTCGACTCTGCCGGCGCCGAAATTCCGGAAGGCATTCTCGACGCCGCCGTGGCCGGCCTGCTCGCGATCCACGATCTCAAGGGTTTGTCGAAAACGCGCAACAGCCGCAGCGGCTCGGTTTACATCGTGAAGCCGAAGATGCACGGCCCCGACGAGGTCGCGCTGACGTGCGAGCTGCTCAGCCGCGTTGAGAAGATGTTGTCTGAAAACACCATGAAAGTCGGCATCATGGACGAGGAGCGCCGCACCACGGTCAACCTCAAGGCCTGCATCCAGAACGCCCGGCAGCGCATCATGTTCATCAATACCGGCTTCCTCGACCGTACCGGCGACGAGATCCATACCTCGATGGAAGCGGGGCCGATGATCCGCAAGAACGACATGAAGGCCCAGCCCTGGATCAAGGCCTATGAAGAATGGAATGTCGATGTCGGCCTCATCGATGGCATGCCGGGCCATGCCCAGATCGGCAAGGGCATGTGGGCGGCACCCGACAAGATGGCAGACATGCTGGCGCAGAAGATCGCGCACCCGCAAGCTGGCGCCACGACCGCCTGGGTGCCTTCGCCGACCGCCGCGACGCTGCACGCGCTGCATTATCATCAGGTCAACGTGCAGGCGCGCCAGCAGGAACTGGCCAAGGGCGGCCCGCGCGCCAAGCTGTCGGACATCCTTACCATTCCAGTGTCGCAATCGAACTGGGCACCTGACGATGTGAAGCAGGAAATCGACAACAACTGCCAGGGCATCCTCGGCTATGTGGTGCGCTGGATCGATCAGGGGGTCGGCTGCTCCAAAGTGCCCGACATCCACGACGTCGGCCTGATGGAAGACCGCGCCACCCTGCGGATCTCGAGCCAGCATCTGGCGAACTGGCTGCATCAGGGCGTCGTTACCAAAGACCAGGTGATGGCCTCGCTGAAGCGGATGGCGGTCGTGGTGGATGGGCAGAACAAGGGCGATCCGCTCTACCGGCCGATGGCGCCCGGCTTCGACGGCGTCGCCTTCAAGGCGGCCTGCGACCTGATCTTCAAGGGACGCGAGCAGCCGAACGGCTATACCGAATTCATCCTGACGGAGCGGCGCAGGGAAGCCAAGGCGGCCGGCTGATCGTTCAGTGCTGCCGGCGTGTCGAAGGCACGATGCCGCAGTTCCTGCGCATGATCCGCCAAAGTGTGAGCGGTTTGGCGACAAGATCATGCGCTCTCTTTAAATTGAATCTGGAGCGCGATCCGGGCGCAAACCGGTTTCCACTTTTGCTGATCGCGCTCCGGGAACGTTTGAATTGCCCGACCGTTTAAGGCCCATCTCAACTCAAAGGGAGATGACGATGGATTGGAACCGGGTTGAAGGCAACTGGAAGCAGTTCAAAGGGAAGGCCAAGGAAAAGTGGGGCAAACTCACCGACGACGATCTCAACGTGATCGAGGGTCGCCGCGAACAGCTCGAAGGCAAGCTGCAGCAGCGCTACGGCTTCGCCAAGGATCAGATTCACAAGGACGTCGATGACTGGTTCAGGACGCTGAAGTAACTCAGCGCCGTCTGGAGAATGGAAAAGCCCCGGCATATATGCCGGGGCTTTTTTGCCGAGGACTCGTTTTTCGCAACCTCAGAATACCGCGATGTATTTCAGCAGCGAAATCACCCCGAGGATGATCACGACGACGCGCGCGATTTGCTTGGCGCGGCCGTCGATCGGCAACAGGTTGATCAGATAGAGAATGAGGATGACGACGAGAAACGTAATCAGTGCGCCTATTAGCATCGGGATTTCCCCCTGAAATGTCCTGAGAAGTAACGGTGGTGTGCTAACGCCCCATGAGCTCCCGGGTTCCCGGCAGGGAACTGCTGCGCCAAGGGTTCCGCGGACGCAAGGCCCCGGCTATTCGGCGCGGCCGGTTATTCCGACGCCACCACCGGCACGCGGTGATAGCGCGCGCGCAACCGCTCCGAGGCGGGCGAGAAATTCAACGATGCGCCGCGTTTATCGGCGCCGCGGCCGGCGACCATCAGCCCGTCGGCACCGGCCACGATGTCACCCTTGCGAAGCGTTGGGTCGTTCTCGATCTTAACCGGCGCGAGACCGATCTGGTCCTTGCCGTTGCATGTGCATCCCGCGACCAACTCGTTGCGGTAGCGAAACGCATTCGGCAATTCGGAATAAGGCTTTCCGTTCTCGGTAGCGGCATTGTCGATATTGCTGCCGTAGACCACTTTGGTCTCGCTCGCCGGGCAAAAACTGCTGCACGACGCCGCACGGCTTTGGTTGTCAGACGCCGATATCGGAAAATAGCGCCCGTCGCAGGTGCGCACGCAATAGGCCTGCCCACCGCCTGAATAGCCGGCGCGCGAACGCGCTTCGTTTGGCGGAGCGAAAGGATTGCCCTCGCCTCCAAACGGCAGCGGAATCGAGGGCGCATGCGACCTGCCGCCGCCAAAAGCGCCGAACAATGCGGAGAGAAAGTCTTCGGCTTGCGCGGCGGGGGCGAAAGTCGAGGCGCAGAACGCGACTGTCGCGCCCAATGCTGCCCACCTGGCTGATCCACTGAGCATATTCGCCTCCGAGACGAGATTGCGCCCCTCAGTACAGCGACGACGTCGAGAGGTTCATCGCCTGACGGCCCGAGCGCAACGTCGTCACAACGGGACGCGCCGGCGCAGCCGTCGGACGAACGGTGATCGTTCCCCTTGCTTCCAGGTGCGGCGAATTCTTCGGCAGCACCACGACCTTGGTACCGACATCGACGCGGCTGAACAGGTCGGCGACGTCTTCATTGGTCAGGCGGATACAACCGCTGGACACAAATTTCCCGATCGTCGAGGGATCGTTGGTGCCGTGAATGCGGTAAGCGCTGGAGCCGAGATACATCGCGCGCGCGCCAAGCGGATTGCCGGGGCCGCCGGCCACGAAACGCGGCAAATAAGGCTGGCGCGCGATCATTTCCGCCGGCGGATACCAATCCGGCCATTCCGCCTTGCGGCTGATGGTCTGCACACCGGACCAGGTGAAGCCCTCGCGGCCGACGCCGACGCCGTAGCGAACAGCCCGGCCCTGGCCAAGCACGTAGTAAAGCGCGGTGTTGCCGGTATCGATGACGATGGTGCCGGGCGCTTCGCGGGTGTCTAAGGCGACAGTCGCGCGCCGCAGCCGCTCGGGGATCGCGCTTGCGTCGCCCTCATCTGCCGGCGCAAGCGTCATGCCTTCTGACGGAAATGAGCTTTGCGGTGGGGATGCGTAGCCGAGAAGCTGCGCGCTCGCTTGATGAGAGAGAATTGCCGGCGCCAACAACAAAACCCCGGCCAAGATCAGCGCGTTGGTCACGCGCGGCGATAGCCCGCGATTTGCATAAAATACCTGTGTCATGAGACGCCCCATTTGGTGTGCATCGCGTCGATGCTCTGTTCAACAAACGCGACCGAGCCTCACCAGTTCCATCGCACGTCGAAAACGAGACCTATGCTGTCAACCGGGCCGTCTGTCACGTTTTCGCGACGGAACTTTCCCGCACCGTCTGGGTTGGTGCGGAGAGTTCGGTTCGCAAGGCGCAACTTCGCGACCTCGGTTTAACGCGCCCTTGCGTGGGGAGAACCAATTGTGCGTGTCCTTCCCGGTGAACGCCTGCCTCCCGACGCGCCGATAGGGACGCCGCTGCCTGACAGCAAGAGCGAACTGCCGCCGGTCATTCGCCGCGCAGAGGTAGTTGCCTTTGCGCTGGTCGCGCTCCTGATCATCTGTGTTGTCGCCGTTCTCTACGCCGCGAAGGCGTTCTTTCTGCCGGTCGTGACGGCATTCGTGGTCGGCACCATGCTGTCGCCGGCCGCCGGCCTCCTTGAGCGGCATCGAATTCCGCGCTCGGTATCGGCGGTCCTGATCGTGTCGGCGGCTGGCGCCGGCGCTGCATTCATCGTCGGCCTGATCTCCTCGCCATTGATGGAATGGAGCACGCGGCAGAAAGAACGCGGATCCCAGCTAAAGGACAAATTGCACGTATTCGACCGGCCGCTGGCGCTGTGGCAGGAGCTCCAGGGCATGCTGGGCGGATCCTCAACCGCGCCGTTCCAGATGCCAAAATTCGACTGGGTGCAGCCGACGATCGATTTCCTGCCGCCGACCTTTACCGAGTTTCTGCTGTTCCTGGCGACGCTGATCCTGTTCATCGCAAGCTGGAAAGACCTGCGCCGCACCCTGATCATGACCTTCACCGATCATGCTTCGCGGCTGCGAGCCTTGCGGATTCTGAACGAAATTGAAGAGCAGCTTGGCGGCTATCTGCTCACGGTGACGATGATCAATCTCGGCGTCGGCGCCGCCACCGGCATTATCTGCGCGCTCACCGGCATGCCCAATGCAGCCGGGCTCGGGTCGCTGGCCGCGACCTTGAACTTTTTTCCAATCATCGGCCCGATCGCAATGTTTGTGATCCTGACGCTGGTCGGCATGATCGCGTTTTCCACCATCGGCGCCGGCCTGATTGCCCCACTAGCTTTTGTCGGGCTTACGTTCCTTGAAGGCCATTTTATCACACCGACCATCATCGGCCGCCGGCTCGAGCTGAACGCGCTCGCAGTCTTCATCGCATTGGCGTTCTGGACATGGCTGTGGGGACCGATGGGCGGCTTTCTGTCGTCGCCGCTTCTGATCGTGGCTATCATTCTCAAAGAGCATCTGCTGCCGGTGGATTCGCCGCAGCTGCCGCTGGACTGACCGGGCTCTGTCCGATCGGTTCATTTAGGGAACTTCCGGCCAAGCGAGGCGTTTGTTCCGTACGCAATTTCAGCAGGTTCCGGGAGCTTTTGATGTCGAGCACGGATGGCGAAATCGGAATGAGAAATCTGACGGATAAAGCGACCTATGAACGCCTCGAGAAGGATGTAGCAGCCGTGAAAAACGATATCTCAGCCCTGACCGACCAGATCACCGACGCGCTCAACTCATTCGCCGGCACTGCCGGAAAACAGGCACGACGCGGCTACAAGCAGGCCCGCGCCAACGTCGATTCGGCGATGGAAGAAGCATCGGAGCGCGGAAGCGCCGTCATGGACGCCGCCCAGGACGCGGCCCATTCGATCGAGGAGACGCTGGAAGAAGTCATTACGCAGCGCCCGCTTGCGACCGTGGGCCTGGCCCTTGGTCTCGGCTTCCTAATCGGCGTGACATGGCGCCGGTAACCGCAGGCCAGACTTGCGATGGCCGCCTCGGCGCAATCAATTTTCTGATTTGAACAGCGGCGCGAAAGGCGCCGCCAGTTCTTTTGTCAGTATTATTTTCAACGAGGCTTTCAGATGTTTCAGCGCATGATCGATGATTTCAAGGACTCGACCGGCACGGCCCTGCGTCAGACATCTCTGGCGGCGGCGGTGGCTTTGAGCTTGTTCATCACGACATCGTTTCTTTGCGCCGCGGCATTTGTCTTCGTGCTTCAACGATATGGACTGGTCGAAGCCTGCCTGACCGGCGCCGGCATATTCTTTGTCGTCACGCTGATCGCGGCCGGGTGCTACATGGTACGCAAAAATCAGGTCAAAGCCCGCGCCAAAGAGCACGCGAAATCCGCCGTGCAAACCGCGCTTGCCGATCCCATGCTGGTCGCGGCGGGCATCCAGGTGATCCGGGCCATCGGCGTCAAGAAGCTGATCCCGATTCTGGCCGTCGGTGGATTGGCGTTGGGATTAATGGCAAGCCGCAGCGCTTCCAATGATCAAACGGACGAAGCGCCGGCGGAATGATGTTCAGATCTTGGGAAATTTAGGTGACGCAGCGGCCCGGCTGAAGCAGCTTGGCGACTTCGGTCAATACGCTGACGACCGGCTCGCATGCCACCGCCATCTTGCGATCCCCGGGCTTTGTCGCGACTGGAGCCGGAGATGAGGGCGGAGAGGAACCATTGCGGGCCTCCTTGCCAGCCTCCTTGGCGGTCGGCACGCGAACAAGGATAGACGTGTCGGCAAGCGCGTCCAGCCGAAGCGAAATCGTCTGTGTCGGCGCTGCCGATGCTGCCACGCGAGCCGCACGATCGGCTTTGGCTGCGCGATTGATGTTGATGGTGGTGGCGGCGGTTTCGGGCGGGCTAATGGAATCCTGCGGACCCCGGGTAAGATCGCGGCCGGACGCCAACTGCACGGCACCGCACATCAGCGAAACGGCGATCGCAGCGAAAAATCCCCTGGATAGCTGTGACATGTTCCGCCCGTCCCTCGCCCCATGGCGATCAGGGACACAACGCGAACGGAAAGGGGCGGTTCAGGGAGCCGACTATCACTTAACCGTGTGCAAAAAAATTCGGGAGGCCGGGAACGACTTCGGGGGCGTCTGCGTAATCCCGGCAGCCGGTTATCCCCCCTGCCCCATTGACCGGCGATGTGGGGCGCGGCTGTGGTGATGCCAGCCGCGCCCTGCTTTTTATGTTATGCAAAAAACTTCAGTTAGTTAAGCACAGTGCCCCGCGAAATCGTGGGCGGCATGACCGGGCAAGCCCGCTCACGACTTCCATGTCTTCTGGTTGATCAAGCCGCGACTTTGAGGTGGCTGATGGTGGCCGACGGAACGCGGGCGAATTGGCCCTTCCACGCCTCGATGGCAACCGAGAGCGAAACGATCGCCCAGAACACCGGGTATTCATAGCCGCCGGTATTCCAGGTCCATCCAAAACCTTTGACCACCTGGAGTGAGTAGACCGCGATTGCGAGCAACGCGCATGCGCCGAGCGCGGCAAATCGCGTGCATATGCCAAGAACCAGCGCAACCCCTGCCGCGGTTTCCGCAATCGCTGCGATGTAAACCCATAGTTCCGGCGGGTGGAAACCCGCCTTGGCAAAAAAGCCGGCGGTTGCCGCCGATACGGTCCCGGCGGCAAATTTCCCCAATACGTGCGGGAACAGAAACAGGCCACAGATGATCCTGAGGATGTTGAGCCCGTTGGTCAGATCGAAATTCTTGGGCTGGATACGGAAATCTTCCCGGGTCGGCCACATCGTCAAATTCCTTCGTGAATGATCGGGTGGATGAAATATCGCCGATCAACCGCGTAGCGACATTGCGGCAGGTCAAGGGAATTTAAGATTGAGCCATCACGACTATCGCGCGCCAAGGCGTCGGCGCGCCGTTAAGCGCGCCGGAGTCATTTGGATGGCATCCCGGATTGAATGCGCCTCGGATCAGGAAGCGGCCGCCCGAGGCGCACGGTTGCGCGAATTGCGCTGGAAGAACAGCGCCTGGCTGGCCACCGCCGAAACCATCGCCGGCTGGAATGGCTTCGAGATCAGGAACGCCGGTTCGGGGCGCTCGCCGGTCAGGAAGCGTTCGGGATAGGCGGTGATAAACACCACCGGAACCTCGAACACCCGCAACAGCTCGTTGACGGCGTCGAGACCGGAGCTGCCGTCGGCAAGCTGGATGTCCGCGAGGATCAGGCCCGGCTTTTTGTTTTTCGCCAGCGCAACGGCGTCGGAGTGGGTGCGGGCGACGCCGATCACGTTGTGACCCAGATTCCTCACCAGGCTTTCGAGATCCATCGCGATGAAAGTCTCGTCCTCGATGATCAGCACATCGGTGGCGATTTCGGCGGCCATTTCCCGGCCCGCGGTATCGGCGAGCCTGCGGGTCTCGGCAACGTCGGTCCCGAGAATGAACGCCACCTCCTCCTCGGAGAAGCCTTCTAGCGACAGCAGCAGGAAGGCCTGGCGCGGCAATGGGGTGATGTTTGAAAGCCGCCGCTCCGGCGGCATTGGCAGGGTCGCGACCTCGGCATTGTCGTTGAGCGCGACCGAGTTCCAGATTTGCGTAAACAGCCGAAACAGCCCGGCGCGAGGTCCGTGCTGCTCATCGAGCAGGGACGGATCCTGAAGCAGGGCTTCAAGCATGGCTCCGACATATGCGTCGCCCGACGCTTGGTTTCCGGTCAACGCACGGGCATAGCGCCGCAACAACGGTAAGTGTTCAGCAACGAGCTGTGATCGGGACATCCCCATTCCACCGTTCTTTAGGGGTCAAAATATCGATATGGGGTGACCCAGGTTCCCCCTGATGCGCCTGAATTACGCCCAAGCCGCATAAAAGTTCCCCTGGTTTCGGAACTTTCCGGCTGACTTCGAATTAGCCCCTACGGATGGACGCGGCGGCAGAGCTTCATAATTAGCGATAATTCTTGGAGTTACAGGGGCTTAACTCTCGGGGAAGCGTGGAACAGGTCATGAAAGATGTAAAGTCTCAAGCCAGCAAGCATGTGGCACCGGGCAAGCAGGGCGGCCTGAACGCCGAGATTCAGTCCAGAATCGGCCACCAGCTCCGCGCCATGTACGACGATGTCGTGCGCCAGGGGGTCCCGGACCGGTTCGCGGAACTGATCCGAAAGCTTGATGTACCCGGTGCTGATGCACAAGTGCAGGGCACGGGCGATCCGGCAATCAAAAACGAGGGGAGGGACTAATGCCTCTCACAGACTCGCTTCGCGACGACATCTTGGCGTCGGTTCCCAGCCTGCGCGCGTTCGCGATCTCGCTCAGCGGTAATGGCGATCGCGCCGACGATCTGGTCCAGGAAACCCTGCTGCGGGCGCTCGCCAATATCGACTCATTCCAGCCCGGCTCGAACCTGCCGGCGTGGTTGTTCACGATCCTGCGTAACCTGTTCCGCTCGGACTACCGCAAGCGGCGACGGGAGGTGGAGGACGCCGACGGCAGTTATGCCAAGACGCTGAAAACCCAACCGGCGCAAAACGCGCATCTCGAGTTCGAGGAATTCCGCGCCGCGCTCGACAAACTTCCGCAGGACCAGCGCGAAGCGCTGATTCTGGTGGGCGCCTCCGGCTTCTCCTATGAGGACGCCGCGGCGATCTGCGGCTGCGCGGTCGGCACCATCAAGAGCCGCGTCAACCGGGCGCGATCGAAACTCAGCGCCCTGCTCTACGTCGATGGCGCCGAGGATTTCGGCCCCGATGAAACGGTGCGTGCGGTAATCGGTGGCAGTGGCGGCTAGTGCGCGTCAGCGCCCTCGATAAAAAAACGGCCACAGATTGTGGCCGTTTTTTTATCTGGGTATTCAGTAGGGTGGGCAAAGGCGCACTTGCGCCGTGCCCACCAACTTCTTTCTTGCCCCAGTTAAGGTGGGCTCGCTTCGCTCAGCCCACCCTACAAATCTAGTGCAGGCCGCCGAATGCGTAGATCAGCACGAGAATTGGAAGCGGCACACCGAGCAGCCACAACAGCAAGTAACGTCCCATGAGCGGGCTCCCGCATCGACCGAGTTGAACTCCGTCTCAATGCCGGCAAAGAAATATTGTTCCGGACCACACGCGGCTAGCGGACCGGCTTCAAGGGCGCCGAAAATTGTTCGGTCCGGTCCCTCTCCGTCATGTCGACGACGGTCTCCATCGGAGCGGTGAGTTCGTACACATAACTCACTTCGGTAAAATACCGCTTCGATACGCCGCCAAGCGCCTCCGGTGCGACGCGGTCGAGCAGGATTACGCCGAAATCGCTGTCTTCCCTCCGTGTCGCCGCGCTGGTGTTGAATTCTTCCCAACGAAAATGAAACTTGGTGTCGGCGCTTTCTCCGCTGACATCCCAATGCACGACGATGTGGGGGTGCTTGCCGACCAGCGAGAGCCCTTCGTCGGAATGCGACGCCAACTCGAAGAACAGCAGCGAGAGGCTCTGCGCGGCGCGTGCGCTGACGGCGATATCAGGACCGCTCACCGCGATGCGGTCGGCGTGGGGTATAGCGCGCGCCTCGAACAGCCCTTTCAGTTTCACGCCCTGCCACTGGCTTTCGCTCAACAGCGAGACCACGTTCGACATGGCATGGATTCGGCCGATCAGGAGTTCGCGGGCGACATCGATGTCGGAACCATGGCGCAGCGAGCGCGTCACGATCGACTGGATCACCGCGAGGATGTTCTTGACCCGGTGATTGAGTTCGTCGATGACCGCGGTCAGCCGGCGTTCGAAGCCGATCCGCACCTGGATTTCACGGCTAAGCCGCAAATTATTGTAGGCGACATATCCGAAAAGCCCACAGACGATACCGGTCAGCGCGAGGCCCATCGCAGCCACGACGATGGCCGTCTGCTCGGCGCGTGCCGCGGCGTTGGTCTTGGCGTAATAGCCGAGCGACCAGTCGCGGTTTCCGAACGTCACCGTTCTCATCATCGAGGGTACCGGGCCTTCCGATGATATTGTCCTCGATGTGACGATGCCCTGATGATCTGCAATGAGCTCGCGGTTGGGGTTACGCGGGTCTTTCAGCACCACCGAGAACAGCGAGAGATCGTCGTTCGCCAGCATCAGCGGCGCCAATTCATAGGAAAATGTCACGAAGCCCGCCGGCGAGGACACGCCCTCCTGCGGAACCGGCGCGGCAAGAACGAGGCCGATCGGACCGTTCGGGCGCAGCAGCGGCGTCGGGTCCGACGTCACCGGCTTTCCCTCCGCCATCGCCTGCGCCAGCATCGGTCCCAGAACCGGATGCTGATCAAGGGAACGGCCCGGAAAAGCCATCGTCTCTGCATTGCGAGGTTCGACGTCCATCAACACATCGATCGGCTTGTCGAGAGACCGCGTATCCAGCGGCTTATCATCAAAACTTCGGATCGTCGGATCGGAAAATCCTGCGCTCGCCAGTTCGTTGCGTGCCGCTTCCAGCTCGTTCGGCCGCAGCCGCGCGATCCAGTTCG
>Ga0209648_10003040_pt1 | contig 14018 bp, 12 predicted proteins | sample GraSoi2013_115cm_FD_185830 | JGI IMG/M metagenome (GOLD analysis project Ga0209648, IMG submission 185830) | Grasslands soil microbial communities from the Angelo Coastal Reserve, California, USA - Sample 9_17_2013_115cm (SPAdes) (version 2) | ecosystem: Environmental > Terrestrial > Soil >...
CTTCGCTTGGTCGTGCCGGAGGCGCGCCAATGGGCGGAGCGGAAGGTTTCTCCTCCGCCGCGGCAGATCCGGGGAGCCCGGCCAGTTCCTCGTCGGTCATGTACTTCTTCAGCTCAGCCACGTCGAACAGCTCGAGCAGGCCGGTGCGCATCGGCACCATCGGCTGCCGCTTCAGCGTCACGTCGCTGTCGGCGTCCAGCGAGCAGATCAGGTTCACCTTGCGCCATTCCGGCGACATGACCGGGTAGTCCTCCCTGGTGTGGCCGCCGCGCGACTCCTGCCGTTCCAGCGCGGCCTGCGCCACGCACTGCGCGATCAGCAAGATGTTGCGCAGGTCCAGGGCCAGGTGCCAGCCCGGGTTGTAGGCGCTGCCGCCCGGCGCGCTGACCTTCGCGGCGCGCTCGCGCAGCTTCTCCAGTTCCGCCAGGGCGGTCTTGATCTCCTCCTCGCGGCGGATGATGCCGACCAGGTCGCTCATGGTCTGCTGGACCTCGGCGTGCACAGTGTACGGATTCTCGCCACCGACTCGGTGCAGCGGGGCCAGCGCCTCGGCCTGGGCCTCGGCCAGCGCCGCCGCCGAGACCGCCGGCCGCTCCCCGATGGTGTCGAGGTAATCCGCGGCGCCCTCGCCCGCGCGCCGGCCGAACACCAGCAGGTCGGACAGCGAGTTGCCGCCGAGCCGGTTGGAGCCGTGCATGCCGCCGGACACCTCGCCGGCCGCGAACAGCCCGGGCACCAGCGCCGCGCCGGAGTCCGGGTCCACCTCGACCCCGCCCATCACGTAGTGCTGGGCCGGGCCGACCTCCATCGGCTCCCTGGTGATGTCGACGTCGGCCAGCTCCTTGAACTGGTGGTACATCGACGGCAGCTTGCGCAGGATCTCCTCGGCCGGCCGCCGGGAGGCGATGTCGAGGAACACGCCGCCGTGCGGTGACCCGCGGCCCGCCTTGACCTCTGCCCTGATCGACCGGGCCACCTCGTCCCGGGGCAGCAGCTCGGGCGGGCGCCGGTTATTGGCCTGGTCGTCATACCAGCGGTCCGCCTCCTCCTCGGTCTCCGCGTACTGCGCCCGGAACACGTCGGGCACGTAGCTGAACATGAACCGCTTGCCCTCGGAGTTGCGCAGCACGCCGCCGTCCCCGCGCACCGACTCGGTGACCAGCAGGCCGGCAACCGACAGCGGCCAGACCATGTGCGTCGGGTGGAACTGCACGAACTCCATGTTCAGCAGGGTCGCCCCGGCCAGCAGGGCCAGGGCGTGCCCGTCGCCGGTGTACTCCCAGGAGTTGGACGTGACCTTGAACGTCTTCCCGATCCCGCCGGTGGCCAGCACCACGGCGGGCGCCTCGAACACCACGAACCGGCCGGTGTCGCGGAAATATCCGAAGGCCCCGGCGATCTGCGCCGGGTAGCTGTCCGCCAGCAGCAGATCGGTGATCGTCGTCTCGGCGAACACGCGGATCATGGCCTCGGGGTCGCCGAACTCGGCCGCGTCCGCCTGCTGCATGGCGACGACCTTCTGCTGCAGGCTGCGGATCATCTCCAGACCGGTCCGGTCGCCCACGTGCGCCAGCCGCGGGTACTCGTGCCCGCCGAAGTTCCGCTGGCTGATCTTGCCGTCCTTGGTCCGGTCGAACACCGCGCCCCAGGCCTCGAGCTCCCAGACCCGGTCCGGGGCCTCCCTGGCGTGCAGTTCGGCCATCCGCCAGTTGTTCAGGAACTTGCCGCCGCGCATCGTGTCGCGGAAGTGGACCTGCCAGTTGTCCTTCGGGTTCACGTTGCCCATGGCGGCCGCGCAGCCGCCCTCGGCCATGACCGTGTGCGCCTTGCCGAACAGGGACTTGGAGATGATCGCGGTCTTCTTCCCGCACGCCCGCGCCTCGATCGCCGCGCGCAGCCCGGATCCGCCCGCGCCCACGACCACCACGTCGTATGAATAACGGCCAGTCTCGGCCGATACTGCCTCGCTCATAGCACAGCCCGTCCGGATCAGTTGAAAATTCTTGGATCTGAGAAGGCCCCGCTGGCCACGAGCAGGATGTACAGGTCGGTCAGCATCAGCGTGCCGAGCGTGATCCAGGCCAGCTGCATGTGCCGCGCGTTCAGCTGCGAGATCTTCGTCCAGGCCCAGTACCTGACCGGGTGCGCCGAGAAGTTCTTCAGCCGCCCGCCGGTAATGTGCCGGCAGGAGTGGCAGCTCAGCGTGTAGCCCCACAGCAGCACCACGTTGACCGCCATGATCAGCGTGCCGGCGCCGAGCCCGAAGTCCCCGTCCGGCCCGCGGAACGCCTGCGTCAGGTCGTAGGTGTTCAGGATCGAGATGAGGAGGACCAGGTAGAAGAAGTAGCGGTGCAGGTTCTGCATGATCAGCGGGAACCTGGTCTCGCCGGTGTACGCCGCGTGCGGCTCGCGCACCGCGCAGGCCGCCGGCGACCGCCAGAACGCCCGGTAGTAGGCGCGCCGGTAGTAGTAGCAGGACAGCCGGAAGCCGAGCACGAACGGCAGCGACACCAGCGCGTACGGGATGACCGGCGGGACCGCGCCGAACCAGTGGCCCAGGCTGCTCGATCCGGCCACGCATTCGCCGCTGATGCACGGCGAGAAGAAGGGCGTCAGGTAATGATCCGTCGCCACGTAATACCAGCGGCCGGTGAAAACGTGCACCGTGGCATAGGCCACCCAGATGGTGAGCAGGGTCGCCGTAATACGCGGCGCCCGCCACCAGGGGTCCTTACGGAATGTGCGTTCGGAAATCTGCGCCCGCGTCCTGGCCGGCGCTTCCGGTGCCTGTGTCATCCTCAGCGTCCTCGCTGCTTTCAAGGTTAACGCCACGCGCCGCCTGGCCGGTACGGCCGGCATTCCGCGTGATGACCAAGAACTTATTCCAGTCGGCCGGGTCATGCAGTGACCGAGATCGCTTTGTGGCATGTGACCCTGGCTACACTCCAGCCGTGACGTTCATCTACCACATCGCCGAAGCGGCGGACTGGGAGCAGGCGCTTCTCGACGGGCAGTACACCACCTCCACCCGCGGCCGGACCCTGGCGGAGGAGGGCTTCATCCACGCCGCCACCGCCGAACAGGTGGACCAGGTGGCCGCCGCGTTCTACCGTGACGCCCCGGACCTGGTGCTGCTGGTCATCGACCCCGAACGGGTCGGCCCTGAGCTCCGTTACGAGCAGGTGCCGGCCAGCCAGACCCCTACCCCCACATCTACGGCCCCCTGAACGTAGACGCCGTCGTGGAGGCCCGCCGCTTCCAGGACCCCATTCATGATCGTGGCCAGTTCGGGGCAAATATTGCCCATTTCTGGCCATGATCATGGAGTCGCGGGCCCGAGGGCGCGGCGGAGGAAGTCGAGCTGCAGCAGGAGCAGGTTCTCCGCCACCGTCTCCTGCGACGCCATGTGCGTGATGCCGGACAGCAGCAGCATGCTGTGCGGGTAGCCGGCCGCCAGCAGCGCGCCGGACAGGCGCAGGGTATGCGCCACCACCACGTTGTCGTCCGCCAGCCCGTGGATCAGCATGAGCGCGCGCGGATTCCCGGCCCGTTCGGCCTCAGTGATCAGTGAGCACCGGTCGTACGGCCCGGGGTCGGTGTCCGGGTTCCCCAGGTAACGCTCGGTGTAGTGGGTGTCGTAGAGGCGCAAGTCGGTCACCGGCGCGCCGGCGATCGCCGCGTGGAACACGTCCGGGCGGCGCAGCACGGCCAGCGCCGCCAGGTACCCGCCGAACGACCAGCCGCGGATCGCCACCCGGCCGGTGTCCAGGTCGGCGAACCGGGCCGCGGCGTCGCGCAGCGCGTCGACCTGGTCCTGCAGGACCGGCCCGGCCAGGTCCCCGGCCACGGCGTACTCCCACTGCGGACCGCGGCCCGGGGTGCCGCGGCCGTCCGCGACGACGACGGCGAACCCCTGCTCGGCGAACCACTGCGAGGTGAGGTAGGCGGCGCGGGCCTTCATCACCCGCTGCGCGTGCGGGCCACCGTACGGGTCGAGCAGCACCGGCAGCTTCCGCCGCCCCGGCTCGTGCCAGGACGGCAGGAGCACGGCCGTGCGGATCTTCCGCACCCCGGCGCCGAACAGCACCGGCCGGGGCGCGGGCAGCGCAGGCCGCTCGGCCAGCGAGGCCACTGAGGTGGCCTCGCCGTCCCGGTGGACCAGGACCGTCACGCCGTCGTCGTCGAGCCCGCGGCGTGAGATGACCGTGGTCCCGCCCGCGCGGACGCCGGTCTCCACGCCGCCGCCCGCGCCGACCCGGCCCAGCCCGCCGGGGCCGTAGGCCCACAGGCCGATCTCGGTCGGTTCGTCGGACGCCTGGAACAGCACCGTGTCGCCGTCCACGCCGAGCACGCCGCGCACCTGCAGGCCCGGCGGGGTCACCGGGTCCGCCTCGGCCAGCGCCCCGGGCGGGCCGATCAGCAGGCGGCGGGTGTCCTCCCGGTCGGCGGTCCACACCAGCCGCCCGTCCGCGGTCCAGGCCGGGACGCCCGGGACGATCTCCAGCCAGCGCGGGTCCGTGTCCTGATACAGCACCTCCGCCCGGCCGGTTGCGGCGTCGACGGTGAGCAGCCGCATCGTCCGCTGGTCCCGGCTCTGCACCACCACCAGCGGGTCGTGCCCGCCGTCCCAGCCGACCGTCACCAGGTAGGGGAAGGCATCCTGCCCGGTGTCGACCGGCACCAGCGTGCCGTCCAGCCGGGCCAGCCAGGCGGACACCGCGGCGTTCGGCGTCCCGGCGGCCGGATAGGCCACCTCGGCGGCCGGCCGCTCCGGGTGGGCGGGGTCGGCGATGTGCCACCGGGTGACGGGCGACTCGTCTACCCGCGCGACCAGCAGTGCCGAACCGTCCGGGGACCACCAGTAGCCGCGCTGCCGGCCCATCTCCTCGGCCGCGATGAACTCGGCCAGCCCGAACGTCACGTGCGCCGCGCCCGCCGGGTCGGCCAGCACCTGGTCATCGGCCGGATCAGCCAGGCTGGCCACCCGCAGCGCCCCGGCGCGGACGTAGGCCAGCCGCTTCCCGGCCGGGTCGGGGCGCGGATCCAGGGCCGGGCCTGGCACCGCCACCTCGCGCGGCGCGGCGTCCGGGCGGGCCAGGTCCACCGCCCAGACGCGCCCGGACCAGGAGAAGACCGCCACGGTGAGGTCCGCGTCCGTGGCGTAGGCCACGATGCCGCCGGCCTGCTCCCTGACCCGCTCCCGGCGGGCCCGCTCCTCGGGCGGCAGGTCCTCCTCGCCGCCGCCCATCGTCCGCGGGTCCGCGACCAGCCGCTCGGGCCCCCGGCCGACCTCGAGGACCCAGAGGCAGGTCACCGGGTCGCCGCCGCCCCGGGTCCGCAGGTAGGCCACCCGGGTGCCGTCGGGCGAGATGCGGAACGCCCGCGGCACGCCCAGGGTGAAGCGCCTGGTCCTGGCCTCCTGGCGCGGGAAGCTCTCGGTCATAGCCAGTATCTTGCCAGTTCCGGCGGTGCCGGTAGGCTCGCGCCCATGGGTTCGGCTGACGGCGGGCGGCGGTTGCTGCTCCTGCACGCGCACCCCGATGACGAGTCGATCGGCACCGGCGCGACGATGGCCAGGTACGCGGCCGAGGGCGCCCGGGTCACGCTCGTCACCTGCACGCTCGGCGAACTGGGCGAGGTCATCCCGCCGTCGCTCGCGTACCTGGCCGCGGCGGCCGAGGACCGGCTGGGGGAGTACCGCATCGGCGAACTGGCCGCCGCCTGCGCCGAACTCGGCGTGACCGACCACAGGTTCCTCGGCGGCCCGCGCCGCTGGCGCGACTCGGGCATGATGGGCACCGACGCCAACGATGATCCGCGCTGCTTCTGGCGGGCCGACGTGGACGAGGCCGCCCGCGCGCTGCTCGGCGTCATCGACGAGGTCCGGCCGCAGGTGCTGGTGACCTACGACGCCAACGGCTTCTACGGGCACCCCGATCACATCCAGGCGCACCGGGTGGCCTGCCGGGCCTTCCAGCAGGCCGCCGACCTCGGGCTGGCCAAGTTCTACGCCACCGCCAGGCCGGAATCCGCCGGGGTCACCACCGAGATCGACGGGACCGCCTATCTCGGCCGCAAGCTCGCGGCGATGCGCGCGCACGCCACCCAGATCACCGTGGACCCCCCGTTCTTCGCGCTGTCCGACCAGATCAGGCACCGGGCGCTCGGCGTGGAGTACTTCACCCTGCTGGCCGGCCCCGGCGGCCCGGAGTCCGGGCCCGGCGGCCGCGAGACGGACCTGTTCGCGCAGTAGCCTGCAGGTGTGAACGACACGACCGGCAAGCGCGAGACGGGGCCGCTCGGCACCGTCGGCGTGTACGGCGTGCTGTTCGTGCTCGGCGCGGTCGAGGGGATGATCGGCAGCTTCCAGTACAGCCGGGCGGCCAAGCCGGTGCCGCTGGCCGCGCTCGCGTGCTGCGCGCTCATCCTGGCCACCTGCCTGCTGGCGGCCTGGGCCGTGCGCTCGGTCAGCGGCGCGCTGCTGCCCGGAATGGGCTGGATCATCGCGTCGTTCGTGCTGTCTATGCCAGTCTCCAACGGCAGCGTCATCATCACCGCCACGACACCGGGCCAGTACTACCTGTACGGCGGCACGCTCAGCGTGGCCGCCGGCGTGATCGCCTCGTTCGTCGGCATGGCCCGCGCCGCCGGGCGGTCGGCGGGGAACAAGTGAGCGAGCCGGAGCGAACGGGAGACACTGCGAGCGGGATCGACCAGGCCGCCTTCCGGCGTGCCGTGGGCCAGTTCCCCGGCGGCATCGTCGTGGTGACGACCAGCGGCGGGCACGCGATGACGGTCAGCGCGTTCGCCTCGGTGTCGCTCGAGCCGCCGCTCGTGCTGTTCTGCGCGGAGAAGATCGCCAGGTTCCACGACGCCGTGCTCGCGGCCGGGTCCTGGGCGGTGTCCGTCCTGGCCGAGGACGCCGAGAAGACCGCGCGCTGGCTGGCCGCCCGCGGCCGCCCGCTGGAGGGCCAGCTGGACGGGGTGCCGCATCACCCCGGCCCGGTCACCGGCGCGCCGCTGCTCGACGGCGCGCTGGCCACGCTCGAGTGCCGGACCTTCGCGGTGTACGACGGCGGCGACCACAGCATCGTCGTCGGCCACGTCACCGCCGTAACCGGCCCGCCGGAACCGGCGGAGCTGCCGGACGGCGCCACCCCGCCGGCCCGCGGCCCGCTGCTGCACCACGCGGGCCGCTACCGCCGCCTGCGCTCAGCCGAAGACTGACCCCCTTACCGGCACAATGTCACATCGAGCCGGTTATGACCGGCACGCTGTCACATCGAGCCGGCCGGATCGCCCGCCAGGGCTTAGGACCGCAGCGCGTCCTCGATGCGGTCGAGGCCCCAGCCGAGGTCGTCCTCGCTGATCACCAGCGGCGGCGCGAGCCGGATCACGTTCCCGTGGGTCTCCTTGGCCAGCACGCCCCGCGCGGCGAGCCGCTCGCACACCTCGCGCCCCGGCAGCGACGCGAACTCGATCCCGGCCCACAGCCCGCGCCCGCGCACCGTGCGCACCACCGAGGAGGGCAGTGCCGACAGCCGGGCGTGCAGCCGCTCCCCGAGCACCCTGGCCCGTGCCTGGTACTCGCCGGTGCGCAGCATCGCGACGACCTCCCGCGCGACGGCGCAGGCCAGCGGGTTGCCGCCGAACGTGGACCCGTGCTGGCCCGGGTGCAGGACGCCGAGCACCGGCCAGGTGGACACCATCGCGGAGACCGGCACGATGCCGCCGCCGAGCGCCTTGCCGAGCAGGTAGGCGTCGGGTATCACGTTCTCGGCCGCGCAGGCGAACGTGTACCCGGTGCGGCCGAGCCCGGACTGGATCTCGTCGGCGATCATCAAGATGCCCCGGGCGGTGCACAGCTCGCGGATCCCGGCGAGGAAGCCGGGCGGTGGCACGATCACGCCGGCCTCGCCCTGGATCGGCTCCACCAGCACGGCGACCACCCGGTCGCCAAGCGACGCCACGGCCGCGGCCAGCGCGTCCAGGTCGCCGTAGGGCACGATGCGGAACCCGGGCGTGTACGGCCCGAAGTCCGCCCGGGCGTCGTCGTCGGTGGAGAAGCTGATGATCGTGGTCGTCCGGCCGTGGAAGTTCCCGCTGAACGCGATGATCACGGCCTGGTCCGCGGGCACGCCCTTGACGGTGTACCCCCACTTGCGCGCGACCTTGATCGCGGTCTCGACCGCCTCCGCGCCGGTGTTCATCGGCAGTACCACGTCCATGCCGGCCAGTTCGGCCAGCTCGGCGCAGAACGGCCCGAACTGGTCGTGCTCGAACGCCCGGCTGACCAGCGTCAGGTGGTCGAGCTGCCGCCGCGCGGCGGCGATCAGCCGCGGGTGCCGGTGGCCGAAGTTCAGCGCCGAGTAGGCGGCGAGCATGTCGAGGTAGCGGCGGCCGTCCACGTCGGTCACCCAGGCGCCCTCGGCCTCGGCGGCGACGACCGGCAGCGGGTGGTAGTTGTGTGCGCCGTACTCGCTGCTGAGCTTGAGCAGCCCGGTCGTGGTCTCGGTCATGGTGTTCCCCTCAGGGCCGTGTTTCTCAAGGGTCGGAGTTCCAGCGTGCAGCACTTGGGTCCGCCGCCGCCCTTGAGCAGCTCGGACATGTCGACGCGGACCGGCTCGAACCCGCGGCCGCGTAGCTGGGCGGCCAGGCCGGCCGCCTGGGCCGGCAGCACCACGTGCCGGCCGTCGCTCACCGCGTTCAGGCCCAGGACCTCGGCGTCCTCGTCCTTGGCCTCGATCAGTTCGGCGAAGTGCGCGGCGATCGCCGCCCGGCCCGCGTCGTCGAAGGCGGCCGGGTAGTACATGGCGGTGCTGGCGTCGAGCACGCACAGCGCGGTATCCAGGTGGTAGAAGCGCGGGTCGACCAGGCGCAGGCTCAGCACAGGCAGGCCGAACAGGGCGGCCAGTTCGGCGGCGACGGCCTGGTCAGTGCGGAAGCCGTAGCCGGCCAGCAGCGTGTCGCCGGCCACCAGGATGTCGCCCTCGCCCTCGTGGACCTGTTCGGGCGCGCACACGTCGGCGTAGCCGTGGGCGCGGAACCAGTCCAGGTACGCGACGGCCTCCCCGGCCCGCTGCGGGTGGCGGAACCGCGCGCCGAGCACCTTCCCGCCGGCCACGGTGGCGCCGTTGGCGGCGAACACCATGTCGGGCAGCCCGGGCACCGGCTCGATCGTCCGCACGGCGTGGCCCAGGTCCAGGTAGACCTGGCGCAGCCGGGCCCACTGCCGCATGGCCAGGGCGGCGTCGGTCGGCTTCTCCGGTTCCATCCACGGGTTGATGGCGTACGTGACGGCGAAGTGCTCCGGCGGGCACATCAGGTATTCACGCACTGAAGCCCGGCGCTCTACGCTGTGCTCCCTAGTGATCATGAGCCCAGGGTAGGGGCTATCCGCACGGGAAAACATGCGCTGGCCATGCGTGTCAGCGGAGAATCACTGCGTAATAGCGGGTCAAAACGGCGATTTATTGTCGCGCGGTCACGGCTTCCTGGCTACCCCGCAGTAGGCGGCCGCCTCGTCGCCTTCCGCGCCCTCCGCGCCGCGCCCGTCCGGCCGCCAGCTCGGGCACAACACCACCCCGGGCTCGACCAGGTCAAGCCCGGGGAAGAAGCTGGCCAGCTCGTCCGGCCTGCGCAGCAGGTACGGCGCGGGCGCGCTGGCGCCGTAGCGCGGCCGGGCGCTCCCGTCGTACCGCCGCTGCGCCCCGTCGACGGCCGAACCCGCCGCCGAGCCGACGCTGACCCCGTCGGCGACCACCAGGTAGCTGCCCGCGGGCAGCTCGCTCATCAGCTGGCTCGTGATCGAGCGCGCCGCGCCGTAGTCGTCGACGTGGCCGAGGATGCCCAGCAGGATCAGCGCGACCGGCTTGGACATGTCCAGGGTGCTCGCCGCCCCGGCCAGCACCGCGGCCACGTCGCGCAGGTCGGCGTCGGTGTAGCAGACCGCTCCCTCCGGCGTGCTGGCCAGCCCCGGGGTGGCGAGCAGCGCCTTGGCGTGCAGCAAGACCACCGGGTCGTTGTCGGTGTAGACGATCCCGGCGTCCGGCGCGATGCCCTGCGCGATCTCGTGGGTGTTCCCCCCGGCGGGCAGCCCGGCGCCGACGTCGAGGAACTGCCGGATGCGCGCCGGGCCGACCAGGAAGCGCACCGCGCGGACCAGGAAGGCGCGCTCGGCCCGCGCGGTCTGGGCCAGGTGCGGGAACTCCCGGCCGATCTCCTCGCCGGCGGCCTTGTCGGCGGCGAAGAAGTCCCGGCCGCCGAGCCAGTAGTTCCACACCCGGGCCGGGTGCGGCGTGCTCACGTCGAGCCCGGCCGGGGGCGGGCCGAATGGCTGGGCTGAATGCTGGGGACCTGGCCCCGCCGCGGGGCCGCCGGGCCTGGCCGGAGTGGCGGGGCTAGCCCGGCCAGCCGGGCTGGCGGCAGGGCCAGCCCGGCCAGCGTGTCGGCCGCGGTCGGGGACGGCAGCCCCGGTGTTGGCTTCGGAAACGCGCCTGCGGAACATTTCTCACATTTTGCCGGACCAGCGCAAGCGCGTGATGCCGTTTCGCCGAGCCTTCCCGGAACGAATCGCCGTTACGGCAGGGACCACTTCTGGTTCTTGCCGCCGTTCTGCGGGTGGGCGTTGACCGCGTTGCCGTTGGCGGTGCTGAAGGCGCGCAGGTCCATCACCTCGCCGACGCTGGTGAACACGTAGTACGGCCCCTCCTTCTTGACCACCTGCCCGCCGGTGCCGGTGCAGGCCTCGATGGTCAGCCGGCCGATGCCGCTCGGCGCGGTGACGCACCACGGCGCGTCGGACACCCCGACCGGGGCGACGGACTGGAGCACCACGGACCCGTTGAAGGTGGCCAGCCTGAAGTTCTGGTCTTCGCCGCCGGCGGCGCCGCACGTCCAGATCTGCTCGGGGTTGCCGTTAGCCCAGGTGAAGTTGCTGTTGTCCAGGCATGACCCGCTGTGGTTCACGAAGGTGGAGATGCCGCCGGTCGGGGTCAGGCAGTGGCTCACCCCGGTGATGTCGCCGTCCGCCGGCAGCGACCCGCTGCTGTTGTTGAACGCGTCGACCCAGTTCTCGCAGGTGCCCGGGCTGCTGTAGGCCCAGCTCCAGTCGGTGAGCTTGGGCCCGGCGCCGAACGTGGTGCCGGCCGGGAAGAACTGCTCGACCCAGTTGGTCGTGCTGACCGGGCCGGCCCCGTTGACGTTCATCGGGACCCCGGTCGCGCTCGCCGTGTCCGAACTGGACACGAACGTCACGTCCGAACCGCCCCGGAAGGGCCCGGACGGGGCTCCGACCTCGGTCACCCCCGCCTGCGGCGAGCTCGCCCCGCTGATGACGAAGAAGCTGCCGCGGTCGGCGATCTTGCCCGCGTACGTGAAGCAGGACGTCGCGTTGGCGCCGCAGTCCTTCGTGGTCGGGTCGACGGCCACGAAGGTGACGCTGGCGGTCCTGGTGAAGTCGTCGTCGGCCCAGTTCCCGTGGTTACCCGAGTCGGGGTGCGCGTGGAACGTGGTCGTCGCGCTGGCGTTGGTGACCGCCATGGCCGTGCCCGGGAAGGCGAAGCCGGCCACGCACGCGGCCAGCACCGCGAGCCCGGCCGTTCCGGCCCTCCTCCGCGCGGACCACCCGCGCCCTGTCGTTCCGGCTGCGGGCCCCGTCTTTCCGCGCATGGCGATGCTCCCTTAGTCCCGGTGCCCGGGGGGTAGGCCCCCCGGCACCAACTTTCGACCCTACAACCGAAGCGTCGAGCACAGGGAGAATCGTTACCGAAACCCAACGGAATCGGACATTAAGGCGATACCTAATCGCAATCCAACCGAGCGCAGGGCCACCGAGCGCAATCCGACCGAGCGCAGGGCCACCGAGCGCAGGGCCGCCGAGCGCAGGGCCACCTAGCGCAGGGCGGCGATCCGCGACGCCGCGGCGGCGGTCCGCTCGTCGGTGGCGGTCAGCGCCACCCGGACGTGCCGTTTCCCGGCCGGCCCGTACAACTCGCCGGGAGCGACCAGGATCCCGCCCTCGGCGGCCAGCCACTCGGCCGCCGACCAGCAGTCGTGCGCCGGGTGCGTCACCCACAGGTACAGGCCAGCCTCGGAGTGGTCGATGCCCCAGCCGGCCTCGGCGAAGGCGGCCCGCAGCAAGGTCCGGCGGGCGGCGTACCGCCCATGCTGCTCACATGCGTGCGCGTCATCGTCGAGCGCGGCGGCCATCGCGGCCTGCACCGGGCCCGGCATGATCATCCCGGCTTGCCTCCTGATCGCCAGCAGGTCCGCCACCAGCGCCGGGTCGCCGGTCACGAACCCGGCCCGGTAGCCGGCCAGGTTGGACCGCTTGGACAGCGAGTGCACGGCCAGCACCCCGTCGTGCGACCCGCCGCACACGGAAGGATGCAGCACAGAGACGGGCGAGACCTCCCAGCCCAGCGACAGGTAGCACTCGTCCGACGCCACCACCGCCCCGCGCTCCCTGGCCCAGGCCACGACCTTGCGCAGGTGCCCGGCCGGCAGCACCCGCCCGGTCGGGTTGGACGGCGAGTTCACCCACACCAGCCTGACCCGGGCGGGCCCGGCGGCCAGCAGGCTGTCCGAGGCCAGCATCGAGGCCCCGGCGAGCCGCGCGCCGATGTCGTAGGTGGGGTACGCCAGTTCCGGCTGCAGCACCACGTCGCCGGGACCGAGCCCGAGCATGACCGGGAGCCAGGCGATGAACTCCTTGGTGCCGATCACCGGCAGCACGTCGTCCGGCGGCACCCGAACCCCGTGCGCACGGGCCAGCCACCCAGCCGCCGCGGCCCGCAGCCGCGGCGTGCCCCACGTGGCCGGGTACCCGGGCGCGTTCGAGGCCTCGTCCAGGGCGGCACGGATCAGGTCGGGCACCGGGTCGACGGGCGTGCCCATGGACAGGTCCACGGGGCCGCCCGGATGAAGCCCGGCCTTCTCCCGCAGGGGCGCGATCCGGTCCCAGGTGTAAGCGGGAAGCCGGCCCGCGAGGGTCATTCCTCCGCGGCTTGCGGCGGCAGCGCCGCGACCACCGGGTGATCCTTGCCGGTCCGGCCGGTCTTGGAGGCGCCGCCGGGGGAGCCGAGGTCTTCGAAGAAGTCGACGTTGACCTTGTAGTATTCCTTCCACTGGTCGGGCACGTCGTCTTCGTAATAGATCGCCTCGACCGGGCAGACGGGCTCGCAAGCGCCGCAGTCCACGCACTCGTCGGGGTGGATATACAGCATGCGGTCGCCCTCGTAGATGCAGTCAACGGGGCATTCCTCGATGCACGCCTTGTCGAGCACATCAACGCAGGGCTGCGCGATGATGTAGGTCACGGGTGAACTCCTGTCGTCGTCCTGCTGCTATCACAGTATGGCGGGTGCCGCCTCAGCCAGCGACAATACCGCCCTGCGGAACGCTCTTTCCTGACGGCGATGTCGGACTGGCGTCCCGCTGCCAGCCGGCGTTCCTGTTCGCGGCTTCCCACGCATATCCGGCATACCGTACTTCGTGCAGGCCGTAGGCCTGCGCGTGCGCCACCAGCCAGCTGGCCACCGTCCAGGCCGCGCCCCGCTGGACGTGCAGGACCGCGACGCTTCCCTGGTTTTTCTGGGCCGAACGGTCCAGGGTGATCCGCACCACAACGGCGTCCCGCCCCTGCGGCCCGAACGCCTGCGTCATCCGCCGCATCACGCCCGCCAGATCCGCCTTCCCGGCCGGGGCGTACCAGCAGGACACGCCGTGCGGGGACTGCCCGGTGAAGTAGCCGGCCAGCTGGCCCGCCACCTGGTCCCACTGCGCGTAGGCGGAGCCGTCCGCGCTGTGCTGGACGTCCTGCGCCGCCTGGTAGACCGGCATCGTGGTGTAGCCGTGTACCTGGGTGAGGGCGGCGAAGAACTTGGTCGTGGCGTAGACCGGGTCTTCGAGCTCGGCGGTGGTGCCCCAGCCCTCCGAGGGCCGCTGCTGGAAGATCCCGACCGAGTCCAGGTCGCCGTAGTCCAGGTTGTGCAGCTTGGACTCCTGCAGCGCGGCGG
>Ga0209648_10003045_pt1 | contig 14015 bp, 10 predicted proteins | sample GraSoi2013_115cm_FD_185830 | JGI IMG/M metagenome (GOLD analysis project Ga0209648, IMG submission 185830) | Grasslands soil microbial communities from the Angelo Coastal Reserve, California, USA - Sample 9_17_2013_115cm (SPAdes) (version 2) | ecosystem: Environmental > Terrestrial > Soil >...
CATGAGCGGCGACGCGATGATCAACGGAGGAGGCGCCGGCTTCCAGACGGTCACCGGCCCGGTTTACGCCTACGGCTCGTTTGGAGCCAACAACGGGCCTCACTCCACCGGGGTGCCGTCCGTGCAGACCAACTACGACGGCACGACCTGCCCCGGCAGCCCGAGCAACGTGCTCGACAACGGCGGCGGGGCGAACGGCCTGAACTACTACACCACCGACGGCGCCCCCATGACCAACAACACGGGCGTCCCGCCGAACTACAGCTGGGACGACGCCTCACCGCAGCCCGCCCAGCCGGCGCCGATGTACTTCTCCGCCGGCGCAGCCAGGGACGCGGCCGGCAACTGGAAACCGGGGATCTACAACGGCTTCGCGCCGAACGGCGGCACGATGAACGGAGGCGTCTACAAGATCATCAACTCCGCAAGCCTGGCTCTCGGCGCGATCACGAACACGGTGCACGCCGCATCAGGCACGTCGAACGGCGTGAACGCCGTCGCCATCGTGGTCGACGGGTCGGACACCGGCGGCCTCGACATCACCCAGGCGTTGCTCAACGGACTCGACGACCTCAACGCTCCCGGCTACACGGGATTGCGCGATCCCGCCGGCACGCACAACTTCGTCATCTTCGGCGGCCACGGGGCCGGGTCATACACAGGCGGCATCACGATCGGACCGGGCGCCACCACCGATATGAGCGGCATCATCTATGTGCCGGACAGCGCTTATGTCAGCGATGGGAACTCGAGCCCTCAGTTCGCCGGCTCGGTGGTCGTCGCGAGCATGACCGTGGAGGGCGGCGGCAACGGCCAGCAGGTGTTCCACTGGGTGTGCGGCCTGAAAGCGATCGCCGGCCAGCCCTACCAGGGAGGCCTGGTCCGCTAGCTCCCCCACACCGGCATGCAGCCATTCGGTCACATTTGGTCGCGTCCCTCGCCACTTATGCGGCCATTCGGGCACATTTGGTCACGTCAGTCGCCACTTATGCGGCCATTCGGGCACATTTGGTCACGTCAGTCGCCACTGATGCGGCCATTCGGGCACAAATGGCCAGTTCTCTGGTGCTGGCGGCGTGCTAGCTCGCCTCTGGCAGCTGGATGGTGAACGTGCTGCCTTCGCCCCGCGCCGTCTGCACGTGGAGCGTGCCCCCGTGGCGCTCGACCACCCGGCGCGCAATCGCGAGTCCAAGCCCGCTGCCCGAATCGCTCCGCTGAAACCGCTCGAACAGGCGTGGAAGCCGGTCCGCCTCGATCCCCGGCCCGCTGTCGATGACGTCGAGCGACGGCCCCGCCGCGCCGCGCGCCACCCGCAGCTTCACGTCGGAGCCGCGAGGGCTGACGCGCACCGCGTTATCGACGAGGTTGGCGACCGCTTCGCGGAGGAGGTCCTTGTCCGCGCTGATCTGAGCCGGCGCCATCACCTCGGTCACCAGGCCGACCCCTGACGTGCCTGCCTGGGCCGCGTACGCACGCACCACGTCGGCCGTGAGCTCGGCCAGGTCGACGAGCTCTCGCCGGAGCGGGACATCCTCGTCCGCGTGCGCGAGAGAGCGCAGGCGTCCGAGCATCCTTTTCATCCGTTCCGCCTCCGCGACGCTGTCCTCGATCGCCTGGCCCGTCTTGCCGCTGCGAGCCGTCCGCCTCAGGATCGAAAGGTTGGTCATGATCGTCGCCAGTGGCGTCGCCACCTGGTGGGAGACATCGGTGAGGAAGCGCCGCTGCGCGGTCAGTACCCCCGCGAGCTGCTCATTGGCGTTCGCCTGGGCGAGGATGGCTAGGTTCATGCGATAGATCAGCGGCAGCACGATCAGCGGCAGAGGCGCGACGACAGGCGCCTCGATCGAAAGCACCCCGATGCTCACGGCGCACGTCGCCAGCGTCAGCGAAGCCGGCCACGACGCGGCGGCCGCCTGCTTAACCAGCTCGACGTAGGAACGCCCGGTGTGCAGCGCAGCGGGCAGGACCGCGACCAGCAGGTTCGCGGACACGTAGATCAAAGCCGCGGCAGCGGCTCGCGCGTCCTGTTCGGCGCCCATGTCGGTACCGATCGCTCCCACCATCGCGGCCAGCGACCCGGCGAGCAGCACGTTGCCGCCGTTGAAGGAGCTGTCCAACCACGATCGCCGGATCAACCGGTTGCCGGCCAGCACGCTCACCGCCGCGGTGGCCGGGCCGACCCCGGGTGGAAGCAGCAGGACCGCGAGCAGGCAGGGCAGGGCTCCGAGGTTGACCTTCTGCTCCGGCCCGATCTTCACCGGGAATCGCTCGGCCAGCACAACGCCCGCGAAGCACACCGGGACGATCAGCCAGCGCCATGTCTGGGCCGCCGCAAAGCCGCCTTGCAAAGCCGCGGCCACTGCGACTACGAGGCCGATCAACGGCACTCCGACGACGACCGCCTTCAGCCGAGTGGGGAATGCGGCGAAGGCCTGCACCACTGGTGCGTTCAGCTGGTCGGCACGTCGAGAGTCATCGTCAACACCGTTCCACCGTGGCGCGTGGCGCCGGAGTCGGCCACCTGGAATCGATAGTTGGCCGACACGACGTCCGCGCCGTGAGCTGCTTCCGGGATGTAAACGTGGACGGTGATAAGGGTTCCGCCCTTGCCATCCGCGGCGGCGCTCGCGCCCGCCGAGATCTGAGAGGCGATGTGCCTGTCGATCGGCGACAGATAGATCATGTTGTTGACAGAGAGGATGTGGCCGCCGGGAGAGACCACCTGGATCGGCGGATCCGAGAGGCACCACATCACGTTGGCCGAGGCGACCCCCTGACCGCCCATCACAAGCAAACCGGTCGCCAGCGCACCCAGAACGAGCACCCTCTTACTCATGTCGAAACCTCTTCTTTTGATTCCGCGATGAACCGGTAACCGATGCCGCGAACGGTCTGGATCAGTCGAGACTCGCCACCACCTTCGAGCTTCTGCCGGATCCGCGATACGTGCACCTCGAGCGAGTTCGATTCGGGACCGGTGGTCACCGCCCAGACCGCCTCGCCGAGCTGCTCGTACGTGACGAGCTGGCCTCGGCTCCGCATCAGGGCGGCGAGGATCCTGAACTCGATGCCCGTCAAGCCGAGCTGGCGCCCCGCTCGGGTGGCGAGACCCTCGCTGAGGTCCAGGATGACGTCGCCGACGACGAGTCGCGAGCCGCCCTTGCCGCGGTGCCTTCGGATGACCGCCTCGACCCGGGCCATGAGCTCCTCGAGCGCGAAGGGCTTGGCGATGTAGTCGTCGGCCCCCAGCTTCAGACCTGCGATGCGATCGCTCACGGAGGCCCTGGCGCTGATGCCGACCAGCGCGGCGTCGGTCTCAGCCCGGAACGCCTCGAAGAGCTCCGGCCCGTCGTTGTCCGGCAGCATGAGGTCGAGGAGCACGACGTCGGGGTTCCACTGGCGGACGAGCTCGAGGCCGCGGCCCGCCGTGTCGACCGCGCGGACGGTGTAACCCTCCTCGCCGAGCCCGGCCGAAACCGCCCGGGCGAGCCGGCGATCGTCCTCCACCAGCGCGACCTTCCAGCGAATCGTCATCCTGAGTGCGTCGGCATTCTCCCACGTAACTTGCGGAACTCTTCGCTATTACGGGATGTCTGCGGGCGACTCAGGTCACACGCCCGGAGCGCTTCGTAACCTGGGCCTCAGGTCACCCGTTGCTAGTCGGCGTGGGCGGGACCCTATGAGCTCGTGGGCGCCCGCGCCGCTGCGCCGGGTGGCGCTGGCGCTCGTCGCCGTGGTGGCCGTGGGGGTTCCAAGCCTCGTCACGGCCTGGGTGCTGACCCCGTCCGCGGGCGACGTTCAGCAGCGAGTGCGAGAGCGGACGGACACCCTGGGCGTCGTGATGCTCCGGGAGGATGAGGTTCCGAAGGTGCTCGCGCAGGCAGTCGTGGCCACCGAGGACGAGAGCTTTTACTCACATCACGGCGTCGACTCGATCGGCCTCGGCCGCGCGGTGCTTTATGACGCTTCCAACTTTTGCCTCTGCCAGGGCGGCTCCACCATCACGGAGCAGCTTGCTAAGGACGTGTACCTCGGAGGTTCGGACCGCGGCTACAACAAGCTCGAGGACATGGTCCTGGCCCTCAAGATCGAGCAGGTGATCGGCAAGCGGCAGATCCTGGCCGACTACGTCAGCGTGATCCCGACCGGCCTCAACCGGTACGGCGTGAGCGCGGCATCATGCGCCTACTTCCACGCGCCGCTGAACAGCCTGACCCTTGGCCAGTACGCCATGCTGGCCGGGGTCACACAGGCGCCATCCCTCTACGACCCGACGGTGGATTCCGCGGCCGCGGTGGCCCGCCGGAGCCACGTCCTCTCAGCCATGGTGGCCGACAAGATGATCTCGAAGAACCAGGCCGCCGCAGCCAACGCCGAACCACCCCTGACGCAAACAGGACCGGGCTGCTAACCCAGCCGATCGACCCGGCCATTTGTGCCCTTTTGGCCCCATGGCTGGCACCAGACGCGGCCATTCGTGCCCTTTTGGCCCCATCCCAGCCAATCGACCCGGCCATTTGTGCCCTTTTGGCCGCGTCCGCGGGGCTAGAAGCCCGTGGAGCTACCCCAGCCAGGCCAGGGGGGACGTTGCGTCGAACCCCAGGTTGAACGTGACCTGGATGGGCTTCACGACCGGCGCGACCGGCGCCGGCGTTGGCGTCGGGCTCGGAAGCGGCCCGTTGTGCGGCCCGCCCGGCGATGGGCTCGGAGTGGGCACCGGGGGTGGCGCCGGTGGGTTGTAGGCGTTCTTCGGGAGAAACCAGAGCTGGAAGGGAGCGGCCGGCCCGCCCGGGGCGAGGTACGCAATCCCGCTTCCATCGGGAGACCACGTCGGCTGCGCGACGAGCTGGTCGGAAACCACCGTCCGCAACCCGCCGAGGCTCGAGCCGTTCCACGAGGCGATCGTGAGATTGGAAACCTGCTTCTGGTAGGTGCAGATCATCGCGAGGCTGCCGCCATCCGGAGAGAGCGACGGCTGCGCGCAGCTTGCGTCCGTCGATGTGAGAGCCCTGCCGGCGGACCCTGCTCGGTTGGTGAACCACAGCTGGCCCGTCCGGTTGCCGTTCTGGTCGTAGACGTACTTCGTATAGATGATGCCGCCCGGGACCACGATCGGCTGGATGTCCCCGCCGGTGTAGTTGTTCGCGACAGTCCACGCCCTCCCGTTCCGGATCGGTGCGCCCAGGGGCACCGCCCACACCGCCATGTCGACGTCGAAGTAGCCGGCGCCGGCGTACTTGGGCCCGTCATAGCTCATCCAGAGCGTTCGCTGGTCGGGGCTGAGCCTCGGGTAGAACGACCACGCGTTGGCGCCTGTGTCCCATGCGTTGCGGGGCGATGCCGCGTTGTTCGTGAGCTGGGCGACCACGCCGCCGTACGGCGTGAGCACATACACGTCGGAGTAGAACCCCGAGCGCTTGACCACCAGGAGGTGGCTCCCATCCGGGTAGAGGGCCGGCTGCGTCCAGCCAACCTCAGGCGTGAGCTGGTGGAAGCGCCCGGCGCTGAAGCTGTACAGGGCGCCCGCCTGGGCGAGGTAGATGGTGCCGGGCAGCGTGAGCGCCTGGGCGCGCGGAGTCGCCGCGGTCGGTTTCTGCGGCGGCGCCGCCACCTTCGACTGGCGGGAGCCGAGGTACACATACGAGGACACACCCGTGACCGCCATCACGATCGCGAGCCCGACCCCGAGCAGAAACTTCGCGATCACGGGAAGTACTGGTGCACCAGCGGGAGGATCAGGCCCCAGTTCGGCGTGAGGCTGCCGCCGGGGGCGCCCGAACGGGCATAGGGCGGCAGGAGGAGGACCTGGTGGATGGCGTCGGGGTTGTCGAACGACGCGGCCAGCGGAACCAGGCGGGCAACCTTGTCCAGGCCGATGCTGGTCTTGAGCTCGCCTCCGATCGCGGTGGCCAGGGCGGGCACGTCCGAAGGAGCAAGCTGCTTGGCCTTCGCGCGGATCGCCTGGAGCACCTGCTGCTGCCGCTTCGAGCGCCCGTAGTCGCTCTGCAGGTCGCTGTGCCGGGAGCGCACGTACTCCATCGCGTGGATTCCATCCAGGTGCTGCGGACCCGCGAGCACCGCCACGCGCTGATAGTCATAGGGCGAGTTGCCATAGATGTCCGACGGGTAGTAGTCGTCCATGACCGGGTTGCTGGTGACGACGTCGATGCCGCCGATCGCGTCGATCACCTTGATGAGCCCGAGCAGGCCGACCCAGATGTAGTCGTCCACGCGGACGCCAAAATCCTGCTCGACAGTGGCGATCGCCGCCCCCGCTGAGCCATACGAATAGGCGCCGTCGATCTTTCCGGAACCGCCGGTGGAAAGGTGGACGTAGAGGTCGCGGGGAATCGAGAGCATGACGACCTCTTTGGTCGCGGGGAGCACCCGGACAAGGATCATCGACTGGGTGAGGACGTGGTCGGCGGAGAACTTCGAATCGTCGTCCGAACCCAGGAGCAGAACGGTGAACGCCCCCTGCTGCGAAACCGGGCTGGGCGACGCCGAGGGCGAGGGCGAGAAAAGAGTGGCGAGCGGCGAAGGCGAAGGGACGACGGCCGGGACTCCCGTCTCCTGGAGCGCCGTCGCCGCGGCGGGTAAGAAGTAGGCGAACCCACCCGCCACCGCCGAGAGGGCGACGGCAAGTACAGCAAGAGTGATGGTGGTCAAAGGGCTCAGGCGACCGCGCGACGCGCGGGCGCGGTGCCCCGGTCTCATACCGAGCGGCACGGGCCCGAATTGTACCCCGGGGCCCGGTTCAGGTTTGTAAGCGGGTTGTTAACGCCTGCGAGCTAATGGCGCGCCAATGCAAGCTGGACCGCCTTGACGACGAGCAGGACGACCGCCACCACCAGGTACCCGCTGAGGGCGAGCATCGCGACCCTGCGCGCGGGCGACAGCACCGGCCGTTCCAGCAGGGCCAGGGCCGGCATTCGCCAGTTCTCGCGCTCGGCACGTGATACCTGCGGCACCGGTGGGCCGCCCCGCGAGGAAAACCACAGCCAGGTGGCCCCGACCACCAGCACGACCGCCATCACCGAGGCGATCACGACGACCAGCGTCGTGACGTCGATCGAAGGAATCACGGTGGTCACCACGAGCACCAGCGAGAGCAGCAGCAGGACGCTGACGATGAAGCCGGCGACCAGGTTCAACCACGCCTTGTTGACCCATGGACCGAGCACCGCGCGGTCATTACATAGAAGGACGAGGAAAACCGTCGCGCTGGGGAGCAGGATGCCGGCCAGGGCCTGCACCGCGGTCGTGATCAACCCAAGCGGGGCTCGAGGGATCAGAGTGATCGCAGCCGCCAGCACCACCATGCCGGTGTAGGAGCTGTAGAAGAGCTTCGCCTCTCGCACCCCTCGGTGCAGCGAATGCCGCAGGCCGAAGATGTCGCCGAACGCATAGGAGGTCGCGAGCGTGACAGCCGACGCTCCGACGATCGATGCGTCGAAGAGGAGCAGCGCGAAGACCGCGCCCACCAGCGGATTGATGTGGCTGGCCAGTCCGCGGGCGAGGGTCAGGGCGCTGTCAAAGTGTCCGAAGTCCGCCGATCCGGTGAATGCAGAGGCGGAGGCCATCATGATGCAGGCGGCGCCGATCACGACCACGAAAGCGCCCAGCGCCGTGTCCGCTTTCTCGTAGTCGAGCCAGCGTGGGGTGATCCGCTTGTCGATCACGTTCGACTGCTGAAAGAAGAGCTGCCACGGAGCAACGGTGGTTCCGACGATCGCGATGATCAAGAGGGCGGCGTTCGAAGTGAAACCGCCCAGCACGCTCGGGCGCACGGATCCCTGGATGGCAGCGCCCGGGTCGGGATGGCTGAGGATGACGAGCGGAAAGACCAGCAGGCTCGCCGCGACGAAGACGAACATGGCGCGCTCCCACCGCCTGAAGTTGCCCGTCACCGTGATGCCGACGAGGACGAGCGCCGCGAGCGGCACGACCAGGTACGGGCTGTACCCGAAGTACTGGCCCGCGTAGCTGATGCCGATGAACTCCGTGGCGATGGTCAGGAAGTTGAGCAGGAACAGGTCGCCGACCGAGAACCAGGCCCAGAACCGTCCAAACCGTTCCTTGATCAGCCTCGCGTGGCCGACGCCGGTCACCGCGCCGAGCCGCACCACCATCTCCTGGTTGACGATGAGGACCGGGATCAGCAGCAGCAGCGTCCACAAGAGGGAGTACCCAAAGTTCTGGCCTGCCTGCGCGTAGGTCGAAACCCCGCCCGCGTCGTTGTCGCCGACCATGACGATGATTCCGGGTCCGACGATCGCCGCGAGCGTGAGCAGCCGCCGGCGCCAGGTGCGTCGAGGCGACACGTCGCTGAGGCGGATCGTTCCAAAGGCCCCGTGAATGTCGCCCAGGTGCGCCTGGTCGAGAACCGCTGACGTCGGGGTCAAGCGCGAGTCCTTTTCAAGCGGCTCGCGCTCGGACACTGCTTTCTATACGCCGCTGCTGGCTTCGACCCGGTTGCGCCAATCCTCGGGGACGAGCGCCTCCAGAAGGTCATCCACCGAGATGGCGCCGATGAGGTTGCCCGCGTTGTCCGTCACCGCCAGGGCGGTGAGGTTGTAGTCGGCCATCATGAGAGTCACGTCGGCGAAGTCGGCGCCGGCGCCGATCGTGCAGTTTGTGAGAGCCAGCTCTTCGACCTTTTTTGAGCGGTCGGCTCGAACCAGGTCGGCCAGGCCGATGCTCCCGACGAACTTCCCATCCTCTTCTGTCACGAACACCGTGTTGAGGAGCTGGTGCGGCGACTTGTCGTCGATCCTGGCGGCTTCGACCGCCATGTCGGCGGTCGACCCGCGAACCACCCACACGTAGTCGGGGCTCATCATTCCGCCCGCGGTCGTCGGGTGGTACTGCAAGAGCTTGCGCATCTTGTGCTGCTGGTTCGGAGACATCAGGTTCAGCACGGGCAGGCGCCGCTCCTGGTCGAGCTCGCCCAGCAGGTCCGCCGCGTCGTCGGGCGCCATCTTGTCGAGCACGCGCGCCGCCTCCTCGTTGGAACGGCTCTTGATGAACTCGGCCTGGTGCTCGGAGTCGAGCTCCTCGAATATGTCGGCCGTCAGCTCGGCGTCGCCCTGGACGGCCTTGATGATCTCCTCGCCCTCGGCGTGCGATGCGCCTTCGACGATGTCCGCGATCTGAGCGGGATGCAGGCGGCGCAGGCGCTGCAGCGGCATGAGCAGCTTGGCCGTCGGAACGTGTCCGACGAACGGCTGCACGTCTCTCCAGTCGAGGATCGCGTGGCGGCGCAGGTCGGGGCGGCCGCGCCTGGGGACGAGCCGGCGCAGCATGGCCTGCGGGCTGCGGTCGATGCCCTGCAGGCGCCAGCCTTCCTCCGCGTGCGCAAGCACGAGGTCGTGTGCCTGCACGATGCGGCCACGCGCGACGTCGACCAGGTGGCGGCCGAGGACATCGGAAGCGAGCAGCACCTCGCCGGGCCTGCGCTGGAACGGCTGCGTCTGGATGGTATGGGTGTTCAGGCGCACCGCGCCCGGCTCGAGCTTGTCGACCAGGTCGATGCCCACGAAAACGTCTTGAGCTCCGACGCGCACCTTCAGCCCCGTGATCGGGGGATACCCGCCGCCTTCGGCCAGCTTGACGATGAAGTCCTCGACGCGGCCCACCTCCGACCCCGCCGGGTTCAACACGGGGCTGCGCAGCAGCTGCGTCAGCATCACCCGCCGTTTCTCTCGCGTCCTGCCCGCCTGTTCCACGTGTCCGTTCCTTTCCTGGTCGGTCATTTGAAATCCCCTACCCCACGACCATCTGATGGCCGGCGCCCGCCCATTATCCCCCGCGTGTCGAGGCCGTTAGGATCGGGGGCGAGACATGGCAGGAAGGGTCGAGGGTTACCGCGCGGAGCTGAGGGCGCTCCACGATTGGGAGCCGTTCCTCAAGAAGCACTCCGGGTTGCCCGGGGCGCGAGCCAACCTCGAGCTGGTCGAAGCCGTGGGCGAGGAGGCCGATGCAGACCGCCTGTGGCGCATGTCCGCCTCGACCGACGAGTTCGTTGCCCTCTGCGGCACGGCGGGGCTCGGCAAGGTCGCGCTGATGGAGCCGGCGACGGTGATGACCTGGCTCAAGGAGCTCGCCTGCGACACGCGGTGGCGGGTGCGCGAGGGCGTCGCGATCGCCCTCCAGCGCATCGGCCGCGAGGACATGTCCCATCTCGTGAGAGAGATGCAGGCGTGGTCGGCGGAAGGACCCTATGTCCAGCGCGCCGCCGCCGCGGGTCTTTGCGAGCCGGCCCTGCTCAAGACGCGAGAGCACGCGGTCGAAACGCTGGAGATCCTCGACCAGATCACGACCTCGCTGGCGGCAAGCCGGGAGCGCAAGGACGACGGGTTTCGCGCGCTGCGCAAAGCGCTCGGCTACTGCTGGAGCGTCGCGGCGGCCGCCGCGCCCGAAAACGCGGTCCCGTATTTTGAGAAATGGATGCAGTCGAGGGACAAAGACGTGGCCTGGGTGATGAAGAGCAACCTCGCCAAGGCTCGCATGTCCGCCCTTCGCCAAGAGCTTGCATCTCCCTCTCCCCGCAGGGGAGAGGGTCGGGGAGAGGGCTTACCGCGGAAATGAAGCAACCTCTTGACGCGGACGAGCTGCGGCTGATCAATGCCTACTGGCGCGCGGCCAACTACATCTCGGTCGGCCAGATCTACCTGTTGAACAATCCGCTGCTGACCCGGCCGTTGAGCCTGGACGACATCAAGCCACGCCTGCTCGGGCACTGGGGCACGACGCCAGGCCTGAACCTCATCTACGCGCACGCCAACCGGGTGATCAAGGACCGCGACCTCGACGCCATCTACATCATGGGACCCGGTCACGGCGGCCCGGCCGCGGTCGCCAACGCGTACCTCGAAGGCACGTACAGCGAGGTCTATCCCGACATCACGAGAGACGCCGACGGCATGCAGAGGCTGTTCCGGCAGTTTTCGTTTCCCGGCGGCATCCCGAGCCACGTCGCGCCCGAGACGCCCGGCTCGATACACGAAGGAGGCGAGCTCGGCTACGCGCTCGTGCACGCCTACGGCGCAGCCTTCGACAACCCCGACCTGACCGTCTTCTGCATCGTCGGCGACGGCGAGGCCGAAACCGGACCGCTCGCCGCGAGCTGGCACTCCAACAAGTTCCTGAATCCGCGGCGCGACGGCGCGGTGCTTCCGATTCTTCATTTGAACGGCTACAAGATCGCCAACCCGACCGTGCTCGCCAGGATCCCCGAGCAGGAGCTCCGCGAGCTCCTCGAGGGCTACGGCCATCAGCCGATCTTCGTCAGCGGGGACGACCCGGATGCGGTGCACCAGCAGCTGGCTGCGGCGCTCGACGAGGCGCTCGACCAGGTGGCCGGCATCCAGGACGCCGCGCGCTCGCGTGGCGCGACAGTGCGTCCGCGCTGGCCGATGATCGTGCTCCGCACGCTCAAGGGTTGGACCGGGCCCAAGACGGTGGACGGCCTGCAGGTCGAGGGCACGTTCCGGGCCCATCAGGTGCCGGTCACCGATTTCAGGACGAAACCCGACCACGTGAAGATCCTCGAGGACTGGATGCGCAGCTACCACGCGGAGGAGCTATTCGACGCGTCGGGCCGGTTGGTGCCGGAGCTCGCGGCTCTTCCACCGACCGGTGCGCGCCGCATGAGCGCGAACCCACACGCCAACGGCGGAGAGCTGCTGAAGCCCCTGCGCCTGCCCGACTTCAGGTCATACGCGGTGCAGGTGGACAGGCCGGGCACCACGACCGGCGAGGCGACAAAGGTGCTGGGCGCGTACTTACGGGACGTCATCCGCGACAACCCCGACAACTTCAGGATCATGGGTCCCGACGAAACCTCCTCGAACCGGCTGCAAACCGTGTTCGAGGCGACCAACCGCGCGTGGGACGCGGAGCTCATGCCGGGCGACGACCATCTCGCCGCGGACGGGCGCGTCATGGAGGTGCTCAGCGAGCACCTGTGCGAAGGGTGGTTGGAGGGATACCTGCTGACGGGTCGCCACGGCCTCTTCAACTGCTACGAGGCGTTCATCCACATCGTCGACTCGATGTTCAACCAGCACGCCAAGTGGTTGAAGGTGACGCGACGAATCCACTGGCGGCGGCCCATCGCGTCGCTCAACTATCTCCTTTCGTCGCACGTCTGGCGGCAGGACCACAACGGGTTCTCCCACCAGGACCCGGGCTTCATCGACCACGTCATGAACAAGAAGGCTGAGGTCATACGGGTCTACCTCGCACCGGACGCCAACACGCTGCTTTCCATCGCGGACCACTGCCTGCGCAGCCGCAACTACGTGAACGTGATGGTCGCGGGCAAGCAGCCGGCGCTCAACTACCTTGCGATGGACGACGCGATCGCGCACTGCACGCGAGGGCTCGGCATCTGGGACTGGGCGAGCACCGACGCCGGCAGCGAACCGGACGTGGTGCTGGCGTGCGCGGGCGACGTCCCGACCCTCGAGGTCCTCGCCGCCGCCGACCTCCTCCGGCAGCACCTGCCGGAGCTGAAGGTCCGCGTCGTCAACGTCGTCGACCTGATGCGGCTTCAGCCTCCGAGCGAGCACCCGCACGGGTTGCCGGACGCGGAGTTCGACGACATCTTCACGAGCGACAAGCCGGTCGTCTTCGCATACCACGGCTACCCGTGGCTGGTGCACCGGCTCACGTACCGGCGCGCGAACCACAACAACATCCATGTCCGCGGATACAAGGAAGAGGGCACCACGACCACGCCGTTCGACATGGTCATGCTCAACGACCTGGACCGCTTCCACCTCGTGACGGACGTGATCGATCGCGTGCCCAGCCTCGGCACGAAGGCGGCGCACATCCGCCAGCACATGGTCGACGAGCGCCTGAAGCACCGCCAATACACGCGCGACCACGGCGAAGACCCGCCCGACATCTCTGACTGGAAGTGGCCTTACTAGGATGCGGGTCCTCGTAGTCAACGCTGGGTCGAGCTCGCTCAAGGTGAGCGTGGTCGGCCCGGAAGACGAGGTGAGCGGCGAGCACGAGTTCGAGGCCACCGGCGGACAGGTCGAGGGAGCCAAGCTCGACGCGGCGATCCATGCGATGGGCGGCGTCGAGGCCGTGGGACATCGAGTCGTGCACGGTGGCGCGCGCTACCCGGAGTCGGTGCGCATCGACGCGGAGGTCATCCGCTACCTGGTGACCATCACCGACCTTGCGCCGCTACACATCCCCGCCTCACTCACCGCCATGGCGGAGGTCCGCGAGCTGATGCCGCGCGTCCCGGCGGTCGCCTGTTTCGACACGGCCTTCCATTCGCGCATGCCGGCCGCGGCGTCCACATACGCGATCCCGCTGGAGTGGCGGCAGCGATTCGGCGTGCGCCGCTACGGGTTTCACGGCTTCTCTCACGCGTGGGCTGCGCGGCGCGCCGCGCAGCTGCTGGACAGCCCGGGCACGGGCCTGAAGGTCGTCACCTGCCATTTGGGATCGGGCGCGTCGGTCGCGGCGATCTGGGGCGGTCGTTCCATGGACACGACGATGGGCTTCACGCCCCTGGAAGGCCTGGTCATGGCCACCCGCTCCGGCAGCATCGACCCGGGCCTGGTCCTGTGGCTGCAGAGGCACGCCGGGCTCTCGGAGGCCCAGATGATGGACGCGCTGGACAGGCATTCGGGCCTGCAGGCCCTGGCCGGCACGGGTGACATGAGGCAGGTCCTCGAAAAGCTGTCGGCGGGCGACGAGGACGCGCGCCTGGCTTTCGACGTCTACGTCCACCGCCTTCGCGCCTGCATCGCCTCGATGGCCGCGGCGATGGGAGGGATGGACGTGCTGGTGTTCACGGGCGGCGTGGGAGAGAACGCCTCGCCGGTCCGCGCCGCCGCGGTGTCCGGCCTTCGCTTCCTGGGCGTGGAAATCGACCGCGAGCTGAACGCGCACGTGTCCGGCGACGCCGACATCAGCGCGCCCGCAGCCGCGGTGGCGACGCTGGTCGTCAAAGCGCACGAGGATATAGAAGTCGCGCGCGAGGT
>Ga0209648_10003046_pt1 | contig 14015 bp, 14 predicted proteins | sample GraSoi2013_115cm_FD_185830 | JGI IMG/M metagenome (GOLD analysis project Ga0209648, IMG submission 185830) | Grasslands soil microbial communities from the Angelo Coastal Reserve, California, USA - Sample 9_17_2013_115cm (SPAdes) (version 2) | ecosystem: Environmental > Terrestrial > Soil >...
CTCGCTGGTGCTGTTCGTCATGGCCTTCACCGCAAGCGCAATGGTCGAGCTGATCCCATCGGACGCGACCCGCTGGCAACGCCGCAACCGGCGCTATCTCGGCGTCTCCTTCGCGGTGTCGCATTTCATCCATCTCGCCGCGATCCTGGGACTCGCCACGCTGGACCGCGAGCTGTTCTGGAAGCTCACCAACGTCGCGACCATCGTGCTGGCCGGGACGGCCTATCTTTTCATCGCGGCGATGACGGCGACATCGTTCGACCGCACGGCGGCGTGGCTCGGTCCACGCAAATGGCGGCTGCTGCATCTGCTGGGCGGCTGGTACATCTGGATCAGTTTCGCCACAGCCATCGGCAAGAGGGTGCCGCTCGACCGCTTCTACTGGCCGATGGCCGCTTTGGTTCTGGCTGCCGCCATCGTGCGCCTGGTCGCGATGTTCCGGCGCAATCGCAGACGGGTCGCGCTAGGTACGGCCGGCTAGAGCAGCGTCCGATCAGATGGAACCGCGTGCGGTTCCATCTGATCGGACATAAGCTGCTCTAGAATCTAATATTCTAGAGCACGACCTTCCGCTCGGCTGATTCCAGCCGAGCGGAACGTGCTCTAGGGTTATCGTCGCACGGACAGGCGTTGAGAAATTGCTGTCATCCCGAGCGTAGTGAGGGACCTTTCCTGCGGCCTTAAAGGTCCCTCGCTACGCTCGGGATGACACCGTGCGCCGGGTGATGACGAAACCTCAGCGCCCCTTGAACACCGGCTTGCGCTTCTCGATGAAGGCGCGCATCGCCTCCTTCGAGTCCTCGGTGCCCTGCAGGTTCACCGTCATGTTCTGCTCGAAGCGATAGCCGTCGCGCAGGGTCATCTCCTCGATGGTGTTGAGCGCGTGCTTGGCGGTGACGCTGGCGATCGGGCTTTTGGCCGCGATGGTCCGCGCCAACTCCATCGCCGTGTCCATCAACTCGGAGTCGGGCACGCAGGCCTCGACCACGCCCAGGCGATAGAGTTCCGGCCCCGGCACGCGATAGCCGGTCAGCATCATGCGCCGCGCACGCGAGTGGCCGAACAGACGCATGGCGTGCCGGCCGCCGCCCATCAGGCCGACATCGATCTCGGGCAGGCCGAGCGAAGCGCTCTCGCCGGCCACCAGGATGTCGCAGGAAGCGGCGACCGCGAGGCCCGCGCCCAAGGCCGGGCCGTTGATGGCGGCGATTACCGGCTTCCGGCATTCCATGATGGCGTGGAAGCATTCGCGCGCAGTGCGCATGCCGCGCCAGGAGTCGCCGGGGCCGCGCCGGACGCCGGCGCGCGCCTTGATGTCGACGCCGGCGCAGAAGCATTTGCCCTTGCCGGTCAGCACCGCGACCCGCACCTCGTCGAGGTCGGAGATGCGGTCGAAGGCCCGGATCATCTCGTCCTGGAGCTCGGCGTTCTGTGCGTTGACCGGCGGATTATCCATGGTGACGAGTGCGATGTGGTCCGCGATTTGCACGCGGACCATTTTCAGGTCGTCCATTCAATTCCTCCCCGGGCGGTGAATAGTTCGCTTGCATGGCTTGCCGGAAGCGTCGTAGGTCGCAGGGTAGGGGGAAAGCAAGGGCATGGCGTATTTTTCACAACAGCTGATCAACGCCATCACGCTGGGCGCCATCTACGGCCTGATCGCCATCGGCTACACGATGGTCTACGGCATCATCGGCATGATCAACTTCGCGCACGGCGACGTCTTCATGATCGGCGCCTTCATCTCCCTCATCGGCTTCATGATCTGCGCCATGCTGGGCATCGGCTCCGGCCCCGTCGCGATCGTCCTGGTGCTGCTGCTCGCCATGGCCTTCACCGCCATCTATGGCTGGGCGATCGAGCGCACCGCCTACCGGCCGTTGCGCGGATCGTTCAAGCTCGCGCCGCTGATCTCGGCGATCGGCGTCTCCATTATGCTGCAGAACTACGTTCAACTGGCCCAGGGCGCGCGGCCCAAGCCGGGCGGCCAGGTCGTCGAAGGCGGTTTCAACCTCTTTAGCGCCGACGGCTTCGACGTGCGCGTGGCCTGGCTGCAGATCATCATCGTCGTCGTGACCGTGACGCTGATGGCGGGTTTCTCCTGGCTGATCGCCTCGACGCCGCTCGGCCGCCAGCAGCGCGCCTGCGAGCAGGATATGAAAATGGCCTCGTTGCTCGGCGTCGACGTCGATCGCACGATCTCGCTCACCTTCGTCATGGGCGCCGCACTGGCCGCCGTGGCCGGCATGATGTTCCTGATGTACTACGGCATCGTCGATTTCTTCATCGGCTTCATGGCGGGCATCAAGGCCTTCACCGCCGCGGTGCTGGGCGGCATCGGCTCGTTGGCCGGCGCCATGCTGGGCGGGCTGCTGATCGGCCTGATCGAGGTCTTCTGGGCCGGCTATTTCTCGAGCGAGTACAAGGACGTCGCGGTATTCGGCATCCTCGTCCTGGTGCTGATCTTCCGGCCGACCGGACTGCTCGGCAAGCCGGAGATCGAGAAGGTCTGAGCCGATGGGGCCGCGTCTGCAACACCATCTGAAGGACGCCGGACTGACCGCGCTGGTGGCGGCCGGGCTCGGCATCTTCATCGTCGGCTTCCGCACCTACGACATCGGCAAGGGCCTGACCTTCGACTACCAGTTCGTCGATCTCGGCATTGCCATCGTCACGATCTTCTTCGGCCGGCTCGGCCTGTCGCTGGCGGCTGACGGCCTGTCCTGGCCGGCCCTCGCCCTCGGCGCGGTACTGGGTGCAATCGGCGCATCGCCGCTCAAGCTGCCGTCGACTTTCCTGCACTGGTTCGTCACGCTGGCGGGCCTGCTGATCGTGCTGCGCACGATCTGGCCGTGGGCGAACCATGGGCTCGCCGTTGCACGTCATTCGCCGCGCGGCGTGCCTGTCGGTCAGGCCATCGCCAAATGGATTGGCGCCGCCCTGCTGGTGGTCGCCGTCATCCTGCCGATGACGCCGCTCGGGGACCAGAAGACGATGGATCTCGCCGTCCTGATCCTGACCTACGTCATGCTCGGTTGGGGATTGAACATCGTGGTCGGCCTCGCGGGCCTGCTCGATCTCGGCTACGTCGCGTTCTACGCCGTCGGCGCCTATTCCTACGCACTGCTCAGCACACAATACGGGCTGGGCTTCTGGTCGGTCCTGCCGCTTGCCGGCATGATGGCAGCGAGCTTCGGGCTTCTGCTGGGCTTTCCGGTGCTGCGCCTGCGCGGCGACTATCTCGCCATCGTGACCATGGGCTTTGGCGAGATCATCCGGCTGGTTCTGCTGAACTGGGTGGATCTCAGCAATGGGCCGGCCGGCATCGGCAGCATCCCCGGCCCAACCCTGTTCGGGGTGGTGTTCGCGGAGACCGCGCCGGCCGGCAAGCAGACCTTCGCCGAGATGATGGGCATCCCGTTCTCCGGCAACCAGCGCCTCATCTTTCTCTATTACATCATCCTGGCGCTTGCCCTGGTGACCAACTTCTTCACGCAGCGCGTCCGCCGCCTGCCGGTCGGCCGCGCCTGGGAGGCGCTGCGCGAGGACGAGACGGCCTGCAAGGCGCTGGGCATCAATCCCACCAATACCAAGCTCACCGCTTTCGCGGTCGGCGCGATGTTCGCGGGCTTTGCCGGCTCGTTCTTCGCCGCCAAGCAGCGCTTCATCAGCCCCGAGAGCTTCACCTTCATCGAGTCGGCGATCATTCTCTCCATCGTCGTGCTGGGCGGGATGGGCAGCCAGATCGGCGTCGTGCTCGCCGCGGTGCTGCTGATCGGTCTGCCGGAATGGTTCCGCGATCTCGGCGCCTACCGCATGGTGGCCTTCGGCCTCGCCATGGTCCTGATCATGGTGTTCCGGCCGCGCGGGCTGATCGCCCACCGCGAGCCGTCGGTCCGGCTGCACCCCGTTCACCGACGAGGGGCGGCATGAACGGCGCGCCGCTGATCGAGGTCGAGCATCTCACGATGCGGTTCGGCGGCCTCGTCGCGGTCGACGACGTCACCTTCAGCGCCAGGCCGCGCCAGATAACCGCGATCATCGGCCCCAACGGCGCGGGCAAGACGACAGTCTTCAATTGCATCACCGGCTTCTACAAGCCGACGGTGGGACGGCTTACGCTGCGGGCCGATCGCGAGTACCTGCTGGAGCGCATGCTGGGCCACGAGATCGGTCAAAAGGCCAAGGTGGCGCGGACTTTCCAGAACATTCGCTTGTTTCCGGGCATGACGGTGCTGGAAAACCTGATGGTCGCCCAGCACAACAAGCTGATGCGCGCCTCGGGCATGAGCGTGTTCGGCCTGTTCGGCCTGAAGCGCTATCGCGACGCCGAGACGGCGGCCATCGGCGTCGCGCGCCGCTGGCTGGAGCGCATCAATCTCGTGGCCGACGCCGACCGGCCGGCCGGCGAGCTGCCTTACGGCGCACAGCGGCGGCTGGAGATCGCGCGCGCCATGTGCACGGGGCCGCGGCTGCTCTGCCTCGACGAGCCGGCGGCCGGGCTCAACCCGCGCGAGTCGGCCGAGCTCAACGCGCTGCTGATCTCGATTCGCGACGGCGACGGCATCGGCGTGCTGCTGATCGAGCACGACATGAGTGTGGTGATGAGGATTTCCGACCATGTCGTCGTGCTCGACTACGGGCGCAAGATCGCCGAGGGAGCGCCGGCCGAGGTGCAACGGGATCCGGCCGTCATTCGCGCTTATCTCGGCACCGACGAGGGCGGTCCCGATGCCTGAGGCACCCATGCTTGAAGTGCGGGCCGTGGCGACATTCTACGGCGCCATCCAGGCCCTGCACGGGGTAGACCTCGATGTCGGCCTGGGCGAGATCGTGACCCTGATCGGCGCCAACGGCGCCGGCAAGTCGACCCTCCTGATGACGATCTGCGGCAATCCGCGGGCGCGGGCCGGCACGATCAGGCTGGAAGGCCAGGACATCACCCGTCTGCCGACCCACGAGATCGTGCTGCGGGGCGTGGCCCAGGTGCCGGAAGGCCGGCGTATCTTCCCGCACATGAGTGTCTACGAAAACCTACAGATGGGCGCCATCGTCGCCGATCCGGCCCATTTCCAGAGAGACCTCGACCGGGTGTTCGAGATGTTCCCCCGCCTGGCCGAGCGGCGCGAGCAGCGCGGCGGCACCCTGTCGGGCGGCGAGCAGCAGATGCTGGCGATCGGCCGCGCCCTGATGAGCCGGCCGCGGCTGCTGCTGCTCGACGAGCCGTCGCTCGGGCTGGCGCCGTTGATCGTGCGGCAGATCTTCGAGGCCATCCGCCGGATCGCGCGCGAGGAGAAGGTGACGATCTTCCTGGTCGAGCAGAACGCCTTTCATGCGCTCCGGCTGGCCGACCGCGGCTACGTGCTGGTCAACGGCCGCGTGCGGCTGAGCGGGACGGGGCGGGAACTGCTGGCAAACCCCGAGATACGCGCGGCCTACCTCGAAGGCGGCCACGAATGAGCGATTTCGACATGCTGATGTCGGACTGGCTGGGCGACACGCTGGGCGTCGTGCTGCTGTTCAACTTCGTGCTGGCCGGTCCGGCATCGTTCGCCGCGGGGCAGGGCGTGGCGATCACCTGGCGCTCGTTGCGGCAGCTCGTGCTCTATTCGGCATTGATCTCGATGGGGCTGCGGTTCTTCGACTATGCCCTGGCCGGCGGCGAACTATGGTCGATCGGCGGCTTTTTCCTCGGCTGGGTTGTGCAATTCGCCATCGCCGCCTTTGCCTACCGGCTGACGCGTGCGCGTCAGATGGTCCGGCAATATCCCTGGCTCTACGAGCGCAAAGGCTTGCTGGGCTGGGAGGAGCGGCATTAAGCTCGACACACTTCTCCACGGTCGTGGAGGGAAACCATGGGAGACCCGATATGAATAGGCTTTTGGGCATGCTTGCCGTGGCTGCCATCGCCGCCGCCACACCGGCTTTTGGGCAGATCAAGATTGCGACGGTCGGGCCGATGACCGGCCAGTATGCCGCCTTCGGCGAGCAGATGAAGCGCGGCGCGGAGATGGCGGTCAAGGACATCAACGCCGCCGGCGGCGTGAACGGCCAGCAACTGGTGCTGCAGATCGGCGACGATGCCTGCGATCCCAAGCAGGCGACCGCCGTCGCCAACCAGCTGGTCTCCGACAAGGTCGTCTTCGTGGCGGGCCACTACTGCTCGGGCAGCTCGATCCCGGCGTCGGACATCTACAAGGAGGCCAAGATCCTGCAGATCACCCCGGCGTCGACCAACATCAAGCTGACCGATGACGCCCTCGCCAAGGGCAACACCACGGTCTTCCGCACCTGCGGCCGCGACGACGTGCAGGGAGCGACGGTCGGAGCCTACATCATCAAGAACAACAAGAACGCCAAGATCGCGGTGCTCCACGACAAGTCGCCCTACGGCAAGGGCGTCGCCGACGAGACCGTCAAGGCGTTGCAGAAGGGCGGTATCAAGGCGGCCATGTACGAGGCCTACAACGACACCGACAAGGACTTCACCGCGCTGATCAACAAGATGAAGCAGGCCAAGATCGACATGATCGTGCTGGGCGGCTACCACACCGCGGCGGCCATGCTGGTCAAGCAGTCGCGCGAGCAGGGCTTTGGCGCCCAGCTGGTCGGCTTTGATGCGCTCGAGGATCCGGAGTTCGGCAAGCTGGGCGGTGCTGCCACCAACGGCGTGCTGATGTCCTTCCCGCCCAAGGCGGAGGATTTTCCGTTTAACGCGGCGCTGGTGAAGAAGTTCAAGGATTCGGGTTACGACCCGACCGGCTACACGCTGTTCACCTACGCCGCCGTCAAGGTGTGGGCCGATGCCGCGAACAAGGCGAAGTCGACCGACGCCGCTGCCATCGCCAAGGTCTTGCGTTCCGGCACCTTCCAGTCTGCGGTGGGACCGCTCACCTACGACGCGAAGGGCGACATCAAGGATCCGGTCTACGACATCTACGTCTGGAAGGACGGCAAGTCGACGCCGAGCGGCAAGAAGTAAGCGACGCCCCAGGTTCGCTGAGAAGGCCCGGCGCATGCCGGGCCTTTTTCTTTGGGTCAGACCGCTTTGAAGTGCAGCCGCCTGACTTCGCTCGGCGTACGTTTATAGGTTTCGGCGAACACCGTGTTGAACCGGCGCAGGCTGGCGAAACCGGCACGTGCTGCGACATCGGCCATCGGCAATTTCGTCCGGTCGAGCAGCCGCTTGGCGCGCTGCACGCGCAGGGTGCGCGCCACCTGCAGCGGACTCGCGCCGATATGGCGTCGGAAGAGGCGGTCGAGATGACGCGCGCCGATGCCGAGACGTGCGGCGAGATCGTCTATGCCCGATCGGTCGAGCGCGCCATCGCGGATCAGCCGCATCGCGCGCTGCACCGTCGTGCGTGATCCCTGCCAGGCGGGCGAGAACGGCGCCGTTTCGGGCCGACAGCGCAGACAGGGCCGAAAGCCCGCGGCCTCGGCGGCGGCGGCGGTGGGGTAGAACTCGACGTTCTTGCCCTGCGCCGGCCGCACCGGGCAGACCGGACGGCAGTAGATGCGGGTGGTGCGCACGCCCGAGAAGAAGCGGCCGTCGTAACGGCGGTCGCGGCTGACGCGGGCGCGTTCGCATTCGTCGCGGTCGAGTGTCGCGATGAAGGGCATGGCGATGGAGTCCGATTCCGGCGAGCCGGCTTTCATCCATCATGATACTTCGCGCGCCGTGGCGATCAACCTTCTCGACAACCCGGTCTGGCACGCGCTCACCGGCTCCCATCGCGTCCACGCCTTCGGCCGCGGAGAGGCGCGGCACTATCCACGCGACATCGCGCCGTTCTCGGCGATCGCCGAGCCGAGCGCTCAGGCTTACGCCGATCTCGCGGCCGATCTGCCGGCCAACACCGAGGCGCGGCTGTTTCGCCCAAGTGTGGAGCCTCTTCCGCTTGGCTGGGCGGAACTCGATTGCTTCCCCATGCTGCAGATGGTGGCGAGCGGCTCATCGACTGTCAGCGATATTGCCCCTTCGTTGCTGTCGCCGGCCGATACCGCCGCGATGATGGATCTCGTGGCGGCGGCGAAGCCCGGTCCGTTCGGGCCGCGCACACCGTTGCTCGGCCGCTATCTCGGCGTCTGGCACGGTGATCGTCTCGTCGCCATGGCAGGGGAGCGCCTGCGCATGCCGGGTCATGTCGAGCTGAGCGCCATCTGCGTTCATCCCGAGGCAAGAGGGAAGGGCTATGGCATCGCCCTTACGCTCCAACTCATGCATCTCGCCTTTGAAGATGGCGATGTCCCGTTCCTCCATGTCAGGCCGGACAATGTCGGCGCCGTCGCCCTGTACAAGCGCCTGGGCTTCGAGACTCGCCGGGAAATCGTCGTGACGTGGCGACGGCCGAAATGAGCCAGGGCGTCAATCGTGACGGTTGGCGAGTCGTCTGGACCGCATTCATCGTGGCGGTATTCGGCTGGGGCATCGGCTTCTACGGGCCGGCCGTTTATTTGCCGGCGCTGCATCAGGCACACGGCTGGTCGATCTCGACGATCTCGGCGGCGATCACTGCGCACTATCTGGTGAGTGCGTTCTTGATCACCTGCCTGCCCGATGCCTATCGCCGCTTCGGCATCGGCCGGGTCACCGTCGGCGGCACGATGTTGGCGGCTGCTGGCGCTCTCGCCTGGGCGAATGCACAGCAAGCCTGGCAACTCGTACCGGCGCTGCTGCTGAGCGGTGCGGGATGGTCGGCCATGAGCGGCGCGGCGCTCAACGCCATGGTGGCGCCGTGGTTCGAGCGCGACCGGCCGAAGGCGATCAGCTTGGCCTTCAACGGCGCCAGCGTCGGCGGCCTGCTGTTCACGCCGCTGTGGACCGCGCTGATCGCGGGTGTCGGCCTGTCGTCGGCGGCGTTCGCCGTCGCCAGCGCCACAGTTGGCATCGTCTGTCCGCTGGCCTGGCGCTACCTCCGACGCGAGCCTGCGGTTGCTGCGCCAAAGGCCGAGCCGCCGTCATCGCGCCGCGCGCTGCTGCGGCAGCCGGGCTTCGTGACGATTTCCATCGCCTTCGCGTTGGGCCTGTTCGCCCAGATCGGACTGTTCGCCCATCTGATCGCGCGCCTGGAACCCGACTTCGGCGCGGGGCTTGCGGCGGCGGCGATCAGCCTCGTCACACTTTGCGCGGTGCTGGGGCGCACCTTGCTGGGGTGGTTGCTGGGCGAACGCGACCGCAGGCTCGCGGCCATGGCCAATCTCCTGATGCAGGCCGCCGGCTCGCTGCTGCTGGCATTCGGCGACGGCCTGGTGCCGCTAGCGGCAGGCTGCGTGCTGTTCGGGCTGGGCGTCGGCAACCTCACGTCGTTGCCGCCCCTGATCGCCCAGCGCGAATTCCGGCCGGCCGATGTCGGCACGGTGGTCGCGCTCGTCACCGCCATCAACCAGGCGGTCTTCGCCTTCGCACCCGCCATCTTCGGCAATCTGCACGATTCTACCGGCGACTATATGGTGGCCTTCCTGACGGCCGCTGCGGCCCAAATCTTGGCGGCAGGCGTCGTCGTCTATGGTCGGCGGTTTTCCTGAGGGGATTCAATGTTTTGGGGCAGGGCTCGACGATTTGCGGGGCAGTGACCTTACGGCGGTATCGCTCCTCCTTGCCGGCATTTCCATGACGGCGAGAAGACCCTTCCCCATGGTGCGCACTTATTCCGGCCCCGCGCCGCCAATGGTGCGCACTTAATCGTTCCGGCTCGCCGGTGCCGTGGGTGGCTTCCGCGATCGCTAGCAATGCTAAACTTAATACTTGACTAATACCTTAAGTAGGGTTTATCTCTGCTCCCACACGAGAGAGGATCGACCATGGCCGGCCGCGGACGTCCCACCCTCTACAGGCGCGAGAATGCCGAGCTTGCCCGTAAGTTCTGCATGCTGGGCGCCATCAACAAGGACCTGGCGGGCCTTTTCGAGGTCGCTCGCCGCACCATCGATAACTGGATTACCAACATTCCCGAATTCGCCGAGAGCGTGCGGCAGGGCCGCGACGTCGCCGACGCTGCCGTGGTCGAAAAACTCCATTCCCGCGCCGTGGGCTACAGTTACGAGGCGAAGAAGGTCTTTCTTTACCGCGGCGAGCCGGTGACGGTGAACTATACCGTGCGCTATCCGCCCGAGACCACGGCGTGCATGTTCTGGCTGCGCAATCGCTGCCGCCGGCACTGGCTCGAGAAGGCCCAGCCGCCGGAAAGCAGGAGCGGGCGCGCCGTGCCGAGACCGCGTGAGCGCGGCCGCCAGCTTGAGCGGACGTTTGACGGGCGGCGCGATCTTGACGACAGCTACATTGGGCGCGCGCCGGCGGTCGACGATTGCGCCGATGGCGCGACGGCGATTCCGCGCGGCCGACGGTTTTCCTCTGGCGATTCAACGTCTTGTAGGCCACTTCCCACGATTTTGGGGGACAGTGACACCGCGGCCCCGGATATGGTATCCCGAACATCAACAGCTAGAGGGGATCGGTCGTCGAGATGCCGGGGGGCGCCATCGCGGTCGCGTCGGATCATGCCGGCTTCGACCTCAAGGAGATTCTCAAGCGCGACCTGCAAGAGGCGGGTCACGAGGTGCTTGATCTCGGCACCAATTCGACGGCAGCGGTCGATTGCCCGGACTTCGGCAAGGCCATGGCCGACGTCATCGCCGCAGGCAAGGCCGGCCGCGGTGTTCTGGTATGCGGCACAGGCATCGACATCTCGATCGCGGCGAATCGCAATCCCAAGGTCCGTGCAGTCCTCGCGCACGATGTCACCTCGGCCAAGTTCGCCCGCGAGCACAACGACGCCAACGTTGTGGCGTTCGGCCACCGGCTGATCGGACCCGAGACGGCGCGCGAGGCGCTGAAAGTCTTGCTTGCGACTGAATTCAGCGGCGGCCGCCATGTCGGGCGCGTCGCCAAGCTTTCCGAGGGTTGAACGACATGAACCAAACCGCTGCCAAGATGACCGATTCTCCGTTGCCCATGTTCACCCGGGGACTCGCCGAGGCGGATCCGGCGATCGATGCGGCACTCAAGGGCGAGCTGCATCGCCAGCGCGAGCAGATCGAGCTCATCGCGTCGGAGAACATCGTCTCGCGCGCCGTGCTGGAAGCGGCGGGCTCAGTGCTCACCAATAAATACGCCGAGGGCTATCCCGGCCGGCGCTACTACGGCGGCTGCGAGGAGGTCGACAAGGCCGAACAGCTTGCCATCGACCGCGCCTGCAGGCTGTTCAACTGCTCGTTCGCCAACGTGCAGCCGCATTCCGGCGCGCAGGCCAACCAGGCGGTGTTCATGGCGCTGCTGCAGCCCGGCGACAAATTCATGGGCATGGCGCTCGACCAGGGCGGCCATCTCACGCACGGCTCGCCGGCCAACCAGTCGGGCAAGTGGTTCAAGGTCGTGTCCTACGGCGTCCGGCCCGACAGCCACCTGATCGATTACGAGCAGATGGAAGCGGTGGCGCGCCAGGAGAAGCCCAAGCTGATCGTGGCCGGCGCCTCGGCCTATTCGCGCCACATCGACTGGGCGCGCTTTCGCAAGGTGGCGGACGAGATCGGTGCCTTCTTCATGGTCGACATGGCGCACTATGCCGGCCTGGTCGCCGCCGGCGTCTATCCCAGTCCATTGCCGCATGCCCACGTCGTGACGACGACGACGCACAAGACCCTGCGCGGCCCGCGCGGCGGCATGGTGCTCTCGACCGACGCCGAGATCGGCAAGAAAATCAACTCGGCAGTGTTCCCCGGCCTGCAGGGCGGGCCGTTGATGCACATCATCGCCGCCAAGGCCGTCGCCTTCGGCGAGGCGCTCCGGCCCGACTTCAAGGTCTACGCCCAGAACGTCATCGACAATGCGCGCGTGCTTGCCGCGGCGCTCAGCGAACGCGGCCTGAAAATCATCTCGGGCGGCACCGACAGCCACGTCATGCTGGTCGATCTGCGGCCCAAGAAGGCGACCGGCGTGTCTGCCGAGAAGGTGCTCGATCGCGCCGGCATCACCGTCAACAAGAACAGCATTCCGGGCGACCCGGAGAAATACACGATCACCTCGGGGGTTCGGCTAGGCTCGCCGGCCGGCACGACGCGCGGCTTCGGCGCGGCCGAGTTCCGCCAGGTTGGCCACCTGATCGCCGACGTGCTCGACGGCATCGCCAAGAACGGCCCGGACGGCGACGCCCAGGTCGAGAAACAGGTGCGTGCCAAGGTGCACGCGCTCTGTGCCCGCTTTCCCATCTACCGCGACTGACAACGCGCCAAGCCAGAGAATAACGAGGGGGACGAGATGCGCTGTCCATTCTGCGGTCACGAGGACACACAGGTTAAGGACTCGAGACCGACTGACGACAATTCGGCGATCCGCCGGCGGCGCTACTGTCCGTCGTGCGGATCGCGCTTCACCACCTTCGAGCGCGTGCAGCTGCGCGAACTGACGGTGGTGAAGAAGAACGGCCAGCGCGTGCAGTTCGACCGCGACAAGCTCGCCCGCTCGATCCAGGTGGCGTGCCGCAAGCGGCCGGTCGATCCCGAGCGCACCGAGCGCGTGGTCAACGGCATCGTGCGGCGCCTCGAAAGCTCCGGCGAGAGCGAGATTCCCTCGACGCAGATCGGCGAGCTGGTGATGGACGCGCTGCGCGCGCTCGATCCGGTGGCCTATGTGCGCTTCGCCTCGGTCTATCGCAATTTCCGCGAGGCCAAGGATTTCGAGGAGTTCATCTCCGACCTCGCCGAGACCAACCTCAAGGACTGAAGCGATGATGCGCGCGGCGCTCGCGCTGGCGCGCCGATCGCTCGGGCGCACCTGGCCCAATCCAGCCGTGGGCTGCGTGATCGTGCGCGACGGCCGCGTGATCGCCCGCGGCCGCACCCAGGAGGGTGGCCGCCCGCACGCCGAGGCCGACGCCATTGCGCACGCCGCGGAATCCCTGAAGGGCGCCACGGTCTATGTCACGCTCGAGCCCTGCTCGCATCACGGCCGCACGCCACCCTGCGCCGACGCCCTGGTGGCGGCCGGCGTCGCCCGCGTCGTCTCGGCGCTGGAGGATCCCGATCCCAGGGTGAAGGGACAGGGCCACGCCAGGCTCAAGGCGGCGGGCATCGCCGTCGACGTGGGAGAGGGTGCGGCCCAGGCGGCCGAGATCAACGCGGGCTTCCTGCTGCGGGTGACGGAGGGCCGTCCGCTCTTTCATCTCAAGCTTGCCAGCTCGCTCGACGGGCGTATCGCCACCGCCTCGGGCGAGAGCAAGTGGATCACTGGCGAGGCAGCGCGCGCCGACGGCCAGCGCCTGCGTGCCACGCATGATGCGATTCTGATCGGCGCCGGCACGGCGGCGGCCGACGATCCCGAGCTGACCTGCCGGCTGCCCGGCCTTGCCGGGCGCTCGCCGGTACGGATCGTGCTCGATTCCAGAGCGCGCCTTGCGCCGACCTCGAAGCTCGCCACGACGGCACGGCTTGTGCAGGTCTGGGTCCTATGCACGTCCGCCGCGCCGGCGGCGGCGCGCGATGCTTTGCAGGAGGTGGGCGTGGAAGTCATGGAAGTCGCGGCCGGCGGTGAGGGGCGGGTGGACGTCGCGGCGGCGGCGCGGACGCTCGGCGGGCGCGGTCTCACCCGCGTGCTGATGGAAGGCGGCGGACAGGTCGCGGCGGCCTTCCTGAAGGCGGGATTGGTCGACCGCATCAGCAGCTACCGGGCGGGCCTCGTGCTGGGCGGCGACGGCCGCTCTGCGGTCGGGGAACTGGGGTTCAACCGGTTGGATTTCGCGCCCCGGTTCAAGCTGGTTTCGGCGCGCTCGCTGGCCGGCGACACGCTGGAAACCTGGGCCAGGCGGACATAAGTACGAGCATGTTCACCGGCATCGTGACCGACATCGGCGAGATCACCTCCGTGAGCCCGGGCGGCCAGGCGGACGATCGCCGCTTCGTCGTGCGTACCCGGCACGACATGGCGCCGATCGCCATCGGCGCCTCGATCGCCTGCTCGGGCTGCTGCCTCACCGTGCTCGAGAAGGGCCAGGACTGGTTCGCGGTCGAAGTGTCGGGCG
>Ga0209648_10003047_pt1 | contig 14014 bp, 8 predicted proteins | sample GraSoi2013_115cm_FD_185830 | JGI IMG/M metagenome (GOLD analysis project Ga0209648, IMG submission 185830) | Grasslands soil microbial communities from the Angelo Coastal Reserve, California, USA - Sample 9_17_2013_115cm (SPAdes) (version 2) | ecosystem: Environmental > Terrestrial > Soil >...
TCTCCAGGCTCTCTTTGACTTTCTTCTCAAAGCCCGAATAGGTATGAATGATGTACCACTGCATGCCCATCGATTTCCGGTCCCCTCTAGACGCCAAACCTCTTGAAAACGTACGCCACACCGAGCTGCACGAGCTTGTCCACGACCGCGAGAAACACGCCAAAAAACGCCACCGTGGCGATGACCACCCAGGTGGTCGCCACCACGTCTTCGCGGCTCGGCCACGTGACTTGCTTCATCTCCACGCGAACGTCGTGCAGGAATTCACGCGTGTTGGCGACGGTACCCGCAACTTTCTTCGTTAGCTCAGAGCCTGGTCCACCCTGAGATTCATCGCTGCTCATTTTCACCGCCCGCGTGGCCATAAATCCTCATTCCAGTGCGCTCTCTGTGCGCTTCCCAAATTCTGGCAGGGGAGGAGGGATTCGAACCCCCATACCCGGTTTTGGAGACCGGAGTCCTAACCGTTGGACGACTCCCCTAAATTCAAACCCGGCCTGCCCCTCGCCCCCGCGATAACCACTCTTGCGAAAACGAAACCTACTTCACTTCCTTGTGCGCCGTTTGCTTCCGGCATGTATTGCAGAATTTCTTCGTTTCCAACCGCTCGGTATGCTTCTTCTTGTTTTTCGACGTTGTGTAGTTGCGGTTTTTGCAATCTCCGCACTGCAACGTAATGATCTCGCGCATCTCTTAATCCTTTCGCGCTCTGCGCACTATTCGATGATTTCTGTGACGGCGCCGGCGCCGACGGTGTGGCCGCCTTCGCGAATCGCGAACCGCAAGCCCTTTTCCAAAGCCACCGGCGTGATCAACGTCACTTCGCAGCTCACGTTGTCGCCCGGCATCACCATTTCCACTCCTGCCGGCAGCTTCATATCTCCCGTCACGTCCGTGGTGCGGAAATAAAACTGCGGCCGGTAGCCCGAGAAAAACGGCGTGTGGCGGCCGCCTTCTTCCTTCGTCAATACATACGCTTCCGCCTTGAACTTCGTGTGCGGCGTGATCGAGCCCGGCTTGCACACCACCTGCCCGCGCTCCACGTCTTCTTTTTCCGTGCCCCGCAAAAGCAATCCCACGTTGTCACCTGCCAGCCCCTCATCCAAGAGCTTCTTGAACATTTCCACGCCCGTCACAACTTTCTTCTGCGTCGCGCGGAAACCCACGATTTCGATTTCTTCGCCCACCTTCACTTTGCCGCGTTCGATTCGCCCGGTCACCACCGTGCCGCGCCCGGAAATCGAGAAAATATCCTCGATCGGCATGGCGAACGGCTTATCCACGTCGCGCACCGGCAGCGGCACGTTCTTGTCCACCGCTTCCATCAACTCGTCAATCGTCTTTTCCCACTTCGCGTCGCCGTTCAGCGCCTGCAGCGCCGATCCCTTGATCACCGGAATCGTGTCGCCCGGGAACTGATAGCTCTTCAATAGTTCGCGAACTTCCAGTTCAACCAGCTCCAGCAACTCCGCGTCTTCCACCATGTCGCACTTGTTCAAGAAAACGACGATGGCCGGAACGCCAACCTGCCGCGCCAGCAAAATGTGCTCGCGCGTCTGCGGCATCGGTCCATCCGTCGCTGCCACCACCAGGATCGCGCCATCCATCTGCGCCGCGCCGGTGATCATGTTCTTGATGTAATCCGCGTGCCCCGGGCAATCCATGTGCGCGTAGTGGCGGTTCGCCGTTTCGTACTCCACGTGCGACACCGCAATGGTGATCCCGCGCTCGCGCTCTTCCGGAGCGTTGTCGATCGAATCGAACGCGCGGAACTGCACCTTCGGGTTGTGCTTCGATAGCACTTTTGTAATCGCCGCCGTCAACGTCGTTTTGCCATGGTCAATGTGACCGATGGTCCCAATGTTCACGTGCGGCTTGTTGCGCTCGAATTTCTCCTTCGCCATGTTTCTTTAACCTCTCATCTTGGTGACCGCAATGCGGTCAACTCGTCTGATGACCCTGACCAGGTCGGAGCCAACTGCGCTCGCCGGTAACGAACGACCGCGCTGCACTTCAAAATCTGGAGCGGGGGACGGGATTTGAACCCGCAACCATCACCTTGGAAGAGTGAGACTCTACCGTTGAGTTACCCCCGCCCGGTGCTGCTCCAAATTCTTCCGCCGCGGCTCGCGCCGCGCCCCACTGAATTCCTGGAGCCTGGGACCGGGATTGAACCGGTGACCTCGTCCTTACCAAGGACGCGCTCTACCAACTGAGCTACCCAGGCCCAACCCGTTTCCCACCAAAATCAATCCTTCGCGGCGCACTTTTCCTGAGCGGCGTCTTTTTTTCCGTTGCGACCGCAAATCGGTCGACGCCCCGAATCAGACCGCTTTCGAACATCGCTGCATGCGATTGCCCTGCGGTTTTCTGCTATCCCCACAACGAGAACCTGGTGGACGGGGAAGGATTCGAACCTTCGTAGCCCGCAAGGAGCGGCAGATTTACAGTCTGCTGGTTTTAGCCACTCACCCACCCGTCCCGTAAAATCGTTCGGGATGCAAAAACCGCATCCCGCGAAAACTTTTTGGGACGCCAATTACGCGTCCCGAACTCGTCCTTCAACAACTTGCGGACATCCCGCGCAAAAACACAAAAAGGACTCGTGTCAAGAGACACCAGCCCGTTCATTTTTCCGGTCAGGATTCGCTCCGCCCTCGCTCCCCACTAAATTCCTGGTGGAGCTGGCGGAGGGAATTGAACCCCCGACCCTCTGATTACAAATCAGATGCTCTACCAGCTGAGCTACGCCAGCGCCGCTCAAACCGGGTAAGAATACCAGAAGAGGTATCAGAATTGCAAGTGGCTGTTGCCAAATATCGAGCACGTCGATGGCCAGCTCTGTGGAAAAATGCCTGCCCCTTGACCACCTGGACACCAGCTAACCTGCTTATCTTCTATAGTTTAGCACAAAATCCAGCCGACTGGTGCGGCCCGAATTCAATATGCGGGGATACTGCTTCCCAGGATGCATTTTCGCCTCGGATTTCGATGCTGGGAAACCCTCTCCGATGGGACAATCGGCGATACAGCACTACGAATGTAAATGGTGCGGAGGCCATGAAGAAACGGGCATGGATCGGGCTCGCGGCGGCTGTCGTTGTTTTGGGCGCGGCCGTATTTTTGGGATATCGCAAATGGGGCGTTCGGAGCGGCTCTGCGCGCGACGAGGTGTTGTCGCTGATGCCCACGGAAGCCAGCGCAGTCATTTTCGCGGATTTCGGCGAACTCCGGCAAGCGCCATTTGTCGCGCAACTATTCGCCTGGACGCCCAAACCGCAGGCAGACGCCGATTACGCGCAATTTGTCAAAGAAACCGCACTCAATTACGAGCAGGACCTTGACCGCATCACCATTGCCGTAGAGAAGCGCGGAGAGAAATCCACTTTATTTGCCATCCTGGACGGAAAATTCGATCGCCAAAAAATCTCCGCCTATGCTTTGAAGGACGGTTCGGCTGTGAAAACAGGCGGGCGCGAAATTTTCTCCGTGCCCGTCAGTGGAACCGCAAAGAAAATTTCTTTTGCCTTCTTGAAGAGCGGCCGTATCGCGCTCACCAACGATTCGAATCTCGCCGTTTTCCTCGAAGCGAAAAAACGGCCCGAGGATGTTTCGGAATGGCGCGCGCGATTCGAACGTCTGGCAGGTTCGCCGGTCTTTGCCGTGATCCGGCAAGACGCCGCACTCGGTGCTGCCTTGTCCGCGCAAGCTCCCGGCGGACTCCGCTCTCCGCAGCTCTCCAACTTGCTCGATCAATTGCAGTGGATCACCCTGGCAGGAAAACCGGAAAACGACCGGCTGCGTATCGTCGCCGAAGGAGAATGCACGGCGGAGTCGACAGCGCGGCAACTCGTGGACGTGCTGAACGGCGTCGTGATACTGGCAGAGAGCGGACTAAACGACGCCAAGATCAGGCAGCAGTTGGACCCGGCGATGCGCGAGGCTTACCTGGAACTCTTGAAAAGCGCGGACGTTTCCAAACTCGACCGTGGCGATACCAAATCCGTCCGCCTCGTATTCGAAATCACGCCCGGATTTCTCGAGGCGGCACGCAAAGCTCCACCAGTCATGCCGGACTCCGCCCCGAGCAAACCGCTCCCGGGAAAAGCTCGAGTCCCCAGGAAAGGCCACACGTGAGTAAACGAGCGGGAAAGAATTCGAACGGGATTCTTCCTCAATGAAGAACCGACGCCCTCAAAAAAGAGCCGACGGGCCAAGGCCCGCCGCTATGAGATCCGCAAAACTTCAATCTAAGGATTAGTCGCCCGCAGGAGTGGACTTCATATAGCGCCAGGGATTAATCGGCGCGTTGTTCATCCGGACTTCGTAATGGACGTGCGGCCCCGTTGAACGGCCGCTGATGCCCGTGTACCCAACCACTTCCCCGCGCTTCACGCGCGCGCCGGCAACCGCCGAAAACGACGAAAGGTGCGCGTACCAGGTGGTGATCCCAAAACCATGATCGATAACGACCATGCGTCCGTACCCCGCATGGTTCTCCGCCACGATGATGATTCCATCCGCAGTCGCGTGAACCGGCGAGCCATAGTCAGCAGCCACGTCGACGCCCGTGTGGAACGCGCCTTCGCCGCTGAACGGATCCATGCGCTCGCCGAAGCTATCGGTGATGTGACCCATGACCGGCCAAATCGCCGGCGTATACGTGGAGTCGGCAAAACTCATCGGCGAGAGCAAATGGAGCCCGCTGCTGGAGATGGCGATCACTGCGGCGTTACGCTTCAAAAAGGTGTACTGCTCGATGGAACGGTCGAAAGCATCCTGCGCGTCTGCTGGGTTGTCACTCTGATCGAAAGCCGCGGGATGATACCGGAGCACCCCGTACGTCATGGCCACTTCCGTAGCCAGGGACTGTAGCGAATCCAGGCGCTGGTTGGTGTCGTTCACCGTGCTCTGTAGTTGCTGATACTGCTTTTTGAGGGTTTCCTGATCGTGGCGGAGAGCGTTGTAGTTGCCGACTTTCCAGAGCATCCTCGAATAGGAACCCACCGCAACCGTCACCGTAATGCTGCCTATGAGCGCCAGTACGGCGAGACCGTGCAGCACATAAGCAGGTACGATGTGCTTCCGGAGCTTGCCCGGAGACGACGCGATATAGAACGTGTAACTCTTGCCTCTCATAATTGCAAGGGCCCCTCGGGCCTTCGAGTTTGACGTTTGCGGGCGAATCACCCTTGTGCCCGCTGGAATATGAACTTGAACCAAAATCTGAACCGTGAGCCTTGGTCCGTAGCCCTCGACATACTAAATTCTGTAGAGTTCGGCGTCAACCCTGTTTTTAGTACTTTGAAGGTCAGGCTGTGTAAACCTGTCCCCTGTCCATGAGTACAGGGTGCATATGGTGAGTGGGCTAGTGCCCCGGTTCTGCCCACCGCGTTGCAAAGGCCCGAACTCGCATCTAGAGCTATACTGTCGCCCGCGAAGAGATTGGAGTCCTTTAACAACCCCATGCCGCGGAAACGCCAGAACGAGGATGCAATCCTGCGAAGGATTGCCTACAGTTTCCGTCCATCGCGGAACCAGCCGGCTAGGCAATTCATCGCTCTGGGAATCGGCGATGACGCGGCACTCTTCTGCCCGAAGCCCGGGCACGAAACGATTCTCACGTGCGATTGGTTCCTGGAAGGGACGCACTTCCTGCGGGAGAAGCATCCGCCGGATTCCGTAGGCTGGAAGTGCCTCGCCCGAGCAGTCAGTGATATAGCGGCGATGGGAGGCGCACCGCGCTGCTTCCTCCTAAGCCTGGCACTGCCCGAAACGCACACCGGCCGCTGGCTGGATCTGTTCCTCGGGGGCTTACGCCGCGCCTCGCGCAAGTTTCAGTGTGCGCTGGCTGGCGGAGACACGACCCGGCGAAACGAGATTCTCATCAATGTGACGGTCGTGGGCGAAGTGCGATCCGCGAGCGCCCTATTGAGATCGGGAGCGCGCCCAGACGACATCCTTTATGTCAGTGGGCGGCTGGGGGAAGCGGAATTGGGTCTGCAAATCGTCCGCCAAAGCCAAGGCTCAGCGAGCAAGAAGAACCCGCTGACTAGAAAGCACCTTTATCCGGAGCCGCGTCTTGCACTGGCCCAGTGGTTGGTCAAAAAGGGCCTGGCGACCGCGATGATGGATCTCTCCGACGGACTTTCGAGCGATCTGCCACGCTTCTGCACTGCCAGCGCCGTCGGTGCGCGACTGGAGAAGGCAAAGATTCCGCAGATCCAAACGCCGGAGGTTGCCGTCAGGCATGGCCGCGATCCCCTGCAGCTCGCGTTGCATGGCGGGGATGACTACGAATTGCTGTTCGCCGTACCTTTGAGCAAAGCAAAGTTAATTCCGGAGACTTTTCGGGGTGTGAGGCTGACCGCAATTGGAAAAATCACCCGGAAGCGGCAGTTAATGCTCCTGGAAGAAAATGGCCGTGCAAGGAAACTCATGCCCTGCGGCTGGGATCCCTTCCGGAAAACGCAGTAGTCGTTGGCGCGCGCCTACTTGATTAATGGAGTAGCCGTTCGATTTAGTGCAGCACTTCGTACAGTCAAAGACCTGTCTTGTCCACTGTCCTGAATCCGTTCCTTTGATCTATTGTGTGTCAGTAATAGAACTCGTACCTTTGTCAATGTGAGTGCAAGCAGGGCCACCCTCCCGTCACCCAACCTCGCTTGATTTGGCAAAACTAAAAAAGTGAAACCCCCTTCTGGAGGAGGATTCTTGAGGAAAACTCTCGGAATTTTTATATTTCTTCTGCTGCTGTTTTTTGCGAAAGGCGTATCAGCGCAGCAGCCAATTCGCGTGAATTGCGGAGGACCAAGCTACACCGACAGCAAAGGACAAGTCTGGAGCGCCGATCATGATTTTAATAGCGGGGCCACGTATTCGGTGGCTTCAACCATCAGCGGCACCCCCGATCAGAAGCTCTATCAGTCGGAACGCTACGGCGATGCAGTCATCTATTCCTTCCCGGTTGCCAACGGCAACTATGCCGTTAACCTTCTCCTGGCGGAAATTTATTCGCCCTATTTCAAAGTGGGCGCGCGGCTCATCAACATCAAGGTACAAGGCGTATTGACCTTCCCGAATATTGACATCTTTGCATCAGTCGGGGGTGATGCGGCGCTTACAAAAAGCACTACTGCCGTTGTCAGCAACAGCACACTGAAAGTGGAGTTGGACAATGTGGTTGGTGGCGCCAAGTGCTCGGCGATCGAAATCCTTCCCTTGACCTCCGGGCCTTCGGGGCCGCCCCTCATCCTGAATTTTACTTATCCGGACGGTACTCCGGTCGCGGGGACTTTAGCGTATACGGTAAGCTCTTCGTTGCTGTCGTTCCAGGGCAGCGCTCCCCTCAACAGTGGCCAGGCACAGTGCGTGATCTTCGCGAATCCCAGCGCCATGGGCATCAGCGCTCAGTTTACGGTCAACCTGAGCCTGACGGATACCGCCGGGCATACGCTCTGGCAGCTCACCGTGGCCATGGACCCTTCCCAAGTCAATCTGGCAGCGGTGCAGAGTTCTGCGCTGAACGTCGTCGTTCAAAAAATGTAATTTCTCAGAGCAGAGTAATGCGCCGCAATTCCTAAAGCCTCGCAGGCCCGGAGAAACGCCGTTCGTCTTCGCCGCCCCAGTTATTCATGGCGTTGAACGCGCCGGTGGTTTTCCTTTGGGCGCGGCGGTCTCTCACCTGCACTTACAATGAAGGGCCCGTCCGAGCGGAAAGCTAGATCTATGAGTTGTACACATGACATCCCGCTAGACTGTTGGGGTGCGCCCTTGCACTTCTCGTATAAGGAAGGTTTGGAAACTGTATGATTCCGTTGCAATGCCGCTCATCCCCATCAAGACAGCCTCCGAAACAGGCTATTGCAATTGCATCTGCGGATGTTATGAATTGGCCAGCCTGCGCGATGAAGATACAGGCAAGGGCTACTGCCCTGCGTGCTCGAAGGATCACGTCGATCTAAACGCTGGTGCGGGCATTCCCCTCCCTGCGCCTGCAAAAGTCTCCGCAAATACTCCTGGCAGCCACAAATCTGCCGTAATACCCTCGCCCGCCGATCCTCCTGGCCGCCTGCGCTAAGCACGGACTCTCAAGCAGCGAAGCGTCTTCGATTGGTTTGGACGGTGCTGTCAATCCCAATGGAAAAAGAGAAAGACCGGGACGCCCGCGGACGTCCCGGTCTGATCTTACGGCCCGTTGACGGTTAGAAGATAAACTTCAGTGCCAACTGCAGAGTCCTCGAATTGCTCGGAAATGCATGTTCTGGTTGGTTGAAAACGGCGTTGGACGGCGTCAGGTAATTCGTCGCGGCTGAGCCCGTGAAGCCGATCGAGTCCACTCGGTTCGCGAAACCGGGCGTGAACTGCGGATGGTTCAGCACGTTGAGGAACTGCGCCTGGAATTCCAGGCGCATGCGTTCGGTCAGGGAGAACCGCTTTGCCGCGGTCACGTCGAGGTTGCTGATCGACCGCGTCTGCAGGGTGTTCCGGCCAGCGTTAGCCAGCGCTCCCTGCCCGGCCGTGATGTACTGCGCGTTCGGGTTACTGGCCAGGTATGCGACCATAAACGGCCGGGAGTCAAAGTTTTTTGGTCCCGGGGGGCCGTTCTTTGCGCTGAAGTCGTTCTCTCCGCAGGTCGCAAAGCTAGGTAGTGCACTCGTACACAGCGGTGTTATGTCACTCCCCGTTCCAGAAATGCCCTTCGCATTGAAAATAGAGCGGTCACCGGCAGCATCCCCGTTCAGGTTGGCGTCGATGCTGCTCTGCACATCCGCGGGCTCCCCGGTTTGATAAGTGTAGATCGGCGCGAGCAGCCAGTTACCCACGACGTTTCGCCGCAGCCAGTTGCCGCTCTTGAAATACGGCATATCGTAAAAGGCAGCGATGCTGAACCGATGACGATGATCGAGTGCCGAAGAGCTCCTGTCGGCGTTTACGTTTTGAAAATCCTGCGGACGACGTGGGGTAATCACGGTCGAGAAAAAGTCCGCCGTGCTGTTGTCAATCGTGTGGCTCCAGGTGTAGGCGCCCAGGAACTGCAATCCGTTGGAGAACTGACGGGATGCCTGAAGAGCGAGGCCATGGTAAATCGAGTAGCCGCTCGGTGTGAACTCGACAAGGTTAGTTTTGAAATTGCTAGCAGCGAAGGCGGAAATGATTCTCGGCCGGGCCAACAGGCTGGTCAAGTTATTCGGCAGCGCGTCAAGGGTAGCCTGCGAAGGAGCCGCTAGGTAAGTGGGCAGGAAATGTGTCGAATCGACACGGTCCTGCACATTGATGCGTGTTTGCACGTTGAGGTGGTCTCCTCGCGTTCCAAGGTAACGTGCCTCGAACGAGTAATTCGACCCGAACTTGTGCTGCACGCTCAGATCCCACTGGAGGGAATAGGGATCCTTTTGGTCCACCGGGATGTGGTTTGCCGTAGAGAATTGCTGGCACGGAAGCCCCGCGGGGATTCCGTTACTGACGCAGTTTGCGGTCGCAGGAGTAAACGTCTGGAGACCACCCGAACTCGGAAGAATGCCGCCCTTCTGTAAAAAGTTGTTGATGACCGGTGGCTGGGGAGTATCGATGGTGCCGCTCAGTTGCGGCGGCAGGGAGAGAATTCCGATGTTGTCGTACAGGACATCATAGCCCATCCCGAAGCCGGCACGGATGGAAGTATTCCCGCTTGCCCCGGGCGACCACGCGACACCCACGCGAGGCATGAAGTTGGTTTTCGGCGCGCGCGGCTCGCTAAAGTCAATCAAGCCGGGTACGCTAGCCGCGACGTTCAGGTTCTGTGCTCTCTCTCCAAAAGGAATCGTTGTGTATTCGTGACGTAGGCCGAGGTTAAGCGTGAGATTGTGCCGCAGCTTCCAGCTGTCGCTGGCATACCAGAAAATCCCGATCTGGTCTCCATAGTAGATGGGGTTGCCCAGGCTGCGTTCGGCGAGCTTGTCCGGATTCTGATCCAGTAGATACAGGCTCGTCGTATTGTAGTCGTAGTCGCCGCGCGCCCTCTGCGTAAACGACTGCGGTGAAATGTACTTGCGCGCCTCTATTCCGAACTTGAAGGTATGATTGCCCTTTGTCCAAGTCACGTTGTCGGTTGCCTGATACAGATTCTGAATGGTGAACTGGGGAGCGTTGGAGTCCGGTCCTATTTGAAGCCCCAGGTCGATCAGTTGCAGATTCGGGAAGCTGTCCAGGTTCGGGAACGCGAAATTACCCGCGGTAATCGTCTGGGCGAAACGGTTGAAGCCCACCCGCAGTTCGTTCGAGATGCTTGCATTGAACGTATGATATTCGGCCAGCGTCACCAGGTGGAACTTGCTCGGCAAGGGCAGGAAGAATGCCGGCAGCGCTGAGCTGTTGTCGATCCCCACCGAGCTGTTGTAGATGTACCGTCCGCGAACCTGATCCTTCGAAGAAAAGTCGTAGTCCATCGATGTTGTCAAGTACCTGAAGTTCGTGTAATTCGGTGCCTGGACAGGTATGAGCCCAACCGCCACTGGCGTGAAACCCCCCGGCGCGCTGGGATTGGTAACGAAAATGGAATTGCTCGTATTTGTATTCCCCGCCGGATCTGTCTTTTTTACGTTCTTGCAATTGCCCCCCGTAGATGCGCTGCCGGCATACTTTTGTAAAATACCTAGGTTCGTCGTGGAAATGTTGGGAATACCTTGAATGGTGGTGTACCCGGCTGCCGTGGGAGCGCAGAGGCCGCCGGCCGTAACGCTCGCCTGTCCCTGGGGGCGGTAAGTGAAATTAGCGAAGAAGAACAACTTGTTCTTCACAATCGGCCCGCCCACTTGCCCTCCCAATCGATTGTCGTCAAAACGCGGGTTCGGCGGGTTCGGATTTTGCAACGTCCGAAGAGCTTGGACTACCTTCGCGTCCACGGCGTTGAAGTTCCGGTTTTGGAAGTACCCGTAAGCCTTCCCATGGAATTGGTTCGTTCCGCTCAGGACAATAGTGTTGAACTGTCCAGCGTTCGAATGCCCAAATTCCGGGCTGAATTGGTTCTGCAACGCCGAGAATTCCTGCACAGCATCGACCGGAATAGAGACCAAGGGACCGGTCACGCCCTTGTTGTTATTGTCGACGCCTTCGATCGTGAAATTGTTGTCCCGCGGCCGCTGTCCTCCCACCGAGGGGCCAGTGCCGGCGCCCACGCCGCCACTCGTGCTCACTCCCGACTGCAGCAGCGCAAGGTTCAGAACTCCTTGTACCGAGGCGACGGGAAAGTCGGCTATAGTCTTCGCATCGAACGTGTTATCGATCTGCGCCGTGGTGGTGTTGATCAGGGGCGTGGCACCCGTCACTTCGACGGTAGTCGCTTGCGACCCAATCTCCAGCGTCACCGTAACAGAACTGATCTTGTTCAGCTCAACTATAAAATTCGTCAACGTCGTCGTTGCGAAACTGCTCTTACTGACCCGGATCGTGTACGTCCCGACCGGTAGGTTCCCAACTCGAAAATCCCCCTGATCTCGGGAAGTTGTGCTCGTCTTGACTCCGGTGGCGACGTTTTCCGCTTCAATGGAAGCGCCAGGTACGGCTGCTCCCGTCTTGTCCACCACCGACCCGACGATGTCCCCGCTGATTGCTTGTCCGGTCACACGACCAGGCATCAACCCCACAGCCAGGACCGCGAGGAGCAATGCCCAGAATTTGCGATGCCTCTTATTCACAGAAACCTCCACAATTCCACAAAAATTTCGGTGAAACGTTCACTTTGCACACTCATGTAGCAACCGATGTTCCCCCCTGGGTGCAATCTAAATTCCAAAGGTATCTCAAGTTGATGCAACCCTTCACGCAGCTAATTATAGCTTTATCTATAACTTATGTGATTTGGCGCTCCTGCTTGGATGAAGTTTATATCTCCCAATACCGCGGACCGTAGACTATACGGAATTCAGAAGATCAACAGTCAGTGAGGGATCCCCCGCATGAATTGGACAGAGACTGCACAACTTTGGTGTCGAAGTCGCCGCCGATCTGCGAGCTGGTCATCTTGGTGCTAGGACTATGGGCGCCTGGGGGAAACCCTGCTGGGAGTAGCCCCTAGTTTGAAGTTTAGGCCGGCGGTGGAGTTGCACTGATCATGCCGGTGCGCGCGGGCGGTTTTTCTTTAGGGGCGGCGGGCTCGTCTTCGGTGGGGGCGGTATCCGGGGTGTCCACGCTGACGTGATGCTGGCCGACCTGTTGTTCGAGGGGAACAACGTTTGGAAAATCCATTACTGGCGTCCCGGCAACGGCTCCTTGCATGAATTCTAGCCAGATGGGAAGGGCGGCACGTGCGCCGGTCTCTTTTTTCCCGAGTGAGATCTGCTTGTCGTCAAACCCCACCCACACTCCGGCAGTGAGCTGGGGTGTGTAGCCCACAAACCAGGCATCGGTGTAATCCTGCGTCGTTCCCGTCTTCCCGGCGGTGGGACGGCCCAGTGCTTTGGCCTGGATGCCGGTGCCGAATTGAATGACCTCCTCGAGCATGGCGGTCATGGTACGCGCGACCTCAGGGGAAAGGACGTCATGCACTTCGGGATGGGCTTCTTCGAGCAGCGCGCCGTCGTAGCTGGTGACACGGCGAATCATGTGCGGATCGATGCGGATGCCGTCATTGGGGAAAACGGTGAAGGCCGAGACGTGCTCCAGCAACCTCATGTCCGCGGCGCCCAGAGCCAGCGGCAGATAAGGCGGAAGCGGCGTGGTGATGCCGAACCGCCTGGTCATATCCACGACGGTGTTGATGCCAACTTTTTCCGCAAGTTTTACGGCGGGAACGTTGCGTGAGCCCGCCAGAGCGCGGCGCAGAGTGATGGTTCCTTCAAATTTTTCATCGTAATTGCGCGGAGAGTAGGGCTGGCCGCCGCTGATGGCGGTAAACGGCAAATCAACGATAGTGTCGAAAGGCGTCGAACCTCGTTCCAGCGCGTCGGCGTAGACATAAACCTTGAAAGAGCTGCCGGCCTGGCGGAAGGCCTGCGTGGCGCGGTTGAATTTGGAATCCTCAAAACTGTAACCGCCAATCATGGCTTTAATTTCACCTGTGGGATTGTCGATGGCGAGAAGCGCGCCCTGCGGCCCGGGCTGCTGCTCGAGCTGAACGCGCACGGTATTGTCGCGCAATTCCTGAATGGAGAATTGCGCGATGTCACCAACTTTCAGGAGATCGCCAAGTTTTTTTCGGCCGGTCCAGGCGAAATCGCTGGGAGAGAGAATTCCGCGGTAGGGCCCGATTTTGATAACCGCGTCTCTCTCGCTCGCCGTGAGGACGAGTCCGGTGACGTAGCTTCCCTTCTCGATCGCGTGGCGCCAATCGTCATCTTCGTAGGTCTCGAGCTTGCCGAGATTGTCGCGCAGGACGTTGGGAAGATTGCCTTTCCAGCCGTGGCGGCGTTCGTAGCTGTGCAGACCGTCGCGGAGAGACTGGTTGGCGACGCGCTGCATGTGGATGTTCAGCGTGGTGTAGACGCGCAGACCGCGCTCGTGGACGGCTTCGGTGCCATAGGTGGATTCAAGATATTTGCGAATCTCTTCGAAGAAGTAAGGTGCGAGGTCGTTGCGCGGATACTGAATGTGCAGACCGAGCGGCGATTTCCTGGTGTTGGTTTCTTCTGCGGGCGCGATTTTCCCTTCTTCTTCCATGCGATGGAGCACGAGATTGCGGCGGTTGAGCGCGAGTTCCGGATTCGTGAGCGGCGAAAACTTCGGCCCGTTGACCATGCCGGCGAGAAGCGCGGCTTCTTGAAGTTTCAGGTCCGTGACCGGCTTGCCGAAATAGAATTGCGCGGCAGCGGCGAAACCATAATTGCCATGCGCCAGGTACACCTGGTTAGCGTACATCGTAAAAATTTGCGGTTTGGTGTAGCGGCGCTCGATCTGCAGCGCGAGGAGAATTTCCTGCATTTTGCGGCGGAAGCTGCGGTCGCTGCGGTCGAGGAAAAGATTTCCGGCAAGCTGCATGGTGATAGTGCTGGCCCCGCCGGTGATCTTGCGCTTGATGAGATTGCGGGCCGCGGCGCTG
>Ga0209648_10003048_pt1 | contig 14014 bp, 9 predicted proteins | sample GraSoi2013_115cm_FD_185830 | JGI IMG/M metagenome (GOLD analysis project Ga0209648, IMG submission 185830) | Grasslands soil microbial communities from the Angelo Coastal Reserve, California, USA - Sample 9_17_2013_115cm (SPAdes) (version 2) | ecosystem: Environmental > Terrestrial > Soil >...
CCGAGACCGCCGGATCGCGGACGTAACTGCACTCTGTTGGGCCGAGAACCGTTGCCAGAGCAAAAGCATTGGGCCTGCCCGGGCGATGGTTTGCCGGTGATCCGGCGGTCTCGGAGAGACGCGCCCTACCCCGCGTGGTCGCCAGACCGCCACTTAAGTTGACGAGCATGGGTAGCTGCCGGACGCACCCTCCGACGTTCTAGGTCACGCCATACCTCACATTCCCCGATTGTCGGCGATCGGAACTTCGCCTATATACAAGCTCGATGGCGGTAATGCGTCAGACGTTGCTCAGAGTCGATCCGCGTTACTTTCAAATTGCCGCATTGGGCGCTCTCCTGTTCTATGGCTGCAGCAGACTTGGATTCGAAATCGATGCGCTGCAGATCACGTTGACGTTAACCACTGCGGTCGCTGTACAGCTCCTTTTGGCGTCGCTGACTCGGACCAATTCAGCGCTCGATGTCCGCAGCGCACTGATCACCGGTTTGTCGCTTTGCCTTCTTTTACGAACCAACATCGTCTGGTGTGCGGTAGTAGCTGCCGCCGTGGCGATTCTCAGCAAATTCGTCTTCCGCTTCCGGGGCAAACATCTCTTCAATCCAGCAAACATCGGGCTGGTGACTCTCCTCTTAGCCGGTCCGCGAGTTGCCTGGTGTTCTGCTAGCCAATGGGGCTCTACCATCGTGCTAACATTTTTCTTTGTTTGCCTCGGGCTGCTGGTTGTACACCGGGCACGCCGCGCGGATATCTCATTCGCGTTTCTCGTGGGGTACGCGCTCCTACTCTTCGGCCGATCAGCGTGGCTCGGGGAACCTTGGACGATCCCATGGCATCGGCTGCAGAGCGGCGCGCTCCTGCTTTTCGCCTTTTTCATGATTTCGGATCCGCGAAGTACACCGAACTCTTGGGTCGGCCGGTTGATATTCGCTTGGTTGGTTGTGCTTGGCACCGGCTTTGTCCAATTTGGATTGAATCGGCCTAACGGGCTTTTCTTTAGTCTGGCGCTCGTTTCATTTTTGGTTCCGCTGATTGATTTATTGTTTCCTGCCGTCCGATACGAATGGGCATTGGCCACTGACACTCCGGGCTCGGTCAATCGCTCCATCTTCCCCAACCCACCAACGACCTAACTCGTGCTATCCCGCTTCACTAAAGTTGAATCGTCCCAACTCCTATGACAACTGTCCGCCTCATCCTCTGCTCGCTCGTTTATTTATCCAGTACCAACCTGCACGCGTTCTGCGGTTTCTATGTGGCTAAAGCCGACGCCAAGATTTTCAATCAGGCCTCCAAAGTGGTGATGGTTCGGGATGATGACCGAACAGTTCTGACACTGGCTAATGATTTCCAGGGCGACGCCAAGGATTTTGCAGTGGTCATTCCGGTTCCCGCCGTCCTGGAGAAGGATCAAATTCATGTCGGTGAGAACGCGCTGATCGATCATCTCGATGCCTACTCCGCGCCGCGCCTAGTCGAGTATTGGGATGCAGATCCGTGCACGCCTCCGATGCCCAGCACGATGATGAAACAGTCTGCTCCGACCGGGGGCGCAGCCGATCGGGAGCGAGCCGAAGCGCTGGGAGTAAAAATCGAAGCTCAATATACGGTTGGCGAATACGACATCGTGATTCTCTCCGCCGAGCAGAGCAACGGGTTGGAAACTTGGCTTAGGGAGAATGGCTACAAGATCCCGCCTGGTGCCTCCAACATTCTCGATAGCTATATCAAACAAAATCTCCGTTTTTTCGTCGCTAGAGTGAACCTGCAGGAGAAAGAAAAACTCGGCTTCACTTATCTGCGACCGCTGCAGATGGCTTATGAGAGCAGCAAATTCATGTTACCCATTCGGCTCGGCACTGTGAACGCAAACGGCCCCCAAGAGCTGTTTGTGTTTGCGCTGAGCCGACAAGGACGGGTGGAGACCACCAACTACCGAACTGTCAAACTAAACTCGGACTTGGAGATCCCGCTCTTTGTAAGAGATGACTTCCCCCACTTCTATCGTTCGATGTTCGATCGTGCTGTACAAAGGGAAGACATGCGGGTGGTATTTCTCGAATACGCTTGGGATATGGGGTGGTGCGACCCGTGTGCCGCCGAACCGCTCAGCAACGAGGAACTGCGAAAGTTGGGTGTTTTCTGGATAGAGGACACCGAATCGGCTTCGGCTAAAGCCGGTATCAACCGCGTGATTCCTCGTCCGTACGCCGGCACCAATGTGTTCATAACGAGGCTCCATCTCCGCTACGATTCGGCGCACTTCCCGGAGGATCTCGCTTTCCAACAAACCGGTGATCGTACCAACTTCCAAGGAAGGTACATTCTCCGGCATCCGTGGACTGGCGAAGCAAAATGCGAGGCGGCTAGAGCTTATCTTAAGTCACTTGACGCGCGCTATCGGACCGAGGCGGAAAATCTCGCGAGTCTTACCGGCTGGGATATTCAAGAGATCTATAAGAAAATGAGTTTTCAGCCGACGAACGGGAATAAGAAATGGTGGCAAAAAATCTGGCAATAGAAGAGTCCGAGAACTACGAGGAATCCTGAACGGATTTAGATGTGGCGCAGACCTAATGGGCAAAGTATTTACCGAAATTTCCAGAAGAATTGCGGAAAGTGGATAGCACGAACTGAAGCTACCATCTAGGATCATCCGTCGATCAGACAGCTCTGTTCGGCTGTTGAGCGGACGGATTAGTCGGCATGGGCCAATGGATACGGTATGAAGAAGCTTAGGACGACCTAAGGTCGTGCTTTCAGACCTCGTACCCCCATTTTATACTGCTGTTCAGGCACCTAATCGAGCTGCTTTACTATGACGCAAGAACAAAGAGAGGCTGTGGTGGATCTTCTTCTTCTCGGCATGTTTGCCGATGCTCCCCTCAGAGTCAGCGAAGATCAGAAACTACTCTCCGTTATCGAAGAGATCGGCTGGGAGTCTTATCAAGCTCCCGATCTGTATCTCCAATCTGCGATCGCCAAAGCTCGCGACGCCACGGATACGGAAGGTGGCATTAGGCATCGGCTGGAGAAGATTGGCCAGGAACTGAACGACACCGGTCTACGGCAGCGAGCGTTGGATTATCTCACTCAGTTTCTAGGTGTCGACGGGGCGGTCGACGCTGAAGAAACAAAGTTTCTCGACCTTGCCAAGACGGCGTTGAAGACAGGATAGGGCTGCGCACAGGGCTTCCTCCTTCGCTAAAGCTTCGGAGGACAAGTCGGCGGGACAGGTCGTCGTCGGCAACTCTGTGGAAAATGCTCTCCTAGCGCTAGGCGCGCCGTAGCTTGGGAAGGAGCCCGGCTCGACCGTTCGTTGTATCCCGCCTACTGATTGCTCTCGCTGCTCAGGATGTTTCGGCGCGCGAACCGGTCGTTGCTCTGCCGGCGCAGAATCACAAAGGTATTGTTGTCGCCGTACATCGCCCAGGGACCCGGAGAAATCTCTTTGAACTCGACGAAGCGCCAGTCGCACGCGTCTCTGCTGCCCAGTCCCAGATAGTCCCGAACGGCCGGAGAAACGTCGAGTCCGGCACCAAGATTCAGATTCGGACGCGGGCGCTCATTGCCAAAGACGTACTGCCAGTGATCCGTGCGAAACGGGCCGCAATCTTCCCACTGGGCGTAGCAGACACGTCCGTTGTGTCGAATGGCGATCCAACGGCTTTTTAGGACCGTCTGTCCATCACGAATAAAAGATTGTTTGAACCAAGGAATGACTTGGGCCGCTTCCGCCTTGGTATGGCCACCTTCGACGTCGTTATAGGGCAGCGCCACGTAAAACGGATTCTGGCGCGGAACGAAATTAACCGGGATGTAGTTGCGCCGCCCGGCCGGATCCGGGTTATCGTATCCGCCGTAGCTGCCGCTCCAATACTTGTCCCAAGAACTCTTGTCGTTAGGAACCGGGTTATTGCCAGAGGGCCGTTCGCCGACCCAGAAAATCGTGGTTACGATGTTCAGTTTCCAGGGGTATCGTCCCCCCCCGATTGCGAGGCCGTTGCTGCGGCCCATCAATGAAGGACCGGTCTGATAGCGGGGACCATCTCCCGTAAAAGTCGTCTTGGTCGGCGACATGATGACCTTTGGCTCAACTTTGAGCAGCGCATTTTCGCGCAGCTTCATCGCGTATTTCGCGAAGTCAGTACTACTCTCGTACTGAGATTGAGCAAACGCAGCACCACCAAACAATAAAGAAGCCGTCGCCAATAAAGGGATAAGTGACCGCATGCGGAATGGGTTTGTTTCTTTTACGGGCACTCGATAGGAAAGAGCAAGAGATTTCTGCATTTTTACAACTCAAATCTGCGTCTTTCCGAGATTTTCAGACATTTACGGCTAAAACGCGCCCTACTTTAGCGCCTTTAGGACAATTTCAATAACTTTCAGTATCGATATAATACTGAATCACGGCAGTAATTGGTTTCGTCGATTTCGGGATAGTCCAGAGTAAAGTGCAGCCCGCGACTCTCTTTCCGAGATAGCGCGGAATCGACGATTAGACTTGCTACGGTGCAAAGGTTGCGTAGCTCGAGCAGATCGGTGGATAAATTAAAGTCCCAATAAAATTCCTGGATTTCCCGCTGCAAGTTCCGCAGCCGCGTGCTCGCCCGCTGAAGACGTTTACTAGTGCGAACAATACCGACGTAGTCCCACATCAGCCGGCGGATTTCGTCCCAGTTATGATAGATTACCACGAGCTCATCGACATCTTGCGCATGACCGGGTCGCCAGTCCCGGAGCTGCACCTGCTGACGATATTTGGAGTATTTCGGCCGCAATAGCGCGGCGGCGCAGCGCTTGGCCAGAACCACCGCTTCCAGGAGCGAATTGCTCGCCAGCCGATTGGCTCCGTGCAGACCGGTGCAGGCCACCTCGCCGATGGCAAAAAGCCCCCGCAAAGTCGTCGCGCCATCAATATCAGTGCGAACACCTCCACATTGATAATGAGCGGCGGGAACGATCGGAATCGGCTGGATCGTGATATCAATCCCGAGACCCAAGCAGATCTCGTAAATGTGAGGAAAACGCTCCTTGATAAAGTCTGCCGGTTTCCGAGTGATATCGAGATACATGCAGGGCGCACCGGTCCGCTTCATTTCTGCATCGATCGCCCGAGCGACAATGTCGCGCGGGGCCAGAGCCCCCAGGCGATGATATTTGGTCATGAATTCACGACCATTCGCATCAACTAGGATACCGCCTTCGCCTCGGACCGCCTCGGTGATGAGAAACGACCTGGCCTCCGGATGAAAAAGGCAGGTCGGATGAAACTGAATGAATTCCATATTGGCGATCGCCGCTCCCGCTCGCCATGCCATCGCGACGCCGTCGCCGGTGGCGATGTTCGGGTTGGTCGTGTACAGATAAACCTTGCCGCAGCCACCGGTAGCAAGAATCACGCGATCGCTCCGCAGCCATTTTACGGCACCTGCTTCTTCATCCAAAATGTAGACGCCAACGACTCGATCTTCCGTGGTGAAACCGAGCTTCCCCGTCGTGATGAGATCGACCGCCATGTGGTTTGGGAGCACGGTGACGTTGGCCGTTGCCCCGACCGACGCAAGTAAACGCTGCTCGATTTCGCGGCCGGTCGTGTCGTGGTAATGGAGGACTCGACGCTTTGAGTGCCCGGCTTCTCTGGTTAGATCGAGTTCTCGATGGCCGTCTTCCAGCACCCGCTCATCGAAATTCACGCCCCACTTAATCAGGTCCTGGATCGCTGCCGGGCCTTCCGTGACGATCGTCCGCACGACCTGTTCATTGCACAAACCAGCGCCGGCGATGAGCGTGTCTTTCAGGTGCAAGTCGAAGGAATCTTCCGCACTCGTTACCGCGGCGACTCCGCCTTGCGCCCAAGCCGTATTCGATTCCCCCACCGATCGTTTCGTCACCAGTGCCACAGAGCCATACTGCGCGACGTTCAGGGCCAGGCTCAGCCCGGCGATCCCGCTACCGATGATGACAAAATCGAACTGGTTCATTCCACGAGGCGGTTGTCAATGAGCCGAGTTTTTCCAAAAAGGACGGCGGCAGCGAGCAACACGGGCGGCCGCAACTGGGAGGCGGTCTGCAGGTTCACCGGATCGACCGCGACGACATAATCTACTTTGGCCAGTGACGCGAGTTGGATTTGGGCTCGCATCCAATCTACTACCCCGGCAACTGAGCCCCGGCCTTCGCGCACTTTCTTTTCTGCACGTTGCAAGACCTGTTGAATGACAGGGGCTTGCTCACGTTCTTCCGCGCTGAGGTAAATATTACGCGAACTCATCGCTAAGCCATCCGGCTCTCGAACTGTCGGATGCGCTTCCAGCCGGACGAGAAAATTCAGATCGCGGACCATTCGCCTAATGATTGCGAATTGTTGGAAATCTTTGGCTCCAAAGATCGCAATATCGGGGTGGAACAGATTGAACAACTTAGCCACGACCGTACACACGCCAGAAAAATGGCCGGGGCGCGACGCCCCGCACATCACCTGAGAGAGAGAGTTTTCAACGATCTCGACCGATCGATCGGGATAATACATATCTGGGGCGTCCGGGCCAAAGACCAAGTCGCAGCCGTTCTGTCTAAGTAAGGCCGAGTCTTGCTCAAACGATCGAGGGTACCGCCCAAAGTCTTCGGAAGGCCCAAACTGCGTCGGATTCACAAAAATACTGGCCGCCGTCGTACCAGTGCCGCGCGCCAATCTTCTTGCTCGCCGGACCAGCGCGAGATGCCCTTCATGGAGGGCGCCCATTGTAGGAACTAAGACCAGCGGGCGTGGCACTTTAGAGACAACCTGCTGCAGCTTCGCCGATTCGGTAACTATACGCATTTCTAAGACAGAATTTAGAAGCTGGAAGCTAGAACGAAAACGTGGTGTCCGCGAACGTGGCCGCCAAGCGCCCAACTGTGACCTGGAACCTCCAAGCTGGAATTTCTAACCCGCAACCTCTACCCCTCCATCACCTGCAAAAGTCCCCGTAAAGGAATTGCCGTCCATTTCGGTCTATTGTTCAGCTCGTAGCGCAATTCGTACATCGCTTTCAGCATCGAGTAGCTTCGGAGCAAAGCACGCAGGTCACCTCGATCGAAAGGAACAAAGACGGCATTGGCAGCAGCTTCCAGATAAGCACCAAGAAAGACCTGCCCGGCTCGAGTCGCCCAGAGATCAGCAAACGCGCCTAGCGTCTGGCGATCTTCCGGACGAACCGTTCGTGACTCGAATAAACTGTAGTGCGCAGCATAGTGGAAAGAGCGAAGCATGCCTGCGACATCTACCATTGCGGATCGCTTCAGTCTGCGCTCTCCGAGCGGGCGAGCTGGCTCGCCTTCAAAGTCAAGAATTACGTAGTCTTTTCCCGTGAACAGAATCTGCCCGAGATGATAGTCGCCGTGAACTCGGATCTTATGTACGTGAATTGTATCGTGCAGTAGATACTCGTGCGAGCTCATCAACTTATCGCTGATTGACATTACCTGGTCCGCCAGCGCTCGCGGGTACTCGTCTAAGGCGTTCAGGTTCTTTCCGAGTAAAGCCATCGTCACCTTCGATTCGCTGCGGATCGATTGGTACACCGAACGTTGGTGCTGCAGCGTGAACGGCTCCGGACGAAAGTCGGGTGAGTCTGCGTCGGCGGCCAGAGCCAGATGCATTTCCGCTGTTCGCTGGCCGAGGAGGCGGACCGTTTCAAGGTGCACACCTTCGATTACCGTGAGCAACTGCTCAGGAATCTGATCCCAAAGCCCAACCTTAGGTGGCTCCGGCAGGGTTGGATCACCAAGCACACGATCGAAAAATCGGTCGACCGCCGCGAGCGTCTGGGTCCAGCCTTCCTGTTCGTTATTGGTAAATGCCTGTGCCATCGCCAACGCGGCCGGATCCTGACCGCGGGCGATATATTCCACATCGCCCAGATAGCTTGGCACGTGGGCAAAGCCGCAGCGCTCACTCAACTGCTTGGTGACTTCCAGATCCGGATTTAGGCCTTCGTCCAATTTTCGGAACAGCTTCAGGAATATCTGTTCGCCGTAAATGATTGAGCTATTGCTCTGCTCCACCTTCAAGGCCTTAGAGATTTCCGGAAGCCCATTGTCGGCCATCTCCAGCAATCGTTTGGAGCGGCTTGGGATAAGTTTTCCGATTCGCCCGGAGACTGATCCACCCGAAACAATCGACAGCAAAAGCGCGCCCTGGAAACTAGTCGAGGCCACCGCGTCGACCAGCAAATCGCCTTCTGCGCCAACTCTGGCCATGACTGCGCCCGGATATTCGACTTCGATTGAGCGCGCCTCGTCTCCGGACACCACCTTGACCGGCAGTGCGTAGAGATCACGCGCTCCTTCCGAAAAATTCACGCCGATGAGAAGGAATTGGGTTGAATCTCCTCCACCCAGCTCCACTAAGTCAGCCAACACCGTACTAACGATGCTGCGCGACTTGCTGCGGTACCATCGGCACCCGCGCATATAATGGATCAGATCACGTTCAAGAAATTTCGTGCCGGCGGGCGAATACCACCAGGCCGTGCTGCCATTGTAATCGATCGTCGGAAGATATTTTTCGCCGTCGGAAACGCCCCCCGTCTCCGGCGGGGTTAACAACAACCAATAGAATGTGGTTGGACCGAGAGTGATGGGGTAGAGCGTGTCCCGAATCACCGGAAACCGGCCATGGCCGAACGCGTCTTCCGGAGTCCAGCCCACCCACGGTTGGAGATCCAACTCAACCGCTTGGGTAAAACGCGCCAAATTTATCACAACCAATATCGTTTGCGTCTCATAGGTGCGGGTGAAAACCAGCACTTTATTATTCGAAGGGAACAGCATCCGAAAATCACCATGGCCGAACGCCGGAAACCGTTTGCGCATGGCGATGATCCGACGCATCCACCAAAGAAACGATGAGAGATTGGTTTCCTGCACTTCCACGTTCACTGCCTCATAATGGAATTCCGGATCGATGTTGACCGGTAAAAACAGGGAATGGGGATTAGCTCGGGAAAAGCCGGCGTTCTTATCTGCGCTCCATTGCATCGGCGTACGCACGCCGTTGCGGTCGCCGAGATAGATATTATCCCCCATCCCGATCTCATCCCCGTAGTACAGGATCGGGCTTCCGGGCATAGAAAAGAGGATTGCATGAATCAGCTCGAGCTTACGTCGGTTGTTGCTCAGGAGCGGAGCAAGCCGTCGGCGAATACCAAGATTGATGCGAGCGCGGGGATCGCGGGCGTAAACGCGATACATGTAGTCGCGCTCTTCTTCCGTCACCATCTCAAGGGTTAGCTCATCGTGATTGCGCAAGAAAATCGCCCATTGGCAATTTTCCGGGATATTTGGCGTTTGGTCGAGGATATCCACGAGCGGATAGCGATCCTCCATATGCAGCGACATATAAATCCGCGGCATGATCGGAAAGTTGAACGCCATGTGACATTCGTTTCCTATCCCAAAATAGGCGACTGCGTCGTCCGGCCACTGATTAGCTTCCGCCAGGAGCATCCGGTCGACATATTTGGCATCGATGTGATCGCGGACCTTTTGTAGATATTCGTGAGTCTCCGGCAGATTCTCGCAACTCGTTCCTTCGCGTTCGAAGAGATAAGGCACCGCGTCGAGTCGAAGTCCATCCACCCCCATATCGAGCCAAAAATCCACGACCTTGAACATCGCGGAACAGACTTCCGGGTTATCATAGTTCAGGTCGGGCTGGTGCGAATAGAAGCGATGCCAGAAGTACAACTTGGTGACCGGGTCGTAGGTCCAGTTACTCAGTTCGGTGTCCTTGAAGATGATTCGGGCATCCTGATACTTATTCGGATCATCCGACCAAACGTAATAGTCCCGCCACGGATCGCCCGCTACCGCTCGTCGTGATCGTTGAAACCAAATGTGTTGGTCGCTGGTATGGTTCAACACCAATTCGGTGATCACCTTGAGCCCGGCTTCGTGCGCGGCCTCGAGGAATTGACGAAAGTCATCCAGCGTTCCATACGATGGATGCACGTTATAGTAGTCCGCTATGTCATAACCGTCATCGCGGAGTGGCGAGGGATAGAACGGTAGCAGCCAGATCGCAGTGACGCCGAGGTTCCGCAAGTAATCGAGTTTACTGAGCAACCCCTGAAAGTCTCCGATGCCGTCGTTATTGGCATCGCAAAAGGTCTTGATATGGAGCTGGTAAATTATTGCGCCTTTAAACCAATTCGAGCTGGCTGGTTTGGCGACATCCTGCGTTTCGCTGGTCGGAATCTGCATACGAAGTCAATAATGAGCAGTAAAGCGGTGATCGATCCGAGGTGGCAGCGGCGCAATGCTATGGGGATAAGAACATCGTTTGCTAACGCCTCCTCCGGGGGTGTAGAATTAGGGCAAGCTTAGACGGAAATTCAAATGAGACTGCCGAAATTTTGCCGCCCGTCGGCTTGCGAGGTCAAGTTAGGGGATAATTTGTGGTTACTGAGCAGCCCGACTACGAATCCGCTGCGGCGGATCGCGCCGCGCTCCGAGATGTACCTGTTCTGAGATTTCGGACGCGCCGTAGCCGGCGAAGGCGGCTCGTTCACCGGGCCAGCCATTTTATTGCTAAAAACATTGTCTGCCATGTTCGCTTCATTCCTAAATCCGACGCACTGCTACGGAAACAGACCGCGGACCTTTTTCGCTTGCATCACCTTCTCCACTCCAATTGCTAAAGCGGCAAGCCGATGCGGGATCCTTTCTTCTTTGGCCCGTTTGATTACCGCCCCAAAGGATTGTTCCAAAACCCGGAAAAGGCGATCCATTACTTCGGTTTCGTTCCAGAAAAAACTCTGCAGGCTCTGAACCCATTCAAAATACGACACTATGACGCCGCCGGCATTACAGAGAATGTCGGGAAGCACGAATATTTCGTTCCAGCGTTGGAATAGCACCTTGTCGGCCTCGACAGTGGTTGGACCGTTCGCAGCCTCGGCCAGAATTCGGCATTGGATCTTGGCGGCATTGTTTCGATTAATGACACCGCTGATGGCGGCCGGGATCAGTACGTCGCACGGAGTAGTAAGTAATTCGTTAACCGGGATTGGGTCTGCGCCGGGAAATCCGGCTAATGCACCGTACTTCTCCACGTGCTTGTCGACCTCTTTGATGTCGAGGCCGTCATCGTTGCGGTAAGCCCCCGAGATGTCACTGATCGCAATGATATGCATGCCATTCTTAAATGCCAGACCGCGGGCAGCGACCGCTCCGACATTCCCATAGCCCTGGATTACCGCCGTCCCGCCCGATAGCTTCAGTTTCAACTGGTGGGCAACACGCTCAATCAAATAGACCGTTCCCCGCCCGGTCGACTCGCGACGCCCATAGGTCCCCCCGACGCTCACCGGTTTTCCCGTTACAATTCCCGGCACTGCGTGCCCTTGATGGGCGGAGTAGGTATCCATGAACCATGACATGATCTGTTCATTTGTCCCCATGTCTGGACCCATAATGTCGGTGTGAGGCCCGATAAACGGAATCATCTCCTGCATGTAGCGCCGGGATAGTCGTTCCATTTCGCCCGTGGACAGCTTTCGTGGATCGCAATCAATTCCACCCTTGGCGCCGCCGTAGGGGAGACCGCTTAAAGCGCATTTCCAACTCATCCACATTGATAGAGCAGCGACTTCGCCCAGGGTCACTCCGGGTGCAAACCGGGTACCTCCTTTGGTCGGCCCCATCGACAGGTGATGCTGTACACGGTAGCCCTGAAATACTTTGGTCGAGCCATCATCCATTCGGACTGGCACGGCCACAGCGACCGATCGTTTGGGATACATCAGGCGTTCGCGGAGATTATCTGGGATCTGTAAGTAATCCGCGATCAAGTAAAATTGATCGCAAGCCATTTCGAACGTTGGGTCACTGTAAATGTGCTGCATAGAGGGCCGGATACGACCAGGGCCGCACCGCCGGCGGCCCTTTGCGATTCAGGCGAGGCGTTGAGGTCTGAGAAACCGGGGATTCACTGCTCGTAGAATGTCTCGCATTTTCGTAATCCGCAACCCCGGAAGGATGATAGCCGATAGCAACACCGGAAACTCGGCTATCGGCTATTGGCTATTGGCTATTTCACTGTATAAGACTCCAGATGGTTGGGAATGACCGGCCCGCAGTCACACGGTGGTATGAGGTTTTCGATACCCAAGGGTATGCGAGACCCCAGTATGTCGCGCTTCTGGCCAAACTAGAAAGCTACACCCCATCCCATCTCCATGAGCTGGAACAGCGTCTCCACGCCAGTCTGCGGGAACTCGGCATTACCTTTGGAAGCTTTCACACTGATCGAGCAAATACCTGGTTCTCTGATTTGCTGCCGCATGTTTTTCTGCCGGAAGAATGGGAGTTAATTACCCGAGGATTCCAGCAAAGGGTTCGGGCGTTCGAGCTTCTCCTACAGGATGTTTACGGCAAGAGGGAAATTCTGCGGGAAGGCATCCTGCCCATACCTCTCATTCTTGGCAGCCCCCAGTTTCAGCGGAGCGCGGTCGGGCTGAAACCGACCAATGGACGGTACCTGCATTTAAATGGGGTCTGTCTTTATCGGGATGCAGACGGGCGACTTACGGTAAAACATCATTATTTCGGTCATCCTTCCGGGATTTCGTATATGATGCAGGACCGGCGGCTTCTCGCTCGGGTAGTTCCGGACCTGTTTGAACATCTTCCGATTGAACCGATGGCAGACGTTCCGACCGAAATTCTGCTGCGGCTGCGAGGCATGGCTCGAACAACCGATCCTTCCGTAGTGCTGCTAACCCCTGGGACCGCCAGCGCGGTTTACTCCGAGCACAGCTTTCTGGCTCGTCGCATGGGGATACCGTTGGTCCAGGGCGGAGATCTGCTGGTATTGAACGATTCACTGTTCCTTAAGACCGTTTCCGGCCTGGAGAGAATCGATGTGATTTATTCCCGAGTAGCCGATCCTTGGCTCGACCCGCTGGTCTTCAAATCCGACAGTCGAATCGGCGTCCCTGGACTCATACATTGCGTGCGAAAAGGCACCGTCGCGTTGGTCAACCCGGTCGGTTCTCAGTTCGCTGACGATCGCAGCCTTTTGCATTTCTCGAGTACCATCATTCGCTATTACCTCGGTGAATGGCCAATCTTACCAACAATCCAGACCTATTGGCTCGGCGACCTGGATCAACGCGAGCTCGTGCTCGAACAGCCCGAATCGTTCCAAATTCGAACTCTCACCGGCGAACGATTTTTCACCATTTACGATCTGGAGAGCGGCCTGGACGAGCTTCGCAATATCGTCCGAAAGACGCCTCACCTGTTTGTGGCACAACCAAGAGAAGATGTCGCCAAAACTATTAGCTTGGTCAAGAACCGGCATGTAGAACGCCTGCAAGATCACATTGTCTATGGGATGCGAAACGGCGATAAGATGGAGCTGTTTCCTGGGGCGTTGACCAGACTCTCAGCAAAACCGGAAGGACGAACCGAATCTGAATTCGGTGGAGGCGGGAAAGATACCTGGGTGCTGCGCTCGCCGAGCGAGGCGAAATCGGTTCCGGCCAATTTTCGTCCTGCTCAGGTCCCCTTATCGCGGCGCGTGACCAGCCGCGTGGCCGAAGCGTTTTACTGGCTCGGTCGCTATCTCGAACGATCGCAAGAAGTGGCGCGGATGATCCAATTTGTCGAGACGGTCGAGATGGAAGAGCTCAACGCAATTGAACGGAAACTGTATCGACCGATCTGGAACCGCTTGCTGCCGCCGCTCGATACTCCTGGCAAACGCGGTCGCCGCGGTATAAGCAACGTCCGGGAGCGCTATCGGCTTGTTCTCGAGCCCGACCAGCCTGGATCGATCGCCTCGATGATTCGCATGAGTGCGGCCAATGCGAATTCTCTCCGGGAAGCAATCAGCCCGGAGGCTTGGTCAGTGCTTTCCGAGTTACAGAGCCGTTTCGACACCAAACGCATACAGCCCCGGATCAGCGACACCGACGCTCGCCGTCTGACCAGACGATTGGCCCAATCGGCACTCTCACTG
>Ga0209648_10003050_pt1 | contig 14006 bp, 12 predicted proteins | sample GraSoi2013_115cm_FD_185830 | JGI IMG/M metagenome (GOLD analysis project Ga0209648, IMG submission 185830) | Grasslands soil microbial communities from the Angelo Coastal Reserve, California, USA - Sample 9_17_2013_115cm (SPAdes) (version 2) | ecosystem: Environmental > Terrestrial > Soil >...
GGGCCTGCTCGAGGCACTGCCCGACTTCGCCATCGCCATGGACGCCTTCCTGTTCGGCGCCCGCCGCGCCATCGAGATCCACCGGCCGACCTGTTCCAGCGTCAGCTGCGACGAGGCGACCCTCGTCGCCCTGTGCGGCCTGGCGCAGGGCGACTTCGACGGCCCGCTGGTGGCGTCGCTCGAGGTCATGATGGCACCGACCGCCTCGCGCGTGGCCGCCATCCGGCTGAAGATGTTCGCTGTCGCGCTGGCTGTTGCCGGCCTCAGGTTGGCACCGTCGTCGGACGACGGCGCCGGGAGGCTCAATTGAGTGCGGGCACCGAAGCTTCCGACCGCATCGCCCAACTGCAGCGCGCGATGCGGCTGATCGCCGACGCCATCGAGGACCTGCCGGCCGAATGCCGCGACCTCGCCGGCAACGCGCTGCTCAACATCGCGGCCGAGGCGGTAGCGCAGGATGTCGGTTGCGCCGAGGCCGGCCGCATCTTCTCCCGCCTTGCCGACCTCTTGGCGCGCGGCCTGCAGCCGCCGATCGGCGACGCGATCTCGCTCACCGCCTTCGATGCCTGACCGCCGCTAGATCTCGATGCGGCTGCCCAGCTCAACGACGCGGTTGGCCGGTAGGCCGAAGAAGTCGCCGGCGCTCGAGGCCAGGCGAGCTAGAGTCAGGAACAGTTTCTGCTGCCAGCGCGGCAGCAACGGCCGGCTCGAACCGACAAAGCTGTTGCGCCCGATGAAGTAGGAGGTCCGCATCGGATCGAACGGCACGCCCTTGTCGGCCAGCTGGCTGAGGTCGCGCGGCACGTCGGGCTGCTCCATGAAGCCGTAGCGCAGCACCACCCGGTGTACGCCCTTGCCGAGATGGGCGATGTTGGAACGCTGTCCGGTCGCTACGTAAGGTTCGTCCGGTACCTCGACGGTCAGCAGCACCACGTGCTCGTGCAGCACTTCGTTGTGCTTGAGATTGTGCAGCAGGCAGTTGGGGGCATTGCCCGAGAACGCCGTGAGATAGACGGCCGTGCCCTGCGGGCGATGGACGCGGCCCGGGCCGATGCTGTCGAGCAGGGATTCGATCGGCAGTGTGTCTTCCCTCTCGCGGGCGCCGACGGCGAGACGGCCCTGCAGCCATGTCCACATCGTCGTGAAGATCACCGCGGCGATGGCGAGCGGCACCCAGCCGCCGTCGAGGAACTTCAGCATGTTGGCCGAGAACAGCGTGAGGTCGACGAGCAGGAAGGCGGAGAACACCGGGATCACTAGCGCCCAGCTCCATTTCCAGCCACGCATCGCCAGTGCCAGGACCAGTATGGTGGTCATCAGCATGGTGCCCGTCACCGCGATGCCGTAGGCCGCGGCGAGGTCGCTCGCCGACTTGAAGAACAGCACCAGCGCCACCACGCCGGCCAGCAGCAGCCAGTTAACCGCCGGCACATAGATCTGGCCGAACTCGCTGGCCGAGGTGTGCTGGACACGCACGCGCGGGCTTAAGCCCAGCAGCGCGGCCTGCTGGGCCATCGAGAAGGCGCCGGAGATGGTGGCCTGCGAGGCGATCACGGTGGCGATCGTTGCGAGCGCCACCATCGGATAGAGCGCCCAGTGCGGCGCGAGGCGAAAGAACGGGTTCTCCAACGCGCCCGCGTCGCTCAGCAGCAGCGCGCCCTGGCCGTAGTAGTTGGCAAGCAGCGCCGGTAGCACCAGCCACAGCCAGGCGCGTCGGATGGGTTCGCGGCCGAAATGGCCCATGTCGGCATAAAGCGCCTCCGCGCCGGTCACCGCGAGCGTCACAGCGCCCAAGGCGAGGAAGGTGACAAAGCCGTGATGCAAGGCGAATTCGAAGGCGTGATGCGGCAGGAACGCCGTCAGGACCTGCGGTGCCTCGACGATCTGGCGTACGCCCAGCACGAACAGCACGGCGAACCAGAGGAGCGTGATCGGCCCGAACCAGCGTCCAACGCCGGCGGTCCCGAAGTGCTGAACGGCGAACAGTGCCACCAGCACGCCGAGCGCGATCGGCACCACCAGCGGCTGCAGCGCCGGCGTCGCGACCTTGAGGCCCTCCACGGCGCTTAGCACCGAAATGGCGGGCGTCAGCAGGCAATCGCCGTAGAACAGTGCGGCGCCGGCCACGCCGATCATCAGGTACATGCGGCGGCGGCGGTCGGACATCGCTTCCTGCCGCGATACCAGTGCCATCAGGGCCAGCACGCCGCCCTCGCCGCGATTGTCCGCGCGCATCACCACGACGACATATTTCAAGGTGACGACGATGATCAGCACCCAGGTGATCAGCGACAGGATGCCCAGCACGTTGTCGTGCGTCGGGCTTAGGCCCGTGAAATCGCTGAAGCACTCCTTGACCGTGTAGAGCGGGCTGGTGCCGATGTCGCCGAAGACGACGCCGAGCGCCGCCAGGGTGAGGGCTGCCGTGCGCTTGCGGGCCACGGGTTGGATCGTTGCCGCTTCGGACATCTATGGGGCCGTGTTTTCCTCTACCGGGCCCCAACGATGGAGCAGGGGCGGCAGCCGCGGGTATTGCGCCGGCCAGCCGCCGGGTCAACCGCATTTTCGACGTTTTTGCAGGCGCCGTAACGCAGCTTCCTTGACGATCGCGACTTGATTTTTCGCCGATCCTGAAGGCCGGCTCGCGGATCGGGCGCGCCGAGGACGTTCAGAAGCGCTGCGCGATGCCCATGTAGATCTGGTACGGGATCGCCGCCGACACCAGGCCGATATTGATGCCGATATCGAGCTGGAAGTTCGGCTTGGGAGTCCAGGCCAGCGCGAAGTCTAGCGTGTAGATGTCGCGCACGTCCGGGCTGGTCGACCAATTGGCGTAGATCTCGGCATACCCCGTGAGGTTGGGCACGATCTGGCGGTTGAGGTTGATCAGCGCCGGAAAGTTGACGTGGTAGGCGGTGTCGTTGGGATTCTTGAGGATGTCCATCTCGCCCATCAGGATGGTCGTGAATCCTGCGGGCAGCGGCACCGCCAGCGGTGCGATCAGGCCGCCTTCGACGAACCGGTTGCCGATGCCCTGCGGCGCTGTCGGCCACTTGGCATAGGGGATCAGGGCGAAGGCGGGCCCGCCGCCCTCGTTGCCGAACAGGTTCCATTTGAAGCGCGTGAAGGTGTCGCCGAAGCCGCTAAGGGTAGTCGCCGCGCCGGTGCTGACCGTCGCCGCCCGGATGTTGTTGTAGGCCGAGAAGTTCACCTCGAAGTCGAGGTTGTTCAGCAGGCCGAGCTTGACGGTGGGGTTGCCGATCAGCCAGCTCGTGAAGCTGGTGTCGGGCGTGCTGGTATTGTCGTAGCTGTAGATGAAGATGTCGCCTTCATACTGGAAATGTCCGGCGTCGACCGTATAGGGCACGTTCGACTTCGTCGGCCGGTCGGTGTTGAAGTCGCGCATCTTGTCGACTGGCGTCGGATTGAAGAGGTTGTACTGGTCCTTGTCGTCAGCCTTGGCGGCGGCGGTCAGCATGAGACCCGCTGCGACGCATGTCGTTATTGACAGAGATGAACGGCCCATATCGCCCTCGCGACTCCTGCACTCTTGCCGCTGCAAGAAACGTCAACGCCGCGTAGGAAATCCATGCGGAGGGCCGCCGCCGTGCATAGGAATGCCATAGAAGCGCCGCCTCGGTTGCCGTCGCCGGTCGACTTCCTATGCCGCTCATATGCCGATGAACCGGCAGCCGGCTCGAATTCCTATGCCTCTTGGCTCTTCATCCGTCAGAGGAGAGGGCCGATGCTCGATTTGGTCTTGTTGATCGGATTTGCGTTTTTCTGCCTGCTGATCGTCTATGCGCGCTTGTCCAACCGGCTGTGACGCTGGGTGATGCCGTCCGGGCAAGATCCGGCGACTCTATGAATTTCCTATATTTGCCGAGCGTTTCCTCCGTCGAATTCTTATGGCGTCCGGGTCCAGTCTCCCGGCGCCATGAAATGGTCTTCTCCTTCTTCTCCGCGCGCGCGAGGCTCCGCGGCGCGTCGAGCCGCTCGCCGCCAATGGTCATATCCGGCCGACCCTCAGGAGACGTCCGAGTTTCCGTGGCCCAGCGAGATGCTTGGCGAGATCGGCCTGATGGTGGCTATCCACTTGGCCCTGGCGCTGGCGGTCACGTTGACCCTCAGGGCGTTTGGTATCGTATGAGTGCCGAGTCGCTGAACCTTCATTTTTCGTTCGATTGGGAGCGCTTAAATGCTCGACGTCATCTTCATCGCGGTCGGTTGCGGCTGTTTCGCCGTCGGGATCGCCTATGCCTACGCCTGTGATCGGCTGTGAGGAGCCAACCATGTTGATCGAATACGTCCTCGGCGCCGCAGTCACCCTCGGCCTCCTTGTCTATCTGGTCTACGCACTGCTGCGCCCGGAGCGCTTCTAGGGGATCTCCTTCCATGACCTTCAACGGTTGGCTTCAGATCGCGCTGTACTGCGTGATGATCGTTCTGCTCGTGAAGCCGCTCGGCGGCTATATGACGCGCGTCTTCACGGGCGAACGCACCTTTCTCTCGCCGGTGCTGGGCCCGCTTGAACGCGTTTTCTACCGGCTGAGCGGCGTCGACGAGCGCCGTGATCAGAACTGGCTCGCCTACGCCGTGTCGATGCTGCTGTTCAGCCTTGCGGGCTTCATCAGCCTCTATGCGCTGATGCGCCTGCAGGCGGTGCTGCCGTTTTTCAATCCGGCCGGCCAACCGGCTGTCGAGGAAGGACTCGCCTTCAATACGGCGATGAGCTTCGACACCAACACCAATTGGCAATCCTACGTCCCCGAGACGACGATGAGCTACCTCGTCCAGATGGCGGGACTCACCGTGCACAACTTCGTGTCGGCCGCGACCGGCATTGCGCTCGCGGTCGCCCTGATCCGCGGCTTCGCGCGGCGCTCGGCCAGGGGCATCGGCAACTTCTGGGTCGATCTGGTGCGCTGCACGCTCTACATCCTGCTGCCGCTTTCCATCGTCGTCGGCCTGTTCTTCGTCTGGCAAGGCATGCCGCAGAACCTCGGCGCCTACACCGAGGCAACCACGCTCGAAGGCGCCAAGCAGGTGATCGCCCAGGGGCCGGTCGCCTCACAGGAAGTCATCAAGATGCTGGGGACCAACGGCGGCGGCTTCTTCAACACCAACTCCGCCCACCCCTTCGAGAACCCGAACGCCATTACCAATTTCATCCAGATCGTGCTGATCTTCTCGCTCGGCGCCAGTCTCACCAACGTCTTCGGCCGCATGGTTGGCGATCAGCGCCAGGGCTGGGCGGTGTTCGCGGTCATGGGCATCCTGTTCCTGGGCGGCGTCATGGTGGCCTACTGGGCCGAGGCCGCGGGCAATCCGGCCTTTGCCCCGCTCGGCATCGACAGCGGCGCGTCGGCACTCCAAGCGGGCGGCAACATGGAAGGCAAGGAAGTCCGCTTCGGCATCGCCAATTCCGCCCTGTTCGCCACGATCACCACCGATGCGTCGTGCGGCGCCGTCAATTCCATGCACGACAGCTTCACGCCGCTCGGCGGCCTGGTCCCGCTGTTCAATATCCAGCTCGGCGAGATCATCGTCGGCGGCGTCGGCGCCGGTCTCTACGGCATGCTGCTGTTTGCGATCGTCGCGGTGTTCGTCGCCGGACTGATGGTCGGCCGCACGCCGGAGTATCTCGGCAAGAAGATCGAAGCGAAGGAGGTCAAGATGGCGATGCTCGCCATTCTCATCCTCCCTCTGTCGATCCTCGGCTTCTCCGCGATCGCCACCGTCACCGCCGCCGGGCTCGCCGGTCCGGCCAACCCTGGCCCGCATGGCTTCAGCGAGATCCTCTACGCCTACACCTCGGCCACCGGCAACAACGGCTCGGCGTTTGCCGGCATCACCGCCTCTACCATGTTCTACAACACGACCCTGGGCTTCGCGATGTTCATCGGCCGCTTCCTGATGATCGTGCCGATGATCGCGATCGCGGGATCGCTCGCCGCCAAGAAGACCGTGCCCGCCTCGGGCGGCACGTTCCCGACGCACGGCCCGCTGTTCGTCGGCCTGGTCGTCGGCGTGATCCTGATCATGGGCGGTCTCACCTACTTTCCGGCGCTCGCGCTCGGCCCGCTGGTCGAGCAAGTCGCGATGAACGCCGGAACGCTTTTTTGAGTTGAGGACAGACCATGGAACTCACCCTTTCACAGCAGCGGCGGCGGACGGCCGTCTCCACTCTGGGCGATCCGAAGATCCTCGACCCCGCCGTCCTCGACGCCTTCAGGAAGCTCGATCCGCGCGTCATGATGCGCAACCCCGTGATGTTCACGGTGGAGGTCGTGGCGAGCCTGACGACGGTCCTCTTCATCCGCGATCTCGTCACGGGAGCCGGCGGGCTCGGCTTTTCCTTCCAGATCAATCTCTGGCTCTGGTTCACGGTGCTGTTCGCGAACTTTGCCGAAGCGGTCGCCGAAGGCCGCGGCAAGGCGCAAGCCGCGACGCTGCGCAAGGCAAAGACCGAAACCGTCGCCAAACGGCTGGCGGACGTGTCAGACACCAAATGGCAGACCGTTCCGGCGACCCAGCTCAAGCGGGGCGATGTCGTGCTGGTCGAGACGGGCGATCTCATCCCGTCCGACGGCGAGGTGATCGAAGGCGTCGCGTCGGTCAACGAAGCCGCCATCACCGGCGAATCGGCGCCCGTCATCCGTGAAAGCGGTGGCGATCGCTCGGCGGTGACCGGCGGCACCCAGGTGATCTCGGACTGGATCAAGGTTCGCATTACCTCCCAGCAAGGGTCGACGTTTCTCGATCGCATGATCGCCCTGGTCGAGGGCGCCGAGCGGCAGAAGACGCCGAACGAGATCGCGCTCAATATCCTGCTCGCCGGGATGTCCATCATCTTCGTGTTCTCGGTGGCGACGATCCCGAGCTTTGCCGCCTATGCCGGCGGGACCATGACGGTGCTGGTATTGGTGGCGCTGTTCGTGACGCTGATCCCGACGACGATCGGCGCCTTGCTGTCGGCGATCGGCATCGCCGGCATGGACCGCCTGGTGCGCTTCAACGTGCTCGCCATGTCGGGCCGCGCCGTCGAGGCGGCGGGCGACGTCGACACGCTGCTGCTCGACAAGACCGGTACCATCACGCTCGGCAACCGTCAGGCGACGGAGTTCCTCCCCGTCGCGGGCGTCGACCAGCGCGACCTGGCCGACGCCGCCCAGCTCGCCTCGCTTTCCGACGAGACGCCGGAGGGCCGGTCGATCGTCGTGCTGGCCAAGGAGAAGTACGACATCCGCGGCCGCGAGATGGCGCCGCTGCACGCCAAGTTCATCGCGTTCTCGGCCTATACCCGCATCAGCGGCATCGACGTCGATGGCGCCTCGATCCGCAAGGGCGCGGTGGATGCCATCATCGCTGACGTCAAAGCCGGCGCGACCGCACCTTCTGTCGCGCGCGAGATCGAAACGATCGCCGACAAGGTCGCAAAGTCGGGCGGCACGCCGCTGGCGGTCGCCAAGGACGGCAAGCTCTTGGGCGTGATCCACCTCAAGGACATCGTCAAGGGCGGCATCCGCGAGCGCTTCGCTACGCTGCGCAAGATGGGCATCCGCACAGTCATGATCACCGGCGACAATCCCGTGACCGCCGCCGCCATCGCGGTCGAATCGGGTGTCGACGACTTCCTCGCCCAGGCGACCCCGGAAGCCAAGCTCAAGCTGATCCGCGAGGAGCAGGCCCAGGGCAAGCTGGTGGCGATGTGCGGCGACGGCACCAACGACGCGCCGGCGCTCGCCCAGGCCGACGTCGGCGTCGCCATGAACACCGGCACGATGGCCGCCCGCGAGGCCGGCAACATGGTCGATCTCGACAGCGACCCGGCCAAGCTGATCGAGATCGTCGAGATCGGCAAGCAGCTCCTGATGACGCGAGGCGCGCTCACCACCTTCTCGATCGCCAACGACGTCGCGAAATACTTCGCGATCATCCCGGCGATGTTCGTCGCCTTCTATCCGCAGCTCCAGGCGCTCAATCTCATGCACTTGAAGACGCCGCAAAGCGCCATCCTGTCGGCCATCATTTTCAATGCGCTGATCATCATCGCGCTGATCCCGCTTGCCCTCAGGGGGGTGCAATACCGCCCGGTCGGCGCCTCCGCGGTGCTGGTGCGCAATCTGCTCGTCTATGGCATCGGCGGCCTCGCAGTACCCTTCGTCGGCATCAAGCTGATCGACATGGCCATCACCGCCGCAGGCCTTGCGTGAGGACTTTGACATGTTGAAAGAGATCCGTCCGGCCATCGTCATGATGGTGTGCTTCACCGTCCTGACCGGCCTCGTCTATCCGCTGGCGATGACCGGCATCGCCCAGGTCGTCTTTCCGAGGCAGGCCAACGGCAGCCTGATCGAAAAGGACCGCAAAGTGATCGGCTCCGAGCTGATCGGCCAGAACTTCACCCAGGACAAGTACTTCCACGGGCGTCCTTCGGCGACCACGGATACCGACCCGAAGGACCCGACCAAGACGGTTCCCGCGCCTTACAACGCCGCCAACTCGGCGGCCAGCAACGCCGGACCCACCGCGAAATCCCTGATCGAGCGCATCCAGGGCGATGTCGACAAGCTCAAGGCCGAAAACCCCAATGCAGCCGTTCCTGTGGACCTCGTCACGACGTCGGCGAGCGGCCTCGATCCGGACATCACGCCCGCCGCCGCGCTCTTCCAGGTGCCGCGCGTCGCCAAGGCGCGCGGCCTGCCCGAGGCGAAGGTCCACGATCTCGTCACGCAGCAGGTCGAAGGGCGCTTTCTCGGGCTGATCGGCGAGCCGCGCGTCAACGTGATGCGGCTCAACATGGCTCTCGACGCTTTGCGGTCACAGTGACATCGTGAGCTGCGATGGCCGGAGCTCCCGCTGAGACGCGCCCTTCGCCCGACGCGCTTCTGAAGGCGGCGGAAAAGGAGACGCGCGGCAAGCACAAGATCTTCCTCGGCGCCGCGCCCGGCGTCGGCAAGACCTACGAGATGCTGTCGGCCGCGCGCCGCCGCAAGGAAGAGGGGATCGACGTCGTGGTCGGCGTGGCCGAGACGCACGGCCGCGCCGAGACCGAGGCGCAGCTCGCCGGGCTGGAGGTCGTGCCGCGCCGCAGGGTCGAGTACAAGGGACGCACGCTCGAGGAGATGGATCTCGACGCCGTCCTGAAGCGGCGGCCGGCGCTGGTGCTGGTCGACGAGCTCGCCCACACCAATGCCGAGGGCAGCCGGCATCCCAAGCGATACCTCGACGTCGAGGAGTTGCTGACCGCCGGCATCGACGTCTACTCAACCGTGAACGTGCAGCACATCGAGAGCCTGAACGACGTGGTGGCGCGCATCACCCGCATCCGCGTGCGCGAGACCGTGCCCGACCGGGTGGTCGACGCCGCCGACGAGGTCGAGCTGGTCGATCTCACGCCGGCCGACCTGATGGCGCGTCTGCGCGAGGGCAAGGTCTATGTCCGCGAGCAGGCCCAGCGTGCGCTACGCCACTATTTCTCACCCGGTAACCTCACGGCGCTGCGCGAGCTGGCGCTCAGGCGCACCGCCGAGCGGGTCGACGACCAGATGCTGAGCTACATGCGCGAGCATGCCATCACCGGGCCGTGGGCGGCCGGCGAGCGCGTGGTTGTCTGCCTCGATCCCAGCCCCGGCGCGGCCAACGCCGTGCGTGCCGCCAAGCGCACCGCCGACGGGCTCGATGCCGAGCTGATCGCGCTCTATGTCGAAACCGACCGCCACGCCACCCTGTCGGAGGCCGAGCACACCCGTCTCGCCGAGACGATGCGGCTGGCCGCCCAGCTTGGCGCCGAGGTGGTGACGGTGCCGGGCCGCTCGGTGGTCGATGAGATCCTGGCCTTCGCGCGTTCGCGCAACGCCACGCGGGTGGTGGTCGGCAAGTCGCAGCGCTCGCGCTGGTTCGAGCTGCGCCACGGCTCGGTGGTCGACCAGCTCGTGCGCAGCAGCTCGGGGCTGGCCGTCGAGGTGGCGCCGTCGGGCGATGCGCGGCCGATCCCGAGCCCGACCGATTGGCTGTTCAGCGTGCCGCTGACGCCGGGCCCCTATCTCGAGGGCGTGCTGACGGCGGCGGTGGCGACCGGGCTGGGCAAGCTGATCGATGCGCACATCGTGCTGCCCAACATATCGCTCCTCTACGTGGTGCCGGTGCTGATCGCGGCGGCGCGGCACGGGTTGGTGCCCTCACTCTGGGTCTCCGCGCTGAGCGTGCTCGCCTACAATTTCTTCTTCCTGCCGCCGCTCTATGAATTCACCATCCGCGATCCCGCGAACGTGGTGGCGCTCTTCCTGTTCATGTTCGTGGCGATCGCCGCCAGTGCGCTCGCCGCGCGTACCCGCTCGCAGACCGAGGCGGCGCGACGCGAGGCGCGCACGACCGCCGAGCTCTACGCCTTCAGCCGCAAGATCGCGGGCGTCATAGAGCTCTACGATCTGCTGTGGATCGTGGTCACCCATCTTGCCCGGCTGTTGGGCGCCGAGGTCGTGATGTTGATGCCGGAAGCCGAGTCCGGCGACGGCAGGCTCACCCCGCGGGCCGCCTTTCCGCCCGACAGCGAGTTCAGCGACGCCGACCTCGCCGCGGCCCGCTGGTCGTGGGATGCCGACCACCCGACGGGTCGTGGCACCGACACCTTGCCCGGCGGACGCTGGCTGTTCGTGCCGATCAGGACCAGCCGCGCGGGGGTTGGCGTGATCGGCGTGCTGCCGCTGAAGGCGGGACGCGAGCTCGGTGCCTCCGAGCGCCGGCTGCTCGAGGCCGTCGGCAACCAGGCCGCCATCGCCATCGAGCGGCTCACCCTGGCCGACGACATCGACCAGGCCCGCCTGGGCGCCGAGCGCGAGCGATTGCGCTCCGCCATGCTGACCTCGGTGTCGCACGATCTGCGCACGCCGCTCGCCTCCATCATCGGCGCGCTCTCGAGCCTCCGGAGCTACCGCGATCGTTACGACGAGACGACGCGCGACGAGCTTTTAGGCACGGCTCTGAGCGAGGCCGAACGGCTCGATCGCTTCGTCGGCAACCTTTTGGACATGACGCGGCTCGATGCGGGTGCCATCGCACCCAAGCGCGAGGCCGTCGATGCCGGCGACCTCGTCTCGACGGCGCTGCGCCGCGCCATGCCGCTGCTGAAGGACAAGGTCGTCGTCCCCTCGGTGACGCCCGGCCTGCCGCCTCTGTCGCTCGACTTCGTGCTGGCCGAGCAGGTGTTGTTCAACCTGCTCGACAACGCCGCGAAATACTCACCCGTCGGCGGACGCATCGAGGTCGAAGCGCGACCGGTTGCCGGGGCGGTCGAGATCGTCGTGCGCGACGAAGGGCCGGGCATTCCCGCCGACGCACTTGACCGGCTGTTCCACAAGTTCTACCGGGCCGATGCCGGGGACCGCCAGCGCGCCGGCACCGGCCTGGGGCTCGCCATCGCCAAGGGCTTCGTGGAGGCCCTGGGGGGCACCATCGCGGCGCGCAACCGGCCAGATCGGAGCGGAACGGGTCGCAGCGGAGCGGAATTCATCGTGCGCTATCCGCTTTCCTGACAGAGTGCCCAGATGACAGGCGACGCCGCCACCATCCTGATCGTCGAGGACGAGCCGCCGATCCGCCGGCTGCTGCGCGCGACGCTGGTCGCGCACGACCATCGTACGCTCGAGGCGGCGACGGGTGCGGAGGCGTTGTCGGCGATGCGCCATCACCGGCCCGATCTGGTGTTGCTCGATCTCGGCCTGCCCGACATCGACGGCCAGGCACTGATCGGCCGCATCCGCGAGCTCTCGCCGGTGCCGATCGTCGTGCTGTCGAGCCGCGGCGACGAGGCGGCCAAGGTCGCAGCCCTCGACGCCGGCGCCGACGACTATGTCACCAAGCCATTCGGCGCCGACGAGCTGATGGCTCGCCTGCGCGCCGCCTTGCGCCATCGTCTGGCGCAGCAGGGCGCGGAACGGACTTTTGCCAGCGGCGATCTCAACGTCGACCTGGTGCGACGGCTGGTGCGCCGGGGGCCTGAGGATGTGCGGCTCTCGCCCAAGGAATACGACATCCTGGAACAGCTCGTGATCCATGCCGGCAAGGTGCTGACCCACAAGCACCTGCTGCGCGAGGTGTGGCGCGACGAGTCGGTCGACCCGCAATATCTGCGCGTCTACGTGCGCCAGCTCCGCCAGAAGATCGAGATGGACCCATCCTCGCCGCGGCACGTGCTGACCGAGCCCGGGATCGGCTACCGGCTGGTCTAGGACAGCTCGTGGCGGACGCTGTTACCGAACATGGGTGCTTTTGATGATCGTCTTTTCCGAGCCTTCCCTCCTCAATGACCTGGGCCAGGGGTTGATCGTCCTTGGATTGGTCGGCGCGGTGTCCCTGTTCTTCTTTCCAGAGGGTCGCCGCCTTCTCGAGCGATCACTGGGCGTGCTTTTCACCCTGGTGGTCATCGGCGGTGTTGCCCTCACATGGCGAGCGGACAAGCTGCGAAACGCCGATCGGGACTTGACGCCGGCGCAGCAGGCCGCACTCGGCAAAGCCATAAGCCAATTCCCGACGGTTAAATTCGAGGTGTTTACGTCGCGCGGTAATAGAGAGGCCCATGCCCTGGCGCTGAAAATGGTCGATGCCGTAAAAGCGGGAAGCGGTGCGATGCCGGTTTTCGACGAGAAGATGGCTGCCCTGCCCGTGGGCCTGGTGTTCGTCCTCAGCAAGGACACCGACCCCGACCACACCGTCGTCGACACAGTCGGAAGGCTGCTCATGGCAGCACACATAGCCGTCATCAGCGATCGTGAGACCGAGCTGGGCAACCACACTGTGCGGATTGTCGTGGGGGAAAAGCCCTGACCGTGTGAAATCACACCACCTCACCCTGAGGAGCATCGCGTAGCGATGCGTCTCGAAGGGTGGGCCACCTATCCTTCTCGCTGCCCACCCTTCGAGACGCGCACTGCGTGCGCTCCTCGGGGTGAGGTGATTCTGTCGAAACGGAACTCTCTCTAAAAGTCTTCAAGCTGCGCGCGGATGGAGGTGGTGATGCGCCGCGGCGAAGCGTGCCGCCTCCTTCTCTTCGACGGGCATGATCGACTGAAGGACTTGCTCGAGCTTTCTGCCGGCGTCGGGGCTGAGCGGCGTCAGCGGAAGACGCAAGCTATCGCCCATCAGGCCGAGCCGATGGAGCGCGCGCTTCAAGGGAATGGGGTTGGCCTCGAGAAACAGCGCGGCATGAAGCGGGGCCAGAAGCTGGTCGAACCATTGGATGTCGGCGTCCAGTCGCTCGTCGCGGGCCCTGTGCAGGGCCCCGCACAGGACCGGCACGACGTTGGCCGTCACCGAAATGCAGCCGTCGCCGCCGGCCATGCGGAACGCCGCCTGGCTGGCGTCGTCGCCGGACAGCAGCAGGAATTTGTCGCCCAGCCGGCGGCGCAGGCGCGCCACTCGCGGGATATCGCCTGTGGCGTCCTTGAGACCGACGATGCGCGGCAGCTCGGCGAGTCGCCGAATCGTCACGTCGTCCAGGGCGCAGGCGGTGCGCGAGGGGACGTCGTAGAGGATGATGGGAAGGCCGACCGCGTCGTGGATGGTGCGGAAATGCACCATCATGCCGGCCTGTGTCGGCTTGAGATAAGGCGGCGTGACGCAGAGCAGCGCCTGGGCGCCGGCGCGCTCCGCCGAGCGCGCCAGTTCGACGGCCGTGGCCGTGTTGTTGCTGCCGGCGCCGGCGATCACGGGCACGCGCCCGGCGGCGGCCGCGACCGTCCGCGCCACGACGCGATGATGTTCGTCCGCCGTCAGCAGCGGCGCCTCGCCGGTCGTGCCGCACGGCACAAGGGCCGATATGCCACGATCGATCAGGCGATTGCAGAATGCCTCCAGCGCGTCGAAGTCGATCTTGCCGAGGGAATACGGTGTCGGCAGGGCCGCGCTCGAACCGCGGCAACGGTCGATGAATTCGCTCATGATCTTCCTCCTAGGCCGCCATTGACACGCGCGGCATCGGTGCCAGCACCAGGCGGCGCGCGACG
>Ga0209648_10003052_pt1 | contig 14004 bp, 7 predicted proteins | sample GraSoi2013_115cm_FD_185830 | JGI IMG/M metagenome (GOLD analysis project Ga0209648, IMG submission 185830) | Grasslands soil microbial communities from the Angelo Coastal Reserve, California, USA - Sample 9_17_2013_115cm (SPAdes) (version 2) | ecosystem: Environmental > Terrestrial > Soil >...
CGGCAAAATGCTTCACCGCGACCCGTTCTTTCTACACAGCTTTCTACGCAGGCGTCGGGCCTGTCTTCCATGCACTCTTGAATCGCCTGTTCGCGATCCGAATCGTCGGTGTTCCGTTCACGCCCACGCGGCTCGTCCGCGGATTCATCAGTTGACCCCCCAGAGGGATTGGTCAGGCGAATGCTCTGGATCTCAATAGCGCCTGAGATTTGGTTCACCGTGTCCGGCCTGATTGGAAACGTATTGAATTCTGTCGCCCCAAACGTGAAGAAAGGATCGATTAGTTCAATGTCCAGAATTTGCACTAAACCGGTCGGCTGTCCCCAGGGGGTAAAGACATCGGCCCAATGCACGCCCACGGCTACCATGGCATGCGTCCGGGTGAGAAAAATAAACGGACGGCCAGATTGAATCGATTGAATCAGAGGCATGGCATAACCTTGGTTACCTACGAACGCCCGAGCCTGAATCGCGACCATCGAACCATCAGAACGCCGGTAAACTCCCTGGATACCAGCGAGAATATTTTGAATATTACCCGATGGGAGACAAGGAATCGTCGGTCCGTAAATCTTGCGAACGACCACTTCCTGGGGAAGATCCACTCCCTGAGATCGGGCGACCATTTGCACACTGGCGGCCCAGCACCAAGACGGGCACTGCTGTCCTGCGGCAATCGATTCAAAGTCGGGGATCCTGGCCGCCCGAACGGGACCCAAAACCTGTGCCTGAGTAGCGCGCGGTGCGTTCAGAATCGCACAAATCGCGATAATGGCGACCACCGCGCAACGTCTGATCCAGTTATCCATAATCTTCTCCTCTTACTAATCACCGCTTGTTTGAGACCGTAGTACTTCGCCTTTGCTAGTTCTGTGCCTTTCCAAACATAGCAAGCACGCCAAGCTAATAAGCGTCGCAGCGTGTTGAATTGACTTGAGATCGGGAAACTGGCTCTCCTTCGCTCGGATCGGAATCCAGAAGAATCCTGGCGAAGTTGATGTCAATTCTGACAGTTTAGGTATCCCTTCTGATATCCTTTCCGCGCCATGAACCCCAGACTCATTGCCATCTCAGGGGCCTTGAAAGGAACCATCTTCGACCTGGCCGAGGATGAAATCCTGATTGGTCGAGACGTGTCGAATCCTATTTGCCTCAACGACCTTTCGGTTTCGCGGCGGCATTGCCTGATCAAACGTAAAGGGGCTCAAACACAAAACAAGCTAAGTGAGGCGGAGCCTCAGACGGGTGATGTAAACAGCGAAAGTGGCCAACCGGAGAGCAAGGGTCACGCTGTTAACCTCGGCAGTACCACCTCAGGGCCAGCAAATCCGGAAGGGGTCATAGCGCACTACCAATTCACCATCGTCGATCTCGAAAGCTACAACGGCACGTTTGTTAATGGTGTTCCAGTGAAAGAGCATCCACTCGCGCATGGCGATCAGATTGCTGTGGGTGATGTGGTTTTGCTCTTCCTGCTTCACGAAGCAGAAGTCGCGCGGGAAACAACCGGCCAATCCCAAGAGGACAATTTGATCACGCGGTCTACAGTCAGGTTGCGGAGAGAGGATGCGCTGTATCTTCATCCGGAAAAATTTGAGGCGGAGCTGCCCGCTACCTCGCGGGCCACGCGGGATCTGAATGCTCTGCTCAAGTTCAGTACGACAATTAGTTCGATGCGGGGACTGTCCGAGCTACAAAGCCAGCTTCTCCAATTAATTCTCGAAGTCGTTCCGGCCCAACGAGAAGCTATCTTGCTGGTCGATAGAAGTCAGGCAGTGTTCGCCTCAATTTGCGGCTGGAGCACAACTACCGGTCGGAACGATTCGCTCACCGTGAGCCAAACAATCACCAGTCAGGTTCTGCGCGAAGGCATCGCACTTTTGAGTAACGACCTTTTAGGGACTGGAAGCCCAGGGCAAACACCAAGCCTGTTGGACGCACGCGTTTGCTCGGTGTTGTGCGCTCCGCTCATTGGCTTCGAAGGCGAGTTAGGTGTCATCTATCTGGACAGCAGTGATCCGGCGGCGCGCTTCGATGAAGATCACCTGCAGTTACTTACGGCTATCGCGGCGATCGCGGCAGCGCCTTTGGAAAACGCCAGGCGCGTAGACTGGTTGGAAGATGAAAACCAACGCCTGCAAGAAGAGATTCACGTCGAGCACCAGATGATCGGCGAAAGCGCCGCGATGCAAGCCGTGTATAAGTTCATTGGTAAAGTCGCGCCCACGGATTCGACCGTCTTGATTCGCGGTGAAAGCGGAACCGGGAAAGAGTTGGCCGCCCGCGCGATTCACATGAACAGCACGCGGGCCGCGAAACCTTTTATCGCGATCAATGGCGCGACCCTTTCGGAAACCCTGTTGGAGAGTGAATTATTCGGCCACGAAAAGGGCGCATTTACCGGCGCGATCGCCCAGAAAAGTGGGAAACTCGAAATCGCTGACGGCGGCACCTTGTTCCTCGACGAGATCGGCGAACTCACGCCGTTGATTCAGGCCAAGCTCCTGCGCGTGCTGCAAGAACACGAATTCGAACGGGTGGGCGGCACGCGGTCGATCAAGGTGAATGTCCGGATCGTCGCAGCAACCAATAAGGACCTTGAAGCAGCAGTGCGCAACGGTAGTTTTCGGCAAGACTTGTATTACCGTCTGAACGTGGTGTCGATCACTATGCCACCGCTCCGGAATCGCCGCGACGATATTCAACTACTGGCGAGTTACTTCGCTTCGGTCTACAGCAAGAAATGCAAGCGACGAATCAAGGGAATCTCTTCGGAAGCGCGCTCTCTACTGCGAGCGTACGATTGGCCGGGGAATGTTCGGGAATTGCAGAACGCGATCGAGCGCGCCGTGGTACTTGGCTCGACTGAATTGCTCGTGCCTGAGGATCTGCCTGAAGCCTTATTTGAAACCGGCGACAACAAGAGCCTTTCGGTGTCCGGCTATCATGACAAGGTTGCAGAAGCTAAAAAACTGATCGTCACTAGGGCCATTGAGGAAGCTGATGGCAATTACACCGAAGCCGCGAAGCAGCTCGGGATTCATCCGACCAATCTGCACCGCTTGATTCGCACGTTGGGAGCAAAAAGCAAAGGGCTAAGGGCCAAACGCTAAGGTCTCTTGCTCTTAGCTCCTTACTCTTTGCCGTTTTTACGGTCTGAGATTGATGTTGTAAGTCTTAATCTTGGAATTCAAAGTGGTCGGGTTCATGCCCAGCAGACGCGCGGCGCGCGATTGATGACCGCCGGTTTGGTCCAGAGCGCGGCGAATCAGATCGATTTCAAAGCGCCGCACCTCATCGTAGAAGTTGACACCGCGGCCGACATCGATACCAGAGGAAGCGCCGGCTCCTTCGCGCACCACGGCGCGCGCCGATTGGGGATCGGCGATTTCCGATCGCAGGCATTCGCGCGAGATCTCGTCGCCCGGAGCGATCACTACTGCACGCTCGACCGCGTTTTCCAACTCGCGCACATTCCCGGGCCACGAATAGTTTTCCAGCAACGACAATACTTCCGGGGCGATCTGCTCAGACACCCGGCGTCCATTTTCTTCGTTGTACTTTCGTATGAAATGCTGCGCCAGCGGCAGTACATCCTCACGCCGGTCCCGCAACGGCGGCAGTTCGATCGGCACAACGGACAGGCGATAGTAAAGATCCTCGCGAAACATTCCCTGGCGCACTGCCTCTTTCAAATCGATATTGGTGGCCGCGATGATCCGCACATCGACGCGCCGCGGGCTGGTGTCGCCAAGTGGAGTGAACTCGCGCTCCTGAATCACGCGCAACAGCCGCACCTGTGTTTCCGGAGGAATGTCTCCAATCTCGTCGAGAAAGATCGAACCTCCGTCAGCGACTTCAAACAAGCCTTTCTTCGCCGCTACGGCGCCGGTAAAAGCGCCGCGCGTGTGTCCGAACAGTTCGGATTCCAGCAACTCGGTCGGGATGTTCGAGCTGTTGACGGTGACGAATGGTTTAGTTGCGCGCAAACTGGCCTCGTGAATTGCCTTGGCAATCAATTCCTTGCCGGTACCGCTCTCTCCGGTGATCAGAATTGTCGAGCGCGCGGGCGCTACCTGTTCCACGACGCGAAAAACTTCCTGCATGATGTCTGAGCGGCCAACGATTGCGCCGCGATCGACTTCGCGACTCATCGCCTGTCGCAACGAACGGCGCTCTTCTTCTTTTCGTCGTCGCTTGACGCCCGCGGCCACTCTGGCGGTGACGTGTTCATTCTGAAAGGGCTTGCGAATACAGCCGAAGGCGCCCTTCTCCCAGGCTGCTATGGCGGTGTCGAAAGTGGCATAGGCGGTGATCATGACCACGACAGCTTCCGCATCGAGCTTCAGAAACTCTTCCAGAGCGCGCAGCCCGCCAATGCCAGGCATCGACACGTCGAGCAATGCTACGTCGTAGGGGCGCTTGGTGTACGCGTCCAGACCTTCCTCGCCGGTCTTCGCGAGGTCTACGCGATAGCCTTCCGCGGAAAGCACCGTCTCGAGCACGTCCCGCATGATCTCCTCGTCGTCAACGACGAGCACTGAGCCTTTTTTAGCCATTTTGGAGTGCACAGTTTGTTCCCTCTCCCAAAAGGGAGAAGGTAAACCTGTAACAAAAGCGAGATTATTACCGATAAGAAGCGCAAAAAGCTAATGATGAAGACGGTCCCTGATTATCTGGCAGCGGCTTGCAGGCGCAGCCGTGGATCTTCGGTCGGAAGGGAAATACGAAATGTCGTGCCGAGGCCGGGCGTGCTGGAGACGCTGATGTGTCCGGAGTGCTCTTGCACAATGCCGTAGGTAACGGCGAGCCCCAGGCCGGTGCCGCGACCGACACCTTTCGTAGTAAAGAAGGGGTCGTAGATCTTGGCAATGTCGTCAGGCGCAATGCCAACGCCTGAGTCGGCAACTTCAACCACCAGCGAACCATCGTCACCATTTCGGGTCGACAGGGAAACCCGGCCGTTGCCGTTAGCGATTGAATCGCGGGCGTTCAAAATCAGATTGGTAAAGACCTGCTGTAGCTTGACTGAGTTGCCATGCACTCGTGGCAGGTTATCGCCATAGTCGCGAACGATCTCGATCTGGCTGCGGCGCAACTGTGGCTCGAGCAGTTGCAGAGTGTCATCAAGCACGCGGTGAATATCGACCGCATCGAACTCGGCCGCGCTGCCGGTGCGCGAAAAATTCAAAAGGTTATTGACGATGTCGGTGGCCCGTTCGGCTTGCCGCCTGACTTTTAACAGCAGCGCATGCTTTGGATCGTTTTCCGACAACATCCCGAGGAGCATTTGCGTATATGACGAAACGCCGGTCAGCGGCGTGTTGACCTCGTGGGCGACGCCGGCCGCGAGCAAGCCGATTGACGAAAGCTTTTCACGCTGTTGCAGTTGCTCTTCGAGTTGCAGACGTTGCGTGACGTCTTCGAACACCCCCAGCGCTCCGGTCTGCTCATCAGAATCGGCGCAGAGCGGGGCCAACGCAATATTGAGTACCAGGGACCGACCCGCGCGGGTCGCGGTGTGTAACTTATAAATCTGCCGCGTCTGCGACAAGTGCCAGCCGTCGGTGCCCAACACCTGATGAAGCGTGTCGGCAAAATCCTCCGCGAACAGCTCCTCGACCTTTTTCCCGATTACCTCATCCCGCGTAATCGAGAAGATTTCTTCCAGGGCTGAGTTTAGACGGGTGATGCGCCCTTCCAGATCTACGGCCATCAAACCGACATTGATCGACTCGACAATCGACTCGTTGAATTCCTTCAGCAACTCGAGTTCCGCGGCACGATGCTGTTGTTCCTGGTAAAGCAGACTGTTTTCAATCGCCACTGCGATGTAGCCCGACACGGTGCGCAAGATCTCGACGTCTTCGGACGAAAGCAGCGCCCCATCGGCTGAACGGCCAAGCCCAATCACAGCTACCATCCGACCCCGGACCACGCAGGGAACATAGTAGTGCAGCACGCGACGCACGTAACCGTCGCCTTCGGGCGCCATTTCAAGATCGTCGGCCCGCACCACGCCGGTTTCAGAGGAACGGGTGCGAATCATGTCGCGAAAATCAGCTGGAACGGTAATTTGTCCCAAGCCGGCGGCACGCGCCACCCGGTATCCTGAGGGATCAAGAGGATCCTCGACAAAAATCGCCAGCCGCTCGACGTTCATTACGTCGCGCAAGTGCGCGATTAGCGAATCAATGAGGGGATCGAACGCCGTCGCGGAAATGGTGCGACCGAAGTCCAGCAGACTGCGGCGCAGATCATAGCGCTGGCCATAGAAGAGCCGGTCTACCCGTTCCTGGAGGAAATTCTTTACCGGCGCGGCAATCATCACGATGCAGGCCATGGCCGCGACGGAAAGGATCAGACGCAAAGTGATTTCGCCCGTTGAAGCGACGTCACCGCTGAAGGCAAAGAGACCCGTGAAGTAAACAATGGCGCCGATGGCTACCGCAATCGCCAGCGACGTGAACGCGTAAACGGCGGCCCGACGGACCACCAGCTCTACGTCCATCAGGCGATAACGCACAACCGAATAGCCCAGCGACAGCGGAATCAGAATCAGTGGTACAAACGAGGCGTCAGTTAATGAGCCGGCTGTGTCCTCTCCAATGAGGTAGCCCGTCCCGTAAAGCAACATGAAGGGCAGGATCGCGAGTAACGAACCCCACACGACCCACTTCAATTGCTGACGAGCAACCGTGTTCTTGCTGATGATGAAACGCCGGACGAGCAGGGCTGCGCTGGCCATCAGGGCGATCCCAAAATGAATGAAGGACGCCTTGTAAAACCGCACCACGAATTCCGGCGAATAGCCAATCAACTTACCTGCAGAGGGCAGTACCCGAGTGAGTTCGCTATTAAAAAAGACGACTGTCGCAACGCCCAGCAGAACGAAAGCGGGCAGGTAGAGCAGTACGCTGCGCCAGCGACGCGCCTCGAACAGATGATAACGAACGGGATAGATCGCGCTGAAGTGCAAAAACAAGGGCGCGAACATGATGAAGCCCGCGTTGCGCAGGAAGGCAATCGCCACGTCCAGATCCTTGTACGTTCCGATAGGCGTATAGAAATGGAAAACGAAAGCGGCGAGGCAGAGAGAAGCGAAGTGCAACACAAACGGCGAACGTCCGCCCTGTTTGAAAATCACGAACAGCCCGATACAGAGGTAAACCAGGCCGATTAGGTTTACGTAGAGGTCGCGGGCCGTCCAATTCTGGATCGATCCCAGGTTATCGAGGTCTGCATAATAGTTACGCGTTTCCGACGGGTAGGAGGGCCGCTCGATAAAGTAATGAATTTCTCCACCGACCCGGGCGTTGTCGAGGTAGATTTGGACGTCTTTGGCGTCGGCGATTTGTTCGCATTTCGGGCCCCGTGTGATATCCGCACAACTGCGACCGTCAGGACTGATCGCGAGCAGATGATCGCCGGGAACCAGTCGGGCTCTGGCTGCTGCGGAACCCGGTTCGACAGCTTTGGCGATGACACCCTGCGAAGTATTAACCCAAGTGACGCCGTCCCACGGCGGCGGATGATTCTGCAACCGCTGCAAAAAGTTCAGCGCTCCGGCGGCAATCAACAATGCCACCGCTACGAGCAACAACCAAGTCCTTCCTGTTAACCCTGAACCTTTCATCTCAGATCACGTGCATCTTAACGACCGCGCACACCCCAGCGCTCTGGATTTAGGCAACCTATGTTCCAACTCGGATAAGTCCCTTCAATCGTCTTCAATTCGGGACGTCTGACCAAGTTCTTGAGTTTGTGCGCCCACTTCAGAGCTCCTCAGAAATCTGTGACACAATTTCGAGTAAGTCAGTATGTCCAAGTTTTCGTAGTCGTCCGAGATTTTGGAGAAACGCAGAGCCTGTAACTGAAGGGGGCGGGAACGAAAGGCTGAAGGATCCGTGCCGCCTTATGGCTCAGAATCTGACCGCAATGCCTCCGCGCAGTGAGCGGCCATTCGGTCCAAATTCGAGCAACGTTTCGCCGTTACGGGTCCGCGATTGGAAGTCCAGCAGATTGCGCGCATCGACGACCGCCTGGGCGCGAACGGGTAAACCAAACGTCGGCAGATCCTGCGTGACCTGAATGCTGAGCGAAGGATCGTAAACCGCCAAACGACCCGCGAAAGGATCTATCGCGAACACGGTCGCTTGTGGGGAGAACCGAAACACCGTTTGCACGTGCGTACCGGTGGACCAATCGCCGGTAACCTGCAAGGCCGCGGTTTGGAAGAAACTATTGCTAAAGAACTCGGCCGGATTCGTCAGCCCATTGACCGAAAGTTTCTGTCCGCGACCGAATGAATAACCCGCGGAAGCACTCAATCCATGACTCAAGCGACGGGAGTAAACCAGGCGGACACCCCGCGCTGAGCCTTCCTGATTGGCCACCCGCTGAATTGCAGCTTCGTTTTCGCCGGAGAATGCCGACAGCGGCGTGGTCATCAAGCCAACCCCGCGACCACTGGTCAGATCCAGAAAGGTCGTAGCTTCAACGCGAGAGCGATTGTCCAGCACGCGCTCAATTCCGAATTCCAGACGCCGGCTTTGACCCATGACCGCGCGTCCGCCGACGAATGCAATGGGCTGGGTGTTCGGCTGTTTGAAGACCACGTCACCAGATTCAAAACTTGCTGAGCTTTGCTGACCCGTTTCCTGACCGCCCGGCGCATAGGCCGCATGCACGCGCGTCCGGGCATTAGCGTCAAATTGGATGCCCAGCCTTGGACTGATCGCGGACGCATTGCCCGCGCCCATGAAACGCGAGTAATCAACTCCCAAAACCACAACGACGCCGTCGCGCACAATCCATTCGTCAACTGCGCGCACAGACATCTGGCTAAGTGAGCGTGGCGCTCCTGGCTTTGCGTTCGGCGTGAAGGTCGAGAGACGAACCGCGCCGGCGGTCAGATTCAAGCGATGTCGTTCGTTGGCTCGCCAGCGGGCGCTGGCTTCGAATCGCTGCGGGGCGCCGGCGCCGGTACCGGTCTGGCCGTCAAAAATCAGATCAATACTTTCTGAGACCGGCAACGCAACCGCGAAGTTCACCCCCTCGTAGGCTGGCGCAAACGGATTCGCAGAAGTCGCAAAGTAGGTCTCGAGGATTCCCTGCGTGCGAACTCGGCCGTGTTCATCCCTGCGCTTTTCCTCCGTCGTTTCCGACACTTCGTCGCCTTCGACCGCGGCGATGGCCGAGTCGGCACCTTCATTCGCCTGAAAGATCGAACGGCGGCCCTGCACTGAGCGCAGGGTCCACTTAACGTTCTCTTTATCTTTGCGTTGATTGACCAGAGTATTCGGCGAGTTGGCAGGTTCCAGATTGAATCGATAGGCAATCTCGGCCGACGGGTTCACCTGCACCGACGAAAAGAGGACGTCGCTGAAGCCCTCAGCAATCGCCCTTAACGAGTAACGGCCGGCGGGAACCTTGGCTGAAAAGCTGCCGTCGACACCTGTGCGCGTCTGTCTGACGAGTTGGTTCGCACCCTCGCGAATTAACTGAATCACGGCCCCGGCCAGCGGCACGCCCTTATTGTCTCGGACGGTTCCGCTGATGGTTGCCAGACCGCGGGTGCCTTTGCCCTGTACCGCAGCAGACATCCCCACCAGCGCAGCAAGGGTCAACAGCGGTGCAGTGAATCTGAAAATTATTCTCATTGCGGCCGAACCTCCGGGCAAAGCTCGCGCGATTCTGCGAGGCTCAGTTTTAGAACGAAAGCGAAGAGCAAATCTCAAATTCGTTCGATTCTCCGGTTTGTACATTCAGATGCCTGAGCGGTCATTCGGGTTCCTCGTCCCGATCTATCGTCCCGCCCGGGCGAGGGAGACCTTCACCCGTTTGAATGTTTCAATTGTTAGCCACCGGCCGGACTCGTGTCAAGCCATAGCCGTCGTCTGACGACGATTTTGCCGCGTCTTTTCCCCGTGTTACGATGGACTACTTAGCGACCAGCGATTAGTTTTCACCGTAAGAAACGATGATCGATCAAGTACAAACGACCCGCCTCCCCAACGGCCTCACAATTCTAACCGAACACATGCCCGGGCTTCGTTCCGTGAGTCTGGGGATTTGGGTGCGACGCGGTTCGCGCCATGAATCGCCGGCGCTGAACGGGATTTGTCACTTCATCGAACACGCCTTATTCAAAGGCACGCATCGCCGATCGGCGCACCAGATTGCCACCGAGTCCGATCGTTTAGGCGGACACCTGGACGCCTATACCGCCCACGAGATTACCGGCTTTGCCTTAAAGGTGGTTGATACGGCGTTGCCGCAAGCTTTCGATTTGCTCGCTGACTTGCTCGCCAATCCGCGGTTTGACGAAGAAGATCTGAATCGCGAGCAAAGAGTGATCATCGAAGAGATGAAGATGATCGAGGACACGCCGGACGAGCTGCTCACCGAACTTTTCCACGCTGCTTATTTTCCTAATCATTCGCTGGGCCGGCCAATCGAGGGTACTGCAGAGACCGTCTCGTCATTTAGACGGGCGACGATCGCCGAGTTTCATCAGCACAACTACGCACCGCGCAATCTGGTCATCGCCGCAGCCGGCAATATCAATCACCGGCAACTCGTAGAACTAGCCGGCCAAATGTTTGGCGTGGAAAGCAATGGACTGGAACCAGCATCGGCTGGGCCGGTTTCGCCGCAACCTGCCGCTCCGATTCTGGTCGAGCGCAAGAGCGAATTGGAGCAGGCGCATTTGATCATCGCCGCACCCTGGCCATCGGCAAAAAGCCAGGATCGTTACGCGGCCAGCATGCTGGGAACGATAATCGGCGGCGGCACGTCCAGCCGCCTTTGGCAATCAATTCGCGAAGAACGCGGGCTGGCATATTCAATCGGAGCGGGCGGCAATACCTTTACTGACATAGGGATGTTCACCATCTATGCCGGCACTTCGCCGGGACATCTGGATCAAGTCGTCGACCTCTCGCTTCAGGAGTTGCGCCGCGCAGTGCGCGAGCCGGTTACTGCGGAAGAACTGCAACTGGCAAAAGAGCAGGCTGTCTCTTCCGTGCTCTTGAGTCTGGAATCGTCGAGTTCCAGAGTTGGCGCTTTGGCGCGCCAGGAAATTATTCATGGGCGGCGATTTTCTCCCGAAGAAATAATTCGTCGAATCGAAGCTGTAACAGCGCAAGATGCGCAGCGCGTCGCCCAGGAGTGCTTTACGACGCCGACGCTGGCGCTGGGCGCTCTGGGCAACTTGAATGGCTTTTCCGCGGATCGCGCGCGTTTGGAAATTTGAAATTGCCACAGAGACAGTGCGACACAAAGAAATTCAAATCAATACATCCTGGAGATGAAGCAACTGGTACCGGTCATCAGAGTCGTCGTCCAACCGCCTGTTAATGTTCCTTGCTTTTTCTCTGTGCCTCTGTGGCTCGTTTCCGTTGTAGAATCTCTCTGAAATGAAAATTTCTGTACTTGGCAGCGGCTCGACGGGCAACGCGGTGCTACTGGTCGCCAATGGCACGCGGGTGCTGGTTGACGCCGGCCTGAGCGCGCGCGAGATTGCGCGCCGCATGTCCCTGCTCGGCGAAGATCCAAATGCGCTGGACGGCATTTTGATCACGCACGAGCACGGCGATCACGCGGGCGGTTTGCGCGTTCTGATAAAAGACCTCGACTGTCCCGTTTATATTTCCGCCAAAACTCGCGACGCCTATGTCAGCGAACGGCGCAACGTGTCCAATGACGAGCCGCGCCGGCGTGCCGATGCGCTCAAAAACTGCGCAGTAGAAATCGATTCAGGTCTCGATTTTCACATCGGCCAGATCGATTTTCATCCGTTTACCGTGCCCCACGATGCGGTGGACAACTTTGGTTTTACGGCGACACATGATGGCGTCAAGGTGGCGACGCTGCTGGACTTTGGACATGTGACCACCCTGATTACGGAACGGCTGCGCGGCTGCGCGGCCATCGTGATGGAATCAAATCACAGCCGCGACATGCTCAAGACAGTCGAACACTATCCCTGGGAGCTTAAGCAACGAATACTTTCCCGGCTCGGCCATCTGTCAAACGAAGATGTCGCCGAATGGCTGTTGGACGGTTTCGATGGCCAGGCGAGTCACATTGTGTTGGCGCATCTTTCGCAGCGCGCCAATAATCCGTACCTGGCGAAAATCACCGCTGAGAGTGCGCTCCAGGAACGTTCTCCGCTTTTTGCCAACGACACGCAGATCACCCTTTCCTTTCCGAAAGAGCCGACCGCATGGATCGAAATGTGAAACGTGGCAGAAGCCCGCTGCAAGTGGTAGGACAATTGATGAGGAATATCGGGCTCTTTGTCATCCCAGCCCTGGTTGTGATCTCGGCGGCCTGTAGCCAGGGTACCCGCCGCAGCGGTGTCCCGGCCGGCGCGCAGGCGGCATTGGATAGGTCTTTGGAAGACATCGACGCGGGTCGTTACGAAAAACTCTATCAAGAGGCTGCCGACGAGTGGCGTAACGAATCGACGATGGACGAATCCAAAGCTACGTTTCAAAGGCTGCGCGACAAACTCGGAAACGTTCGCACACGGAATCTGCAAAGCGCGCGCGAAGAGCAAACTTCGACCGCACCCATCAAGGGACATTCAGTCGTGGTTGTCTATGAAACGACGTTTGACCGAACCAGCGGCACACCGCCGCTACCGATCAAAGGGATGGAAACCGTCACGCTGCTGGAACACGGTGGCCAATGGTACCTGGGGCGTTACTTTGTTAGTTCTAGTGCGCTGAGATAGGAATCCACAGATTACGCTGATTACGCCGATTTCAAAGCTGGCATTCAACATTCTCCTTTTCTGAGTCAACGAATCTGCGTAATCTGTGGATAGATAACTGAATCATGATTGCTCGCTACACACTGCCCGAAATGGGCGCGCTCTGGACAGAGCAGAACAAGTTCCAGAAATGGCTGGAGGTGGAACTTGCGGTCTGTGAAGTTCACGCTGAGATGGGCACGATCCCGCGCGACGCGCTGGAACAGATCAAGAGCCGCGCAAAGTTTTCCGTCGAACGCATCAACGAAATCGAGAAGACCACCGACCACGACGTCATCGCGTTCACGACTAATCTGGCGGAATCGATCGGGGACGCGGCGCGTTTCGTGCACTTCGGCCTAACGTCGTCCGATGTGGTCGACACGGCGAACGCGCTGCTGCTGCGCGATGCCTGCGATATTCTGCTCAAGAAGATCGATGCACTTTTGCCTGTCCTCCAGCGTCGCGCACTTGAGTTCAAGCACACGCCGCAGGTCGGTCGCACGCATGGTATTCATGCTGAGCCAACTTCATTCGGCTTGACCTTTGCGCTCTGGTACGACGAGATGCAGCGCAACCGCGAGCGCCTGGCGCGCGCGCGCGCGGCCGTCGCTGTCGGCAAGATCAGCGGCGCCGTCGGCGCTTTCGCGCTGCTGGATCCGCAGGTCGAAGAAAAAGTCTGCGCCCGTCTGGGATTAAGACCGGCGCCTGTCTCAACTCAGATCGTGCAACGCGACAGCTATGCCGAGTATCTCTGCACGCTGGCGGTGATCGCTTCCTCTTTGGATAAGTTTGCCTTGCAGATTCGCCACTGGCAGCGCACCGAAGTGCGCGAGGCCCAGGAGAAATTCAAGCAGGGCCAGAAGGGTTCAAGCGCGATGCCGCACAAGCGTAACCCGATTCTGTCGGAACGTATCTGTGGCATGGCGCGCGTGGTGCGGGCGCATAGCATAGTGGGTTTGGAAAACGTGGCGCTTTGGCACGAACGTGACATCTCGCATTCATCCGCCGAACGCGTGGTCCTGCCGGACGCCAGCATCGCCACCGATTATATGCTGCACAAAATGACCTCGCTGGTTGACGGCCTCATCGTCTATCCCGAACGCATGCTGGAGAATCTGAATGCCACTCGCGGATTGATTTTCAGCGGACAGCTATTGCTGGCCCTAACGCAGGCAGGAGTTGCGCGCGAGACGGCTTATGAATGGGTACAACGCAACGCAATGAAGGTTTGGGACGAAGGC
>Ga0209648_10003053_pt1 | contig 14002 bp, 11 predicted proteins | sample GraSoi2013_115cm_FD_185830 | JGI IMG/M metagenome (GOLD analysis project Ga0209648, IMG submission 185830) | Grasslands soil microbial communities from the Angelo Coastal Reserve, California, USA - Sample 9_17_2013_115cm (SPAdes) (version 2) | ecosystem: Environmental > Terrestrial > Soil >...
TTCCTTGGCACGTACCAGGACTTCCTGTGTCTGCTTACGGTCAGTGATGTCGCGGGTGATTTTCGAGAAGCCGAGCAAGTTCCCTTGCGTGTCGCGGAGGGCTGTAATGACCACGTCCGCCCAGAACCGTGAGCCATCCTTGCGCACTCGCCAGCCCTCATCTTCGACTCGTCCTTCGCTTGCTGCGACGCGCAGTTCCTGCGCCGGCTTGTCCTTCGCGATGTCCTCAGGTGTATAAAAGCGAGACAACGACTGGCCAAGAATTTCGTCTGCCTCGTAGCCCTTGATGCGTTCCGCCCCGGCGTTCCATCCGGCCACTCGGCCTTCGGGATCGAGCATAAAGATCGCGTAGTCCTTTACTCCCGACACCAGTAGTCGAAAACTCTCCTCGCTCCGCCGCAATGCCTCTTCGGCCTGCTTGCGTTTGGTAATGTTGGTGGAAACGACCAAACGAGCATCTCTCTCGTCATAGAGTAGTGGATGAGAACTAATCTCGACGTCGATGAGCGTGCCGTCTTTCTTGCGATGCCTCCAGATCCCATTTTCGTCAGACAGGCTTCTGGAACTCGCAACGCTCTTCAGAAGTGCTGGCACATCCTCGACGGGACGGATGTCCTTGATACTCAGCGTCAGAAACTCTTCCCGAGAGTATCCGTAATTCTTGATCGCCGCCGCGTTGACGTCGACAATTGCCAGGCTTTCGAGATCGTAGACCCAGACCGGATGCGGATTGCTTTCAAAGAGGAGCCGGTACCGTTCTTCGGAAATGCGCAAAGCCCGCTCGGTCTGCTTGAGTTGGGTAATATCGCGCGCCAATGCGTAGATCAATCCCTGCTCTGCGAATGGGGTCGCACTCCACGAGAGCCACTTATAGGAACCATCCTTGCAGCGATAGCGGTTCTCGAACGAAACGGTGTCCACGCCTCGCCCTAGTTTCTCGGCTTCCTGTATGGTTCGTTGGCGGTCGTCGGGATGTACAAAGTCCAGGTAGGGCCTTGCTATGAGTTCTTGTGTGGAATGCCCGAGAATTTTCTGCCAAGCGGGATTTAGGCGCTTGAAGTATCCGTCTGCGCCAGCGATACACAGCATGTCGATCGAGAGAATGAAATATCTATCCAACTCTTCTCGAGCTTGCTTCAGCTCGGTGATGTCTTCTGAGATGCCGAGCAGGAATTGCGGCTTTCCATCCGCGTCGAGGAGCGGGATTTTGCGTGCGTGGAGCACCCGCAAGCCCTTCTGCTTCGTGTGGATGCGCTCCTCAGGAATATCCAGGAGCTTTCCGCCCTTCAAAACTTCATGGTCGGATCCAGTGAGGAAATCAGCCTCTTCCTTAGGGAAAATGTCGTGGACATTCTTGCCGATCAACTCCCCGCGAGAGAAACCGGTTACTTCCTCACATGCGCGGTTTACGCGAACAAACCTGAGCTCTTCGGCGTCCTTAATGAAGATCATGCTGGGAATGTGCTCGATGACAGAATCCAGGAAATTCAGTGTCCGCAACCTATCTTCTTCCGTTCGCTTTGGGTGAGCGATTTCAGTATTAAGTTTCATCGGGGATTCCTCTGGTTTTCTGACGGAGTGTTAGGCAGGTTTGGGCACACTGAGAACCAGCGCTTCCAATTCGTCCACGAGCCTGCTGTCGGATTCGGACACGACTTCCTCCAGTTGACGAGTCGGCAGAAGAGGGGGGAAACGCCGGCCCGCGGCTTTGCGAGAAAGACCCTGGCGAGTAACTACACCTTATAAGGGTATTCAACATTACCTTCCTTTGATAAAATTGGGTCAGTTTTTGCTGCCAAAGGGTTAATGCCACATCAAGATGTAGTGCCCCATGAAGCCCAGGTGCACACGAATGACCACGGATGAATCTCCCTTTTAATAAGGGGCGGAGACGGAGCCGAAAATATGGGCGCCATAACCCGCCCGCTTGCAATGACCTAGAAGGCCTCCAGGCAAATGGGCTTGTGAGGTTTGGCACTCCCACTGGTACTACTTGCCTCCAGAAGACGCCTCACTTGGAGGGACTCCCTGATTCGGCCATGCAGTCGACTGTGCTTCCGTCTTTGGCTTGCGGGAAGGACAACCTTCCGCGGAAATATGTTCGAGAGGGAGTCATCAGAACTTTTGAGACGCCAGGGTCCTGTATCTGTTCCAGCATGGAACCTAAGAAAGCCGCAGCGGGTTACGCTGCTGTGGATAAAACAGCTTCGCTTGGTTTCATCCCCTCGCCCAAACTTAGAAACTTCACCCCACGCGGCACGACCGAAGGCGGCGCTTCCTCACTGGTTGCAAGCACTATGGCATTGTCGAGGGCACTGTCCGCAACCGAGACACCTTGAATCCAGTCTGTCTGACGTGTTATCGGATGCAAAGAGTGAATTTCCAGGGTTGCGCTTGGCATCAAGAAAATCGGGCTGTGGACCAAAAACATTGACACGGATAGACTTCGAGTGACACTAACTGAAAGACCGTAACTTTTCCTTTGGTCGGCCCTGATTCAACCTAAGCCAGGCGCGGGTCTGTACAGGACAACTTGCGCTCTCTCAGGAGGGCGTCAGCTGCTGGCCAAAGTTCCGGCACATCCCTCTCCGAAAGAAGAGAATAAGCACAAAGGAGGGCTCATGAAAGCTGTTCGATTCACCCTACTGACCGTGGTGATGCTATTCCAGGGGTTCGCCATGCTTCCTGCCAACCTCGCCTTTGCCAACCAGACGCCAGAGCGCAAGCTGGCCGTGTACGAACTTGAACCCAGAACGGGACTTAGTTTGGCAGACGCCATGCGAGTGTCACGGCTTATGAACCTGGTTCCCGCCGAAGATCGCGGGCAAGAGTCTGCCAGTACCAGCTTGAAGAGCACTGCTGTTTTTCGGGACAAGTCCGGCAAGGCACGATTGATATTCCGTGAAGATACGGGCAGCTTGGAACTCTTGCCTGAATTAGCCGAAGTTCGTGAGCAGGCTAGGCCCTCACAGGAAGCTATCCGACTAGCACAACAATGGCTGCGTCAAAACGAGCTGTGGCGACTTGAAGGCGAGGAGCTAAAAGCGGGAGAAGTGACTACATTGACCCGCCAGGAATTTACTCCCAAAGGCAAAGCGGGCGAGCAGGTTGATGCGCTCAGGACGGTTCACTTCATTCGCTACCTCGATGGCCTTCGCGTCTATGGTCCGACTTCAGGTCTTACTGTAGACGTGGGTGAGAAGGGCGTTTTGGGGGTCTTTTCCACGTTGCGGCCACTGATTAAGGCCCGCAGGGTACCGGTGGAAGTTATGTCCCAGGAAGAAGCCCGCGAGGAATTCACACGCCGGTTTTCGTCCGAGATGCATCAGTGGTCAAGGTCCAATCCAGAGTACCGGGCGGAGTTGGCTTCGGTGGATCTGATTTATTACGAACAAGGGTTGCGTTTCATCCAGCCCGTCTATCGTTTCATGGTTCGCGTGACGAACACACACGGTACGGTCGGCAACTACATCCGGCTCCTGGCGGCTTCGCGACAATCTCCGGAGCTGATCCCCTCCCGAGTTCATCCGGCTCAAGCTGCTCCGCTTTCCCCGAAAGGAAGAGATCTTCGCAAGGAGGTCGCCGGAGGTCCCGACCCCATCGACTATGGGATGTACGTGGTACGTAATGACTCGAGTGATTGGGTGGATGACGCATGGGAATTTCACGAAGGCTTTGACAGCGGCAACTTCTTTGGACGCTTCTTCTTTGGCCTCCCACCCACGCAAATGACCCAATACTATTGGAACTACCAGTGGCTTTGGGAGGCTGGCGGCGGCCAGCCTGATCTGAGCCAATATTTTGTCGGCGAGGTCAACTTCGCGATCATCGAGGGCCATGGGCTCCAGTGGTGGATCAGCACGAGTGGCAACTGCTGCGACGTAATCGATCTCCCCAAGATTGCTGGCTATGGCGGGTTCAATGGCAAGAACGGTCTGACGGATTACATTGTCTGGAAATCGTGCTCGGTGATCCCGGCTCCCGGGGATCCCTACGGCACGGACTATCAAAGCCCCGCAACGCCCTTCGATGTGTGGTGGACGATATTTCAAGGCATGCGTGGCACTTACGGCTTTCGAACGGAAATGTGGATCGACGATGACATCAGCCAGTCGTTTGCGTTCAATGTCGGTCTTGGTGCTGCTAATCTGGCATCTTGGTTTCACGCCACGGACAATTGCAAGTGGGATCACTCCAGCGGCATGGAGTACGGCAGCGCCGTGCTGGTGTCAGGCCATGAGGGTGATCGGGCGTACGATTCTGCAGCGCTCCCTCGACCCGGGAGTCTCACGATCTGGTGGCAGCACCCCTGATATTTGTAATACAAAGCGAAAACGCTACGCTCGCCGTTACGGTCATGGCCGCGAGCGCCAAGCAACAAAAAGATGAATACCTCGGGACGTGGAAGCGCGATCGGATGGGTAACCGGATGTGCTCCATTGATGAACTCGGAGTGCGTGGAGAGAACAACCACCAACCGGTTCCCCAAGTAACCAGCAACTCCAAAACAGAGCACAGGAAGAAGCTTAGGATCGCTTGATTGTTTGGGTAAGAAACGGCAAGATTTGAAACGATTAGCGCTTTGGGATTGTCTGGCATCGTTTGATCACTACGAATGGGGTTTACCGGCCGGTTCTTGCAAAGGAAGCTCCTGAGCACTCACCGCTTGCCACCTGCCATCACGGTAAGCAAATACATCTGTGAATAGAGTTTTTCGCAACACTTCGCCCTTCGCGTTGGTGTCCACGACAATCCCATTTACGATACCCACATCCTTAAAGATACGAACGCGCATATCGTCAAAATGGTGTAGTGGCCTCAGTGTTTGGGGGCGTTCCTTCATGTGACGCATATACGTGATTTGCTTATCTCTGCTGATAAAACCCACAGGCAGGACATGTACAAAATCTTTGGCCAGGATGCCTTCGAGCGTTGCGGGATCGTCCCCTGCCGCAAGCCACTTGTCTTCAAGCTGAAGCAACGCTTCGCGGCCGCCAAACGGACGCTGTAGTCGATCTGTTAACAGAGCGGCCGCGAACGAACAAAGTGCGATCGGTACAACTATTCTCAACAATTTCATCTTATTCATTACGACCTACCTCTCCGAGACTGTCCCAATCGAGGACATTGCATTACAACTTCTTACCTGGAAACCTCTCACGAGCGGCGGATGACACATTCGGCCGCAGCCTCAACGCGTGGGGCGAGTTACTACGCTTACGCTGCCGAGGACACAAGGGCTTTGTCCCGCTCCATCCTCTTGACGAGGCTCAGGAACTTCACTCCTCCGGGCACGACCGAAGGGGGTGCTTCCTCACTGGTTGCAAGGACAACCACTTGGTCGAGTTTGGTGTTAAGCAGCAAGTTCGTCAGCGTTTTCCTTCTTTCCTTGTCCAGTATGTCTGCGCGATCGATTACAACAAAGGCTAGGCCCGTTACCATTGCCAGAGCAACTTGGAACGCCACGCCAAACCGAAACTGCTCGGACTCAGAGAGGTACTTCAAAGATAGCCCGGTACGGTTGTCTTTCGGTGAGTTGATACAAATCTCGAACGGCTCAAGTGTAATTTCGCAGGCATAACCAAAAACCGCGAGATGCCGATTCAAGTCCTTCGTGAACGATCCCATCCGACCACTTACTTGACCCATCATCGCGCCATCCGGCCCGAAGAATTCGGTCAGTCTGTCAAGCAGACTGATCCTCGCCTCCAAGCCCGACTTCTCCCTGACGTACGATTCCCACTTTTCTTTGGTGCTCTCAAGCTGTTGCGTCTTCTCTAGGACCCGCTCTCCTTTGCTGATCCTTTCCTCAAGGATTGTCATTCGGCCTTCGAAATCTTCAGCATCGGGCCTCTGCAGCGCCTGAAGCTTCGATTGCTCCTCTACTAGCTTTGCGCGCCCAGCAAGACTCTTGCAGTGGGCTTCGAGTCGCGACGTCGCCACTTCGATTTCCGCACGCTCGCTTAGTTCCTCCCGTGTTCCCTGAATCAGGCCCTCCAGGTCAGCGAGCCGCTCGCGCAATGACTCTATTTCTCTCGCTCTAGCCGCCTCCGAGATTGGCTGCCCACACGTCGGGCACTTGGCTCTCAATCCTTGCGCGGCCGCAAAAGATGTCTCCACTGCCTTCTGTTCGGCAATCAGATCCATCAACTCCTGACGAAGCATCTCAGCATGGCCTCGCTGAGACTCAAGCCGGAGCAACTTTTGCTCTTGGCTCGAGCTGAGGATCTCTGACGATCCTTCTTTGATTTCAGTCTGTAGCTGCTTCAACCGCGCCTGTGCATTTGTCCAGGAGGCATTAGCCTCTGCTTTTTGGGCGACGAGTCGCTCCTTCTGTTGGCGCAAGTCTTCGAGTTTCTTCTTTACCTCTTCCACAGAGGGAAGGTCCGATGGGATAACTGGCTTTTCCATCTGCCCCAGTGTCTTGATTGTGCGGCTCGCCTCCGTGCGCAAGTCATAGAACCGTTTGTACGCAGCCTCGACATCACTGACGCTCGCCAACTTTGGCGGCTCTTCATTGAGAGCCGGTAGCGCGTCCTTGATTTCGTCAGGAATGTCTACCTTCCCTGCATCAACCACTTGGGCTAAGAGCCTCTTCTGCTCGGCCTCCGACATTTCGATGAAGCGACCCGCGTTCAACACGGCCGACAAAACGTCAGCTGAGCCGAATCGCGTCTCCAAGGAGGCCTCGGCAGCGTCCACCGGCACTCGGTTTCCATTCAGCTCAACGATGTGCGATCGTGGCGTCCGCCGCCGGCAGATCGTTTCACCATTCTCAAGGGTCGCCGAAACCTCAAGCTCCTTTGACCCAGTGCGAATTAGAGCTTCGGCTCCCCGGCCAGCGGCATCCGTCATTTCACATCGCCCCGTGAACAGGTATTCCAATGCCATTTGGATGGAGCTCTTTCCGCACCCGTTTGGTCCTCGCACAAAGTTGAATCGATCGAGGTCCAGGACCGTCTCCTGGTGTGATCGAAAGTTCTTCAAAGTCAGAGTCAGAATTCTCATGAGCCTCGCTCCTTACTGCCATTCTTGGCTTCTCGACCGATCCTGAGTTCGGTTTCAACTCGCACGTCCGCGGTTTCTGCCAGCTTCTGCGCTAGTTCAGCGCGCTTCTCTGTCTTAAGTGCGGAAGAGAGTCCCGAAATCGTCAGCTTGTCCCGTAGGCCCCGCTCCTCGGGATGTGCGCTGAACCATTGATCGAGGATCGAAACAGCATCGCGATATGGATAGAACTTCTTTTCCGTCGGCACGAAGTCAGCAACGTACTCACTCTGGTTCTCGTCTCGATAGAGGATTGGTCCGCGCTCCACCATGAAATCCTTAAGGAGTCTAGTGTTTTGCTTTTCCGCTTCCTGCAGCCAGAGCGCAAACCGCAGCCGCTCTTCGGCCGTCATCTGTCCGTACGGATTGGTCTCTGCCACAGGACAACCCTTCAACAGGAGCGGACACCAAGTGCAGTGCCTTCCCGGCGATGCTTTCAAATCCCGGCCCCCGAAAGAAACCAACTCATGAAGCTTTCTTTGGCGTGCCCGTTCCCTCTGTGCCAATTCCTTGAGCCAAGGCAGGTCTCTCCGTGTGTATTCGACATAGCGCGAAACCCCATATCGGACGAACTCCAAGACGAACTTCACCCGTTCCAGAGATGGATTGAGGCACATCAACAAGAGCGGATACAACTTTGATTGGAATGTGTCCGCGTCGATGACCTGGAAGTAGCTCTTCCAATCGTCGATCTCGGCCTCCGTCAGCGAATGGAGCATTACCAGGTCAAGTGTGCCCTCGTAATCAGCCATTTGGCCGCCATCGCGCGAATGCTCGATCGGAAGGAAGTTCTCGTCGAGCGCAATGTGGAGTTCAGTTGCAAGGATCTTCTCCGGTTCAAATGCGTGGTTGTCCCGAAACTTCTCCAGAACTTCTCGTGCCTCAGCACTGGCATCTTTCATCAAGGCGTCGAAAACTTCGAGGTCCGTCGGGCGCCTTGTTCTGACCAGATGGTTGATGTAGGTTGCCAGAATTTCATGGATTTCTATCCCTCGCGCTGCCGGTTCGGATTCCGCGACTTTCGGGCACTGGACATGCTTGCGAACGTACAGAGTTTCGCACGCCATATCACCGTGTCGTGATTGGCTCAAAGGAGGGATCGGCCGTGGATGGTCTGAACCTAGAGAATCTGCGGGTATTTTCATTGCGTACCTCGGCCACTCTGCAATTACAGGGAATCATTCTTCTGGGTGGTCCCGCTTGCACTGCGTTAGAAGTCGGAGGACGATTTGCTGCCTGTTTGCACTCGGTGATTTTCACGTGCAGATTCGTGTCAAGCCGTTCGAAGTCAGCAGGCGAGAAACCGTTGCGCGCTTCTCTCACGCTCATATGGGTTGCAAAAACAGAAGTCCGATGCCTTGTACGAGGACGCAAAGGTTGTGTTCGCTGAGCGGGACGAAGTGACCTAGCCACCACGCTTCCACAACGTTCGACACACGGCCACAATCCACGCTGCAAATAGCGCGTACGCCCCTACGAAACTCGGCCCGCCAGGCGCGAAAATGCCCCGGTCCGCGAAGGCCCCTGCGGTCACGAGTTGGCCCAAAGTTGCCAGGGAGCCGGTCCAGACAAGCCACTTCGGGCCCCATCGGGAACTACGCATTTGGAACGAAGCCAAGCCCAGAAATGCGGCGAAGGGGAACCCGATGAAGTTGTACGCCACGTTACCCAGTTCGAAGATCATTCGGATGACGGATAACTCGTACTTCTCAGAGGCTTGATATGCGAGAACTGCCCAGAATCCGGCAATGGCCAGCGCAGTGGCCGCAGCCACGGAGCCGAAAGCGATCAATAATGAAGGCCATGCATCGTCGTCTCCGGATTTCAGGTTGTGTGCCAGGACCACTACGAACACTAAGAACGGCACGACACTTAAACCTTCTAGATACACCGCGACCAGGAAGCTCTCTCGATGGGCCACAAAATATTTCGCAACTTCGTCTGCCGGGCTCGCCGCACCTGGTGGGAGGCCCGGCAAGATATTCGCGACGGTGAGCATCGCCACAAACACCCAACCGCACGCCGCGCCTAATCTGTGAACTCGCGTGGTCAACGCTCCGCTCCGGATCTTCGCTTCACAGACTGCGACGTTCGCGATTGCATTCGCTCGGGCGCGGCGATTATCAAAACAATCTTGGCTGCGGCCGCGAATGGCATCAGTAAAAACCTGGCTAGCCACCAAATCCATCGCGGACGCGTTGCAGGAATGCGAACCTCGATCGTTCCTGGTGCTCCGACATACCTTCGAATCGCCTCAGCCGCATACAAACCGGCGCTAACAGCACCCTCCATGCAAACGAGGTCGATGTGCGTCTTACAGTAATCCCCAGCCAAAAACAGGTTCGGTACTGCCGTCGTGGCGTTGGGTCGCGAACTCCACATCCCAACTTCGTTGGTCAGCAACGGCGCGTTTACATGTTGCTGGAAGTCCATTCTGTCAATGTCGTCGTCCTCCAGCCCCGGCAGGAATCGACGCAGGTCCGCCACAATCTCGCGCTGCCCAACCGCTGGTGGGAGCGTCGCAAGATCGCTGACGTCAGAGGCGATTATGTTGAGCACGGTGGCCCTGAAACCTGGCCAGATCTGCGACACATCTATGAATGACAACCCGTACTGCGAATCCAAAAGATTGACGTGTGCGCTAGGAAGGTCCGGGATCGAACTCTTCAAATAGATGTTAAGTGCGGCCATCGGACAAGTGTGAAGGTTGAACAGGGCCGCCAAGGAAGGCTCAGCTTCATATAGCTCCTCATCAAGCAACGCGCATACGCGTTCGGCGGGGATGGCTAATAGCACCGTATCCACGTCCACTTCCCGGGTCGCATCGCTGTTGACGCCCCGAAAGCACAATCGTTCCACGGCACCGTTCCGAATTTTCACCTGTTCAAGCCGATGCTCTAGATGGATATTGCAACCGAGCGACCTGAGGCGACTCACTAACGGCTCGATGAAGCCATCTTGAAGATTCCTGTTGAGCACCCGGCACATCGGTTCCGGATATTTCGCCCAATTCTTGAGGACAGTTCGCATGGTCATGGCGGATGCAAAGTAGCTTGGGGTCGAAATACCTTTCAGAATAAGGTCCTGGCATTGTCGTGCTAGCGCTTCAGTGCGATAAAATCGCGCTCGAATAAATCCATTGACCGTAATCTGATCGAGAAAAGCCTTCTGGCGCAGAGGAGCAGCCATCAGGTCCAGGCCGAAATAGTAGAGTAGCGCCATCTCCAAGAAAGGAAGGACTCCAGACGTGAGGTTCCGCCAAGCGTATTTCGTGGAGCTGATATTGGTGAGCTTAGCGGCACGAGGGAATTCATGGGGTTTCAATTGAATAAAATCGGTACGGTCCACGAAGTGACTGTCAATGTCCATTTCCTCGACGAGCTTCCAAACATTGACATACCACATAGGGAAGATGTGATAGCCGTGATCTTCATGTCCTGAACCGCTTGCGTTTGCGCCTGCCTTACCTCCGAGACGAATGTCTGCTTCGTAGAGATTGACGTCACAACCACGTTCGAGAAGACGAAGAGCAGCCACCATTCCGGCGAGTCCACCTCCCACAACGGTAATCGACCGTTTGCTGGCGGGCATAGCGAACTTGTCCTCCCACACTACAAGCCTTAATACAAGTAAATCTGTGCTGGTCGACTCGCCTTACATTTCTGCGTCCACTAAGGTGACAGTGTAATCGTTTGAATTGGAATTGCGTACGTGAAGCTGACAATGATGTCGTATATAAGTTGTTTGGAGAGTGGGTCATCAAGGTTAAAGACGAGACTGGAAGCACTCGCTGCGTTGAATAATGTCGCTAGATCGACGGTAGGCTCATTGTTGGGCACGAACGGACTAATGGTGAGTCGGTTCGTGAGCGGAGAGGACATAGTGAACTGCGGCAACAAGGCATTGAGAGGAAATCTAACGATCTAACCGCAGAACTGTGATAGTTCCCGATCTAAAACAGAAGAATAAATAGAAGAAGGCATAACTGAGAGACGTTGACAACCTTGTATGAGACTGGTTTACTGCGCTATTCTGGCGCGGAGATTTCCATGTCCAGCTACGCACCGTTCACACTTCAAATAGTCGACGAGACTGGGAAAGAGCTGTTTAATCAGACAGTTCCCTTCGAATGGGAGCTTGACGTAAAGCAAATTATGGAGCGCGCATTCGTGCTCGCGCAAACGACGGCTACGCCGGATCCTTTTGTTTATACTGTCGAATATTATGGATATAGCGAAGCGGCTCAATTTCCAGGCTATCTTGGGTATGAGATCGAGAGCATTTGCGGAAAGGCCAACAATAAGCAGTTCTACTGGGCACTGCTGATCAACGGAGTTCTCTCGTCAGAAGGTGCGGATTCCATGCAACCTGGCCCCGGTTCAACAGTACTCTGGCAATTTAGTCCTATTCCGGCAGATCCACAGCAGTTGGCCGCGCGCACGAGAGTTGTCCACTTGCGCCGAGCCGCGCGTGTCGCGCCATGAATTTCGGGCAATCGGCGATGAAGGCCGACAGGAGTGTTTCGTAATTGGGGTTGCTCGCGCGCTAGCCATCCTCGGGGTTAAGAAGCCAACGCGAGACGGGCGTTGTGAGTTGATTCGAGCACCAGTCATGGGTAAAGCCTCGCCGTCGTGAGTTCCAAGGCAAGCCGTGGTGTCGGAGACAGATTCGAATGGCCCTTAGGTGGGCAAGACGGGTTAGCCCCGTCACCTGCTGTCGGCCGCTGCCGCGAATCGAAAGGCTTTTTAGTTCAGGTTTGAGCCATGGCAGGGAGCCAACTCGGCGAGAGACGTGCCCCATTGAGCTAGTCTTGTTTCGAGCTCTTGGGACATTTCCAGGAGTGATTTCTTCGTTTCAGGAAGTCCCACTTGGGGTTCGATGTAGAGTGCTTTCTGTGTCCCGCAGACTGTCAAGGTCTCCAGATGGCGTCCCGGGATAAGTCGGGTCATCAAATCTGGGTCACCGTAGGTTGCGACGCCGCCTACCATAACCAAACGAACGTCGGCGGGGCTCGCTTGTAACAGCGCCTGCAATGGGTCTTTACCGCTCTTTCGAATCAGCAGTAGGTCGGCATAATAGCCTTTGATTAGCGAGCCGATTTGTTTGTCGGCCCCGGCAAGGTGCGCGGGTATCAGGGTCACCATATTTACCAATTCTTGGTCACTAAATACTGGAGGAAGTTGCGAGGCGTTCCAGGTGCCCGCATACTTCAGCTCCTCAAGTACGGCATCGCTACCGGAAGGACTCCAGTCGGGTGCAAGAGCAATCTTGACACCGACCTCCTTCGCCGCGCGCACATCTGTGGTTGCACCGTAGAGTTCAATATTGCTCCGCGGGGACCAAATCAAGCCGACCCCTGCTGCTGCCATCTGGGTAAATTCCGCTCTGCCGAGGGCAACACCGTGTATCACGGAGACCCCGGGGCGTAAAAAGCCGTCGCCTCGTTTGGCCAGCATTCGAAACTCGCGGGCAGAGGCGGCGTCTGATGGCCTGCCTTCACCAACGTGGATGAGAAAGGCCTTCAGTGCACCTGAATCCAGATCGGCGCGAACCTTGGCAGCATCTGCAAGCTGCATCTCAAACGGAAACACTTCATATCGAACGGTTTCCTTGTTGAGAACGCTGTGGTCGAAGCCCGAGTAGTTGTCCAGGTTCCGAGCCAGCCCCTTGATGCAGGCGTTGTCGTCCGTATTGGGGGTTGGTGTGAGGCTTCCGACCACCGAGGTGGCACCTCCGACGATGGCTTTGATCTCGCCGAAGCGATCCGCATCACAGGCTAGTCCATGATCCGCAACGACCTTGCCGTGTGGTCCGTCGAGCGCAATCTTGTATGCGATTCTCTGTTGCCAATCGTAACGATTATTGAAGAGTTCTCCGGCTCTCCAATGAGGAAGAAAATTCCAAGTGATGTGATCGTGCAAATCTATCAGTCCAGGAAAGATGAAAGCGTCCGTGTCGATCGTGCCTGCGGGGAGCGGTCCCGAAGATGCACTCACGTCCGCTATCTGGCTTCCTGAAATGAAGACCAGCCCGTCACGTAAGAGTTCGGCTGGCGTGACGACCGAGCCTCTCAAGACAAGGGGCTTGGATTCTTGCCCGAGACAGAGAGACGTATAGAGGCATAGAGAGAGAGTTACGATGAATATATGCTTGGTTGGCACGCGATCCTTCTCCTACAAGCGGCCGAAACGTGGTCCAGATCACACGGTTAGTCGAGGCATACGACGCGAACGATTGTACAACCCTGCCTAGTCCCAAACTCAAGCTTGTTACTTGACTATTTGTACCTAGAAACGCCACTCACTATCGGACGTGCATCGGGCAAGGCAACTTTGCTGAGGGTGGGTCCCAGTACCCAGAAAGCGACCCATTCCCCTTCCTTGTTTGTATTTTCTACATGGCTCCCTTTGAGGTCTCATCGCCGTTGCTCCGTGAGACTGTTTCTATCTGATTGAATATTAAGCCTGTTATAAAACTCATTGCTAGTCTGGAATGGAAGTTGCGTTTCGAACAGTGGGACCAAAATCTCCAACGGCATCAGCCCAAGAGAACCGCACTATGCGCGGGGAAACCGTTTGGGCGCACAAGGAGGTGCTTGAAATGAACTTCACAAAGTGCTGCATCGTCTTAGTGGCGGGCCTGCTGACTCTGGGGCCATTGTCCTCTGCCAAAAATGTGAGCGAAGCAAAAGCCGAGCAGGATCGTCTTCAAAATGCAGGGACGGTCATGCTGGAGATCCTCAAGGTTCCTGACAACATTCCTCAAGACCTGATCGACAAGGCACGTTGTGTTGTCGTGATGCCCTCGGTGTTGAAAGCCGCGTTTGTTGTTGGCGGCAGCTACGGTCGTGGCACCATGGTATGCCGCACAGGTAAAGACTTCGCCGGTCCCTGGGGCGCGCCGGCCATGTTTGCGCTGGAAGGTGGCAGCGTGGGCTTGCAGATTGGTGGAGAAGCCA
>Ga0209648_10003055_pt1 | contig 13997 bp, 15 predicted proteins | sample GraSoi2013_115cm_FD_185830 | JGI IMG/M metagenome (GOLD analysis project Ga0209648, IMG submission 185830) | Grasslands soil microbial communities from the Angelo Coastal Reserve, California, USA - Sample 9_17_2013_115cm (SPAdes) (version 2) | ecosystem: Environmental > Terrestrial > Soil >...
ACGAGCAGCACGCCAAAAACACCCGCCACCCATTTCCAGAAACGATTCATGCTCTCTTGCTCCCCGGGATAGACCTACGTCCGCACGAGAAAGACAAACCCTGCTCGGAGCCGCCGCGCTCCGCAACGACGCCGCGTTCGCCGATGGAAGCTAGCACCGAGGTCGGACTATAAAAATAGTATAATTGCATTAGTGTCGATCCTTCGCGCGCAACGTCTCTTTTTGCTCCTTGTAGCGCGCCAGCGCATTCTCTATCACTTTGAGCGCGGCGTAGGCGGGACGGATGTCTTCCACCTGGACCTGCTTGCCTTCCAGTTGCTTGTAGTCCTGAAAAAAACGCTTCAGAACGAGCAAGCGGTGCGAGGGCAGTTCGTTGGCCTCGACGTAGGTGTTGAATTCGGGATCGTTGGTGGCCACGGCGATGACCTTGTCGTCGCTGGCCCCGGAATCGATCATCGTCATCAATCCAATGGCCCGCGCCTTGATGAGCGCCAATGGCTGTACCGGCTCCTGGCACAAAACCAGGACATCGAGGGGATCGTTGTCCTCGGCGTACGTCTGCGGGATGAACCCATAGTTTGCCGGATAGAACACCGCCGAATGGATGATGCGATCTACCTTCAAGAGCCCGGTGGCTTTGTCCAATTCGTATTTCACGTTAGAGCCGAGGGGAATCTCGATCACTGCTTGAAAATCGCGCGGGAGGTCGTCGCCGGGAGAAACGTCGTGCCATGCATGAATCATCGTTAGGGATCCTTAGGAGCGTAGTGCCGAAAGACATTATGGCTTGAGATGGCCATCGATGCCAGAAACCGTGGCTTGTGACTGGTGACTCGTGACTGGTGGAGGAGAGGAGAAGGGCCTCAGCCTCCCGGCCAGGTCGGGACAAGTTGCGGGCTGGGTTCCAGGCTCCGGAAGGCGATTTCTAGTTAATAATTTGTGGTTCTCCCCGGAGGGGTCTCGCATGTGCGGCAAACACGAGGGTTAGAAACGTCCCGCGGAAGACTAACTCCAGGGGCTATTTCCCCTTTAGCGATTTTCGTCGACTTGACGGGTCAGTGCCTTGGGAGCGGCCAGGCGCCAGGCCGCTTCAAGAGCACGGCGCAAGGTAGGCTTCCTGGCAGCTTTCAGGCGCACGTTAGTGGCGCCGCGGCGTCCCCAAACACCAGTGCAGGGGTTGAAGACGGTGGGCAGGGCTTTGATGAACATCTCCTGTTCGATCGGCGTAAGTTTGACCATAGCCCAGCCGTCCTCAGGGTAGCCGAGTGTGGCAAAGATCTTTCCGCCGACGCGGAAATCGGGATGGTCCATGTGGGAGTTCTCGGACGTTTCGGGGAAGCTGAGGGCGAGGCATCTAAAATCTTGGGAGGTCAAGGACGAGCTCCGTCTTATGAAAGAGGTATGGGAACACAAGAAGTGCGAGGAAGAAAGAGCTTGACAGGGAACGGACGAGACTGTATATTCTGTATTAACAGAAATAACAGACATAACGAAAGCGACAAGAAGGACGCTAGCAGCGGAAGGGCAAAAATGAGTGAGCCGACAAAAAACGCGCTAACGCCGGTGGCTCAGAAGTTCATTCTGCATTGGGGAGAGATGGGCACGCGCTGGGGCATCAACCGGACCGTGGCGCAGGTGCATGCGCTGCTGTTCTTGTCGCCGCAGCCGCTGCCGGCGGATGAGATTTCCGCGACGCTGGCGGTGGCGCGTTCGAATGTGAGCACCAGCCTGCGCGAGTTGCAAGGGTGGCGGATCGTGCGCGTGGTGCACGTGCTGGGGGACCGGCGCGACCATTTTGAATCTATCAAGGACGTGTGGGAAATTTTCCGGATCGTTTCGGAAGAGCGGAAGCGGCGGGAGATCGATCCGACTCTGACGGTGCTGGCGGAGTGCGTGCGCGAAGTGAAATCCGATGCGCAGGGCGATGCGTACACGCGGGAGCGGCTGGAGAGCATGCTGGAGTTTTTGACGGTGATGACGGGATTGTTTGAGGAGATCATCCGGATGCCGACGGGAGCGTTGAAGGGCGTGGTGAAACTGCGCGGCAAAGTGATTACGCTTCTTGGGACGGAGAAGAAGAAGGCAGGATGAGGAAGTAGAGAAGTACAAAAAAGAAGGAAGCATGATTTCGCTGGTGAGTGAATACACGGACGGGAAGGGGCGGCACGCGCGGGGGTGGCTGTTTTTTGACGCGGAGTGCCGGTTCTGCACGCGAATCGCGAGGTGGCTAGCACCGATTCTGGAGAAGCGGGGACTGGCGCTGGCGCCGTTGCAGGATCCACGCGTGGGGGCGTTGCTGGGTTTGTCGCGCGAAAAATTGATGCTGGAAATGAAATTTCTGCTGAGCGATGGGAGCCAGTATGGAGGGGCGGATGCGGCGGTGGCGCTGGCGCGAGAGATCTGGTGGTGGCGACCGCTGGCATGGATTTCGAAGATTCCCGGGATGATGGAAATTCTGCGCAGAGGTTATCGGTGGGTTGCGGCGAGCCGGAGTTGCGCGGCGGTTTCTTGTCCGTCGAATGAATCTTCGACGCGAGTTTAGGAACGAATTGCAGGCGCTCAGGAGACCCGACCATGGCGATGCGATTTGCGGATTTGTGGCGGTGGAATGGAAAAGTCGGACGATCCGGCACCACTGAATGAGGTGACCCCGTATGGGCATATCGACGCGCCGCATTTGCACGGGTACGTTGTTGCGAGAACGTGCTTGTATTCAATGAATAGGAACTAAGAATAAAAGATGCCACAGATCCCTCCAACGGAGTTCAACGCTCTACCGCTTCGTGTGCATACGTTTCTCGCCGACGTCCCGCTGCACGACGTCTGGGCGGTTGACTTACCTACGCGCCGCGAGGGCGTTACCCTTTCTGAATTTCTTCGCCGGGCGAGTCAGGGCGGAATCAACAGACTTCCGCCAGTGGCCGGTGCGCTTATCCGTCTTCGGTTTTTTCTTGGACGCGTTTTTCGACTTGAGGCCGAACCGAAGGATGCCTTGGCGGCCTCGTTTGGAAGTCGCCTAACGCCAGAGGATCGTGCTCGTTCTCTTGTCGTGTCTGGAACGCCAGAAGGACTGTTCCGCGTTGTCTATCGTTTCGAAAACGAACAGCTACTTGAAATACAGAACCGTACCGTCCATGCCGCGGCCCTCAGTGCCCTCGCTAAAAGGGCCGATAGCTATCGATTCTACTTTGCGGTCTACGTGCGCCAGAGCGCGTGGATTACTCCGTTCTACATGAGCTTAATCGATCCGTTCCGAAGATGGATTATCTATCCGGCCCTACTGAAAAAAATTCGTGCAACCTGGGATCAGAATATCTGACCAAACGACGCACGCTTGCAACGATTTGTTAGTGACGAGGAGCAAGGCCTTTGGGAGGTCCCTATCCTCGCGGGATGCGAAGAGAGATCCTTCACTGCCGATGGTCGTTCAGGACAGACAGCGTTCGTCGGCTGTGAAGAGGGATGCTTCGTCGCGATGTTCCTCAGGACAGCTTATCCTCGTCGGATTTAATTTAAGTGAGGTCCTTCGTCGCGATGCTCCTCAGGACAGACACCCTTATCGGGTGTCTGGTTAACCATAACTGCTACCCCTCCCCTTGTTTTTTGTAAGTGTTGCATCTAAAGGAGTTAGAGGTTATATAAGTGGTTTAGAATCAACACTTATGGGCGGTGGTGTAAGTGTTGATTCTAAAAGGGTTTGCCGTCTATGAGAAGACGGTAGTTGTGGTCGAAGTAGACGGCGTGGGCGTCCCTGGCCGGGGTAGGTCTGGGAGTGGATGAGACGGTCCCCGGTGGTTTGTCGGGTTGGGCGGCTGGCTCACTGGACTGAGCGAATGGGGTTGCGGGGATGGGATGGGTCTCGTCGGCGGTTGGTATGGCGGGATCGAGGCAGGATCCTTCGCTCCGCAAACCCGTCGGGAACGCAAAAGGCGCGCTTCGCTCAGGATGAAAGATGGGGGACGAGGGTGTGGAGTGGGCGGGCGAGGCCGTGCCAGTGGCAGCGGTCGGCGCGGAAGGCGAAGGTGGGGTGGACGCGGGCGGCGAGGCGGAGTGGAATGCCTCAGCGCTCCCGACGGAGGCGGGATTTCCGATCGGGACAGGTTGCGACCGACCACTAGGTGCCGAATGAATGCGGTGCTCGGAGGAGGCCCGGAAGTCACCGGTCTGAAGACGAGCCACTACCTGCTGAACGAATTCGGCGCTCGTGGGAGGCAGGGGAGTGTGAGGTGCCGATGCCGATTGGGGAGTTGACGCGGTGGGAGTGTGTGGCGATAGGGCCGGTTGGGGAGCCTGGGCGGGTTGTCGGGCCTGACCCGCACCGGTCTGAAGACCGGCCACTACATGGGGAGCCTGATCCGGAGGCTGCACGGGTTCGGGGGCGGGCGGGAAGCGGTAGTCGCGGTTGCCGTTGACGGAGCTGCGGACGGCTTCGCGCCACCCGTCGGTCTCGAAGGCGTTGATGTATTCCTGCTCGGCGACGTGGATGGTCTGCAGGAGGGTTTGGGCCATGTAAGCAACGGTGCGGGCGGTTTTGGATTTTACATCGCCGCGGACAACGGCGGGGATGAGGCGTGCCAGGGCGGTGCTGAGATCGCAGGCGGAGAGGTAGTCGCCGGAGAAGAAGAAGTCCAGGTCTTTGCCGAGTTTTTGCGCGGCGCGGGCCCGGGCTTCTTTTTGGGCGTGGTAGGGGCAGAAGCGGGAATTGCTGCGGAGGCGAGGCGTGCGGCAGCGACGGCCATCCGCGAAAGTAAACGAACACAAGGACACGCGGTCCTTTGAACTTAGAGAGGACATAGAAGTCTCCTTAGAGTTGAGTTTTGGGATTGCTGACGGAGAGCCGGCAGGGATGCCGGCGGTATAAACGTGGCCCTAAAACAGAAACGCCCCAGCTGGGCCGGGGCGCAGTAGTCAACAGGGATATTGTACCACAGCGGTATGGTGAAACAATTCTGAGTTGTCAGACGAGGAACTGCGCAAGCTCCAGGGAGTGGAAACGGTCTTCAGTGGTCAGTTTTCAGTTGACAGTAAGAAAAGAGAGAATCCGCAGAACGGCGGGCCAATGCACAATCAGAAACGCCCCAGCTGGGCCGGGGCGCAGTAGTCAACAGGGATATTGTACCACAGCGGTATGGTGAAACAGTTCTAAGTTGTTAGTTTTAAGTTTTTAGCCAGAAAAGAAACGGCTCACCCAGCGCAGAAGGATGTTGCTATCGACGAGGTACGGCGCCTCTGCCATCTAGCCGGTCCTCATAGAAACTTTCACGCGCAAAGCTTTCGGTGGGCAAATCTGGCAGTCTTTCGGACCCTTCCGCTATGGCGTCAAGCATTCGATGAAATTCCTCGGCACTTATCCGGCCCCGGGACAAGGAAAGTGCATTGATGGCTTCTTTAAGAAGTTGTTCAGCTACCTTTTCCAAAGGCAGGCCCTTAGCGCGGGCCTCGGCAACCAGGCGGGCCTCGGTCTCGGGGTTGAGTTCAACCCGAATGGTCAATGGAATGAGACTCTCGGGAGTACGAAGAACTGAATCGAACAGGAACCGATTTAACCCTTGCCCTTGCGCACGACCATACGCCCGGCGTTCTCTCGGGTCAAGCGCGGCGCACCTGCCTCATTGTTCCTCCCTAAGCCCGTGTCGCGTTTACGTGGATGTGTAGTCGGCTGGCGGGAGATATGTTCCTATTACTCACCCTGGCGAATGTGACCGAGTGACCTCAGGATTCGGCGAGGACGCGCTTGTAGTAGGTTTCGTAGGCGGGGATGACGTCGCTGGTGCAGAATTTTTTCTTGGCGTTGAAGCGGGCGGTTTGGCCCATGGCGCGGCCGCGGTCGGGGCGGGAGAGGATTTCGATGGCGTAGCGGGCGGCTTCTTTTACATTGCCGGGTTCCACTAAAAATCCATCGACACCATTCTCAATACGCACTTTTTTCCTGAAAGCGCGCCTCCGATAAAGCACCAAGGCCATCCGGCCACAATCGCGGATTGACCCTACCGAAGCTTGTCAATCCATTCGTTTGCGCTTTCTCGCGCCGTATTTACTTGCATTAATAACTTATATTAAGTAAGGTTAAGCATGCGAACGGGCCGGAGGAATGGGACCAGGTCTACAACCATGGTGCGTACGGCTCTTTCGATATTTGTTTTTGCCGGGCCGATTCATTTTCTCTTGCCTGAGGCAGCCTTCTCCCAGGGTGAAACAACCAGCGCGATCATCGGCCAAGTGAGCGACGCAAGCGGCGCGGCGGTGCCTAGTGCCACGGTGACGGTGACGAATAAGGAGACTGGACTGAGGCGAAGCGCGAGTACCGATGACTCGGGGCGGTTCAACTTTCCACAGCTCAAGCCCGGTGCTTACTCGGTCAAGGTGGAAGCAGAAGGCTTCGAGCCGCTGCAGAATGACGCTGTATCTGCCGGCCTTGGCCAGAAGCAAACCGTCGATTTCATGGTCAGGGTTGCCCAAGCTCAGGAGAGTATCGAGGTTATTAGCGAAGCGGCGATTCTCAACCCCGAGAATGCGAATACCTCGACAACTCTCACTGCACGCGCGCTGGAAGATCTTCCGAATCCCGGCGGTGATTTAACGTATCCCCTTCAGTTTGCCGCGGGCGCGCTCGTCAATACGGCAGGCAGCAGCAATGACTTTGTCGGCGGAACGAATGGGTTCGGCAACGTGGAGTTCAATGGCCTGCCCGCTCTCTCGAACGGTTACATCGTCGATGGACTGGAAACCAACGACCCGCTGACCAATCTGAACAGCGGACTCTCGACGAACCTTGTCCTTGGACTGAATTCGATATCCGAAGTGACGGTCAATACGCTTTCCTACGCTGTCGATCAGGGGCGGTATGGAGCGTCTCAGGTCAACTACATTACAAGGTCCGGTTCGAACCAGTTTCACGGGAACCTCTATGAGTTGTGGAATGGCGCGAAGTTCAACGCAGCCGACTATTTCACGAATGCCGCAGGAAAACACAAGCCGCGATCGACGGTAAACCACTTCGGGGGCAGCGTGGGCGGGCCGATTGTCCAGGACAAGGTGTTTTTCTTTTTCGATAGCGAGTGGGTTCGGATTGCATTACCGATCGTCACGGCGACAACAGTTCCAACCCCGGCATTTCAGAATTACGTTTTGCAGCAACTCCCTTTGGGCGGGACCGATTCCGTCACCGGGTCGCGGTATCAGCCCGCGCCGCAGTCGGTGCCGTTCTATCAGAAGATGTTCTCACTTTATGGAAATACCAGCGGAACACCACTCACCGTGCTTGGCTGTCCGTTCGATGCAGGCGGAGGTTCACCCGCAATTGCAAATGACGGGAACGGTTGCGCGAATCGCCAGAGCGTCTCGCACTCGAGCGATGATCATGAGCAAGTACAAACCGTTCGAATCGATTACAACATCAATGAGAAAGACACGGCCTGGTTTCGCTTTCAGGCCGATACCGGCGTGCAAGCTGCTTTCACCGATCCGATTAATTCCTTGTTCGACTCGGTCTCTCCTCAGCCGCTGTATTCCTTCGCGGCGGGATATACCCACGTCTTTTCGCAGAATCTGGTGAACTATTTCAACCCGGCTTTTTCATGGTACGAGAGCTTATTCGGGCCGGTCGATTTTCAGAAGACCCTCGCAGCATTCCCGATAGTCTTGCAAGGCAGCGGTGCGAATGCCCCTTTTACGCGTGTCGGAGGACTTGACAACACCTGGGTCCAGGGTAGGCGCGCCTCCCGGTTCTTCATCAACGACAATCTCGCTTGGAGCCGTGGGGCGCACGAACTCCGTTTTGGAACCAATACTCGGATTCTTCGGCTGAATGACTATGACTTCGGGCAAGGCTCGGTCCCGACTGTGACTTACAGCACGCTGCCGCAATACATTTATGGAGTCGCATCGACCGCGACTAAGACTTTCCCCACTTCAGCGAACGAACCCTTCAACTTCCTCAATCTCGATCTCTACGCACAGGACACTTGGAAGATGAGCAAGAAGCTCACGTGGACCTTCGGGATCCGCGATACATTGAACTCGAATCCGTTGAATCCGCATCAGCACATTGCCCGGCTGGCGGGATCTTTCGATTCCATCTCGCACGATGTGAATCAGCCTTTGAACGCCGCCATTCAAACGGGTCTCGGTAACGTGTTTTCCTCGACGCCCCTCGCGATCCTGCAACCCAGAACAGCCGTCGCCTGGCAGTTTCAATCCAAGACGGTGCTGCGGGCCGGCTTCGGCGTTTTCAGCGACATATTGCCTGGCACCATCGCCGATATCGTGGGCTTCAATCCGCCCTACAATAAAACTTTCCAGGGCGGACTTCAGGGAACAGTTGGTGGCACAGCCATTGCTCCGGGAGTGCCTGACAGTGCGGTTGACGCAACCGTGGCCGCCAACCAGGCGTTTAGTTCGGGATTTTCACAGGGCCAGCTTTCCTGCTCACCGGCACAAGCGAATCGTTCCAATTGTCTTCCTCCGGTCGCCATCACAGCGGTGCCGGATGGAAAACTTCATGCGCCCTATTTCACGGAGTGGAGTCTAGGTTTGGAACATGCGTTGGGAGCCACGGGAAGCATCCGCGCGCAATACGTCGGCACACGCGCCGCAAACCAGCCTTACTTGACGCAAGTGAACGGCTATCAGAGCGTCTGCGCGGGGTGTTTCGGGCCGTTTCCTTTTGCGCAATCTACCGATCCCCGATTCGGGGCAGTAACGCAATTTTCCACCGGCGCGAACAGTCACTATAACGGGTTGCAGATGACCGCAATGAAGCGTTTTGGAAATGGCTTAATGGGACAACTGAATTACACCTGGAGCCGCTGCATGGACGCCGTCTCAAACGGCGGATTCCTGCAGTTCTCTGCGGGAGCGATCCTCTCCCCTCTCCCCGGAAACTTAGCGCGGGACTACGGTCCTTGTGACTACGACATACGGCACAATCTCAGCGCTCAATATGTCTATCAATTGCCGTCGAAGGTCCGAAACCGGCCTCTTGGCTACGCGCTGAACGGCTGGCAAGTATCCGGTACCGTGTTTTTGCATAGTGGGATTCCGTTTTCTGTCCTGAGCACGCCGTATTCAGCAAATGGAAATGGCATTGTGAACGGCAGCGGGCCGCAATTCGCGAGTGTCATTCCCGGTGTACCGCTCTATGAACACAATCCCATTCCAGGTGTCACGCAAGCGGGCACCGTTCAGTGGCTCAATCCCGATGCCTTTGTCTCGACCGTGGACCCGAGTACTGGGGCGTGCCTTGGTGGGGACAGTCCCAAGAATTGTCAGTTCGGGAACCTCGGCCGTAACGCGCTGCGCGGTCCCAATTTCGCCTGGAGTGACTTCTATCTATCGAAATGGTTTCCCTTAACCGAGCAGTTGAAGGTGCGGTTTGACGTGCAGTTTTTCAATGTATTCAACCATCCGAATTTCGCACTTCCGAGCATGGTGCTGGCCGGCATCCCAGGAAATCCTGCTACCCAGACTGGGTTTGGCGCGCTTACTTCCACGACCTCTCCGCCGACCGGGTTACTCGGCGTCGGTTTGGGCGGTGATAGCACGCCACGCATGATCGCGTTTCAATTGCGCCTGGAGTTTTAGACTCGGTGTTGAGCGATGTTCTCCCTGTGGTACAGAGTTAAAGCATCGACGCAGAGATCAGGATTCGCTGAGGACGCGCTTGTAGTAGGTTTCGTAGGCGGGGATGACGTCGTTGGCGCAGAATTTCTTTTTGGCGTTGATGCGGGCGGTTTGGCCCATTTCGCGGCCGCGGTCGGGGCGGGAGAGGATTTCGATGGCGTAGCGGGCGGCTTCTTTCACGTCGCCGGGTTCGACTAAGAATCCGTCTACGCCGTGCTCGACTACTTCGGGGACGCCGCCGACGTTTGTGGCGATTACGGGGACTTCGCAGGCCATGGCTTCGAGGGCGGCTAGGCCGAAGGATTCGAGCTTGGAGGGGAGGAGGAAAAGATCGGCGGCGGCTAGCTTTTCGTAGACGTTGTCCTGTTTGCCGAGGAAGAAAACGTCTTTCTGGAGGCAGCGCTTGCGGACAAGATATTCGGCGGCTCCGCGGTCGGGGCCGTCGCCGATGAGGACTAACTTGGCGGGCATTTTGGCGCGAACGAGGGCGAAAATTTCTACGGCGTCGGTGAGGCGCTTGACGGGGCGGAAATTGGAGAGGTGCATGAGGATGGGTTCGCCGTTGGGAGCCCATTGCGCGGCAAGACCTTTGTCGGCGGTGCGATTGTAGAGGTCGCAGTTCACGAAATTGGGGATGACTTCGATGGGGCGCTTGATGTCGAACTCTTTGATGGTTTGATTGAGGAGGTAACCGGAGATGGCGGTGACGCCGTCGCTCTGCTCGATGGAAAAGCGCGTGATGGGGAGATAGCTGCGGTTGCTGCCGACGAGAGTGATGTCGGTGCCGTGGAGAGTGGTGACGAAAGGGAGCCGGCGCGGGGCGGCCATGGAGCGGGCGAGCAGGGCGCTGACGGAATGGGGAATAGCGTAGTGGACATGGAGCAGATCGAGCGATTCGGATTCGAAAACTTCGAGCATTTTTGTGGCGAGGGCGAGAGTGTAGGGGGGGTGGTCGAAGAGCGGGTAGGAGACCACTTCCACTTCGTGGAAATGGATGCGCGGATCGTTTGGATTCATGCGGATCGGCGGGGCGTAGCTGATGAAATGAATGTCGTGGCCGCGGGCGGCGAGCTCCATGCCGAGTTCGGTGGCGACTACGCCGGAGCCGCCGTAGGTTGGGTAACAGGTGATGCCGATGCGCATAAGATATGCTTTCGAGTCTCCCCCGAGTCAATGAGAGCCGCTACGATACAACAGTTTCAATGGCGGCCGCCTGCAACTACAAGATAGAGAAGCAGGGGTCTAGAGACCCGCCACTTCGGGCAGGGCTGAAGCCCGGCCGCTGCAACGGTCAGAACAAACGCCAACGCAACGACGCGATCCGCTTGCGGGGCAGGGAGCTGAATGCTAGAGTCGCGCCCACCCGGGACCGCACGGCAGCGCGGTGCCGCGGCATTCTATTAGACGCGGGGAGAGGGAATTCCGTGACACGACTTTCAGGCAAGGTAGCGCTGATTACAGGCGGAGGCACGGGGATAGGGCGAGCGATCGCGCTGGCGTTTGCGCGGGAAGGCGCGAGCGTGGCGGTGGCGGGACGACGGCTGGAAAAGCTTCGCGAGGTGATTAGCGAAGTGCAGAAGCAGGGCGGGGCGGGATTGGCGATGGAGTGCGATGTGACCCGCGCGCGGGACGTGGAACGCGCGGTGAAGGGAACGGTGGAGCGATTCGGGCGGCTGAATGTTCTGGTGAACAGCGCGGGAACGCTGCATGTATCGACGGTGGAGGGGATCAGCGAAGAAGAGTGGGACCGGGTGATGACGGTCAATGTAAAGGGGCCGTTCCTGATGTCACGGGCGGTGCTGGGGGAGTTTCGAAAATGCGGCGGGGGAGCGATCGTGAATATTGGCTCGGTGCTGGGGCTTTTTGCAGTGAAGGATCGAGCGGCGTATTGTGCGTCGAAAGGCGGTGTGACCATGCTGACGAAAGCCATGGCTGTCGATCACGCGCATGAAAAGATCCGTGTGAATTGCATTTGCCCATCGGTGGTGGAAACGGATTTGGTGAAGGGCGTTTTTAACGAAACGGAAAAGGGACAGGCGATGCTGAAGGAGCGGCTGGCGACGATTCCGCTGGGCCGCTTGGGGCGGCCCGCGGACGTGGCGGAGATGGCGGTGTTTTTGGCTTCGGAAGAGTCGTCGTGGCTCACGGGGGCGGCGATTCCGTTGGATGGAGGGTTGACGGCGTACTGAATTTTAGGTTTTCAGTTTTCAGTATTAAGTTCTCGGTGCGAGGAGAAAAGAAATGAAGTGAAGTGAAGTGAAGTGAGGCGAAGCGAAGAAAAGAAAAGAAAAGAAAAGAAAAGAAAAGAAAAGAAAAGAAAAGAAAAGAGAAAAGCTTGGGCGGGGATAGATAGGAAGGCCTGATGGGGCACGATGGAGAGCGGCGAAACGCGATGACCAAAAAAATGTCGAAAGAGGAGAAACGGGTCACGGAACTCGTGCGGCAGCGGATAAAAGAAAGCCGCTCGACGAAGCTTCTGGGATTCGACGTGGAAAGCGTGCACGCGGGACGGGCCATTTTCCGGCTGGACGTGCGGCCGAACCACAAGCAGATTCACGGCGTGGTGCACGGAGGAATTCTGGCGGCGCTGGCGGATACTGCGGCGGCGATCGCGGCTTATACAGCGATACCCAACGGGACGGAGATCGCTACCGTGGAGCTGAGCATCAACTATCTTGAGCCGGTGCCGGGCGGGCGCATCAAGGCGGATGCGCGAGTGTTGCGCGCGGGAAGAAATTTTGTTGTGACGGAGTGCGAAATTTTTAACGAAGATGGATCGCTGGCGGCAAAGGCACTGATCACCTTCGGGGCAACCGCCGGGCATTCCCTTTACAAGTAGAAGGCTTTAGAGAGCTTACTCGTCGCCGCCCTGGGCCGATTCTTCTCCATCCTTGTGGACGTACTTGATCACGCGCTTGAAGATGAGCAGGTTGGGGCTGCCCTGGCGGGTGAGCTTGATGCAATCGCGGTCGTACCATTCGACAGTGCCGCGAAGTACTTCACCATCCTCGAGAACGACGGCCATCGGCGTATGGGACTGCATCTGCTTGACCCAGTAGAAGTTCTCGGCGTGGGTCGTTTCCGGTGGGGCGGGCTTCTTGTTGGGGATCGGACCGTTGTGCTGAGGGCGGGGTGCGCCCGGCTCCTTGACGTCCGGGAAGCCCGGACGAAACATGCGGCGGTTCACCATGACTGCTCCTTCTAACCTGCGGGGTGAAATATCTACAATTTATGATGCGTGCGGAAGGCTGAGGGTTACAGTCTAGCGATTAATTTTTGTAAATGCGAATAGTTGTAAGACCTCATCAGGCGCGGGGCTAAGAAACCCGCTAGAGTACAGGCGCAAGAGATGCGGCCAGGGCGTCGAGGCCGAGTTGGCGGTTCAAATTGCGGCGCGCACCCGCGTAAAGTTCGTCAAAACCGGCGATGGCGCGGAGAACCCAAGCAGAATCCACGGATTTGGCGAGCGATTCCAATTCTTTCGCGAGCGGAGCGTTGCGCAAGACAGGTTCTTTTATTTTCGAAGTAAGTTCAAGGAGATCGGTGAGCAAGCCATAGAAGACGCCGATCTGATCCTCGAAAGAGGAATCGCGATCTTTGGCCAAGGCCGAAGTGTCAGAGAATAGCTGGGCGAAACCTTGACCTTGCGCGGCACGTTCGAGGATGCGCAGCGCGCTTCGGCGACGCTGGGCGGCCGCATCCACATCCATTTCGATGGCGAGGCCGGGGCTGCCCTCGGCGAGTTGCGCGGCGAGTTTGATTTCCGCGGGTTTGCGATCGGTTTTTTCTTTCAGGATTGTTTCCACGGCCGACTGCGGCAGCGGCGCGAAATGAAATTGCAGGCAACGCGAGACGATGGTAGGCAGAAGCGCATAAGGCGAGGGCGCGGTAAGGATCAGCGTCGCCGAGCCGGGTGGCTCCTCGAGGATTTTCAGAAAAACGTTGGCGACATCCCAGCGCATGGTCTCCGCGCCATCGAGGATGAAGACGCGGCGGCGGCCCATGGGTTGAAAGTAGGCGGCACGCTGGACGGCGCGCAACTGGCCCACCCGCAGCATGGGGCGCGCGACGGGGCTCTTCAGGCGGACCGGGTCGGGCACGAGCGCCCACACGTCAGGGTGCGACTGGAGGATCAAAGGCACGCGCTCGACTGTCGGTGCGTCGGCACTCTCGCCGCGCTCGGCGAGTCCCTGTTCGAGCAGCGCTCGCGGATCGGCGAGTTGGGAAATGCGCTGGCACGTGGCGCACTCGCCGCAGAAATCATCCGTGAGGCGCTCGCAATTCGCGGCTTGCGCAAACATACGCGCGAGAGTGAATTTGCCAACGCCGCGCGCGCCGGTGAAAAGCAATGCATGGGGGACACGTCCGCTGCGAAG
>Ga0209648_10003056_pt1 | contig 13992 bp, 13 predicted proteins | sample GraSoi2013_115cm_FD_185830 | JGI IMG/M metagenome (GOLD analysis project Ga0209648, IMG submission 185830) | Grasslands soil microbial communities from the Angelo Coastal Reserve, California, USA - Sample 9_17_2013_115cm (SPAdes) (version 2) | ecosystem: Environmental > Terrestrial > Soil >...
ACAATGGCTCAATTTCGCGTGCGCTGCTTCCCTCTAGCCATTCAAGCCCTGGGAGAAAGTGCTGCTGTTTGTCCAGGAGCGCTTGCAGGTCGGCAACACTCTGCGCATCAAAAGCCGGACGCAGGGTAGGAACCCAGGGAGTGAAGCTTTTTCCCAAATGGCATAAGTAGAGTGGGATTCACCCAGTGTTCGCCAGGGGTCCGTCGAAACGCCTACTCCGCTGTTGTCCTACGGTGAGCACCAAGCGTCTGCCATCTGGAAGGTGGACCTCACTGGTATTCACTGTTCGACACAGCTCTTGCAAATCTCGCCCCATTGCCCGATGGTTGAACGGGGAGAAGTCGAGCCTCACTTCGGTTTCGGTCGCGGTGACCCAGCCACTCAGCTGGAAAAACGGCACCAGGCGTTCCCACCCACACGACTGATAGCTTGCTCCAAAGTAATGATCCCGGACCCACATCCCCAGATTGGCGAGTCCGACCTTCAACAGGGTCATGAGCTGGTCTTTGGTAGTATCTAATTCCCGCATTGCGCGTTCGTATGTTCGAAGGTCTTCTTGTTGGCGCAGGACGTGTCGAAGGGCTCGACACGATCGTGCACAATGGTTCAGCTCGCGTTTTCCCGCAACGCTGGTGGCTGCGAGCAAGACGCGTCGGTGATGCACTTCCCACTCGGCCTCCACCTGCTGGGCTTTGATGGCAAGCAAGCCGGGCTCATCCGACTGGTCCAGGGTCTCCAGCGCCGCCACTTGTGCCAGCAACTCCTGCTGGCGGTGTTAAGAGCTCACGACTTGCTCTTCTCGCACCTGGTCGGACGTGCGCATCTGGCGGAGTCGCTTGCGGCTCTCGGCGGCTAATCGATGCAAATGAGCCACGCGCTTCTCTAAGACCGCCCGTCTTTTGGCCAATTCCGAGTTCACCACTGGCTCTTTCGCATACCCGTGATTGGTATCCAGATTGAGCGGGATGAGCCAATCTCGGATCGCATTCTCCTGACAGGTCCAGCGTCGGAAGTAGGTGTGGGCTAACTCTACGGCGTCGGCTTCCGCCGCTGTGGTCACGACGGGGATGAGCTTTGGCCTGGTAGGCGCAGACGGCGCAGGTGTGGCTTGCCACTCTGGCTCCCAGAACTGTTGTTGGTCTGGGGCTAAATCGGCCTTCCATTGCTCGCCTTCACCCATTGCGGCTTCACACACGATCAACTTGCGCCAATCTCGAATCAGTGCGACCTGAACCGCCAATGACTGGCCGGGGTGCGTCGGACGTGCCAGCTCAAATCGAGCTGCCGCCACTTCACAGACCACCGAGCCCTCCCGATCCAGGCGCCAGGGGAGCCACTCTCCGACCTCGGTAAACGACCCCTCATCCTTGTACTGGTTACTGCGCAGCAGCGTGACGACGCGCCGTCCCTGGCTGTGGAGTTGAAACAGGAACTCCGCTGCCATGCCTTCGCGATCCACCACCAGGCAATCCAGATGCCCCAGATCGGTCGCCTGTTCATAGCGCTGCAACAGTTGAGGGACGCCAATCGTCAGATGCTGATCGCCTCGATGGGTGGTGGAAAGCCTCGGATGACCCTGCTGGTCATGCAGCACCACTAATTCCCGGCACCCCAAGATTTTCCCGCCGAGCTTGCCCACTGGTCCCCTGGGAACCAGCACGTCACTGTAGACGGCGAGGCTCAGCCCATCGACGTAGAAAACCGCCTTTTGCTCCTCCTGTTCCTGCTCTTCGTGGGGGTGCTTGTCATGCCACAAAGCCCATGTCCACTGTGCCACCGCATCGATGAGACCTTCATCGGCCTGAGCATGCGCTAAACGGGAGAGAAACTGTTCAACGTAGGCATAACTGTAGGCACAGCCTCGCCCTGTCACCAGTGCCAGCAGCGTTCCGGTGTAGGTGCGCAAATCCCAGGTGCGAGCCAGGCCAGCCACCGGCAGAAACAGCAGCGTCAGGAGCAGTCGTTCTATCACCGCCAGATTGAGCGGGAGGCGGCTGGAGGGTGCCGTGGTCGCTATACGCTGAATCGCGGTCCCAAGCTTGGCGAGGAACCCTGTCTGATAGGCTGCCGAAAGCCTCAGCAGGCTTCCTATCCCCTCTTGCCACACTGGCTCAGGCACTATTCGTTTTTTTTAGATCTGCCTTTCCACGGTGCGGTGACTCCCTCGTCCGCACGCACCCGGTTAATATGCCCACGGCTGACCTCCAGGCCAAACTGCGCTTGGAGTTCTGCTTTGACCTGGCTCGAATAGACACCCGGATGCTGCGTGCAGTACTCCACAATCCAGTGGCGCATCGGTTCCGTCAGCTTGTACGCGTGGCCGTGCCGGTCGTCGAGAAAAGGCTGTTCGCTCCGCTCTGGGTCACGCGCCAGTTGCACGAGACGGTAGGCGGTGGATCGTCCTATGGACAAATCTGCATTGGCCATCGCCTGCTGCCAGGACTGGCCCTCGAGCATACTGGCAATCAGTTGTAAGCGAGCGGTACGCTGGGCGTGAGCTTTCATCTGAACCATCCTTGGAGAGAAATTTCGGTCTACCTCTTCACAACCGTGACCGCATTGTACCATTTTCTCACTCTAGTTGTGCCAATTGCTCAAAAAGCTTCACTCCCTGGAACCTTAACCAGCCCTATATCAATGCCTGTCTCTTGCTTCAATTGCTCATCCAGGCCATCATAATAGCTGAGAGCTGCCATACCCAACTGCTGCAAGGGGGGCTCTTGATCAGGAGGCTCATCACCAAGAGGAGCGAGCATGCCCGCCGCCGCTTGTGATGCTTCCCCTGCCGCGCTTCCCTTGTCCACCAGGGCCACTTTTAGTCCGGATCTGGCCAGGTGATAAGAGGTAGAGCACCCCACTATTCCCGCACCAACCACGATCACATCGTATAGCTCTTTCTGCATACTGGTCTCCTCCAACAGCTCTCTGTAAGCAATCTCCAGGAGATAGAGTTTTAAGCGGATCACCCAGCACTTTCTCGAGTAAATCTTTCGCACGCAGCTGGTAGAGCTATACCAAATCGCTCACACAGTGCAGAAACATCATGATAATCATTTTCGTCAAGTTCATAACCAGAATGAAACTTCACCATCCATTCGGCTGAGATGCACTTGACCGGATATCCCTGTATGGTCCCCGTGCCAGTCAATGAATCAAACGGATACTCCACCCCAAAAACCAGCGTTCCATGAGCATCAAACGTGTAGGAGTGGAAATCGACCTCATGTCCCTGCTCATCGCCCATGACAAAGTTGCAGTCCCGAGTATCATCACGAAGAATATCCTTATACCCTCGTGCTTCGAGCAGCGCACGGAGTTTCGGGACATCTTTGTGCTCTAAAGCGATGTCTAAATCTCCGTGTAAACGAGTTTGTTCACCCAACAGAGCATCGACGCCCCAGCCACCGTCAACAACGACCTCGATGCCATGCTGCTCAAAAAGCTGCAGAAGTTGCACGACAGCATCTGCACTCATTTTTGCGTCGCTTTTTGGCTCAAACCTTTCAGACGGTTTCATATCTTACCAGCGTCCCTCAACTTCCTTCAGGAAGGAAAGGTCCTCCCTCGTTGGCGGATGCAGCACGAGTTCCTCCACCAGAGCGAGCGCCGCGGCCAGATCGCGTAAGTCGAGCAACTCGACGGGCGAGTGCGAGTAGCGGCGCGGGATGTTCACCTGGAGCGTGGCAATGCCTCCACCCGCCAGGTGCGTCGCCGCCGCGTCGGTCATGCCACCGCCCGTTACTGCCAGTTGATAGGGCACGCCTACGCGCTGCGCGGCGGCAATCATGGCGTCGCGGGCGGCTCGCGGCATAAGGAATCCCCTGTCCCCCGAACCGGTAGCGGGCGCGATCAACGCGCCCTGTCCGATACTTGCTGTGTAGGTCAGGTGGCGCGTGTCGGGCGTACCGGCCGCCGGGAAGGTGTCCACGACAATGGCCAGGTCTGGTTGCAGGCGTGCGTAGGCCGCCGCTGCGCCGCGCAGGCCTACCTCTTCCTGGACTGTGACCAGAGCTGTCAGGCGATGGGGCAGTGCGCGCCCCTGCAAACGGCGCAAGAGATGCAGCAGCAGGACGCAGCTCGCGCGATTGTCGATGCCTTTGCCGGCCACGCGCCATCCCGCCAGCGCCCTCAGCTCGGAGAGTACTACCACCGGGTCGCCGGTGCGCACGCCGAGCGCCTCCACCTCTGCTGCGCTGTCAACCCCCAGGTCAACATACAGGTCGGCCAGGGAGAGGCCCTGCCCATGCTCCGACCTGGGGGTCAGATGCCCCGAACGCGCTCCGATCACCCCGGGCCGTCCGGCCACCCACACAGCACGCCCTTCCAGCAGGCGCGGCTGCGCGCCACCAACGGGCATCAGCCGGAGAAATCCATCAGGTTCGATGCTCGCTACTACGGCCCCGATCTCATCAGCATGGGCTGAGACCACGATGTGCCGGTCGCCGGGTGATCCCTCGCGCGTCGCGGTGAGATTACCCATGTGATCGATGCTGACCGCATCGACCAGGGGAGCGAAGAGGTCACGCAGGCGTGCGATGACCGGTTGCTCGGCGCCAGACGGGGCGTGCAGGGCTGTCAGCTCTGCCAGGTCGGTTCGCAAGGCATTGAATAGGTCAGCGTCCTGCTGCATGAGAGCCTCCTGAGAAGGTGAATGAGTAAGCGAGACAAGCCTCTTGCACTCGCCGCGGAAACGCTTTGCATCTTTGCAATGTATTGTACCACTTGGCCTGACACAGGAATGCCAGGTGCTTGCTGCAGATTGTACCGGCGTTTATCTATTCCCGCGGCCGTTAAAGAGGTTGAGGAAGAGGATATATCGGAATCAGAGCCTGGAAATAATAAATGAGTGGACATCCTTCCAGAGCCATGGGTTCTCTCCTTCCGTTTATTTAGCGGGCCACACCTATAAGAAAATAAACACCCGCTTTGATATCGAGGGCCGGCCCATAATCAGGGAGTCACGGTATTTTTCCCACTTTCTGCGCAGCAAGAATGCAACCAGAGGACCGGATGGTGAACGAGAGGCGGCGTCCATCGGGCAGGCGAGGTGACGCCTGATTGACGCGGTCACATAGGATGACCAAGTCTCGATTGAGCATGCGGTCGTTGAACGGGCGGAGTTCGATCCTCCACCAGAGTGGCGTCCTGTGTGATGGTTGGTGCCGGGGAGTTGAAAAAACGGCAGCAAACGTTTCCAGGTGGCCTGTGCATAGGACGGCGGAAAATAGTGGTCACACACCCACATCGCCAGAATCGCCAGCGCCACTTTACACACGGTCATCACCTGATCCTTTCGATTGTCGATCTCGTACATCGTCCGCTCCTGCTCCTTCAAGTCTTCTAAGGCACGAAGCACATCACGCTGCTCTTTGCAGTAGCGCTCCTGTTTGCGGAACTCAGCGTTACACTGTTCATACCAAATCCGATTGATCCCTGATCGTTAAACGCCTCGCTCTTTTTGCTCAAACGAGGTGTAAATACGAACCTTAGATGGTGGAAAAATACGACAATTATCTGAGGTACATAGGGATGCTTCTTGGGTCATTCGATGCGCTCTATAGGCGAACAGAACGACGTTGATAGAGACACATAATCCTTCACTTTCTCTCAGATAATTGTCGTATTTTCCCACCATCTAATGATCGTATTTACAGGCAGGAAAATGGGCCTGCCTCAGTTTTTCTGGCCCACTTCAGGATCAGCTGGCCTCCCACACCGGGGAGGAATGGAGGCGAGCCCCAGACCAATCTTCGTAATACCTCCGGGATTGCTCACTGGCTTTCTTGTGAGAGAAGGCTGCAAGCGAACGAGCGGGCGGGCCACTCAGCCGATGCGTTCAAAATCCGTGATCCAGTTGGTTTCCCAGGTTCTGCCGCCATCGGCGGAAAACGCTTGCTCCCAGTGGCACGAGGTGGCAGTGATTTCCGACCAGATGACCCGACACCAGATGTGCTTGCCCTCCCAGGGTTCGTGCGAGTAAAACTCGCCGCGCCCTTCCTTGAATGCGCCGATCATGGGCTGGGACTGGAAGCCGTACTTGCTGTCAGCCGGATAGATGCTCCATTGCTGCGACTTTTGATCGAAGATGCGAAGGGTTATCCCTGCTCTCGGCCCCGACGGGAAGTCTATTGTAAATTCCTCGAAATTGCCCAGCCCACCCAGGATCTTGCGGGCCATCGTTGTGCTACCAAACTCTTCCCAGGAGGTGGACCCTTTCAGCCGCTCTGGCAGATTCCGGTTATGAGCTTTCCAGGAGCCCATGAAGAAATCAAAATCTGCACGGCCATCTTGTTCATGGTTGTCTTGCTCAGTCATACGCTTTCTCCTCTTCATCTTTCCCTTGCGCGTGAGCAAGGGATGTCATGCCCACAGGCAGGCAACCGATGGTGCACCCTAAGCATAGCAGCATATGCGGACAGAATCATTCCTGATTGAAAAGGTTCTCCCCAAAACTCAGGGTGACCAAAATGCTGGGGTTCAGCAACGCATGTAGAGATCAATAGAACGAAAGAAGCGTGTGGGGGACTGCGCAGGAGTGCGGTAGGAGGGAGAGACGCCTACGAGAGACCCACCCCTTGGCTGTCACAAAACCGACCGTTAAGTGGTACAAACTGACCAGGTTATAGAGAGGCAGCGCGCATCAAAGGTACGAGGAGGATATGAATGGCTGAGTTGTCTCAAAAACCGTGTCACAATCAAGGTCTCAAAGAAATGCCTCGCAGATGAGTAAGTGAGACAAACAGAGGAGGTTGTTGAAAGATCAGACTTGAGGCACAGTCAAATCTCCTTCCTTTAGGTAGGAGAACGCGGTAGGCCACCAGTGGAAGAGAGTGATATGACGGATACCAATTCGGTCGTTCTGAAGAGTGATGCAATGTTGTGCTTGTACCTCTTGCAACTCATCGAGCGTCTTGAAGTGACAATTGGCGATGGCCTCATTGGAGAGCGGCCACAGTCGTTCGCAGGGCTGCAATTCTGGCGAGTAGGGCGGCAGAAAGACAAGATGGATGCCGGTTGGGATAACGACTTCCCCACTTTCGTGCCAGCCCGCTCGATCGAGTACCAAGATGACGTGCCGATCAGGACCAGCGCCAACCGCCTGCGCGAAGTGGGCGAGAGCAATGCTGAAGACCTCGACGTCTACCGAAGGGAGCAGGAGCCACTGACTCTCCCCCGATTCGGGATGCACGAACCCGTACACGTAGAGCCATTCATACCGGTGTTGTACCCGAATAATCGGGCGATGCCCTCTGAGCGCCCAGACGCGCCTGATGATTGGCTTGAGGCCCACGCGATGCTCGTCCATCGCCCACAGCTCTACCTGGGCAGCAGGATGGGCCTGCTGAACCTGTTGGACCTGTTCGGGGAGTTCGCGTTTGAACGCCTCTTGTTGCGCTGGATCGGCTTTGTGATGACGTGGCCGGGGAACTTGGAGGGAGAAGCCCATTCGCTTGAGATACTCCCAGCCGCGTTGAGGATGGATTGTTCGTCCGAGCTGCTCGCTCATCCAACGGGCAATTTTCGGACCAGTCCACAGGCCGCCATCAGGAGGAGCTTGCTCAAGGAGGCGCTGTAACTGCTGGAGGTGTGCTTCAGAGAGAAGAGGAGAAGCACCGCTATTGTGCTGGCGCTGGTCGGCAAGGGTTGTTGGCCCCTCCTGGTTGTAACGACGCACCAGAATCCTGATCCAGTTCGCACAGTAGCCCGTTACCTCGGCTACTTCCCTGACGTGCTTGCCGCAAGCGAGCAACCAGATGATCTGGAAGTGGCTGCGTTCGACCGGATCAACCGCTTGACGATACTGCTGCTCCAGTTCATCAGGGGTGAGGTGGGCAGCGACCTGGACGTATTTTGGCATCGTAATTCCTCTGGAGGAACAACTCTTCCAGAGGGAATTCTTTCGGGCTTGCAAGTTCTGGGGAACTCAGCCGTAAGTTTGATCAGTGAGTAGGCGGATTTGGTATGATTTGTGTGATCCCCGCGGATCCCGACAGCGCGATCCCCGCGCTCCACAGGACCAGACCCCACACTTGCGGTTTGCTCAAATGGCCAAAGGTTGTTGACACCTCTTGCTTCCACTGCGATAATCGATCCGGGCAAGGCATGTTTGTTCTCCTCCTCGTGGATCTCTTCTCTTTGGTTTTTTCTGATCCTCAACACGAGCAGATAACGCACTTCTGTACAGAGGGGTCAGCTCATTCCAAGCTGAAAACGGGACGCGAAGCTTGGAACGTGGCTGACCAAAGACGCGAGCACAGAGGCTCTCACCTCACTATTGGTTTGCCCTGCTGCTCGTTTTCCCTACTCAACGATGACTGTTCTGAGGCGATCGTGCGCCTCTCTCTAGAGGCGAAGACCGCGAACCCCACGAGGAAGAGCCATCCTGCCAGACAGAGCCAGACGAACAGATCTCCCACGTGGGCGTAGATCGTCCAGACACCCCTCATCGGAACGGAGGCGATCATGGTTTGCTGATCCGTTGTGTAGTAATCGGTTGCAGCAAGCACATTCCCCTCGTCATCGACGGTCATCGCTAAGCCATTGCTGGCCTGTCGCACCAGCGCATAGCCATTCTCAATGGCGCGGAAGACAGCATGTTGCGTGTGCCAGGGGTCTATCCCTGGCCAGTCATTGCTGGGCACGAGTATCATGTCCACTCCCTGGCTGCCTGCCTGGCGCATCAGAGCTGGGAAATCCGCGTCAAAGCAGATCACGTTCGCCAGGCGCCCGTAGGGAGTATCCACGACCGGCACGATTCCCTTCCCCGGCTTTTCAGGATCGCCTGGAGCAGGATACGTCTTGTTGTAGGTCCAGTCCACATGGCCTTCTTGATCCACCAGGATGGCCTGGTCATAGTAGGTCACTGGCGGCTGAAACACGGACAGTCCCATCTCGAGGTAGATGTGCGCCTCGCGGGCCAGGGTCTTGGCGCGCTCAAGCAGGCTGCTTTTGTCTGCAGCCAGGGTGTAAGCTCCAATTTCTGGCCAGACAATGATTTTGGCGCCGGCATGTGCCTCACGCTGGCTCAAGCTCAGCAGTTCATCGTCGAGGGGGGCAAAAGCCGCGCGCAACTGCGCCAGGTCGGTAGGGGTGAAGTGCTGCGTCGTGGAAAAGTGACCGATCTCCTCCTGCACCTTTTGGAGCGTCGAAGCAGATGCGCTGATCCCGGCGACGCGAACCATCTGGGCGGATGGTGGGAACAGGGCGAGTCGTAGACTCCCACCCAGCAGGACCAGTGCCAGCAGTCCACTGTAGAGGAGCGTGACGGCGCGTATCCTGGGCCAGACAAAGCCCTGCTCCCAGATCCAGTTCCCAACGGAGGCAAACCAGGCAATGAGGAAACTCACGCCATAAATGCCGGTGACCGAAATGATCTGCAAAAGCGGGAGGTTGCCATACTGCGTGTAGGCCAGTGAGAAGACGCTTCCAAAGGCGGGCGTGAAGGAAATGAGGTATTCCCCGGCCACGCGACTCAGCGGGAAGAGCAGGCTCGCCAGCACTGCGCTCACCAGGGTAAGCCGGGGAGTGATGAGCCGGTCCAGCAGGTACGGGAGTGTCAGTATAGTGCTAAAGAGCAGACAAGCCACGGTGATAATCGGGGTCAACAACTGTAACGAGTAGACCGTGAAGAGCATGGCGATGGCTGAGGCTAGCCAGGCAAGAGCAAAGCCGCTCAGCGGCTTGCGGGTGCGGGTAAAACGCAAGAGGAAGAACGGACCAAGCCACGCAGCCAGAGGAATATCCCATCGTCCGTTTGCCGCAAAGAGCGAGCAGAGGGTACCCAGCGCCAGCCAGAGGTATCCCAAACGAGGTGAGGGTTCCACCTGGGGGAGACGAACATGCGTTTTCATAGAATCCTTCTTTCTTTTTTCTCCCACCATGGCAAAGCTCGCTTGAGGCGAGCTTGCACTCGTCTCCTGTTGCTCTTTGCACTGCGCATCACGTAAGGCGGCTTTGCCATTCTTGGGGTTTTTTCTTGGTGATTCGCTTGCTCACTCTTCTTGCCTGCCAGTGTGCTTGTTGGCGTGGCCTTGAGCCGAATGAGCCTGTTCTACACCTTTTTTTCTGCTTCATGTGCCTGGACCGGGAGATCGGAGGCGACGGAGCGCTACTTTTCGTGCTCAGGCCCCTCCTCACTGGAAAGCGAAAGCAAGGTCAGGCCAAGGGTACGAATCCTCAGGAGAATCCCGTAGAGAGCGGCCTGGTCCCTGAGAAAACCGGCAAGCAGGGACGTGCCATCTGCCTCTTGCACAATCTCTACTCCCTCGAACCATGCCTGCCAGGATGGGCCGAGATGCCCTTTGACCCGAATGTGATACTTCATGCTCTTGCTTGCTCCTTTGAGAAGACTCCTGCTGAAAACAGCATACCGGTTTCTCGCACTCGCACGCAGTAGCCTTTCGGCCACCATGATGAGTATTTCGATAGTGAGGAGAGGAGACAAAAAGAGAAATAGATATCCTGGGGGAAGGGGAGAAACACCTCTCCGCCACGCAGCATAAGCGATGTCATCGAGCCAAAGGGGAACTAGAGCAGTGCGTACTCCCGCGCGCGTGCAATGGCTTGTGTTCTATTCGCGGCTCCCAACTTCGAGAGGAGATTGGAGACATGTTTCCTCGCGGTTGAAAGCTCGATCACCAGCTGAGTGGCGATGTGCTGGTTGGAGGCACCCTCTGCCAGCAGACGCAGGACGCGTTGCTCCTGGGGGGTCAGCGGCTCAAGCAGCAGCGAGGTGCTGCGAGCTTCGAGGGCACCTTGCCCTGCAGAAGTCGAGGAGAAGGCACGCAAGAGGGCACGCACATACGAAGCAAGCGCTTGTTCTCGCACGTCTGGCAACAGGGTTTTCAACAACATTTCCATGGCCTGGCCTTCGTCCAGAAAGAGGCGTTGATAGCCCTCTCGTCTGGCCTTGGTGAGCGCTTCCAGCAGCGCCTGGTGGGCCTGCACGCGTTGGCCGCTCGCTTCGTATGCCAGCGCGAGAACGACCAGGATCTGCAGTTCACTGTGCAGGCGGCCGTTGGTGCAGGCCCCCTGCTTCCAGGGTTCGAGCAGGCCGGGCACGACTTCCGGCTGCCCTTCTGCCAGGCGCAGGTGAGCCAGGAGCAAGGCTTCCTCCTCCTGTCTGACGCGAGGAAAAAAGTCGTCTGCTTGTCGAGAGGCGGCGGCCCACTGCTGCGCTGTCGCCAGGTCCCCCATCTTGAGCGCGAGGTACGCCTGGCACAGCTGGATCTCTCGAAGGATGTCCGGTCGGTGTGTCTGCGCCTCGAACTCGCACAGGCTTTCCCATGCCTGATCCGCTTTCCCACACGTATGCAGCAGGCGCACCTGGAGCAGCAGCCCAGGAATCAGGAGATGGAGCCAGAGAAACTGACCCTGTCTCAGCGCCTGGTGCATATAGGACTCTGCCTCGGCCAGCGTATTCCATTCGTAGGCAAGCGCGGCCAGGTCATAAAGAGCCAGGCACTCGTAGAAGATCTCCCCATCCCCCGTCCACTCGTCCGAACTGGCGAGTGTCCGGCGAAAGTAATGGACGGCCAGATGCAGTTCTCCGCTGGCAACGCACACATCGCCCAGCAAAGCCATAGCGATCTGCATGTTGGGAACCCACCCCACGCTTTCACTCAGCGCCAGACCCTGCCGCAGGAGCTGCCGGGCCAAAGGACTCTGGTCGAAAAGGGCCGCCTCTGCTCCCTGTATGATGAGACAGCCACCGCGCCAGTGCCGATCGTCCTCGGGAAGCAGGGAGAGGGCCTGCCGGGCCAGCGCAAACGCGTGGGTGAACGCTCCCTGGTGGGCGGCGAGCATAGCACGTACGGTCAGCACCGCGCCGAGTCCAGCTTGATTAGAAGCTGCGCGATAGCCCTGCTCTGCCCATTGCAGGGGAGTCTTTGCCTGCTCCAGGCTCTGCAATCCGCGCTGTGAGATCAGCTTTCCCGGCGAGGTCAAGTCCGCCGCGAGCGCATAGACGAAACTGAGCTGCGGGTGGGCGTGCAGCACCTCTTGCGGGAGGCGCACTAACCAGCGGTGCAAGGTATGATACTCGTTGCGCCAGATTCCTGAGTCAATGCAGCGCTCGAGCAGGTCGGCGGCCTCGGCAAAATCTTCGGCTTCGAAGGCATAGGGAATGGCTTCATGCCAGAGTCCCCTTGCTGCATACCAGTCGGCAGCGCGTCGATACAACGGAGGGACGTGCTCTGGCTGGCTCGCCTGCAGACGCGCCAGCAGCGCCTCACGGAAGAGCGGATGAAAGCGATACCACTGCCGCTCTTCATCCAGCGGCACCAGAAACAGGTTGGACCGCTCCAGGGACTCCAGCCTTTCCTGTGAGGCGGTCTCCTCAGTTAAGGTCTGGCACAAGGAGGCATTCATCTGGGGAAGCACCGCCACGTGGAGGAGGAAACGCTGGGTGGCAGCAGGCTGGCGTGCCAGGATCTCTTCCTGCACATAGTCCAGCAGGAAGCGATGACTCCCGCTCAACCTCTTGAGAAAGACGGAAGGATCGTCATGCCCACGCAGAGAGAGGGCCGCCAGTTGCAGACCTGCGATCCAGCCTTCGGTGCGCTCAGTGAGCAGCACGACGTCTTCCTCTTCCAGGTGCAGCCCCATCGTCTGGCTGAGGAAGAGGGCTCCGTCTTGCTCACTGAAACGCAAATCGCTGTCGCGGATCTCCCTCATCTGTCCTCGTGCTCGCCATCGTGACAGGGCGAGTGGCGGATCAACGCGCGTGGCGAGCACCAGGTGCAGCGTGCCTGGGAGATGATCAAGCAAGAACAGGAGTGACTCGTGAAGAGCCGGTTCTTCGATCACGTGATAGTCATCCAGGATCAGCACGGTGTCCTCTGAAACCGCGGCCAGGTCGTTGAGAAGGCACGTGAGGGTCGTGATCAGTGGAGGTGGCTGGAGTGAGTGCAACAGAGAGAACGCTGCTTCACCGAGCGTGGGAAGGCACGTGCGCAGCGCTGTCATGACCGCGACCCAGAATCGTGTCGGATCGTTGTCCTGTTCATCGAGTGTCAGCCAGGCGACGTGGCCAGGAGTCTGGCTGGCCCAGGCAGAGAGGAGCGTGGTTTTGCCAAAGCCTGCGGAGGCACACACCAAAGTCAGCAGCGCTTTCGTCCCCTCATCAAGCAAGCTGAGCAGGTGAGAGCGGGCAACGGAATGAACGGGCAGGCCTGGAATGCGAAATTTGGTGGCAAGCAAAGCGGGCGGAGTTTGGTCTGTGTGCGGCTCCGCATGAAGCGGCAGCGGAGTCGGCACATCTGGGGACAGCGATGGCTGATGGGGAGACCCCTCGACTCTACATGCGAGTTGCCGGGCAGCATTCCGCAAGCATGCGAGCGTGAGCCTGGAGGAGGCTCCCAGATAGCAGCGGAAAAGCTGACCCTGCCGACGACGGTACGCGTACCAATACCAGCCACCACGTCGATTGCTTGAACGAGCCTTGTGCGCAGTAAACGTTCCCTCGTCATTGCTGAAAGAGAAGGAATGCACCTGTTCCAACCAGGCATACCAGGCAGGTGAGCCGACCGGGATCGTGACCGCCTGGGCTTCTCCTCGATGGACGAGGAGTGTGTCAGAAACCACATCATTCCTTTGAGCTGGCTGTCCCATACACAGTTCTTTTCCTTCCATGATGATGCATGAGTACGCATGAAAGCCCGACAACATGTGCTCTGGCCGTTCTAGAACGGCCAGAGAGACACAGAACATACCCCTGGCAGTTCCAGAACAGAGTATAGCACCACTGAAAGAAATGCTCAAGAGATCTCTGCCAGCTTCCTCTCACCTGGCGGATCGCGAAGTCTTCCCGTTTCTTTTCTCTCTCCCCAAAAAACCTATACCTGAAAGGGCCCTCCTCCTGCTTTTTGCTCATCCCTGTCTGTGCGCCGATGGACCCGCATCCACATCCTGCCCTTTGGGCGGAGCGTAATGAGCGGCTCTGGCTCGATGGGGTGCCTGGTCAGGGACTCAAACCTGACCGTGCGCGAAAGC
>Ga0209648_10003057_pt1 | contig 13991 bp, 13 predicted proteins | sample GraSoi2013_115cm_FD_185830 | JGI IMG/M metagenome (GOLD analysis project Ga0209648, IMG submission 185830) | Grasslands soil microbial communities from the Angelo Coastal Reserve, California, USA - Sample 9_17_2013_115cm (SPAdes) (version 2) | ecosystem: Environmental > Terrestrial > Soil >...
AGGACGTCATGTCGTGTTACGACCTTGGCGCGAACAGCTTCGTCCGCAAGCCTGTCGACTTCGGTCAATTCGTCGACGCCGCAAGGCATCTGGGGATCTATTGGCTCGTCATGAACGAGCCGCCGCCACCTGGGCAGCAGAACGGAGACGGGCGATGAGCTGGCCGGTACTGAGCTGACTGCTTAACCGTGAGTTGGTTCCAGAACCTTGGCCTCATCTAGGAGCTCTCGCACTCTTCGGGCCAAGACCTTCGAGCCGTACGGTTTCTGCAAGACTGTCGCCCCCTTCTTAGACAGGGACACCAGCACCGGCCCATGATCGGAATAACCGGAAGTGAAGATGACAGGCACGCCGGACCTTGCCTTGCACATCTGTTCATAAGCGCCGATGCCATCGAGTTTGGGCATGATCACATCGAGTAGCACCAGCGAAATGTCATTTCGATGAGCTGCGAATTGCTTGACGGCCGCTTCTCCGTCTTGAGCAATGAGCAGGTGATAACCCAATCTCTCAAGAATCTCTCGCGCCATTTCGCGCATTCCTTCATGGTCTTCGGCAACCAGGATGGTTTCCGTCCCTCCTCGGACTGGAGTATCGTCCACATGGTGTAACGGTTCCGCGGCACCTTCACTCGCTGGGAGATAGACGCGAAATGCTGTGCCCTTTCCTAGTTCGCTGTAAACGTCCAGGAATCCCCCATGTTGTTTGACGATCCCTAGAACGGTCGCCAAACCGAGCCCTGTGCCTCTCCCAACTTCTTTGGTCGTGAAGAAAGGCTCGAAAATCCGCTCAATCGTTCCGGCATCCATTCCAACTCCTGCATCGCAGACCGAAAGCTGGATATGTCGGCCGGGTTGAGCATCGGAATGTCTTTTGCAATAGTGCGAATCTAACTCAACGTTGCGCGTCTCAATAAGCAACTGGCCGCCCTTAGGCATCGCGTCCCGGGCGTTAAAGCAAAGGTTCATGATCACCTGCTCGATCTGCGATGGGTCTGCTCGGGTGGCCTGAAGATCTGGTGCGAGCACCATCTCCACTTCAATCTGCTCGCCGATAGCTTTTTGAAGGAGGGCAGTGGTTTCCTTGACCATCAGATTCAAATTGATGTTCTTTGGTTCCAAGACCTGACGGCGCGCGTAGGCGAGGAGCTGTCGAGTTAGTCTCGCCGCCCGCGTTGCCTGATCGCGTATGTTTCGAAACAGCTTGGCTTCGGGGCTGTCCGAAGACACGCGATCAACCCCAATTTCTGCCCAGCCCATAATGGCTCCGACAACGTTGTTAAAGTCATGGGCCACTCCGCCGGCGAGTTTTCCCAACGCCTCAAACTTTTCCAATTGTCGAACTCGTTGCTCCATCTGCTTGCGTTCGCGACGGACCTCCGCTTCGCGCAATTCTCTCTGGATTGCCGGAAGCAGCCGCGCGGCATTGCCCTTGATGACGTAGTCCTGGGCTCCGGCTTTCATGGCATTGACTGCTATTTCTTCGCCGATGGTGCCTGAGAGGAAGATGAAAGGAACCTCCAGTCCTTTTTTCCTGATGATTGCTAGCGCGTCGGTGCCTTTGAAGCCGGGCATGGAGTAGTCGGAGATGACGATGTCCCATTGCCCCTCGTCCAGTAGCGTGCCGAGTGCCGTTGCAGTGCACACGCGCTTGTGCGTTACGTCATAGCCGCCGCGACACAGCACACCCAAAAGCAAGTCGCAGTCATTCTGCGAGTCTTCGACGATCAGCGCACGAAGTGGAGTGGCCATTTACTTCCCCCGAGATCGTTCGGCCTCTTAGGCCGCAAGACCTGATAACAATCGAATTGCACGCCAACGCCCAGCTTGCCCCGTGAATGGTTGACTGGCTCGACGCGCACGACGTGACCCGTACAGAGCCATTCAGTCGTCGATTCGCCCGTGATTTCTTCCGGCATCTCTAAGAGGATTTCAACTGTCGTACCCACGCGGAGGATGGAATCCGTTGCGAAGAAAATTCCTCTTTCCGAGAGGTTCTCTGAGGCAGCTCTCTGCTCAGGAATGGCAGACTTCCAGATGCGAACTCGCAACGGGGCCTTGAAGCTGTGACGGCCAGCGATACGGCGGTCCGCTGTTGCTACCTTCATGAGCGCTGGCCTTCTCGTGCCAAGGAGGGGTATGGCACACAATGAGGCTGGAAAGAGAGGAAGGGAAAGACAAATTATAACCAGAGGAACTTTAAACTACAATGTAATTCTCTCGAGTCGCTCGCAATTTGTATGAGAATTCCCTAAGATTCGGGCGAAGTTTCTGGTCCAATCACGCATTAACACATGCCAAAGCATGGTACACAGCGAGGTACACAATAGCGATGTCTAAGACTTCCTTGCAATGACTTAGGATGCCGTCCGTGCTCTTGTAAGTCGTTGCAAGTACTTATGAATCGCTCACTGTCACTGCAGCGTCCTCGATTCGTAACTTCCCAGAAGGGGCCTTCTGGACAGCGAGGAGAGACTGCACTTGTTTGAATAGGGCGTAGTGCACCCAACTGAATCCAACACCTTGGATAGACGACTGAACGGGTGACCACCATCGGCAGCAAAGGGTCCATCGCCAGAAAGATGTTGACTCTGGACTATACTCCAGGGTGTAGCTTTTTGGAGAGGAGCCAAGCCGATGCAAATTGGGACCATCGCGAAGAAGATCGGCCTCAGCATTGATGCGATTCGGTTCTACGAGCGTAATTCTTTGCTACCGCGCCCACCGAGAACAAAAGGCGGCTTCCGTAAGTACGGCGAGAGTGATGTCGAAACACTTGCGTTTATACGCCGCGTACAAGGGCTGGGATTCACGCTCAATGAAGTCCGCGAACTCTTGGACCTGCGGCGAAGCCGCTTGCAGCCTTGCGCGCCCGTGCGCCGCCGATTGGAACAAAAGGTAGGCGATGTCCGTCGCAAACTTGCCGACCTTGAGAAGTTGGAGCGCGAGCTGCGCGCGGCTCTGCGTACTTGCAATAAGAAGATGCGGAAGCGATCCGCTCATTGCCCGCTACTTACAGAAACCATCCAACGGAAACCGGAGAGTGCCAATTGAAAGTTGAAGTGCTCTATGTGCCTGACTGCCCACATCATCCTTCGGCCGTCAGGCAGCTCCGAGATGTCCTATTAGCAGAAGGCGTTCAGGCCGAAATCAATGAGGTAGCCGTGATAGATGCAAAGGCGGCGGAGGAATACAGATTTCGTGGTTCTCCGACCATCAGAATAGACGGACGAGACATTGCAGGGGAATCGTATTCGCCGCTGTCCTTTGCGCTTGCGTGTCGCATGTATCCGGGGGCGAAAGAGGCAGGCGTTCCACCGCTGGAGATGATGCAACGTGCCGTCCGTGAGGCTCGTGCGGGAGAGATGGAGTGAAGCAAGGCTCAGGCGTCTCTGCTTCGGTTGGAGCGATTGTGAGTGCTCTCACGACTATGGCCTGCTGCCTGCCAGTGGCCTTTGCTGCCGCAATCGGAGCGGCGGGTGCCAGCGCCTTTCTGGTGAAGTTTCGGCCTTGGTTTCTAGTGCTGTCCGTCGTGCTCTTGGGTGTCGGATTCTGGCAGCAGCGCCGCGCTCGGCAATGCGCAGTGAGGGGCAGGATTTTCGGACTGGTTTTGCTCTGGACCGCGGTTGTCGTCGTCGTGGGAATGATTCTGTTTCCGCAGCAGATTGCTGGATTCATAGCGGACAGGCTATCCGGGCCATGAAAAGGAAAAAACGAGTGGTGATCCTTGGCGCACTTGCGGCGCTTGTGTTATTCGCCGGAGTGTACCTTTGGGGCCCTTCGAACACTCCCCCAACACAAAAGCCGCTTTTGACGCTCTCGACGGCAAACTTCAGTCAATTCGAAGACGCCTTCGACGAAGCAGTCGATGCTCCACGTCTGGTGCTGCTGCTGTCTCCGACATGACCGGCCTGTCTGCGGGGGTCCTCCGCAGTCCAAAAACTTCTCGACCGTCATCCAGATCCGACGCTACATGTGCTGGTTGTATGGGAGCCCATGCTTGCGACCGACTGGGGCGCGCCGAGCGGAAGCACCTTGGCGCGAATCTCAGACCAGAGAGTCAGACAATTCTGGGACCCCATGCATCTTGTTTCCTTGCAATTGACTCGGATCAAAATCGCCAAGCCTGGGCAGCAGCAACGGGATTGCTGCGAAGACAAAGGATTCTTCTGGGACGAGGCCATTCTCTACGCGCCGCACACCCAGTGGCGGGACATGCCGGTCTCGGTTTTCTGGAATGGACCAGTGTGGAGAATCATTCCTGGCCTCGAAAAGGCGGTGAGCAATGAGCCATGATCCCTTTGCCGGGACTGCGGCCTGAGCCAGACACAGTCACGCTCTCCTAGCTATTGCCGGCGCTCGTGACTCCCACGTACAGTCGGAACTCCACCGATGACTATGCAAGGGCAGAACGCAAGACATGCTCATCCGGGCCACGGCCCGCGCAGCACCCCGCCAATTTGCCGTCGATCACGACAGCGGGAACGCTTCGAACCCCGTATTGCTTCGCTTTGGAGGCCACTTCGGACTTCTGCATATCGTGGATCACTACCTCGTGCGAAGACCCAGCAAGGCGCTTAACAACCTCGATTGTTTCGTTGCACGTTGAACAACCTGCGCTGAAAACTTCAATTTTCTTTTTTGTAGCCATGGTGTTTCGCTCCTTTATATTGAATTCATCAAACATCTTCTCTTTGGCATTCGGGGCAGGCTGCTGCTCGCCAGGCATATCGCGGAGCGGCCACGCATTCCACAACGAAGTGATTACCAGTAGCCCGAATGCGCTATACACGGTGAGATTGGAATCCCATGCAAATTTACCCAACAGCACGGCACTTCCTGCAACCAGCCCTACCGCGAACGGTCCGTATCCCCGCCGCTTGTTTGCTCTGAATGCCAACGCTGCCACAGCAAGAAGCAGGGACGCAGCGGTCAGCGGTAGTAGGTAGACCGTTGATATGAGAAAGCCGAGACCAACCGATGACAGCAATCCTGCATAGGCGGGCCAGCACGCAGGGCAAGCCAATTTAGGAAGCATCGAGGCACCAACGCTCGGCAGTGCCAATAAGCCATTCTTCCATGTGCGATTCATCTGTCCTCGCTATCAAGGCTCTCAAGAATGGGACATTCCGTAACTGGCACGCAACCTTCGCAGACATTTGTCAGCTTGCGGAGAGCCCTTTTCATCGACCCAAGGCTTCTGATCTTGGCATCTATATCGACAATCTTGGCTTCGGCTCGCACCCGGATGTCTCTACTCGTCGTCGTGTGCGACACCCGAAGTGATAGCAATTCCCGGATTTCCTTGAGGGAGAAGCCGAGTTCCTGAGCACGCCGGATAAATCTCAATCGTCGCGCCGCATCCATCGGAAACAGGCGATAATCGGACGCGCTGCGTGGCGGCTTTGGCAGTAAGCCCCGCCGCTCGTAATAGCGTACCGTTTCCAGATTCACTCCCGCTTGTCTTGGGAGATGCCCGATGGTCAGCGACTTCATCTCTATACCCACTCTCCGAGTCTAAACCCCGGACTACGGTACGAGGTCAAGCGGTATTTTCCGGGAGCGCTCAGGCAAATGTGCGCACGATTCATCAAATCGGTGGACACTGGCATCCAAGCTTTGAGGAGCGCACAGTTTCCCATCCCTCCCTGACTATGAGTGGCACAAGTACCAAGGCGGCTACGGGATCGGCCCACGATCTGTGCCAGATGGCGTTAATGCTCAAACCCGCGAGGGCGATCCAAGCCATATAGCTGCACAGGGCAGATTGCGTGGCGTCGGCCTTCAGCGCCGCGCTAGAAGTAATGACTGCCAAATGTCGTTTGCGGCTGGCGAGCGAAGGCATTACAACTGCCGCAGGCAACAAGATTCCGATTCCCACTAAACTCCTCTGCGCTTCGCGATATCCGAGAAAGTTCAAAACGGAGGTCAGCATCACCAGTCCCGCTAGCGCAAAAAGCAAAACTCCGGCAATCCGAGCTGCCCGTGCCTCGTTGAGGTCGAACCGAAAACGCCAGAACACGACGACTGCCGAAAGCAGCTCGATCAAACTGTCTCCTCCGAAAGCGAAAAGAGCGGGACTATGCGAACTCCAGGCCGTCCCGAGCGAAACGACAGCCTCTACGATCATCCAGACGATGGTGAGAACTTGAAGTTGAAGAACGCGCCGAGAGACATCCGGCAGCTCAGATGATGTGGCTGCGGTCATGACAATCCTTCCGATCATTCTACTCGGGAGTCGCAGCCGAACGAGCTTCTGTGTTGGATGCACGATTTTCCAGGCCATCGTATTGAGCTACTTCATTGGAGATACGGTTTCAACGGTCATGGTTTCGCCCTTCACTGTCCCTTTCAGCGTGACTTTCTGTGCCGCGTACTTGTCCAACTCTGCTTCGTGGCCTTCGAGCGTGTAGACAGTCTTTCCGACAACGAGGGCATCCTTGTTCCCCTGCTTCACACAATAGCGCAGACAATCCGCATCGGGCTTGTCCTTCATCAGATGGGTTTGGCCGCACATAGCATCGCTCACGATTTCGGTTAGTGATTTCTGTTCACCAGGGGTCTGAGCAACAATTGAAACTGTTGCGAGGACTACTGTGTTTGCCAGAACGAGAATTGCCTTTGCTGAGAACATTGTTTTCATCTTTCTTTCTCCTTATTTTGAAATCACTGATTGGAATTCCTACGTATCTAACTGTGATGATCGCGGTTGCAAAGTTCCCCGGCGCAACGCGCGCTCCTTCATCAAAGCGAAAAACACTGGCACTAGGATTAGGACATGAATCGTTGATGTGATCATCCCGCCCACGATAGGAGCGGCGATTGGTTTCATAACGTCTGCGCCCACGCCGGTTTCCCACAGAATGGGGATCAAGCTGGCGAGCACAACGCAGACTGTCATAAGTTTTGGCCGCAGGCGATGGACGGCACCTTCGATTACCGCCGCTTCGATGTCTTCGTGACGCAGAGGAACACCGGAGTTCAGTCGGTGATCCAAGGCTTCGTGGAGATACACAACCATTACGACACCTGTTTCAACCGCAATGCCGAACAGAGCGATGTAACCGACCCACACCGCTACGCTGAAGTTGTAGCCAAGCAAGCGCTGAAGAATGAGGCCCCCGGTCAGCGCGTAGATGGTGGGGAAGATGAGGACAGTGGCCTCGCTGACAGAGTGAAAGACCATGTAGAGCAGCAGGAAGATGACAAAAAATACGATCGGCAGAATTAGTTGCAGGCGCTCTTTGGCTCGCAACTCAAACTCGTATTCGCCAGACCATTTGTAGGTAAAGCCAGGGGGCAGAGCCAATTTTGTCTTGAGCAAATTGCTCGCATGCGTGACGAAGCCGCCGTAGTCTCTCGTGTTCAGATCGATGTAGACGTAGCCGGTCAGCGCGCCGTCTTCGTCGCGGATCATTGAGGGTCCCCGAGAAAACGAGATTTTCGCAACTTCGGAAATTGGAATCTGCGCGCCAGAAGGCGTGCTGATCAGCACGCGCTGCAACTCCTCGACGTTGTCCCTAAAGTCGCGGTTATACCTGACATTTACAGGGTACCGCTCGCGACCCTCGACGTTTTCAGCGACCATTTCGCCGCCGATTCCCGAAGTCACCGCCCGCTGAACGTCGGCGATAGTCAGACCATAGCGAGCCGCCTCTGCTCGGTTGACTTCGACATTGAGATAAAAACCCTGCGAAACGCGTTCGGCAAAAATGGAGCGCATCTCGGGAATCGCTGAGAGGATTTGTTGTACCTGCGCGCCAACTTGCTGGATGCCCTCCAGGTTTGGACCCTGAATCTTCAAGCCGAGGGGCGTTTTGATCCCCGTCAACTCCATGTCGAGCCGGTTTTCGACCGGCATGGTCCAAGTGTTGGACAGGCCAGGAAACTGCAGTTTCGCGTCCATTTCCTGAATGAGTTTTTCGTAAGTCATTCCCGGTCGCCACTGACTGCGGGGCTTGAGCATGACGGTGGTGTCGTACATATCGAGGGGAGCGTTATCGGTCGCGCTGTCGGATCGCCCGATGGAACCGAAGACAGTTTCGACTTCGGGGAACGTGCGAATGATCTTGTCCTGTTCTTGGAGCAATTGTGATGCCTGCCCGATGGAGATCCCGGGCAAGGCTGTTGGCATGTAGAGAGCCGAACCCTCAAAGAGGGGCGGCATGAATTGACTACCAATCTTCAAAGCAAGAGGCAGAGTAATGACCAGAAATAACAAGTTGAGGAGCAAGGTGGTTTTGCGAAAACGCAAGCACAGTCGCAGAACGGGCAAATAAAGAGCCTGTGTGATCCTTGAAATTGGATTCCGCGATTCAGGTATCAGCCGTCCACGGATGAATAGGATCATGAGCACGGGCACAAGCGTGATAGCCAAGACGGAAGAGAAGCCAACGGCCAGAGTCTTCGTCCACGCAAGGGGCCGAAACATGCGTCCCTCCTGTGCCTCCAATAAAAAAACGGGCAAGAAGGAAACCACGATGATCACCAGTGAGAAGAAAATAGCGGGACCGACTTGTTTCGCTGAATCCAATAGGATTTTCCGTCTCTGGGGCTCGGGAAGCGGCGCGGATTCGGAGGATTGCCGCTCGGAAAGCTGCCGATATCCGTTTTCGACCATGACGATGGCGGCGTCCACCAGGACGCCAATCGCTAGCGCCAAACCGCCGAGCGACATAATGTTCGAGGTGACATGGAGGTAGTACATTGGGACGAAGGATGCGACTACCGCGATAGGTAGAGTCAGAATCGGAATCAGCGCGGAACGGAAGTGGAATAGGAAGATGACAATCACGATGCTGACGATGATGGCCTCTTCGAGCAAGTCGCGTTGCAGCGTTTCGATGGATGCGTGAATCAATCCAGAGCGGTCATAACCGGAGACCACCTCAACGCCGGGGGGCAAAGATGGCTTGATCTCCACGAGCTTTTTCTTGACGCCGTCAATAACGGTTAGGGCGTTCATTCCGTCGCGCATGACGATAATTCCGCCCACAGTCTCTCCTTCGCCTTGCCATTCCGCGACGCCTTCCCGAATGTCTGGGCCAAACGTGACTGTTCCCAAATCTCGGACGTGCACAGGAGTGCCGTTCTTGGTTGCAACGGGCACTGTTTCTAAATCGCTCAGCGAACGCAGATAGCCAAGTCCGCGAATCATGTATTCAGCCCCGCCCATTTCAAGTAGGCGTCCTCCAACTTCGTTTGTGCTGGCGCGGACTTTTTCAATGACGGTAGAGAGAGGAATTCCGTAAGCGCGAAGTTTGTCAGGGTCGAGATTGACCTGGTACTGGCGCACGAATCCACCGATGGTAGCTACCTCGGCTACTCCTGGAACAGTTTCGAGCTGGTAGCGCAGATACCAATCTTGAAGGCCGCGCAAGTCGGCCAAACTGCGTTGATGGCTGTGGTCCACGAGCGCGTATTCATAGACCCATCCTGCGCCAGTCGCGTCCGGCCCGATGACAGGATGGACGCCTGCTGGCAAACGTCCCGTGATCTGTTGCATGTACTCCAAGACACGCGACCGCGCCCAGTACAAGTCTGTAGTGTCTTCAAAGACTACAAAGACGTAGGAGTCGCCAAACATGGTTTGCGCTCGCACGGCTTTTACGTGCGGTGCCGCGAGAAGCGTCGTGACGATGGGGTAAGTGACCTGATCCTCGATGATGCTGGGCGGCTGACCCGCCCAAGGGGTGTGGATAATCACTTCCACGTCGGAAATGTCTGGCAACGCGTCGAGCGGGATGTGACGCAGGGCCCAAATTCCTGAGATCACAAGCAGGAGTGCTCCCATGAAAACGAGGAAACGATTTCTCGCGCACCAATCAATCCATCGGGAGATCACGTCACATCCCTCCCGTGGCGTTCACGCTCAGTTGCTTGGTCGCGATGAGTTGACCATTCTTTTTTGCAAGGATTGTGACTTGCCAGGTTCCGCCGCTCTCAAGCTGTCCAGAACCTTCATAGAGTCCGTTGCTCTTGTCGCTGAGAGTGACAGGCATGCGCATCGCCGCCATGCCCATTGCGGGCATCGCTGGCATGAAAAAGGTCACGGTGACTTCCGCCCCAGAAATGGGCGCTCCATTTGCGTCCGTGAGTTTCACGCGGAATACGTTGCCGCCTTTGTGAGGCGGGGTCGGATCGGAACTTAATTCGACATTTGCTTGAGGAGCATTTATTGCTGACGCCGCACCCGCGCCGGGTGGAGGTGGAACGAACGAACCGAGTGCAGCCTGAAGCTGGCTCTCGGAGTCGATCAGGAAGTTTGCGGACGTAACAATTTGCTCACCCGCTTTCAACCCCTTCAGCACGATAAAATCGTCACCCACGCGGGAGCCCAACTGCACCTCGCGCGGCTCGATGTAACCGTCACTACGCTCCACAAAAGCAATCTCGCGAGTGCCGGACTGTAGGACGCCGCTTGCGGGGATAACAACCTGGCTTCCCATCGGGACCTTCAGACTGACGTTGACGAACATTCCCGGTTTGAGCTGCAGTCCAGGGTTAGAGAAGACAACGCGCACTTTGGCCGTCCGGGTGTCCATATCCACCTGCGGGTAGATAAAGTCCACGCGGCCGGTGGAAGGCCGGCCCAGATAGGTATTCACGGTGAGCGTTGCAGGAGCGCCAACCTTTATACGTTCGAGATCGTTCTGGAAGACCTGGGCCTGAACCCAAACGGTCGAGAGATCGGCAATGGTGTAGAGGCGCATTTCCGGCTGAACGGCAACACTGGGCAGAGCATTGCGTTCGGTGATGTAGCCGGAGACCGGCGAATCGACTTCTAGCTCCTGCTGCACCTGGCCAGTGGATTCGAGGCGGGCGATTTCTTTTTGCGGAACGCCCCACTGCTTGAGACGCTCCGCAGCCGCGTCGAGCAACGATGCCGCGCTAAAGGCGACACCCGGCACCGTGCTCTGCGCTACCTCTTGCTGGTTCTGTTTTGCCACCAGGTACTCGCGTTCGGTGGCCACTAGATCGGGGCTGTAAATTGTGAACAGCGGCTGTCCCTTACTAACGTATTGATACGTGGCATCGGCAAAGACCTTCTGGATATAACCGGAAAACCGCACTTGTACGTAGGCCAGTCGCCTTTCGTCCACGGCGACACTGCCCGTCGTGCGAATCTCGTCTGCGACCATTTTCCGTTCGACCTTGCCGGTCTTCACCCCGATGCTCTGCAATCGTTGCGGCGAGATTTGCACCGGCACCAGCGGCACTTCTGTCGATGGAGTGGGTGTTGTCATGGAATTGTCCATAGAATCCTGCGCGGTGGAATTCGACGGCTTGGTTTCCACGTTCGGCATCCGCTTCGTTGCGCGATAGTGGAGCCACAACCCAACTAGGATGACGGCGAGAATGATGTTTCCAATCAATGCCAGCAAAAACCCTATGCGATAGGTTTTCATCTATTCCCCTCTTCTCCGCGCAACGACAGTCCGGTGAGTTGTTCGAGCCGTGCCAATGCCGTCTCTCGTTCAGCTATGCTTTTCCAGTACTCCTCGTCTAAATGGAGGACATCGAGAAACGAAGCCAGCAGGGCCTGAAAATCCTGACGATTGTTTTGGTAGGCTGCTATGCCCGCCTGGAATCCCGCACGTGCCTGTGGCAGAAGCCCTTCGCTATAGATTTTCAGTAACTCGGCGGTCTTCTGAGCGGTTTCGTATTCGGTCCGAAGTTCAAAGGCGACTTGTTGCGACTGAACTTCGGACTCACTGCGGGAACGGTTCAGCTCCGATTCACCCTGCGCTAGTTCGGCACGTTGTTTGCGACTGCGATAGATCGGGACCTTGATGCCGACGCTCAGCATGTAGTAGGCGCGGAATTGCGCGGGGTCGGTGCGCTGCCACATGTATTGGACATTGAAGTCCGGGTAGAAATCCTTGTGCGCAAGATCGACTTGCAGTTTCTGTCTCTCGACCATCTTCTCCGCGCCCGATATCCCTGGGTTCTGCGCTTTCGTCGCGGACAGGAGTTCTTCGAAGGTATTCGGAAGCGGCGTTTGGGGCAGTTCGGAGGCTTCTACGTCCGGCGAAGATTGAGGGCGATTGAGAAGCTGCTTGATCTGTGCCTGCAACTTAGCCACTTCAAGATGGTGCATGGTGATTTCGCGGAGCAGTTTGGTTTGTTCGATTTGAGCTCGAAGTAGGTCTTGTTGGTTCCCCAACCCCGAGCGGTAGCGTGCGTCCGCTGCTTTCTCAACCTGCTGGAGCAGTTCTCCGTCGCTCTCAAGAATTCCTAGCGTCTTGGACAGATAGGCAAGCTGGAAATATGCCGATTTGACTCCGGCGAGGACAGCGCGGCGTACGGACTCGATCTGTTGCTGCGAAACATCCGCTTCGCGTTTCGCAATCTCGCCCTTCAAGCGCAACTTGCCGGGATATGGAATGTCTTGCGAGATCCCGAAGCCAAGATAGGCAAAGTCGCTGTTTGTATATCCAGCGAAGGGTCTTGGGCTTCCGACATTGACTTGCTGCAGATTGAATTGCGGATCGGGAAGCGTTGAGACCTGTGAAGGAATTTGCTTCGCGGCCTGCCAGCCTTGGCGCGCGGCCTGAATCTGCGGATTGTTCTGCTCCGCTTCCGCGAGTAACTCGGAAAGCGGAGTCGCCGCTCCGGTGTGCGGTGAAAGGGACTCCTGCGCACGAGTATTTCCCGCCGAAGCAACGGAAAGCAAAATCACACAGAGACTTCGAATAAGAGTTCCGCACGACAATTGCGCAGCGGGATTTCTTCTCGCTATCGATAACATCTTTTTCTCCTGAGTGCGTAACGAATCCGCGGACCATCGGCGAGTGACCCAACAGGGTCTCAACCGAAACACGTCGGCGGGTCAGAGGGACAATGGAGACACAAAAAGAGACAAGACGGTGCGTTGCCGCATCGCTGAGCAGAGGATCAGATCAGGAGAGAAGCGTGACGGGTGTACAGCTCGGGAGGTGAATGCTGAGGAGCCTCAAAATCCAAACGAGAGACTTCGCGGTACGGCATTGCCTGCGGCGAAGCAAGAGTGTCGGTCACAACCATCACGGGCGCATGGAGCGTCACGTGAGCGACGAGCAACACGGTCGGGGACTGAGACGACACCATCCCCTTGCAGCAATCATGGCTCTGGTTGGATGGGTCGCAGGGCATGGTACGGCAGCACTTCATACTCTGTTGGTCTTGCGTCATCGCGGACATGCAGTCCGCAAATTGCAGGCCCAAGAGGGCGACCACGGTCAAAACTAGGAATAGTCTCCTGCCCATCATGCTAGTTCGACTCTAGGTAGATTAGACGCGGGAGTCAAGGATTCGATACCCCCCTAGGTCCGCCTCAGCCAACAACGCCGAGTGTCCGGTAAATAGGTAATGAAAAAGACCGTAGCGTTTACAAATCAGACAGCCAGTTGGCCGCTTAGTCTGTTTGTCAAACAAGTGGGTCGCGGCCCAGAAACGGACTTTTGGGAAGTGCCTGCGGTCACGGAAGCTGTGCCCAAAGTTTTTGTGACACTTTAGGGGGTCGGCTCAACTGGGAACAAATTGGGAACAGCTTGGGAACAAACTACCGAAGAACAGGGATGAAATAGGTAGAGCAACATGTACGTAAGTCATTGAGAAGCAAAGACGGGCCTATTCAAAGTTAGGCTCATAACCCGAAGGTCGTCAGTTCAAATCTGCCCCCCGCAATCAATCAATGAGTTTCGAGAGATCATAGGAAGAGCGTGGTACACATCGAGGTACACAATAGCGATGTCTAAGAATGTCTTACAATGACTTATGATGCCGTCCGTGCTCTTGTAAGTCGTTGCAAGTACTTATGAACCGCTCACTGTCACTGAAGTGGCCTCGATTTGGTTTCCCCCAACCTGACTTATGACTCGGAATAACTAATGGGATGGTCCGCCGCTTCTACGTGGCCAGTGACCTGTGTATGAGAGTCTTGCGGAGGAGGCGTCCCATGGAACTACACACCATCGGCATTGATCTTGGTAAGACAGTTTTTCATCTGGT
>Ga0209648_10003058_pt1 | contig 13986 bp, 6 predicted proteins | sample GraSoi2013_115cm_FD_185830 | JGI IMG/M metagenome (GOLD analysis project Ga0209648, IMG submission 185830) | Grasslands soil microbial communities from the Angelo Coastal Reserve, California, USA - Sample 9_17_2013_115cm (SPAdes) (version 2) | ecosystem: Environmental > Terrestrial > Soil >...
CGGACACCGCATCGCTGCCTGAACTTTTGTAAAGCGCCGCGAGTTCCCGCAGCAGCAGGCCCTCGGACCATCCGTCGTAGACGATGTGGTGAAATGTGAGAAGCAAAACGTGCTCGTTATCGTTCAGTTTCAGGAGATGAGTTCTGAACAACGGACCCTGGGAGAGATCGAAAGGCGTGCCGGCTTCAGCAGCGAGCGCGCGATTTATTTCCACTTCCCTTTTACCTTCGGGGAAGTCCCTAAGATCTGAAATGCGAAGCGGGACGGGTATGGCCGCCGAGATTTTTTGTACCGGCGTGCCCTGCTCCACGACGATGCTGGTACGCAGGACTTCATGACGAGCGACGATCTGTTCCAGCGCCTCGCGCAATCTTGGCGTATCTACTGCGCCGGTAATTTGTACTGCGGTGCAAACGTTGTAAGCCGCGCGGTGTGGTCCCGCCTGATCAAGCAACCAGAATTGTTGTTGAGTAAATGAGAGAGGCGCCGTTTGGTTTCGCCCGGCGGGTTTAATGGATTGATCCGCGTGCTGCGCGCCGGGTGTCACCAGACCGTGCGCTAACTGAGCCACGGTCGGACTCTCGAACATCGCGCGCAACGGAATCTCAATGCCGAACTCGCGGCGGACGCGGGACACAATCTGAGCCGCCAACAGAGAATGTCCACCCAGTTCAAAAAAGTCATCATTCACACCGATCCGCGGCAGTCGCAAAACCTCACTCCAGATCGCTGCGAGCCGATCCTCGATCTCGTTCCGAGGCGCGACGAAATCGGCCGACAGTTGCGTCCGCTCGACCTTCGCTTCAAGCAATGCGAGCCGATTCACTTTGCCGTTGGCTGAAAGCGGCAGTGCCGCTAACTGCACGAACGCTGAAGGAACCGCATACTCCGGCAACTGCGCACTCAGAAAGTGTCGCAACTCACCCACGGTCGGCGGGGCGCCGAATGGCACAAAGTAGGCGACCAATTTCTTCTCTTCAGTGCTTTCACCGCGGGCCACGACGACGCTTTCGCGCACGGCCCGGTGTTTGGCCAGCGCGGTTTCCACTTCACCCAGCTCAATGCGAAACCCGCGCAACTTCACTTGCTGATCCCGGCGACCGGCAAATTCGATTTGGCCATCATCGGTGAGCCGGGCCCAATCGCCGGTGCGATACAGCCGTGCGCCTTTCTGTTCGCTGAATGGATGCGGAATGAATTTCTCGCCGGTCAACTCCGGTCGGTTCAGGTAACCACGACCTACGCCCGCGCCGCCGATGTAGAGCTCGCCGGCCTCGCCAACTGCACACGGACGCTGCAGTTCATCGAGGATGTAAATTTCTGTGTTGGCAATCGGCTTGCCGATCGGCACAACCTGCACTTCGTCATTCGCGTTATCCTCAACGCGATACAAACAGACGATGCCGGCCGTCTCTGTCTGGCCGAACATGTGAACGTGACGGGCCGGATGGCCGAACTGCTTCATCCATATTTGCGGAATGTCGGACAGCATGGGCTCGCTGGCGGAAAGCATCAGGCGCAGTCGATTGTCGAGCAATTGCCCTCGCTCGTCATCAGAAAGCCCTGACAGAATGGTCGTGCAGTTGCGCCAGAACGATGGCACTGCGTCCATTACTGTAACGCCGCGCTGCTTGACCAATGCGAACAAAGCCAACGGATCCTTGCGGTCGTCGGAGCTCGCGATCACGACGGTAGCGCCCCGTGACAGCGGCAACATCAGTTGTCTCCGGGATGACGAGAAAGCAATCGACGCCGTATGCAGATATCGATCGCTGGCAAAGATTTGCAGTTCGTGGTTAAGCGCGCCCAGATAGTTGGCCAGATTGCCGTGCGTGATCATCACGCCCTTGGGCTTTCCAGTCGAGCCTGAGGTATAGATTACATAAGCGAGATCGTCCGGCTCGGGGCCTTCAGTAAGATCCGTATTCGCATTCCGGGAAATCGCGGGCCAGTCATGATCGAGTAGAACAAGATGGTCCGCAGCATGACAAAGCTCGCGCGCGAGACTTGATCTCGTCACCACCAGCTTCGGCCGCGCGTCTTCAATCATGAAGACCAGGCGTTCCATCGGGTATTCAGGATCAAGCGGCAGGTAAGCGCCGCCGGACTTAAGGATCCCGAGGATGGCAACGGCCATCTCCAGCGAGCGGTCGATGCAGATCCCCACCACCGAGTCGCGTCCAACTCCCTGCGCCCGCAGATGCCGCGCCAGTTGATTGGCGCGGGTGTTCAACTCACCAAAAGTAAGCTCTTCGTTTTCACAGCTCACCGCGACCTTCGACGGATCGCGCGCTACCTGGTCTTCGAATAAACGCGGAAAAGGACGCTCAGTAAAGCGTTCCATTCGCACCCCCCGAAGTTGGGCGAGCGCTGGCGGAATCGCGAGGTCAGTAATGGCGTCGGATTCGAGATTTGGTCTCTCGATAAGTAATTGGGGCATGCTTGATGGCGCTAGTCGCGCGGCACGGCGATTTATTGTTGGGCTATTGCAGTGCTGTCCTTGCTGAGCTTGATGATGTGACCAACCTTGTGCTTCAGGTCTGTCTGCACAGCAACATACAGGTCTCCTCGATCATCCACTGTGATCCCTTGAAGTTGTCTGAACGTGCCGGCAAACGTGGCGATTGGTTTCAACTCATCATTCGGGGTATAGACGTACACCTTTCCAAAATGTTCGTCCGCGATATAAAGCAAGCCATTGACGTAGCAAAGGGCTTCCGGCGAAAACGAGTCTCGCCGATCGATTAGACGATGAAGCTTGCGATTCTGATCCAGCATGTAGAGCACGTTGTCCTCTTCATCGGCGATATACAAATTCCCTTTGTCATCGTAAACCAAGCCCTCTGGTCTGGTGATTCCGTATTCTTTGCCAAGAAATTCAGACACCACGCCATCTTTGGTTACGCGGAATACTTCGTGTTGCTCACCATCGCCAACCAGAATCGAGCCGTCGGGAGCAAGCGCGATGCCTTTAGTGTAGATGAGTCCCTTGTCTTTTCCGGCCACCAGACGTCGATTGCCGCGAGCGTCGACTTCCCACAGACCTCCGACATCGTCATCAGTGAAAAAGGCGTTATCCTCAGAGTCAACGACAAGCTTCTCAGGAGAAGAGATGCCAAAGCTAGAGTCCATAAGGGTTTTCAATCCATCCGCTTTGCTCCACACTTCGAGAGCAGAGCCGCCCTCGTCAGCGATGTAAAGCTTTCCCTTGTGCCAGATCAGACCATCGGGTGATCCAAAACCCATCTTGTTGGTGGCAAAGACGCTCGCCTTGTACGAGTTGTCGGTCATCACGACCAGCCCTTCCTTCTGCAGCTTGCAGGAGGTCAGAAAGGCAAGTCCACACAAAATGAATGCAATGCTAATTCGCTTCATGGATTTATTTACTTATCGTTTATTTGTCCGTCTGACTAAGCCTTCCCTCACGGTCGGGCTACGGTCACGAAAGCCTCAGCCCATTCCCAAAAGCACGTGACGTCTCATTGCCGCCAGCAAGCCGAGAAAAGCTCGAACGTGTACCAGCGTGCTGGATACTTCAAAGACGACCGCGAAAATGATCGCGCTCGAGAGGGCGCTGTAACGCAAGGTCAGGCCCGTCAGTTTGTCGAGCCACCCGCTCAACCTCTTCCGCAGCGCGTACTGGATAATGGACAGTTCGGCAATCGCCACGGCCGCCCCAGCCGCAATATCCAAAGGCGTGTGTTGAGCGCCAATCATCTTTCCCGCCAGGATGACAAAGAGTGTCCAGCCGAGGGCGATCAATCCCAGCCGGCGTGAAGCGAGCCAGATACCCAGCGAAATCGCCACAAAGAACCCGGCGTGATCGCTGGGAAATGATCCGAGGTCGTTGGTCTCCACGTCGCCGTTTAGCAGCGCGCGATAATCCTTCTGGCTGGTATCATCCAGTGGAATGCGCACCTGGATGCGTTTCATCTCGACCAGTTGATCGCCTTCAAGACGGAAAATCTTCTGCGATTGAATCTCAGGCCGCGGCAGAAAAATCGTGTGCGACAGGATCTTGGTCGTGCCGATGACAAAGACTGCGGCGATCAGGGTGACAATCAGAATCTTCCGGCGCGCGTTGGTTCCGTTGCTGGTCTTGCCCCCATACCATGCGGCCAGAAAGCAGCAACCAATCACGCCGGCCTTGGCCAAATCATTGTCCCGGAAAAAGGCGACGACGCTATCGAACAGCCACGAGCGTCCGGCCAGACTATTTATGCCCAGCAACAGCTGGTCGTTGAGGTCCGTCAAGCGGCCCGCAAGCGAAATCAGAATGGATGAAAAGACCACTGTACTAATCAAATCAATTGCCTCCCGACCCGCATCGAGTCTTCAGCAAAAGAAAAGCTCAAAACCAACTTCGTGCCAGAAAATGGAGGTCAGAGTGTCCGAGTTTGTGTTTGAAACGAGACTGGGGAACAACCGATTCATGCCCACGCGAAATTTTGACCCGCCATAACACAGGGAAATGGCTTGCTATTAATCATTTAACTATCCGAGGAGAGGATTCTCCCGCCGTACTTCGACAGATTTGACTGCCATGGTTGCATCCTTTGCTTCTTCCAGCATGCTAGAAAATTGTCAGACGCTGCGGTTTAAGCCGCGATCGGCGGCGGTGCGTGACGTCACTTGTCAGGCCTATCCGCCTGAAACATGCGTCGCCGATCTAGTGGCTGCCCAGGCCGCTTTGCGACCGAACTGTCAAGCAATAGTGTCAGGCAGCGAGGCATTGAGTTATGCCGATCTTGATCGCAGGGCCAATCGCCTGGCGAATTATCTGATTGCGCTCGGGGTTGGACCTGAAACGATTGTGGGGCTCTGCCTGAATCGTTCGACGGAATCGGTGGTATGCGCGCTGGCAGTCCTTAAAGCCGGCGGCGCTTATCTGCCGATGGATCCTGCCTATCCGTTTGAGCGATTACGCTTCATGCTGGAAGATGCAAGTCCACGGGTCTTGATTACTCGCAAAGACCTAGCGGAAGAGTTGTCGTGCGGCCAATGGGAAGTCGTCAATATTGATACCGAACAAAACATCGAAGCTTGTTCCAGTGATGCCCCGAAAATGACCGTCACGGCAGATCAACTTGCCTATGTCATCTACACTTCCGGATCGACTGGCCAGCCCAAGGGAGTCGAGGTTACACGTGAGAGTTTGTTGAATCTTGTGAACTGGCATACGCATGAGTTCGCCGTTACGTCGCAGGACAAAGCGAGCCATCTCGCCGGCGTCGGGTTCGACGCAGCCGTCTGGGAAGTCTGGCCTTATCTAACGACGGGCGCGAGTTTGCATTTGCCCGACGAAATCACGCGCGTCTCGCCTGAGCTGCTGCGCGATTGGTTGGTTGCGAATCAAATCACTATCAGCTTTCTTCCCACCGCACTGGCTGAGCCGGTGATGATTTTGGACTGGCCCGCGACGACCCCGCTGCGCTATCTCCTGACTGGCGCCGATACTCTGCATCGTTATCCAACCGACAATCTTCCTTTCGAGTTGGTTAATAACTATGGCCCGACTGAGTGCACAGTAGTGGCCACGTCAGGCCGCGTTCAGGCCGAAACCACATCCGGCACCTTACCAACCATTGGCCGGCCGATTGCGAACACGCACGTTTATATCCTTGATGAAAATCTCCAGCCAGCCCCGCTTGGTGTGCCCGGCGAGTTATACATCGGCGGCGCGGGCGTGGCCCGCGGCTATCTGAATCGTCCCGATCTGACCGCGGAACGGTTCGTACGCCACCCATTCAGCGACGAACCGAGCGCGAGGCTGTACAAGACCGGTGACATGGCCCGCTATCTGGACGACGGGCAGATCGCCTATCTCGGCCGCGTCGACGAACAGATCAAAATTCTCGGATACCGGATTGAGCCGGTTGAAATCGAGGCCGCTATCGATCGCCATCCGGCAATTGAATCCAGCATCGTAACGGCCTGTGGTTCGACTTGCGAAGAAAAACGTCTCACCGCTTATGCTGTGATGAGGAAGGGGACCGCTCCAACGGCTGCAGACCTGCGCGCGTTTCTGCAGAACTCTCTGCCCGACTATATGGTGCCGACGGTTTTCGTAAGAATGCCGGCGTTACCGTTGACCCTTAACGGCAAAGTTGATCGCGCGTCGCTCCCTGAACCGAATGCCGAAAACACTCTGCGCGACGAAATCTTCACCGCGCCGCGCAGCCCGATTGAGGAGCGGCTGGCTAAGATCGTCTGTTCATTGCTGAATCTGAATGAGGTCAGCGTCAACGATAATTTCTTTCTGCTTGGCGGACACTCTCTGCTGGGCACGCAACTGATCGTCAAAATTCGCGATGCGTTCGGTGTCGATCTGACGCTGCGCACGCTGTTCGACGCGCCGACGATCTCAGAATTGTCCTCTGAGATTGAACGGCTGATTCTCGCGCGAGTAGAAAGCATGAGCGAAGACGAAGCCATGCGCTTGCTCGCCTAAAAGCCAAACCTGAGTTTAGCGGCGCGCTACTGCTCGCCCGAAAGTAAGGAAGACCGTATGAGTGCCAATCCGTCCCAGAACCCAACCAACAAATCCGCTCCGCTCAGCCTGTATCACCTGCTCGATCCTGAGGTGCTGGCCAATCCGTACCCGCTCTACGAACGTTTGCGAACCGAAGCTCCGGTCCACTGGGACCCTTACCTGCATGCCTGGGTGGTGACGCGATATGCCGATGTGGTCACGGTGCTACATCACTTTTCGGCCAATCGTACACCCACGCCGGAACACTTCGCGGCCATGGGGCTGGCGGAGCTGGGACCAATCGCGCAGTTGATGACCCGCCAGATGTTGTTCATGGACGGAGCGGCGCACGCACGCCTGCGGGGTTTGGCCTCGATGGCGTTTACTCCGGCCCGCGTGGAAGTCTTGCGTTCTCATATTCGTGAGATCGTCGAGAACTTGATGCGGCCGTTGCTGCGCGCGGGGCACATGGACGTGATAAACGACCTGGCTGCGCCGCTGCCGGCCATTGTTACGGCTGAGATGCTGGGCGTGCCAACTTCTGACTGCGATCAATTGAAAGCATGGTCCGCGGACTTTGCCGAGGTACTGGGCAACTTTCAACACAATCCCGATCGCGCCGCGCAGACTTTGAAGTGCGTCGAAGAGATGACGGCCTATTTTCGCGACGCGATCCGCCGCATGAAGACTGAGCCCCGCGAAGGTCTGATCAATTCTTTCATGACCGCAGAGATCGACGGCGATCGTCTGAGCGAAGACGAAATTGTCGCCAACTGTATCGTCACCATGGTGGGGGGACAGGAAACCACAACCAACTTGATCGGCAACGGCGTCCTGAGCCTGCTGCGTAATCCCGATCAACTGCGGCGTCTGAAAAATGATCTTACGCTGATTCCCTCCGCCGTCGAAGAACTGCTGCGCTATGAGAGTCCCAGCCAGCACACGGCACGTATTTGCCCAGAGGACACCGAACTCGGCGGCAAGCAGATTCGCAAGGGCCAGGCGGTCATCGCCGTGATGGCCGCCGGCAATCGCGATCCGGAAAGATTTCATGAACCTGACCGGCTTGATCTTGGGCGCGCTGACAACCGTCACCTGGCCTTTGGTTGGGCCAGTCATTTCTGCTTCGGCGCCGCGTTGGCGCGTATCGAGGGCCAACTGGTTTTCCAAGCCATCGCGTCGCGAACGAATAATCTGACATTGGAACCCGGCCCGATCGTCTGGCGCGAGAATCTTGGTCTCCGTGGGCTAACGTCTTTGCCGGTAACTTTCAACGAAGAACTTTCAACGGGTCTGGTCGCACCAGTCCTCGAGCGCCCGGAAAGCACTTGTCCGTTTCACCGATCGGCGTAATTGAATTCTCCGGTATCTATTTCTTGCAAGAACAACTTTCAAATCTACAGGCAGAACCTGGTTTGTCGCACATCTCAGACGTCAAGCGCAACTTGCTGGAGAAGTATCTGCGCGGAGAGATCGATCAGGCGCTGACTTCGTCGCGCACGATCCCGCAACGCGCGCCAGGGACCTCACCGCAGCTTTCGTTCGCCCAGGAGCGGCTCTGGTTTCTCGATCAGTTAATGCCCGGCTCGGCGGTGTTCAATGTTCCCATCGCCGTGCGACTTTCAAGCGCGATTGATTTCAATGCTCTGCAAGAGAGCGTTAAAGAGATTGTTCGCCGTCATGAAGTGTTTCGCACGACCTTTATTACAGTTGACGGCCGGCCGGCGCTTTTGCTTTCTTCGGACGCCGAAGCAAAATTACATATAGTTGATCTCACTTCATTGTCGGCGGCTGAGCGCGAAGCGGAAAGTCATCGACTCACAAACGACGAAGCCTTGCGACCTTTCGATCTTGCGCGCGGACCGCTTATCAGAACGACCCTGCTGAAACTCAGCGAGCAGGACTCGATATTCCTGCTCACGACGCATCACATCGTCAGTGATGGCTGGTCGATCGTGCTTTTCTTCAAGGAACTATCGGCGCTCTATCAGACTTTCTTAAATGGCAAAGCGTCGTCGCTCGGCGAACTACGAGTCCAATACACCGACTATGCCGTCTGGCAGAGAGAGTGGTTGTGCGGAGATTTGCTGGAGCAGCAACTTTCCTACTGGAGGAACCAGTTAGGGGGAGAATTGCCGGTGCTCGAACTGCCCGCCGACCGACAGCGACCAGCGGTGCAGACGTATCCTGGTGGGCGCGTAACCCTGACCTTGCCCACGGAACTGACACAGGCTGTGAGCTCGCTTAGTCAACGCGAAAACGCGACGTTGTTCATGACTTTGCTCGCGGCTTTCAAGGTTTTGCTCCACCGTTACACCGGACAGCAAGACATCATAGTGGGCTCGCCGATAGCCAACCGACCGCGCGCCGAGACGGAAAAGTTGATCGGCTTCTTTCTGAATAATCTGGCGCTGCGTACTGACTTGTCAGGCGATCCGAGTTTCCGCGAACTTCTTTCGCGCGTGCGAGACACGGCCCTGGACGCTTACGCGCATCAGGATGTCCCTTTCGAAAAACTGATCGAAGAGCTGAAACCGGAACGCGATCTGAGCCGCACATCGATCTTTCAGGCTTACTTCAATCTCTTCAGCTTCTCGGATGATATCGAACTGCCCGACGGCACAACGATTAGTTTTGTCGATGCCTGGCTACAGTCCGACGAGAATCTGTCCAAGTTCGATTTAACGTTATATGCGGGAGAGGACGACAAAGAGATTAAGCTGGCGCTGGTTTACAACTCCGATCTTTTTGAGCATCACCGGATCGCGGAGATGCTCAACCAATTCAAGCACCTGCTGTCGCAGATTGTTACGCAGCCAGATAAAGAGATCAGTCGCCTTTCGCTCCTAACGCCAGACGCTCAAAGACTCCTGCCTGATCCAACGCAACCGTTCCCGGTCCGACGAAGAGAAGCGATCCAGACGCTGTTTTCTGAGCATGCTCGCCGTCATCCCGATCAACCGGCAATTGTGGATCCGCGTGAGACCTGGACCTATCAGGATTTGGATTCTCGTAGCAATCAACTTGCCAATTACCTGCGCCAAGGTGGTATCCGGCCACAGGACGTCGTCGCAATCTATGGCCACCGCAGCGCTCCGCTAGTCTGGTCCATACTCGGAGTGCTCAAAGCAGGCGCAGCGTTCGTCGTCCTTGACCCGGCGTATCCCGCCGCGAGGTTGATTAAATGTTTAGAGATTACGAGGCCGCGCGGGTGGCTCCAGATTGAAGCGGCAGGACCATTGCCGGAACCTATGGATCGGTTTGTGGATGAAAGAGTGTAGATCCGGTGGTCGCCGTATCATTCCCGGCACCAGGCAGACAATCGTGATCTGCTGGCAAGTTATTCGATTGAGAATCCGAGCGTGAATGTTGATGCGGATGATTTGGCTTACGTAGCTTTTACGTCCGGCTCAACCGGCAATCCCAAGGGAATTCTTGGCCGCCATGGACCGCTCACTCTTTTCACGTCGTGGGCCGCAGAGATGTTTGGTCTGAACGAGTCAGATCGCTTTTGCATGCTTTCCGGCCTGGCGCACGATCCACTTCATCGTGACATCTTCACACCACTTCAACTCGGCGGTACCATTTGCATCCCCGAGGCGGAGGATCTGGAGGCGCCCGATCGATTGACAGCGTGGATGAAGCAGCAAAGCATCACGGTCGCCAACCTGACTCCGGCTATGAGCCAACTGCTGAGTGAAGCAGACCCGGCAACTACTGGCGAGATGATCGAGTCTCTCCGCTACTCGTTTCTCGTGGGAGATGTATTGACCAAACGCGATGTCTCGCGACTAAAGAGACTGGCTCCTTCAATAACCTGCGTGAACCTGTACGGAGCTACGGAAACGCAGAGAGCTGTGGGTTATTACATCGTTCCCGACGCGTTTAATGATGCAGTTTGGAAAAGTGGCCCGGGCGGCCCGCCCGTGAATCACGCACCAGAGGAGCGTGCCACCATTAAGGAGGTTTTGCCTTTAGGTAAAGGTATCAAGGATGTTCAGTTGCTGGTTCTAAACGGCTCTCGGCAATTATGCGGAGTCGGCGAAGCCGGAGAAATCTATTTTCGTAGTCCTCACCTGGCGAAAGGATATCTCGGTGACGAGACGCTTACCGATGAGCGCTTCATTTTAAATCCGTTTACCAACGCGGACGGCCATCGACTGTATCGCACCGGTGATCTGGGGCGCTATTTGCCCGATGGAAACGTCGAACACCTCGGTCGCGTCGATCGTCAGGTAAAGATCCGGGGCTTTCGAATCGAACCCGGCGAGATTGAAGCGACGCTGGCGCAGCATCCGGCCGTGCGCGAGACTGCGGTTATAGCCCTACAGAATAAGTCTGGCGACACCAGCCTGGTGGCTTATGTCGTTCCACTTCAGCCCGCCCGAATTACCACGACTGAGCTGCGACAATACCTGAGCGAAAAACTTCCTGCCTACATGATGCCGGCGGCCTTTGTGATGATGGATGCATTACCCTTGACGCCAAACCGCAAACTCAATCGGACCGCTTTGCCGTCGCCCGATGAAGATCTCCGAGAGCAAGCGGCTGAATACACAGCTCCACGTTCAGAGGTCGAGGAGGCCCTGGCGGATATCTGGAGAGAAGTGCTGACCGTCGAGCGGGTGGGTGTTCACGATAACTTCTTCGAGTTAGGCGGACACTCTCTAATGGCCGTGCGCCTGTTCGCAATTATGGAGAAAACGTTCGGACGACGTCTGCCGCTTGCGACGCTGTTTCAGGCGCCCACCGTCGCGCAACTCGCCGCCATCCTGCAAAAAGACGTGGCGCTTTCGTGGTCTTCGCTGGTCCCAATCCAGCCGCTCGGTTCCCGACAACCCTTTTTCTGTGTTCACGCTGTTGGCGGCAATGTGCTCGAGTATTACGATCTACCGCGCCGTCTGGGTCCCGACCAGCCCTTCTATGGCTTGCAGTCTCGAGGTTTGGATGGCAGAGAGACACCCCATACGCGCATCACAGAGATGGCCGCCCACTACATCAAAGAGATACGCGAGTTTCAACCTGCGGGTCCTTACCTGATCGGCGGCCGATCTTTAGGTGGGATCATTGCATTCGAGATGGCCTGTCAGCTGAGGGCGCAGGGCCAGGAGGTAGGGCTGCTGGCGTTATTGGATTCCTATCCGGTGGGATACGCCAAACTCCGCGATGGCGGCACGTTGAGAAGCAAAGTTGGGCACATCATAAGACGGATGGGCTCTCACGTCTCAAATATCCGCGGCTTGTCCCTTCACGAAAAACTTTCTTACGTCATTGATAAAGCGCAGTACGGCCCGATTAAGCTTAGGAGCAAAGTATGGCAGACGATTTACCGCTCTTATGAGAGCTTCGGCCGCGCCCTGCCACGCGCGCTCCGTGATGTGCAGGAGTTCAACTGGCTGGCGGCACGGGACTATGTCCCGGGACTATACGATGGGCGAGTCACGCTCTTCTGGGCCAGCCGGGACCTGCGTGCCTCGTTTGATCTGGTGGAAGGCTGGCGCGTGCTAGCTGAAGGCGGCATGGAAGTACAGGAGATTCCAGGAACACACCTGAACATCATCAAAGAACCTCACGTGGCCGAGTTAGCCTTGAAGTTGGGCGAGTCACTTGCTTTCTCTCAACCCGAGCCACTCTTTCGCTCATCATCCGAACATATTAGAAGAGCGTCGTAACGACGCCGAATCCCGAACTGCATGGAGTGAGGCCGACAGTGGCGATGGTATTGAACTCAGACGGATCGGTGATCCGTCCCCTCAGTTTTTGGCCACCTTAAGTGAATGCGAATCGGTTACGGGAGCGACACGGCGCCGATTCAGAAACCCGCCCAGGAATCCAAGGCCCAAGCCAACTCCTAAAGCGACGCCCACGGATCGCCATGGATTGTGTTTGATGTAGTGCGTCGATTCATCCAGATAGTCTTCTCCGGCTTCATAGCTTCGCCGGATCATCCGCTGCGCTTTCCGCTTGCCAATCTCCACTAAATCTTCTGCCAGCATTTTGCCTTCTGCTGCTTTGGCAGTCAGATGAGCGAGTTTGAATCCGGTGCTTTTGCCATTCTGGACAGTTGCTGTCTGCATAACTTCTTTCTCCTCCTGTTCGATAATTGCTTGATGATTTGACAGTATAAAGCTCTGAATACGTTGCCACGGTTTCGAATCTGCAACGTTCTTGTTGCCAAAAAGGTCTATTCCAGGGGTTATGCGCGTGGATCAAAGACCCACGATTCGGACCCGAGTGTCACCGAGAATTGCGAGTCAGGTCCTGAATCGTGAAGGCATGTCTGCACGCCGATCACACCGCGCGTAGCAACCGGTCATCGCGAGTAGGCAAGCTCGACTCTCCCTCGCTGCTAATTCAAATAATGTGGGCAACTTGTTCGTCGTTAGAATAATCGAAGCCACCGCGAGCGACAGGTTCGCGAACTGTTTTTTCGGAGAGAGTTCTTGACAGGATCGCCGTTCTGTCTTATACAAGGAAGGTTGCGCGATCACCTGAATCGCGCGCCATGAGGAAAAACTTTTAATGTTGACGAGCAGGACCCATAAAGAACACGCACCCAAATGGCAGCCGTCGGCGGCCATGCGTAGCGTGTGTCTGTCCAGTCGCCTGAGCCTGGCGTCTGTCACCTCAGGCGTCAATATTTTCGGCGGCAGACTCGGACAAGAGACGGCCATAGATACCGGAAATACCAGGCATTAATCAGCGGGAGCGGACTCCCGCTCCCAAATCTCAAAGCAAAAATCGCGAGACTTGTAAGGAGCGGGCAGCTTCCCTGGGAGGCTTAAAGCCCGCTCCTTTTGTTTTTTGAAAATCGAAGTACTTTTTGCGAGAGATGAAGGCAGGGAGCCTTCAACCCGTGAGATTGGAAGATTAGACGCCACGCTCGGCGTCGAGCTTTTATCTCAAGGGTTCAACGGATGACGAGCTCGGTCCTTTGCGAGAGTCCGCGAGATCGCCATCTTCAGGAGAAGTGTGCCTCGAAGTGTGTTCGCGGCATTGTTCTCTCTGCCTTCATCTATTTTTAAGCACAGATGGATCTCAGATTTGAAATCTTTGCGGTGAGATTTGAAATCTGGAATCCCATTTCGCATGTGTGGCTGAGCAGCAAAAGCACCCTCCTTCGAATCAGGCGGCCTTCATTGTCCTTCGTGGGTGCGAGTCCTACCACATGCACCAGTATCTTTAGGGATGTAGGCTAAGGCAAACCATCGGTCTCCAAAATCGAGATTCTCGGTTCAAATCCGAGCGTCCCTGCCAACAATTACCTGGCCAACAAGTTACTTGGAAGGCCCGACAGTAGAGCGAGTCAAGCAGTCTTGAAAACTGTGGCGGCTTAGACCGTGTAGGGTTCGACTCCCTAGCCTTCCGCCAATCTGGAGATGTCGCCTAACTGGCATGGCAGCACCCCGCTAAGGTGCCGGGAGAAATCCTGTGAGCGTTCGAATCGCTCCATCTCCGCCAACTCCTCTCGCGAGTACCAATGAAAATAATCATTTGCGCGTGTAGCCCAATTG
>Ga0209648_10003059_pt1 | contig 13984 bp, 17 predicted proteins | sample GraSoi2013_115cm_FD_185830 | JGI IMG/M metagenome (GOLD analysis project Ga0209648, IMG submission 185830) | Grasslands soil microbial communities from the Angelo Coastal Reserve, California, USA - Sample 9_17_2013_115cm (SPAdes) (version 2) | ecosystem: Environmental > Terrestrial > Soil >...
TCGCGCTTCCCGCTGTTCGCCACCCTTATATTGTGCGGTCACCTGGGGACGAGGCAGCCAGGTTGTGAGCGCCGGTCCGCTCGCCGGCGCCGGGACGCCGGTTGTGGGACGTTCCAGCCGGAGACGCTGACGACCGGGTCGCGCCCCGCAGATCCGCCGAGTGGTAGGTGACCGTGAGGGTCTGCGACTCACCCGGGCCACAGCGTGACGTCGTTGCCGGCCCAGATCGACGACTGGCGAGTCAGGCCGAGCAATGTTGGATAGGCTCGTGGCCAAGGAAGCTAGAATCGTCTACGTCCGGCGGCGCTGCTCGTTGATCTTCTCTTTCTTGCGCAGTGCCAGCTCCAAATCGATGTCCAGCCGATTGGCGATAGCACAGAGGTAGATCAGCACATCGGCGAGCTCTTCTTCAACGCTACCGATCTTCGAGTTCTGATCCACTCGCATATTCTGTTGCTTGCGGACGGCCTTAAAGAGTTCGCTGACCTCCTCGCCGAGCAGCAGACCGCTGCCAGCTCCGCGCTCACCAGCACCACCGGGCGGGACAGCATCAGCGGCAGCAGGGCCTCCCGGGGCATGCAGACGCTGTCCGCGAACTTCAGCAACTCGCGGATGTCGTACAGCGTGCCACGGCGATTGGTCTCCACCAGACTCACCGTGGCCTGCGACCAGCCGGTCAGCTCGGCTAGCTCCTGCTGCGACAGCTGCGCGGCCACCCGGAACATGGCGACCGCGGTGCCCAGATCACCGCGGGCCAGCACTTCGCACATGGGTGCCGATCCCCACAGCCACGTTGGCCACTGCGGCGTCACGGGCAATGGCTCCGGTGTTTCGCGGGCTGCCCGGGTGCACTGCGCGCAGACTTGCTGCCGGTTATACCGCGACAGCCGCGTGCGGCGGCAGGCCACAGATCCGCTTCGCCGCCGTCATGGCCTGGGCTCCGGCTCAGGCGCCTGCTGACCTGGCCCGTCCTCAGCAATAAGCGCCCAGGTGACCTTGCCCCCCAACGCCGCATGGCCATACCAGCCCCAGTTCTGGCTGAGCGCTTCGACCAAGACCAGCCCGCGTCCGCTCTCGGCCTCGTCAATGACGTCCATCCGCACGGGTGGCTGCGGATTGCCATCCCACACCAGGACTAGGACACGGGTATTGACCGACATGAGCCACAGCCGCACCGGCCATGGCCATTCCATGACCTGTGATGCTTTTATGGCGTTCGTTACCAATTCTGTGACCACCAGCTCGACGCTCTCGCGCATGGCCCGCAGGCCCCACTCGCAGAGCACGTGCCGAGCATGCAGCCGGGCACAGGGCGCTGCGCTGGTCAGGGCACCGAATGCCAAGTAGCTGCGACGCGGCCACTCCTCGGCCATCGGCGTTCCTTGGGATTGGGAAGGCAGAATCGACACCGGAGCCTCGCTCAGGAGACGAGTCCGGACAACGGCTCGTCCCATGGCAGTGCCGGTTCCGCCTCCAGCGGCCCGAGCCATGGCCACGGGGGCCGGTAGCGCAGACTCACCCGGGCTGCCGTTCATGGGGGCTCCTTCCGGTTACTGGTGGTGCAGCGTCAGCCCGGGTCGTGTGGTCACCCGCGGCTGACTCGAACGGTTATGGCCGCTGACGTGGCGATCTGGCCACAAAACTCCCCTGGCCTCGGCAAGTTGCTGCGCCTGGCAACTTTCCTAAGGCAGGCTGGACATCGGCTGGCTGGCTGGTGGTGGCGTCTGGTTGCGAATCACGTGCGCTCAGTGACCGACTGGCTCCGTACACGACGGCCTCCGGTTGGCGGCTTGGCTGACATGCCTTGGGTGGGGCGTCACCCGTAGACTGCGGACCCTCACATTGTGTGTATTATCTTGAAGCAACTTGCCCACACTGGCAAGAGTCTCGATCAGGCAATTTGCTCATGGAGCAAAACGAAGGGAGGGTCGCGTGGCTGGATCGCCCAGCATGCGCCGCCGTCGGCTGGCTGCTGAGCTGCGCCAACTCCGCACCGCTGCGGCCTTGTCGATCGAGGATGTGGCGGGCCGGCTGGGCTGGCCGGGATCCAAGGTCTCGCGGATCGAGAACCGGCAGGTGGGCATCACGCCGCGGGATCTGCGCAAGTTGCTGGACCTCTACAAGGTTGCTGACCGGGCCTACCGTGAGCAATTGCTGGAGATGGGGCGCCGGGCCACGGAGCGCGGTTGGTGGCAGTCCTACACCGGCGTCGTGCCCAGCGCCTATGCCAACCTCATCGGCTTGGAAGCTGAAGCCGCCACCATCCGCACCTACGAGCCCGAGCTGGTGCCCGGCCTACTCCAGACAGCCGACTATGCCCGGGCCGTCATCCGGGCCGGTCGGCCTGGTGACACCATGGAGGAGATCGACCGGCGGGTTGAGGTTCGCTTGGAGCGCCAAGAGGTGCTGACCCGTACCAGTCCGCCACCACCCAAGGTCAACGTGGTGCTCAACGAAGGTGTCTTGGCCAGACGCGTCGGCGGCCCCGAGGTCATGCGGGCCCAGATCGAGCACCTGATGCGAGGTCGCGACCGGGCCAACATCGTCATCCAGATCCTCTCCTTCAGCGCGGGCGAGCATCCGGCCATGGTCGGGCCGTTCACCATGCTGACCTTCCTCGATCCAGCCGATCCCGGCGTGGTCAACGTCGAGAACGTCATGGGCTCCCTGGCGTTGGAGAAGCCCGAGGAGATCCGGGCCTACGACGAAGTCTGGGGCGCCATCCAGGCGTTGGCTATCCCACCGGACGACTCGCGGGCCGTGATGCGGACCTACGCCCTGCGGTAAGCTGAAAATACCTGACGGAAATGGCACTATATCCAGAAAGGCAGTGTGTCGCACTAATATGGAGCAGGATCTTTCTCGGGCACGATGGCGCACCAGTTCGTACAGTGGCGCCAATAACAACTGTGTCGAAGTGGCCAGCAACCTGCCCGGCGTCGTGGCCGTCCGCGACTCCAAGCACCCCGCTGGGGGCAAGCTGGTCGTCCCTGACGAGCAGTGGCCGGCGTTTGTGGCCCGCGTCAAGGCTGGCCAGTTCGACCTGCCCTAAGCAGAGCGCAGGTCACGGGGGACACTTCTGTAGGGGGACCTTTTCGTGTGTGGCAGCCCGACTATATAGAACAGGACGAACCCGGTGAATGACAGCCCGGCCTTACCAGGCATTGACACCAGCAAGGCCCACGTCGCCCGTATGTATGACTACTACTTGAGCGGGGATAATAACTTTGAGGCGGATAGGATGGCCTGTTTGGCCCTGGACAAGATCGTGCCGGGGACAAGAGGACTGGCGATTAACAACCGCAACTATCTGGTCCGGGTGGTCGGTGCCCTGGCCCGTGAATATGGCATCAAGCAGTTCATTGACATCGGCACCGGCCTGCCCACCCAGAACAACGTGCATCAAGTCGTTGGGCGCGTCCACGACGATGCTCGGGTGGTCTACGTTGACAACGACCCGATCGTCTCAATTCATGCCAAGGCCCTGATGCCTGAGGACGACAGCACCGTCTTCCTGCTCGAAGACGTCCGGCAGACCGCGGCCATCCTGAGCCACCCCGATACCCATCGGCTGATCGACTTCGACCAGCCCGTGGCCGCGCTCTACATCTCCTTCCTACACCAAATACCGGATCGAGACGACCCGGGCGGCCTGGTACGCCTCATGATGGATCACTTGGCACCGGGCAGCTTCCTGGCAATCTCCCACCTGGTCTCGGCCGACCCTGAGCTGCGCACCCGCCTCACTGACCTCATGCTCAATGCCACCCAAGGCCACTGGGGTCGGGTACGCACCAAGGCTGAAGTAGACCGGTTCTTCAATGGGCTTGAGATCATCCCGCCTGGCCTGGTGGAGATCTCGACCTGGCGGCCGGATGACACCGCCACGGAGGAGCAGACGTATGAGTGGATTGAGTATGGAGGGGTGGGGAGGAAGGGGTGATGGACCGCCCGGAGTGATGATCTTGCTTTTGACCACTCACCACCGGCTGCAGGCTCATCCTTCGGTCTGAGGCTTGCCAGGCGGTGCGGCGTGGCCGACCGGCCCGACGTGCAGCCAGCGGCGGATGCGGTGAAGCGCTAGTTGTTGGGGATGTCCGGTTCTTGGTCGGCAATCCGCATGATCGCTTCCAGCAGGGCATCTGCCCGGTCATCACCCATGCCGCTCCACACCAATTGGTCGTCGATCAGCAGCTCGTACTGCCGGACCGATCCCTCGACGGGCTCCGACTCGTGGATGGTAAAGGTCTTGGTGATCTGCAATCCCAGGCTCGTAGTCTTGGGCGCGGTCGGCGGCACGACAACGTTGAACACCGCCGACCGCCGATGCAGCATGTTCTGCTGCACGATGCTCGCGCTCTGCCGCATCAGCTGGGCGGCGTGGTGGGTGGCCGTGTATCCGCCGCTGCCAGGTGTCGTCATAGAAGATCATTGTATAGGCACCGGGCGCGTTGCCCGTTCACCGCCGACGGCATGTGGCTATGGAAACGTACAAGAGATCCGCACTTCTAACATTAATGGCTATCCACTCTCGTCGAAATTTTTTAACCTGGAAACTACAACTGCGGAGCCGTGGGCCGCAAATAGCGATCTCGGCTGACGGCTGTTAAGCTTTTCCTGCCGCGGCTCAATGCCACATACAGCTCAGTTGCAGAATACCGTTCTGCGTTCAGGACTATGGCATGGTCGTACTCAAGACCCTTAATGAGTAAAGGTCTGGATATTACGCGAGCTTCTCTTACTCGGCCAACAATACGGACGCGATTCCGGACGCGACTAAGCGCCTGGGAAACTGTCAGATCGCTCCCTGCCGCCACAACATTCAGCGCTTCGAGAGTGTCGCGCCACGCTTCACGACGGTATAGCCGGGTGCCCTCAAGCTGACTTATCGCGACGAGCGTCTCTCGGATCCGAGTGGGCGAAGCATCTGACAACAATCCTGTTAGCAGTTGAAGTGGCCGTTCTGCGCCGGGCCGTGACAGATGTGCGACCGGCTCTCCTTTACCCAACTTGGTTGCGACAGTCGAATTTAGTTTCGCGGCGACGTTGCTCATACAGCTTTTCGCAAACTTGAGGGTCTCTGATGCAATCAGTTGTGGTTGATCACCGTCCACAATGGCCGCGAACTTCAGCATGAAACTGCCTTCAAGTTCTTCCATCATGCCGTAAGAGCCATTGGTTCTCGCTGCCACGGAGGCACATTCGTTCGGCCATTGTGCGATTGCGACAATCGAACCGTTCGCTTTGGCCTGAGCAAAGCAGGCATTAACAGAGGTTTGCGGCGAAGCCACCTTCCACGTCAGAGGAGCATTTCTGAGGTCTATCGGCTGGCCAGCGTAGAGGTCGTTCCGTATTCCGATAAGCCATTGGCCAAGCGCTACGTTGTGCCCGTCCCAACGCCACGGATGGGTAGGCAGGGTGAGCGCGGGCCATGTGCCGGTGACATCATTGCCCCATTTGACGGTCACATTGTCACCGAAGCTGAAGATGTTCTGGAGCGGATCACCGAATACACAGACCGGCAACGATTCCTGCAAGGCGAGCACCAAGCCGTGCTGCTCGATCACGCAATCCTGATACTCATCGACGACCACAAGACCATAGCTCGCGCGTAGAACAGCACGGATCGCCGCTGTCCGGACCGCTGCCACTGCTGCCGCGTAGTACTTCCGTGATCGCTTCCAATCCGGCTCCGCGCCAACGGCAAGTCCAGACAGCACAGGATAATGCCGGATAATATCGAAAGACCAGCTTGCGATGGTATCGACTCGCGCAGCTGCGCTGCTCACACCAAACCGCCGCAGCCGCCGTCGCAGCACATCGACCCCGGCGTTGGTGTGAGTGAGCACCAGTGCCCGGTCTCCCTGCTCGGCTGCCACCGCGGCAAGGGCAGCGACGACGTGCGTCTTGCCTGCACCGGCGGGCAGCTCAATCGAGCAGGGCATTGCCGCCCGGACGGTCGAGGCCGTTGCCCGTAGAGCATCGTCCATCTATGCCGCTCCGCGTAGCGCGATCGACGATCTTTTCATGGCAGCTTCTCGCTATATACGAACTCGTACAGCTTCTTGAGTCCCCCTTCGAGCGGCGTGTCCTTGATCTCATGCCAGTATTCAATGAGTAGCCCGCCAAGGAGTTCGCCTGCCTCCTCTTGCTTGAACCAGGCTTTCTTCTCCTCTTTGGTCTCCGCGTTGATCTTCTTGCCTTTGGCAGCCGCACCGATGGCCGCCCTCACGGCGTCGATCAACCGGGATGCGTCCACCCACTCAGAGGGGTCAAGGCCAGACAGCTTCGGCCCGCCAAGCCGATCCTTCACGCTGTTGCGTACGGACTCCTCGTCCTTGATCTCCGCGGCCAGGGCGACGAAGGCGGCGAGCCCAGCCATGCTGAGGGTCGTGGCGATCTCATCTTCGAGGGCATTGCCGTTCTGCCAACGCACAACCTGAGCACCGCATGCCAGAGTGGCGGCAACACCCGAATCGGAGCCTCGATCATCGTTATCAATGATGAGCAGCGTTGGATAGCCAAGCTCCTGCAAAATCCGAGCGCGAATTGGCGCGCTGGTGCTCCCTTGGCCATCACTCTGGCAGACACCCAGCGTGGCGTGCGAAGCCTTGCCCTGTGAGCCGCGCTGGCTGTCCCAATGCTGGAGGAACCTCCTCGCGACTCCCATCTCAGTCTTGCCCTCGCAGACCGCGACCTTACGAGCCAGTACTGCCGAAGGGCCCGCGCGCAAGGTACCCTGTACGTCGTCGAGTTCCCCAGGTACCACCTGCACTGTCGTCTTACCGTTCTCGCAGTGCACCACCGAAATATCGGTAGCTCGCAAGGCTTCGACGGCCAACGGGGCATGCGTGGTCATGATCACCTGGCCACTGCCGCTTTCGGTGCGCTTCTTCAGGTGACGCAGCAGGTGATGCAGACGATGTGGTTCGAGACCGTACTCCACCTCGTCAATCAGTACTATCTCGCCTTCGGTGAAAGCCTTCTCTTGAATCGCGAGACTGATCAATCGGCGGGTCCCGAGGCCATGTCCAGTGAGTGGCACGTTTTGGTCATGGAGCAGGAGAGCATTCGTCGATGAGCTGCCTGTTGGGTCAAGTCCGGGCTGCAACCGAGTGAAGGCAGCGCCCCCGATAATGGCAGCGGCCTCCGCAACCTCTGCCGCAGCGGCGTGAAGCGCACCCTTCGGTGAGTCAAATACGGCGGCACGGGCTGCGCGATGAGCAGATGTCACGGCGGCACCCGCGCCGGTCCCCTTGGCAGTTAGCCGCGTCAAGGCCGACCCTCGGCCCCATCGCAAGTGGGTCTCGATGCGCTCGTCGACCCGAAAGAGGCCGAAGTACTCGCGTGCCGCAATGCGGATAGGCACCCCGTCGTCTTTGGCGCCTGGACGAACGACTGACCAAGCAGGTTCAAGCGTGTCGGTCACCTTCAGCTGCACAATCACGCACGGCTCGGCGCCGTCCTCTGGGTCGTGGACCAACTCGCCGCTCGGCAAGATGCCGGAGAGTTCGTAGCCGTGCGTGTCGTCGCGCAGCATCCGCGGCGGCAGGTCACCGACAACGATCTGGAGGACGATCGGATCGTCGATGTTGCAGTCGTAGAAGTCAGCATCGGTAAACTGCACGTTCCACCTGGCACTCAACACCAAGCCGATCACATCGAGCAGCGTGGTCTTGGTGCTGTCGCCCGGCCCCACTAGGCATACGAAACGATTCGTGGGCAGGAGCCAGTCGGCCTCCCGGATGCCGCGAAAGTTACGAACCACCACTTTTCGGATCTGCATGATCGGATTATATTAACGTCGGCTACGAGACGTAGTCGTTTAACAGAAACATCAGGACGCCTCAAGGCAGCAGCGCACAGGGATCGTCAAAGCCATGTAAAGAGTGTGATCACGCTAGCGACATGAGGGGCGCTTGGGGGAGCCGGCAGCGACGGCTCTTAAAAAACCAGTATGCTAACGCTTGCCTTGCAATACGTCCCCCAGCACCCTGCGAGCCCCCGCCCGCCCCTGATCATCCCGCCACCATGGCCGACTCGGCAGCCAGCTTCGCCGCCACATAATCGAGAAACGGGTCCAACGACCCGGCAGGGATGTCCGGCTCAGCGTCCAGTAGCAGCGACTCCATGGCTGCGCGTATCCGCGCTCTGCGGACCTCGGGCTCCTCGGCGTCCTCCCCAGACCAAATGTAGGCGCCGACACTGCGCACCTGCCCGATCGTCCTTATCAGCTGCCGCGGGCGAAGACTCCGCTTGAACCCGCCCGCGCCCATGACTGCAACCGGCGTCAAGGCCCGCTCAGCGTGCCGGTCGGCATACCGGACGGCCTGCTGGTATGGAGCGCCTGCGCGCTGAGCTACGGCTGCGGTGAGCGCGCCCAAGCACGCGTCGGCGATTCGGGCCGGTGAGCGCCGAGCCCACACGCGTCCGGGTCGGCGGCTGAGGCTGTCGTCACCGCGGACGTGACGCAGCAGGGCTGCCGCGCCAGCGTGAACGGCGAGGTGGGACGTGGGCCGGTAGAAGCGCTTGTAGAGGTCGATCGCCATTGAACCGTTGGTTGCCTTGTCGACGCGGCCTGCCATCACCTCGACGGACGGCCCCTTGGCGGGCTTGCCAAGGTCGAGCCGACTGATGCACTCGGCCAGCACGCTGGCCGGGATCATCCCCTCGTCCGACAGATACTCCAGCAGCAGCGGCATAATCCTGATGTTCTCGCCCTGCAGCTCGTTGACGGCGTTCGGCTCGTGGAGGCAGTACAGGCCCATAATGAGCGCCTCGATGGAAGCCCTGGCGAGCATGGTCGCGGCTTCAGCCTGTCGGCTGCGGACAGCCCGGCGGGTCTGTCGCTGCAGAACCAGGAGCCGGAGAATGTCGAGTTGGGCGGCGTCGGCGCCAGTGGCGGCCATCCCCGGCCATCGGTCACAGGTGATGAGTTTGCCCGCCGTCCGGCGGACTCGATGCCGACTGAGCAGATCCGGCACCGGCAGGACGGCGAGCACCAAGATCCGCACATAAGGCCAGGCTCGTGGCCATATCCGGAATCGCTCGCCTGAGGGCTGGGGGTGCATGCCGAAAGGGTATGGCTGTTACGCGCCTGAACCGAACCGACCGCCCCGAGGCGATGCCATGCGGCGAGGACTTTCAGTCCGTCTTCACGGCTCCGACCCGGGTTCTGGCCCTCGACCGACCGTCGCAGCCGCACCCAAACTCACTGCCAAGCTCACGCATGATCTCGCTACCGAGTTCGCGTACCAGTTCGTCGCCCATCGTCACGGCCAGCTTCTGCGCGGCCGTTGGCCCAGCGATCCGCAGCACCCGCAGCGCATTGTCAAGCGCTCGGCGGAAGCGCCCCTCTCACGGGACGGGGCGTCCGCGGCTTCCTGTAGCTCGTCGGCACTAAGCTTGCAACTCGGCCTGCTCGCCTGGGGCGAGCCCGAGGGTGGGGGCGATCTGACTGATCAGGGCGGCGAACTCCTTGATCTTCTCCGCGTCGATCGCGTCGCCGCCGTTGACTTGCGCCACCTGCGCACTGGCCACGGACAGGTTGCCGGTGGAGTCCCTGATCGTCGTCGTGTTGCCCTTGATCGTGGTCCGCGGGCCGTCCGGCATGATGTCTCCTTTATGCGTGGCCGCGGCCACGATCGTGATGGTCGAGTCGTTGATCACCCACGGCGTGGTCATCCGCAGCGCCTCGTTGGTCTGCTCGGTGGGCGGCGCGCCGTCATGCACGCTCGGTTGGTCGAGGCCACCAACCTGCCGAACATGACGCTGCAGGTCATCCCATTCAGCGTTGGCGCGCACGCGGCGATGGATGGCTCGTTCACCATCCTCGGCTTCCCCGATCCGACCGACCCGTTCGTCGTGTACATCGAGTACCAGACTGGCGCACTGTATCTGGAGAAACAGCAGGAGGTCAGCCGCTATAGACTGATGTTCAACCACTTGCGTCCGGCGTCCCTGCCAGTAGACGCATTACGTGCTCTCATCGCTCGTGTAGCCGATGAGTTGGCATGACAATCGGTGTAAGGAGGCCACGGGATGAACGAGATCGACCTGTCCCGTGCCGTGTGGCAGAAGAGCAGCAGAAGCAACGGTCAAGGTGGCGAGTGCGTCGAGGTCGCGCGCAACCTGCAAAGGATCATTGCCGTTCGTGACAGTAAGAACCCAGATGGCCCGAAGTTGATCTTTATACCTACCGCGTGGCGTACGTTCCTTGCCGACCTGCGGCGTGGGACGTTCGACTTGGGCTGAGCTGGGCACCCTTGGCGTGGTGATTGTTCGTCTTCACTGTGCGTGACGATAGCTTCGTTGTGGCAAGGCTTAGAACAACGTCATAGCGTCGCTGGGTATCCCGCGTAGTTCGTCGTAATCAAGCACCACACAGCGGATGCCGCGATGTTCGACAAGTGTCCGAGCCTGTAGCGCAATGCTCTGAGCTGCGAGAACGCCCCCAAGTGGTGCCAGCAGGGGTCACGGTTCAGAAGCTCCAGGTACCGGCGGAACTGCTCGACGGCGTCGAGCGTGGCGCGTCGCTCGACCTCCACCGCCCAGTGTCTAGGCTTGGTTGTGGAAGCGGTACCTTCGCGAGAATCGGACCCACGGTGTAGCCGGTCCCTGTTGATCTTCGTCCGTGCTGGACTGGAGCCTTCAGGTGATCAAGTGCGTCGGTTCACCGAACTAGACTTGCCAAGCATGGCGAGCACGACGTGCTGGGATTGCGGCCAAGTGGCCCACATGACGCCGGTCGAGGGCGCCGCCGTCGTCAAGACCGCGGACTTCTTCCGCCACCGGGTCATGGGCTGTTTCCGTTGCGACGGCTGCGGGGCGTTCAACATCGCCATCGCGCTAGGCAACCCGAAAAGTAGCGACTCGGCTCTAGCGTGGCTTGCCGGGCGGAAGAAGCTGGAGTGGGTGCCGAAGGAGCCAAAGAAGCTTCAGATCAAGCCATTCCCAGACGTACCGACTCCCATCGCAGCAGCGGCTACGGAGGCCTATACGTGCCGACTCGGTAACAACTGCCGGGCGGCCGTGCTACTGGCAAGGTCGGTGATCGAAGCGACGGCCAAAGACAAGGGCATTACCAAGAAGACGCTCATCGCCAAGATCGACGCCATGCTGGAGCAGGGCTTGATCCGTCCACATGTCCGGGACGGGGCGCACGAGGTCCGTTACCTGGGCAACGAAATGGCTCACGGCGACTTGGCGCAGTCGGTCAGTCCGGCCGACGCCGATCTAGTCCTAACCCTCATGTCAGAAGTGCTCGATGACGTCTATGAGTCACCGGCCCGCGTCGAGAGGGCCAAGGCAGGTCGCGAGGCCCGGCAACTTCAAGCCGACCAGCTTGCCGCACTTGCACAGGGCAAGCCCCTCCCCGCTGTGTCCCCTGCCGTGGCGAGCATACTCCAAGCCTGGTCTCAGGGAGCCGTGCCCGGCCAGCAGCCGACCCGGCCGTCAGCGTCCAGGCAGGCTAAGCCGTCCTCCGACCAAGGTTCGTCGTAGCAGGCCGGTCCCCGGCTTGCCGGTGACGATGGGTCGATTCGCGCATTTGGGCGCTACGCAGAGGCCGGGAAGATGGCGCGGATCTCATCCTTCAGCACTCGGATACGAATTGGCCGGAGTAGGCGGTCGAGGAGATCCTCAGGTGTGAAGCCTAGATCTACCAGGAAGCAGATGGTGACAAGCAGGGCTACAGACTCGGCCAAGACGTACATCTGGCGGGAGGTAACACGAACTTTCGGAACTCCTTCCTGGTGCGTGAGGTCATTGCGAACGTTCTTAACAAGCTTCACCCATTCGGGTGGATTTGGCACGATACTGCTGAACGCGATGCCCGCCTTGTTGACAAGCTCGGTGAGGCGGTCAGCAAGGCTCGGGTCGTTGATGTACTGATTCAACCGCGTCTTGATAAGGTTTCGTTCCTCCTTCGGGTACTGTGCGAGCCAGTCCTCCGTAGCCTGATTCTTGAGGCCGACTTCGGCCCGTTTAGACTCGAAAGTCGCTCGATGCAGCGCTTCGGCGGCAGTCGTGGCGTTCAGGTAGCGGTTCTCCACCGACATCTCGGACGCGTAGCGGAGTCCGAAGACCAGGCCGCGAATCCCGCCGAGTTTAGCCGCGAGGTCAAACCATTTAGGCAGTTGCTCACTGAACGCGAACTCATCAGATCGGATAATTTGCGTGGGAAGCGGCAACGACTCGCCCGCGGATGGCTCGGCAGTAGTTCGGAGACCAACATCGTGGTACCCGTACGGGGGCACCAGTTGTTTCTTGCCGCGAGGCCGCTTGGCCACTTTCAGGCAAAGCACTGATGATGGCCGGTCAACCAGGAGTGTCAGTAGATCGACCAACGGCCTCACATAGCCGTCGAGAAGTTCGTCGAGAGTCTTGGGCGTGGTAAGGCGAACATCAAATTGATGCACCACTGCCAGGCTGGCGTCGGTGACTCCAAACTTACCTTGTTGCCCAGCACCGAGCGTGACCATCGAGCCATCAGTCAGCGTAGCCATGAACCCTGGTGCACGCTGGTAGTAAAACCCCTGCCCAACATCCCTTCGCCCTTGACGGAGGTCCCCGAGGGGCTGGATTCTGCCTATGCGCCCCCATTCGTCAAGGTAGGTCACTCGGACTTCGGCCTCCCCTAAGACTGAGTCTCGACGGATATGCGCACCATCGACGACAACTTGGCAGCTGAAGGTTTGGCCAGAGCTACTGCTGAACTGGTTCATCGATGCTGTCTCGAAGGTGCAATCCAGTAGGGTTGCCCGACCGCGCTCGGTGTCACCATGAAGGAGGGGCACGTAGTAGGAGTCCTCATCCAGTCGCTTGCCGTAGACATCGAGAGTCCCGCCTGTCTGCGGCGAGTAAGTGATGGTCCCGGTCGCATTCCGTCTGCGACGGTCGCCAGGCACCCACCAAGTGCCTTTGGTTGTAAACGGGTCCATCCGGGCTTCGTTGTCCGTTTCGAGAGGGCTCGATGTCAGAAGAGGGTCATGTCGTCCCGCGGCGCGCCCCGTATAGCGTCGTAGTCCAGCGTCACGCAGCGGATGCCGCGATCTTCCGCCAGGACGCGCGCCTGCGGCCTGATCTCCTGTGCCGCGAAGATGCCGGTCACCGGCGCGAGCAGCGGGTCGCGGTTGAGCAGTTCCAGGTACCTGGTCAGCTGCTCAACACCGTCGATCTCGCCGCGCCGTTTGATCTCGACCGCGACGGCGCGGCGGTCGGCGTCACGGCACAGCAGGTCGACCGGCCCGATGGCGGTGGGATACTCGCGGCGCACGAGGGTGAGGCTGCTGCCGAGCACCGCCGGGCTCGCGGCGAGCAGTTCCTGCAGGTGCGCCTCGACTCCGTCCTTGACCAGGCCAGGGTCGACGCCAAGCTCGTGGCGTGAGTCGTGCAGCAGTTCCTCGATGGTGATGACAAGCTGCTCGCCAGCCTTGTTCGTGACCGTCCAGAGGGCGTCGGTCTCCTTGAGGGTGCACGGCGGGCTCATCCAGTTCAGCGGCTTGTATGCGCGGTCGTCGGCGTGGATGGAGACCGACCCGTCCGCCTTGAGCAGGAGCAGCCGCCTGGCGCTGGGCAGGTGGGCGGTCAGCCGGCCGACGTAGTCGACGCTGCACCGCGCGATGACGAGCCGCACGGCTCCTACCGTAGTAGATGTGCCGCCGCGGAACGGCGACGCGGCGCCGGGACCGCGGGCCGGCCGTTCTTGCCGCGCGCAGGATCATCCCGCTGATTTCGGGTACTCCGTGGTCGTGCGACTCGACGAGTGGTTCCTGACGGCCGCTGAGCGCGGCAACCCCGCCACCGTGATCGACAGCAGGCACGGCGACGGATCGGCGTGGACGACGGGCAACGATGTGCGGCCGATCGTGCACGGCGCGGTCTACTTTGCCGAACTGCTCCGCCGCGTCCGCGCCATGCGAGCGGGCGACCTGCTGCTGTTCACCGACTGGCGCGGCGACCCCGACGAGCGGCTCGACCGGCC
>Ga0209648_10003061_pt1 | contig 13980 bp, 14 predicted proteins | sample GraSoi2013_115cm_FD_185830 | JGI IMG/M metagenome (GOLD analysis project Ga0209648, IMG submission 185830) | Grasslands soil microbial communities from the Angelo Coastal Reserve, California, USA - Sample 9_17_2013_115cm (SPAdes) (version 2) | ecosystem: Environmental > Terrestrial > Soil >...
CGCTGTTCAGGCCGTCGTTCCCGGTCCGGCTGGCCACCATGTGCTGGAACTCACGGTCCCCCTCGCACGCCAGACCACGGTGCCTGGCCCAGCAAGCCCGGCCGTTGCCCCTGGCCGCATGACTGGCACGGGCCTGTACCTGCCGGGCGGCCCGTGGCTGTCACTGGCGATGCGAGCCCCCGTCAACTGCCACGACGAAATCCTGTCCGGGCTGGCCGCTGTCGCCGCCGACCTGATGGACCACTTCGACATGTGGTTTTGGCTGCGGTATGCCAACGCCACACATGGGCCGCACCTGCGGGTCCGCTTCCACGGTCATCCGGCGGCTCTGGGCGGCAGCGTGTTGCCGGTCATCTCGGCGTGGTGCAGGGAACTGATCAAACAGCGGCTGTCGGGCGGGTTCACCGTCGAGCCGTACGACCAAGAGGTCGAACGATACGGCGGCCCTGATGCTATCAGTGCTGCGGAGCAGGTGTTCGCAGCCGACAGCCACCTCGTCCTCAGGATACTTGCCGCTACCTGCGACCCAGGTCAGCGCCTAGTGGCCGCCGCCGCGTCCGCTGCTGCCATCGCCCGTACCGTCGCTGACGGCGACCTCGCCGCCGTGGCAGGGCGTCACCTTGACCGCGCCGCCCACAGACGCCTCGCGGCGCTGCGCCCGCAGGTACGGGCAGCCCGCTCGCAGGACCCGGCCAGTTCGCCGCTTCCGTGCGCCACTGATCCCGCGTGGTCAGCCCGGTACGATGCTCTGGCTGCCTACCGGACCACGCTGAAACCCGCGCAACGCCCCGCCTGCGCGTCGGCGCTGCTCCACATGCACGCCAACCGGCTCCTCGGCAACGCCGGCACCGAACGCATCGCCAGGGCACTGGCCGCCGACTTCCTCGCCCTACCGCCGTCAGCGCCATGAACACCGCCACCGCGGTGAGCGGGCAGCAGGCGCTCGAAACCGCGCGGCGGCTGCTTGACCCCGAGGATGTCCTCGCCGCCGTACCCGGGGCTGGCGGCGCCTCCATGGGCGGCGGGCTCGCCGGCACAGCCTTGCTCCACGCCCGCTTGGCGGCAACAGACTCCATCTTCGCGGTCGCTGCGACCCGTCACTGGGCCGCAGCGGCGGTACAAGCTAAGCGCTACGGCGGCGGCAGGGGAATCTTCAGCAGCGCCGGAGGGCTCGCGGCGTCGCTGATCACCGGGACCGGTTACCTGCCCGACCCCGGCCCCCAGCAGGCCGCCGCCGGCCGTGCCGCCCAGTGGCTGTCCGGGCGTGCCCTCGACCTCAGCAGCCGCCACCAGGCACAACTTCAAACAGGCGACCTAGCCACGCCGTGGTCCGTATACGACGCGATCAGCGGCCTGTCCGGGATCGGCCGCGTCCTTCTCACCGCGGTCATCTCAGGGCACCCTCTGGCCGAACCTGGGCTGCTGGCCGCCCTGGAAACCCTCACCACCATGATCCGCACCCGCCACGGGAACCGGCCCGGCTGGTGGCTACCCGCTGACAGCCATCCGCAAGCAGTGACCATGCACCCGTCCGGCGCAGCGACCACGGGCCTGGCACACGGCATCGCCGGCCCCATCGCCCTCCTCTCAACGGCTCAAGCCGCCGGATGGTCCGTCGCCGGACAGGCCGCCGCGATCAAGGACGCCGCGCAATGGCTGCTGCACTGGCGTGACAACCACACGTTCTCTTGGCCCCCCTATGTCACGGGTGACGAACTGGACCGTGGAACCGCCGGGCCCGCAGCGGGGCGCCGCGATGCCTGGTGCTACGGCGCTCCCGGCATCGGCCGAGCCCTTTCACTGGCCGGGCTGGCGCTCACCGACCAGCCTCTGGCCGAGGCTGGTGAAGCGGCCATCGCCTCCCTTGCCGACCGCTCCGCAGAACTCTGGGACGTTGACGGGCCGACCCTGTGCCACGGAAACGCTGGAGTGCTGCAATGCGCGGCCGCCAGCCCAGCAGTCACGCGCGACCGCGCAGCGGCGGCGGTCACAGCGATGTTCGACCAGCAGCGTGCCTTCGCATTCCGGCACCTCGAGAACAACTTCGCGTCCGACTGGCCCGGTTTGCTGACAGGAGCCGCCGGCACTGCTCTGGCCCTCGCTGACCATGGCGACCTAGCGGTTCCCACTGTCCCTGCCCGATGGGACTCGGTCCTTCTTCTCTCCTGAACTCGGATGAGGCACCGCCATTCCCGGCCAGCCCGTTTGCGGTGCCGCATGGATCCATGTCGCTGTCTTCATCCTGACGCTGGGCAAACGCCCACGAATGTTAGTCGGGACCAGGGTAATTGCTGCGCCAACGCGGGCGCCTCACCAGTCGAAGTAGCCTTCTTTGGCACGGTTGGTGAGAGCCCGCCACTCGGCTTTGGCAAAGGTCAGCGTGGGCCCTGTCGGCTCGTGGGAGTCGCGAACGGCGACTTGGCCGAACGGCAGGGCCGCGATCTCGACGCAGTTTCCCTGGGGGCTGCTGTGCTGGCTCTTACGCCAGCTAAGACCGTTCAGATTGTCGGCAGGAGTGCCGCTGCGGACGGTCATGGAGTATCGAGTCCTTCCAGAAGCGATTCGATGATCTCCGTAGAGCTCCTCGGCTGCGCACTGACGACGGTCAGGCGCTCCATGGCGAGCAGGTAGGTATCGACGTCGGCGCGTTTGTCGAGGTATAGAGCACTGGTCAGATGCTCGACGTAGACTGTGTCGGGCAGGTCCGGGTCGTCGAACCGGACGATGCTGAAGCCGCTGAGGGCGGCGTGGCCCGCCGAACTCAAGGGTGTCACCTGGAGGGTGAGGTTGGGTCGCTTGGCGGCTTGCAGCAGGTAACTTAGCTGCCCGTGCATCACCTCGGCTCCGCCGACCTGCCGTCGTAGCGCGGCCTCGTCAATGATCGCCCACAGGTACAGGCCGCCGTCCAGGAAGCGGCGCTGGCGTTGCGTGCGCGGCGCAACCCGTCGTTCGGTCTGGTCGGCCGGAAAGTCAGCCAGGGCCATCAGCGCCGACGCGTACTCCTCGGTTTGCAGCAGGCCGGGGATGAACTGGGACTCATAGGTGCGGATCGATTTGGCCGCCTGCTCAAGGCCGAGGTAGGCCTGGAACCAGTCTGGCAGAATGTCGCTGTAGCGGTGCCACCAGCCGGGCTTGCTCGCCGTCGCCGACACCGTGCCTAACGAGAGCGGAGGCTAGTGGGCGCCCCGGCCGACTGTTGTATGATCACAACTAATGACTGGTGACCCGGTAGCGCTCAATGGTGGCCGACCTCGCCACCCGGGACGCTATCGCTGGGTCGCGCTGTCCAACACCACGCTCGGCGTGCTGATGGCGACGCTGGACGCGTCCATCGTGATCATCTCCATGCCGGCCATCTTCCGCGGCATCCACCTGAACCCGCTGGCCCCAGGGAACATCAGCTACCTGCTGTGGATGATCATGGGGTACCTGCTCGTCACCGCGGTGCTCGTGGTCACCCTCGGCCGGCTGGGCGACATGTTCGGCCGCGTCCGGATCTACAACCTGGGTTTCGCCATCTTCACGCTCGCGTCGGTCGCGCTTTCACTGGACCCCTTCCGCGGCGGGCCGGGCGCGATGTGGCTCATCCTGTGGCGGCTCGTGCAGGCGGTCGGCGGATCGATGCTGATGGCCAACTCGGCCGCGATCCTCACCGACGCGTTCCCCGCGAGCCACCGTGGCATGGCCCTGGGCATCAACCAGATCGCCGGGATCGCCGGGATGTTCGTCGGCCTGGTCGCGGGCGGCCTGCTCGCCGCGTGGGACTGGCGCGCCGTGTTCTGGGTGAACGTGCCCATCGGGGTGTTCGGGACGATCTGGGCGTACCGGAGCCTGCGTGAGACGAGCAGACGGCAGTACGGGCGGATCGACTGGCCGGGCAACCTCACCTTCGCGGCCGGCGGCGGAATCCTCCTGATCGCCATCACGTACGGCATCCAGCCGTACGGCGGGCGCTCGATGGGATGGACCAGCCCGTGGGTGCTCGGCGGCCTGGCGGGTGGCGTGACGCTGCTCGCCAGCTTCTGCGTCATCGAGACCAAGGTCGCGCAGCCGATGTTCCACATGGGCCTTTTCAAGATCAGAGCCTTCGCCGCGGGCAACGCGGCTGCGCTGCTGGCCGCCATCGCGCGCGGCGGGATGCAGTTCATGCTGATCATCTGGCTGCAGGGCATCTGGCTACCGCTGCACGGCTACGACTACCAGCAGACCCCGCTGTGGGCGGGCATCTACCTGCTGCCGCTGACCACCGGGTTCCTGATCGCAGGCCCGGTGTCCGGTTACCTTTCCGACCGGTTCGGCGCGCGCCCGTTCGCCACCGGCGGCCTGCTGGTGACGGCGGCGGCGTTCACCGGCCTGATGCTGATCCCGGTGGACTTCTCCTACTGGCTGTTTGCGCTGCTCATCTTCGCGGCGGGCATCGGGCAGGGACTGTTCTCTTCGCCGAACACGTCCGCGATCATGAGCAGCGTGCCGGCCAGCCAGCGCGGCGCCGCGTCCGGCATGCGGGCGACGTTCCAGAATTCCGGCACGTCGCTGTCGATCGGGGTCTTCTTCTCACTCATGATCGTCGGCCTCGCCGCCGCGCTGCCCGCCACGCTCACCGCCGGGCTGCACGCCCAGGGCGTTCCGCTCGGTGTGGCCGCGGGTGTCGCGCACCTGCCGCCCGTCAGCACCCTGTTCGCCGCGTTCCTCGGCGTCAACCCGGTCGGTAACCTGCTCAGGCCGTCCGGGGTTCTGCACACGCTGCCGCCGCACAGCGTGAGCGTCCTCACCGGGATGGAGTTCTTCCCGCATCTGATCACCCAGCCCTTCCATCACGGCCTGATCATCGTGTTCACGGCCGCGACCGCGCTGGCCCTCGTCGCGGCGCTCGTGTCGTTGCTGCGCGGCGGGCAGTACTACTTCGACGAGCGGCTCGCGCCCCGCCGGTGCGGCCCAGCGGCCCCGCGCGACCGGCCGACGACGGACACCCCAAACCATCCCGAACGGCTGCCGCGTGGCATCCCTGCGGCAGCCGTTCGGTATGTATATCGCCGGCCCCTCCTGCCAGCGGCGCTCGCCGGCCGGTGCGTCCCGGTGGGACCTGCGCGGGGTGGGCCAGAATTGCGGCATGACCGATACCCAGCCGGCCACTCCGCCGCTGTCAGGCAAAACCGCGTGGGCGCGGAATCTCCAGACGCCGCTGCGGCTGTTCCTGCGCACCGAGACGGGCAGTGCCGCCGTTTTGCTCGCCATGACACTTGTGGCGCTGGCCTGGGTGAACGCCGACGCGGCTTCGTACGACGCGGTGTGGCACACGCAGTTGTCGATCCGCGTCGGCGGCACCACCGTGTCCCAAGACCTGCGCGGCTGGGTGAACAGCGGGCTGATGACGTTCTTCTTCTTCGTCGTCGGGCTCGAGGCCCGCCGCGAGTTCGATATCGGCGAGTTGCGCGAGCGACGGCGGGTGGCGCTGCCGGTCCTGGCCGGCATCGGCGGGATGCTGATACCCGTCGCCATCTACCTGGCCGCCAACGCGGGCCGCGCCTCCGCGCACGGCTGGGGCGCGGCGATGTCGACGGACACGGCGTTCGCCCTCGGGATGCTCGCCCTGGTGGGGCCGCGTTTCCCCGACCGCCTGCGCGCGTTCATGCTCACCGTCGCGGTCTGCGACGACCTCGTCTCGCTGGTGGTGATCGGCGTCGCCTACAGCGGCAACATCGCGGCGATGGCACTGGTGACCGCGTTGGTGATCTTTGGCGTGATCCTGGTCTTTCGTGCCGCCCATGTTCGTTACGGGCTGGTCTACGCGCTGCTCGGGATCGCGGCGTGGGTCGCGGTCTTCAAGTCGGGCGTCGACCCGGTCGTCGTCGGGCTCGCGCTCGGCCTGCTGACCTACGCCTATCCGGCCGCCCGGACCGACCTCGAGCGCGCGTCGGGCCTCTTCCGCGACTTCCGCGAACAGCCCACGCCCGAGCTCGCCCGTACCGCGAGCGCCGGCCTCACCTCGGCGATCTCACCGAACGACCGGCTGCTGCAGCTCTACCATCCGTGGACGAGCTACGTCATCGTGCCGCTCTTCGCGCTCGCCAACGCGGGGATCGTGATCAACGGCGGCTTCCTCGCCCGCGCCTACACCTCGCCGATCACGCTGGGCATCCTCTTCGGCTACCTCGCGGGCAAGCCGATCGGGATCGCAGGCACGTCGTGGCTCGTCACGCGGCTGAGCCGCGGCCGGCTGCGGCCGCCGGTCGGCTGGGCCGCCGTCGCGGGCGCGGGCGCGATCGCCGGGATCGGCTTCACCGTGTCCATCCTGATCTCGACGCTCGCCTTCAGCGGCATCCAGCTCCAGGAGGCGAAGCTCGGGGTGCTCAGCGCCGCGCTCGGCGCCTCGGTCGTGACCTGGGTGGTCTTCCGTGCCACCGCGCTGCTGCCGCCCCGGCTGCGGATTCGCGCGCTGCTCGGCACCTCCGAGGTGCTCGTCGATCTCGCCGTATCCGTCGACCCTGAGCGCGATCACACGCGCGGCCCAGCAAGTGCGCTGGTCACCGTCGTCGAGTACGGCGACTTCGAATGTCCCTACTGCGGCCAGGCGGAACCCGCCGTGCGGGAACTGCTTGCCGGTCACGGCGACGTTCAGTATGTGTGGCGGCACCTGCCGCTCAGCGACGTCCACCCGCACGCACAGCTCGCGGCCGAGGCGGCGGAAGCAGCGGCCGACCAGGGAAAATTCTGGGAGATGTACGACACGCTTTTCGAGCACCAGGGCGATCTGCTTGCTCGCGACCTTGTTCGCTACGCGGACGACCTCGGCCTCAACACCGGTACGTTCCGCGACCACCTGAGAAAGCGGGCCGGCGCCACCAGAATCGCCGAGGACGTCGACTCCGCCGACCTGAGCGGTGTCTCCGGCACGCCGACGTTCTTCATCAACGGGCGGCGGCACTATGGCGCCTACGACATCGACACGCTGTCCGCCGCGGTCAAAGCGGCCAAGGCACGGATGTTCATCGACCGGAACTCTGGCGTGGCGGGCTCTGGCGTGGCGGGGTCCGGCGTGGCGGGGTCCGGCGTGGCGCGGCCCGGCGTGGCGCGGCCCGGCGTGCCGGGCGGCGGCGCGGCTGGGCAAAGCGGCTGACGAGGCCTGGCCGGGCCGGCGCGGCGCGCGCGGCATGAGACCATCCCGTCATGACCTGTTCTCACCCCGTGTCGTCGGTGCGGGTCGCCTCGTCCGCGAGGACCGGCTGAGATGCACAACGTCGGCCTGGTGCTGCATCCCAAGCGCGATTCCGCTGACGCGGTGACCGCCGTGCTCGACTGGGCCGCGCAGCGAGGCATCGGTGTCCTCGGCATCGAGCGCGAGATCCAGCGGCTGAACTGCGCGGCGCTGGCCGTGACGGCCAAGGAACTCGGCCGGCGCGCCGACCTGGTGGTCAGCCTCGGCGGGGACGGGACGATGCTGCGGGCCATGCGGATCGCCGACCGGCAGCGCGCCCCCGTGCTCGGCGTGAATCTCGGCAAGCTCGGATTCCTCGCCGAAGTCGACGTTCCCGACCTGCCGGACGCGCTCTCGGCGATCGACAACCACGAATACACCATCGAGCCCAGGCTGGCGGTGGATGCCGTCCTCGGCGAGCAGGTCGTCACCGCGTTCAACGACATCGCCGTGGTGCGCATCCCCGGGCAGGGCAGCGCCGTGATCGCGGTGCGGGTCGCCGATCACCCGTTCGTCATCTACGCCGCGGACGCGGTCGTCGTCGCCACGCCGACGGGCTCGACCGCCTACAGCTTCTCCGCCGGTGGTCCCATCGTCAGCCCCGCGGTGGAGGCGCTGCTCGTCACGCCGGCCGCGCCGCACTCGTCGTACAACCGCGGGCTCGTGCTCTCGCTGAACGACAGCCTCGCGCTCGACATCCTGCCCCCGAGCGGCCGGCTCGCGGTGGAGGTCGACGGGGCGGTCGCCGCCCACGTGACCAGCGGCGACCGCATCGAACTGCAGCCGCGAGCGGGTGCGGCACGCGTGGTCCGCCTCGGTCACACCACCTTCTACCAGCGGGCGCGGCGCAAGCTGCGGGTGACAGACTCGGCCGAGATCCCGACGGTCCTGCCCGGCAGTGGCCGGGTGCCGGGATCTGAACCCGCCGGCCCGGTGAGCGACCCGGCCAGCGACCCGGTCAGCGATCCCGCGTAACACGCGGACCGGCCACCCATCTCGCCTAACGGAAGGCGGAGATGTGTGTCAGGCGCGCGCCGCCAGGCTCTTACCCCGCCAATGGGACATAGGGGGTGCTCCTGGCCCACCCATGCGCCATTGGTGGGGTAGTGTGCCCCGGGGCACTGAGATCATTATGCTGGGAAATACGATATGATCTTGATTTCTGGAGGGGGCGGCGATGGCCAACACAAGTCCTTGGCCGATCATCCACGACGAGCGTGCCGCGCTGGCCGACGATCTCGCCGGGATCGACGACGCGAAATGGGCCACCCCGTCGCTGTGTCCGGGCTGGACGGTCCGCGAGGTACTCGGGCACATGACGGCGACGGCTAGGAAGACCCCGGTCAAATTCTTCGCGGGCCTGGCCGGCGCGGGATTCCGGTTCAACGCGATGACGTCGAAGGACGTCGCGCGTGAGGTTTCTGGTACACCCGCCGCCGGGCTGGCCGCGTTCCGCGGCCAGATCGGCGCGACCACACACCCGCCCGGGCCGATCGACGCCATGCTCGGCGAGGCCATCGTGCATAGTGAGGACATCCGCCGCCCGCTCAGCATCGCGCACACGTACCCGATCGAGGCCGTCACGCGCGTCGCCGACTTCTACAAGGGCTCCAACCTGCTCATCGGCACCAAGAAGCGGATCGAGGGGCTGACCCTGCGGGCCACCGACGCGGAGTGGTCCACCGGAACCGGCCCCGAGGTGGCCGGGCCTGCTCTCTCCCTGTTGCTCGCGATGACCGGACGCAAGCAACCTCTGGACGAGCTGTCCGGCGAGGGAGTGGCCACCCTGCGGTCCCGCGCGTAACAGCGCGGCCGCCGCTTCGGCCGGTCGCTGACTTGGCCAGCGGCCGGCCCGGTTCGCCCTGGTGCGGTGGCCACCGCGTGGTCACCGGGTATCGTCTGGCCTCGTGAAGACGCTGTCGATTGACGTGGGCGGTACCGGGCTCAAGGCGGCGGTGCTCAACGAGAACGGCGCGATGATCGGCGAGCGGGTGCGCGTACCGACGCCCTATCCGTGCCCGCCGCCGACACTGGTCGAGACGCTGCGTAAGCTCGCGAGCCAGATGCCACCCTTCGACCGGGTATCGGCGGGGTTTCCCGGCATGGTGCGCGCGGGCGTCGTGGTGGAGGTGCCCGCCCTGTCGCGGGCCAGCCCGGGCGGTTCACCCGACGACGACCTCGCCCGGGCATGGTCGGGTTTCAACGTCGCGAACGCACTCCAAGAGGCGTTCGGCCGTCCGGTCAGGGTCGCCAACGACGCCGACGTGCAGGGCTGCGCGGTGGTCAAGGGGCACGGTTTCGAGTTCGTGATGACGCTCGGCACCGGATGTGGCACGGCCCTGTTCTGGCAGGGGAGCCTGCTGCCGCACATGGAACTCTCGCACGGGCCGTTTCGTGACGGGGAGACCTTTGACCAGCAACTCGGCGACGTGACCCGGCAAAAGATCGGCAACCACCGCTGGCGCAGGCGGGTACGGCGGGCGATCGACGCGTTCGACGCGATGCTGCTGTTCGACGATCTCTACATCGGCGGCGGCAACGCCGCCTGCCTGCACCCGGACGATCTCGGCGAGAACGTGACGATCGTCTCCAACACGGCGGGAATCCTCGGTGGCATCAAGCTCTGGGAGCAGCAGGGCATGCTCACGCCGCCAGACGCAGGTCCGGCGGAACCGGCGAGCTGAGCCGACCGCGCCGTCCGGGCGCCCAACGGGTCACGGCCGCGTGCTGACGTCGTCTGTCTGTCAGGAGACGTCCGGCTCGCCTGGTTTGCCCGGGCCGGCGGGCCGAGGCCAGTCGCGAGACGTCGCCGCGCCGCCGCGGTGCCCGCGCAATGTCTTCCGCAGCGCGATCCGTGCCTGGTTGACCGCCGAGACAGTGATGTACACCCGGTACGCGTCGCGCTCGACCAGCCGGTACTTCGCGCCGTGCAGGCCGGGCGGATAGGTGTAGGAAACCGGGCGGAACCGGGCGAAATGTTCCGACATCCGGCGGAAGAATGCGCGCCTGCAGCCGCGCGGAACAGCGTTGGGCGACCCGAAGACCGTGGTGTAATGCCAGATCGCCCGGTCGAATACGACGTGCCTGAACTGGTCGAACTCGCCGCGGCGGGCATCGATGACCCCGAAGACCTCCTCGTACCTGGCAAAGATCTGGAAATTGTCGTCACTTGGGGTATTGGTGAGCGCGCCGCCACGCCGCTCGCGGTACAGATAGCACACCGTGTCCAGGGTGGCGATGCGCTTCGCGTTGAGCAGCAGCACGCACGTGAGCGGCACGTCCTCGTGAATTCCCGGCTCGAAGCGCAGTCCGAGGCCGGTCAGGAACGTTCGCCTGATCACCTTGCTCCAGGACGTCATCGTGAGCCGGATCACCTCCGGCCGGTCCGCGAGCGTGAACACCTCCCCTGGCGCTGGCTCGCGGAGCACGTGCCGCCAGGCGTTCGGCTCGATGCGGCCCGACGGCTGCAGGCGCGCGAACCCGATGAGCAGGACGTCAGGCTCGGTGCGGGCCAGCTGCGCCCCGACGACGGCCAGGCTCTCCCCGACGAGCAGGTCGTCGGCGTCGACGAACCAGACATAGTCGCCGGACGCGAGGTCCAGGCCGGTGTTGCGGGCGTTCCCCGGGCCGCCGCTTCGGCCGAGGTGGATGGCCCGAACCCGCGGGTCGCGCGCGGCGTACTCATCGAGAATCTGGCCGGACCTGTCGCGCGAGTGATCATCGACCGCTATCACCTCGACGTCGGTGAACGACTGGGTGAGAATCGAGTCCAGACAGCCGCGAATCTCGTCCTCGACGCCGAATACGGGCAAGACGATACTGATCCGCGGCGCGGTCCTGGAGGTGGCCCCGGACGCCTGCTTGGCCGCGTCCGTCATCTCACCTCCAGCAGTGAATGTCCTCAGGACGCAAATCCTAGGCGGTCGCACACGTGCCGATCTGCCCAGACGCCCGGCCGGCCCCGCTACGGCCCGCCGGCCCCGCGGGCGGCGCGGTCACGGAGCCGATCGCGGGCACGGAGCCGATCGTCAGCCGCGAAGCCGGATGGTGAGCCGCGGAGCTGATCGTGAGCCGCAAGGCCCGTGGGTGAAACCCGGATAACGACGACATGCGAAAGAACTCTGCTGGAGATACTGTCGATTGAGAGCGCGTCCGGCCCTGGAAACCGGCCGCACTCTGCGGACCGAAGACCTTGCCGCGTGGCGCTCGAATACCCCGGAGAAGCCGTGAATGCGTGGCTCATCTGGCTGATCTTGGCAGCCGTGCTTGGAATCGCCGAGCTGCTTACCCTGACGCTGGCCTTTGCGCTGATCGCCGCGGCGGCCGTCGCCGCCGCGGCCGTGGCCGCCGCCGACGGTGGGCTGCCATTCCAGCTTCTCGCGTTCGTTCTCACCGCAGGCGCCGGCCTCGGCCTGGTCAGGCCATTCGCGCTGCGGCACATCAAGCAACCCCCGGCTCTTCGCACCGGCACCGCTGCCCTGATCGGGCGGAAGGCGATCGTCGTCGAGGAAGTGACGGGTCACACGGGCCGGGTCCGGATCGACGGCGAGCTGTGGTCCTCCCGTGCGTACGACGACACGCTCGTGATCCCGGTCGGTTCGATGGTCGACGTCTTTCAGATCCAGGGCGCCACGGCGCTCGTACATCCCCGGGAGTAGCCATGGGACTCGCCGAGCTCATCGTCGGCATTTTTGTCGCCCTGCTCGTGATCATCGTGATGATCAAGACCGTCCGGATCGTGCCGCAGGCGCGGGCCAGAAACGTCGAGCGGCTCGGCCGTTACCGCAAGACCCTCGAGCCCGGGATGAACGTCATCATTCCGCTCATCGACCGGGTAAAACCGCTGATAGACCTGCGTGAACAGGTGGTCGAGTTCAAGGGACAGCCGGTCATCACCGAGGACAACCTGGTCGTGCTCATCGACACGGTCCTGTTCTTCCAGATCACCGATCCACGCGCGGCCGACTACGAGATCGTGAACTACATTCAGGCCATCGACCAGATCACCGCGACGATGCTGCGCAGCGTGATCGGGTCGATGGATCTGGAGCAGACGCTCACCTCGCGCGACAAGATCAACAACATGCTTCGCGGCGTGCTCGACGAGGCATCGGGCAAGTGGGGCATCCGCGTCACCCGCGTCGAGATCAAGGCGATCGACCCGCCGAAGAGCGTGAAAGACGCGATGGAAAAGCAGATGCGGGCGGAGCGGGAGAAGCGGGCCGCCATCCTCACCGCGGAAGGCGCGCGGCAGTCACAGATCCTCACGGCGGAAGGCGACAAGCTGGGTGCGATCCTGCGGGCCGAAGGCGACAAGCAGCGCGCGGTGCTCCGCGCGGAAGGTCAGGCCCAGGCGATCAGCACCGTCTTCCAGGCGATTCACCACAACGACCCGGATCCGAAGCTGCTCGCGTACCAGTATCTGCAGATGCTCCCGCAACTTGCAGCGGGGCCGGGGAACACCTTCTGGGTGATCCCGAGCGAGGTGACGACCGCGCTCAAGGCCGTGACCTCGGCGTTCGACGGGGCGAAGGGTGACGCGCGGCCCGATAGCGAGAGCCTCCCGCCGGGCGACCCGGCCGGCGAAGTCACCGGTGGGGCAGGCGCCAAGGCGATCGGGGGCCCGAACGGAGCCGGAGACGGTCTCGGTGCCGCCGCCCGCGAAGCCGCCGCCGCCCGCGAAGCCGCGGGTGGCCAGGCAACCACCTTCGCCGCGGACGACGCCGCCACAGCGGCCCGAATGGCCGCGGACGACGCCGCCACAGCGGCCCGCATCGCCGCCGACGACAAGGCCGACGCCGCCCGCATCGCCGCGGACGACAAGGCCACCGCAGCCACCATCGCCGACGACGACAAGACCTCGGCGGCCCGCATGGCCGACGACGACAAGGCCGACGCCGCCCGTATCGCCACCGGCGGCCAGCCCACCGCCGCCACCAGCGACCAGACCACCGCGGCGCGCACCGCGGACGGCTAACCGCGGACGGCTAGCCCACCGCAGCTACGCCACCAACGACCTGACCACCGCGGCGGGCGCCGCGGACGACTCGCCCGCCACCACCGGCCCAGGAACGCTGCGGTTGACGTGCCCACCGCGCTCCGCCCCATCCGCGGGCGCGAGCGAGGCACCAGCCCCGGCCAAACGGTAATCGCCCGCTGCGGGCGATTACCGCTGACCACCCCGGCCGTACGTTGGTGCCGTGGATCCGTTCCAGGTGTTGCGCTCCGCCGGACGGCGAGTGACCGATCCAGTCGAATCGCTCGCCCAGGGTGTCGCCGAGCGCGTAGTGGAGATTGTCGTCCAGGCGCTGGACATGAACGAGATCATCAGCCGCATCGACCTGACCGCCGTCCTCGACCAGGTCGACCTCAACCACGTCCTCGCCCGCATCGACGTAACGGCGCTGCTCGACCGCGTCGACGTCGACAGCCTGCTCGACCGGACGGATTTGAACGGCGTGATCGAGCGGGTGGACATCGACGCGGTGATGCGGCGGGTCGATGTCGGCGCGCTGCTCGACCGCGTCGACGTCAACAGCATCATGAATCGTGTGGACGTCAATGGGCTCATGGAGCGCGTCGACGTCGACGCCCTGGTCGGCCAGACCGATCTGGGGAGCATCATCGCCAAGTCGACCAGCGGCTTCGCGAGCGAGGCGCTCGACGTGCTGCGCAGTCAGACCGTCATGATCGACCAGTTTGTCGACCGCGCGGTGTGGCGATTGGAAAGCCGCAAGGGCGAGCGGCCGCGGACGCCAAGCTATCCGCCGCACAACGGCGGCCCG
>Ga0209648_10003063_pt1 | contig 13973 bp, 12 predicted proteins | sample GraSoi2013_115cm_FD_185830 | JGI IMG/M metagenome (GOLD analysis project Ga0209648, IMG submission 185830) | Grasslands soil microbial communities from the Angelo Coastal Reserve, California, USA - Sample 9_17_2013_115cm (SPAdes) (version 2) | ecosystem: Environmental > Terrestrial > Soil >...
CATCATCCCAAATGGGCTTGATCGCCCACTTGCCGTTCCGGTCCACATAGCCGAACTTCCGTCCAGACTGGTCGCGATCCGCCGAAACGAGCGAGAGCCCATCGGAGAGTGGTTCAGCAAAGGCAACGCCCGCAGGAAATTCTGAGGTCGCAGCGCCCGATTTATCAATGAACATCCACCGCCCCTCCAACTGAACGGCCGCAAGCCCTTCGGCAAACTCGCCGCCCTGATCGTAGCGCGGCTCAATGGCAACGTTCCCCTCAAGATCCATATAGCCCAGCTTGCGGTCCCGCCGGACGGCAATCAGGCCTTCGGAGAAGCGGATGCCGTCGAGGACGAGGGGCTTCCTTGGCAAGAAGGTTCCCGACGTATCAATCAGCCAGTCCTCTAAACCCTCTCGGGCGGCCTTCTTGACGCGCGCGCGGCCCTGGGCGAAAGGAAAAGCCAGGAAGTAAGGGCCCAAGACAAGGGTTCCGGAACGATCGTAGAAGCCAAAGCCTTCGGCGGGTTCCTTCTGTCCCAGGAGCAGGCCATCGGTCCCGTCCGCGGCCGAAAGGGACCGAAAGAGAGGCTGCGCAACCCAGGAGCCTGCTGTATCGATGAGGCCTACAGGATGATCGGGCAGACCCGTATCAACGATAGCGACGCCATTGCGGAAACTTTGGACTGTGCGGTAGTGAATGGGAATGACTTCCGATCCGTTGCGATCGATGTAGCCCCATCGCCCTTCGCGCTTGACGGCAGCGAGCCCTTCCGAATAGGGCAGCGCCGCTTCGAAGCGCGGCGCGATTACGGCTTTTCCTCGGTTATCAATAAACCCCCAGGTGTTTCCCTGCGGCGCGGGAAAGAGCGGGCTCGTACCAGACGTCTGGCGACCGCACCCCGTGATGAGCAACGCGAGAATGACCGCGAACGCGACCGCGCGACGGCGATTCATCCATTGGCAAAAATCATGTAAGCTGTGCATCGATGTGCAAGCCATGAGAAACCGGCCCGCTGCCCTGCTTTTGTTTCTGTTCGTTCTGGCGGCTTCCTCTTGTTCGCGTGCGCCTAAACGCGCGTTCCCGCTGGTGCAGAAATATACCACCACGGCGGGAGATCTGTTCTATTTCCGGCCTCGCGACGGACAATTTGTTTTGCTCGAGCGCCGCAAGGCGCTGGCAGTGGCTGTGGCGCCAGAGCCCGATATGGAAGCCTACTCCTTCGATGACCGAATTACGGTGAGCCGGCCAGAGGGCAACATGTTGCACAACACCAACTTTGTCGAGAAAGTGAGCGCCCAGCAAGCCCTGGCCCTCACGCCCGACGGGCGGACCCTGGCGGGCGGCGATGCGAACGGCGCAGTCACCCTTTGGGACATTGCGACAGGGAATCTAACACTCCATTTGGACGTGCCGGGCCCCATTCTCTGCCTCGCTTTTTCCCGCGATGGAAATTGGCTTGCAATCGGCCTCGCCAAGCCGGCTGGCGAACCAGCAGATACGGTGTGGATCTATGAAATTCACTCCAACGGCCCGCACCGCAGCTTCGGCCGCGCTGCCGTCCCTGCGGTCGCATGGTCGGCGGACGGCCGCTGGCTCGCGGCGGGACTTGATGACGGCTCCGTGCTCTTGGGCGAGGCCGGCGCAGGTAGCGAACCGCGGCGAATCGTGTTGTCCACGTCCCCGGTCACCGCACTTGATTTTCATCCTTCCGGGCAATTCCTGGCCTCGGCTCATGCCGATAAACGCGTGCTGCTTTCCAAACTGCCAACGGGAGAGCAGCTCTTTACCTTCGAGCCAGCCCTGCCGCCCAATCCCCTTTTTCCCCGAGTTATCGAACGTGTCGCCTTCGACGGGAATGGAACTCACTTGGCGGCAGCTTACGCCGAAGGCGATTTCAGAATCTGGGACACGTCTTCTTTATCTCAATAAGCCCCGGATTCTAGACAAGAGTCCGGGCCTTGCAGTTTGGATCGAGGATTGGGCAGACTGAAAAGAATTCCAGTTTTCTACGCGAGCGCGAGGCTGGGATCGGCGTTGAGGGTTGTGTCCGCGATAATGCCGGCGCGAAAGCGGGAATATGCCGCCGCCGCGATCATCGCGGCATTATCGGTCGAAAGCGCCCGGCTTGGAAAAAACACTTCGACGCCGGCGGCTTTCGAACGCTCTTCGAACCTCGCGCGCAACTGGCTGTTCGCCGCCACGCCGCCTGAAACCAGCACGCTTTCTACGCCCAGTTCTTCCGCCGCGCTCATCGTGCGTTCGACCAGGTCGCGCACCACTGCATTCTGAAACTCCCTCACCAACGCCAGCGTTTTCGCACTGCACAGCGGCAGCAATTGTTCGAATTTTCTCTCGCCTCGTGTAAGCGCCTCTTCGCGCCAGCGGATCTCTTCGGTGTATTCGCTGTGCTCACGCACGTGATACAGCACTGCCGTCTTCAGTCCGCTGAAGCTGAAGTCCAGCGCGTTCCCCTTCATTTTCGTCGGCCCAAATTTCACGGGTGCAGGTGCGTCATTTGAAACCGCAGCCAGCCGATCGAGAATCGGCCCTCCCGGATACCCCAAGCCCAGCAGCTTCGCCACTTTGTCGTACGCTTCCCCGGCGGCGTCGTCCCGCGTCTGGCCCATCTTGCGGTACCGCAAGAGCCCATTCGAATCCTGCCCGTTCGAATCTTCCGCCTTCACTTCATAAAGTACTGTGTGACCGCCGGAAACAATCAAGCACACGGCAGGCAACTTCGCCGCTCGTCCCGCCTTATGCGCTTCCAGAAAAACCGCATGCACGTGCCCCTCAAGATGGTTCACCGGTACCAGCGGCTTCCCCAGCGCCTGCGCCAGCGTCTTTCCATACGTAATTCCGACCAGCAGCGCGCCGACCAGCCCCGGCCCTTGCGTCACCCCAATCGCGTCCACATTCGAAAGCTCCATTCCCGCTTGCGCAATCGCCTCTCGCACTACCGGCACGATCTGCCGCAAGTGTTCCCGCGACGCCAGCTCCGGCACCACCCCGCCATATTTGCGGTGAATCTCGATCTGCGAAGCGACGACACTCGACAAAATCTCCCGCCCGTCCGCGACTACCGCCGCCGCCGTCTCATCGCATGAAGATTCAATCCCCAGGATTCTCATGGTCTCTTGCCGCGAGCATTATTTCCCCGCTCTCAACCAATGCTAGCACACGCGCAGCCTCGCACCGGTCAGCTGCACCGGAGCCAACTAACCCTACGGGCACCGTTCGAACGCAAAAAACATTGACGGATGCGAATCCACATCGAAGAATGGTGTCCATCCTCTTAGAGTGTGCAAAAAAATTAGAGTGTGTAAAAAACTGAGCCTATGACCAACAACGCTTCTGCCACACCCAACTCTGCGCGAGTTGGCGGCCCCACGAGTAGCCGCAACAAAGTTCGCAAGGCGGTGCTCCCTGCCGCTGGCCTGGGCACGCGATTTCTGCCCGCCACCAAGGCGCAGCCGAAAGAGATGCTCACCGTCGTCGACAAGCCGCAGATTCAATACGTGGCGGAAGAGTGCGTCGCCTCCGGCATCGAACACATCATCATCGTTACCGGCAAAGGAAAAAATTCCATCGAAGACCACTTCGATTCCGCTCCCGCGCTGGAGCGTTTCTTGGAAGAGAGAGGCAAAAAAGACCAAGCGGAGATGGTTCGAAAGATCAGCAACATGGTGCAGGTGAGCTACACGCGGCAGAAAGAGCCCCTTGGGCTCGGCCACGCCGTGCTCGTCGCGCGCGATCTGGTTGGCGATGAACCGTTCGCCGTCTTGCTCGGCGACGTATTAATTCCCGGCCCGAATCCCGCCACCAAACAACTCATCAAAGTCTATGAATCTACCGGCGTTGGCGCCATCGCCGTGGAAGAAGTCCCCAAAGACAAAACAAATCTGTACGGCATCGTGGATGGCGAACCCGCTCCGCAGCCGCCCTTCGGCGAACGATTGCTGCGCATTCGCGACCTCGTCGAAAAACCCAAGCCGGAAAACGCGCCATCGAACCTGGGAATCACCGGCCGTTACGTTTTGCCGCCGGAGATTTTCGATTGCCTGGCTCGCACGAAAGCGGGCGCGGGAAATGAAATTCAGCTTACCGATGCGCTGCGCATTCTCGCGCGCGAGCACGGTTTGTGGGCCTACATTTACGAGGGCATTTCCTATGACGCCGGTGACAAACTCGGCTTTCTAAAAGCAACCGTTGAAATCGCTTTGCAGAATCCTGAATTCGGCGCTGCATTTCGGAGCTACTTGAAAACTCTCAAACTCTAAAGGAAGCACCTCGTTCAGAACTGCTACTTCTTCTTCGCGGGCTTCTTCTCTTTGCTCTCTTTCGTATCTTTGGAAGCTGCTTCCGTGCTCGCCGAATCTTTCTCTTTGCTCCCTGCTTCTTTTGTTTCCGTGGCGGGCTTGTCTGCTTTGTCGCCGTCGCCGCCAGCGGACTTTTTCCCACCATAGTCCGTCACGCGCCTTTGAATTGAAACGACGGCGCCGTAATCACCGACTCCACTTTTCCTCCGCAGTGCGGGCATTTTTTCAGGTGCGGGCCGGAGACGTTTTCAATTTTCTCTGTCTTGCGGCCGCACTTCAAGCATTTGTACTCGTACAGGGGCACTGACGCTCCTCCGCTGTAATACTCAAAACTGAAAGTATAGCATTGCTCTTGCGCGCGGGTGGCGCGGCCAGAACGCGTGCTAGACTCGTGAGCATGAGCGCGAAGACTCCTCCCCCCAAGGCCACTAACGCTGCTAATTCGGCAGCCGCTGTGAATCCAGCAGACGGGGGCTGCCTTTATCTTGTCGGCACGCCCATCGGCAATCTCGAAGACATCACCCTGCGGGCGCTGCGCATCCTGAAGGAAGTCGATAAAATCGCCTGCGAAGATACGCGCCATACGCTCAAGCTCCTTACCCACTACGACATTCACAAGCCGCTCGTCAGCTATCACGAACACAATGAGTTGACCCGCGCGCCGGAGCTGGTAGTTGCGCTCGAGCAAGGCGCGAAGATCGCGCTGGTGAGCGACGCGGGAATGCCGCTCGTGTCCGACCCCGGCCACCGCCTCGTTACGCTCTGCCTGCGTCACCAAATTCCCGTCGTTCCGATTCCCGGTCCATCCGCGCTGCTCGCTTCCCTTTCCGCCTCGGGCTTGCCCAACGAAGAATTTCTCTTCGTCGGCTTCTTGCCGGCGCGCAGCGGCGAACGGCGCCGCACCCTCGAACGCCTGCGCATCGAGGACCGCACCATCATCCTTTACGAAGCTCCGCAGCGGATCGCCGAGTGTGTTGCCGACGCCCGGGAGGTTCTCGGCAATCGCAGTGCCTGCATCGCGCGCGAAGTGACGAAGTTGCACGAAGAATTCCGCCGCGGCAAACTTTCCGAACTCTCCACTTCCCTCGACGAGCGCCCCGCCCGCGGCGAAATCACCCTCTTGATCGGCCCCGAAGCTCCCGCCGACGCGCGCACCCAGGCAAATTCCACACAAAGCCTCGCCGACCGCGTCGAGGAGCTCATTCGCCAAGCCAAGCTCGACCGCAAAGAAGCCCTGAAGCTCGCCGCCAAGGAGCGTGGCCTGACCCGGCGTGCCGCTTACGACGAGATCGTGACCAGCCGCAGCGACGATGTGATTGATAAAAATTGAGTTCGCGGTCCGTGGCCACCGCAAAATACTCTGGCAGTTGAAGAACTGCGGGCCATAGACTTTATCTACTTTAACTTGTTATTTGAAAAGAGCTCCGATTTCTGTTTGAATAATTCCGCAGGGGAGCCATCATGAAATTATACAATATCACAGGCTATTTGATTATTTTCTCCTACATGCTGGCTTGTATGTATTCCGCCCCAGCTCATTTGGGACCTTGGGCTGGAATGTTGATAGGCGGAGTTTATTTTATCTTTTGCTGGTTTTTTGGCGGGTTGTATTTGGCCGATGTTCTTCATTTGGGAATCGCTCACCGTTCGCTGGACTATAAGGAATGGTTCATGAACGCTGTCACTATCGTGAATAACACCTTCGCGATCTATGTGGATCCGGTCGCCTGGGTGAATCGCCATCGATTGCATCACAAACATTCCGACCATCCCGGGGATCCCAATAAGCTTTCCGAGGATGGTTTTTGGCGAACCCTATATCTCTGTGTGATGCCGTATCAATGCAAAGAAAATTTGGCCGGCGACAAGATTTTGAAGTCATGGACTTTCCGGGTGGTTGCGAATCCGGTTTTTGCAATCCTTGCGCAAGCCTTTAGTTTTTATCTCTTATGGAAGCTGGTTGGAAGTCTGAAGTTTGCGCTGGTGATGTGGTTTGGAATCCGACTTTTTTCATTGTGGGTAAATATGATTCAAAACTATTGGACCCACACACGGCAATTTGGATACCGGCGGTATCACGATGAAGACGACAACGCCATGAATATTGGCGAGTGGCTGCCGGTAACGGCGACCTTTAGCGCGTGCCTCCAAAATAATCATCACCACTATGAGGGCCTTTTGCGGCTAAGCCACGACAAATCGGAATACGACTTTGGATTTATAACGGTCAAAGTGATGAAATATTTGGGCCTGGTGAAGGCAACGAGCACGGGCGCACAGATACCCAAGGACGTTCCCTTGGGCGCGCTGGGTTTTTAGGGCGTCTTTTTTTTCCCTATAAATGGTTCAATCGTTTGCCCAAGAAAGGTAGGCGAAATTTCCTCGCCCGCCAGGCCGTAGTTTTCCGGCCATTCCTCAGGAAAGTAATAAGTCCCGAAAAGTTTATCAATCCACGGAAAATGGATTGCGAAATTCCTGTCGATGGACTCTTTTTGCGACGTATGGTGCCAGTGATGGTATCTGGGCATAACCAAAAACTTTTCAAGCCATTTAGCATTGGGACTGAAATTGCAGTGAGTCCAGGTGGCGTGAATAGTCACAAAAATCAAATACGCCAGGATGAGCGATTGCGAAAATCCAAGCATGAGAGGGGCAAGGATAAATCCGCGCACAAGCGTATCGTCCACAAAGTGGGAGCGTGAGCCTGCGATCCAATCCAGCGCCTTCGAGGAATGATGAACGGCATGAAAACGCCACAGAAAGGGCACTTTATGCAAAGCCAGATGAATAAAATATTCAGCAACGTCCGCAACTACAACGGCCAAGAAAAATTGCAACAACCAAGGTATTCGAGCGATAAGTTGCTGAAGAGCAGGAACGCCCAAATACTTAGTGGCCTGGGTGGCGGGCAATAAAACCAGAAAAGATAAAATCTGAATCGGCAGATGAGTGGACATGAAATAAACCACGTCCTGGGTCCACCCTTTTCTGAAGGTTCCTTGTTCTGGATACTGTGGCCAGAGTCTTTCAAGTGGCACGTAGATGAGCGCCATCAACAACAAATCAAGCAAAAACCAGTCCATGCCGATGGTCGTGCCATTGAGTTGGCTCCCATTAACTCTTACGCTCGAGCCGCCCCAAGCGGTTGCAGCGATGGCGAGCAGCATTCCCGTTAACGCCAGAGTCTTTTTCTTGCGCAACAGAGAAGAGATCGCTCCAAATGCAACTGCCGCCACGATCAGGAATTGGATTAAGAGGCGTATCGCGTGAAGCGAATAAAACGGACGGAATTCTGCAGAGGTTAGGAACTGGGGAAAATGCAGGCACAAAACTCCTCCGAAGGAAAGAAATCCAAAAAACGCCGACAATATCCCGCTCCACCAGCCCGTTCCAAAGCCAGTCGACTCGGCATCGCCAAAAAATTCATTAATTTTTTGCTCGAGCACGATGTCTTCTAGTTTACGTTCCTAGACTCATGCAGGCTATTAGAAAGATACCGGCATGACGCTTAATTGTGCTCATCCGAAGGAAGGAGTAAATGCGAGCGATGTTCAAGCGCTGACGATGCGTGCATGGAAATTTCACATGCAGCATGCAAGACGTGGCGAAAGGCGGTAGTTCCAGAGCTCCAAACCAGTAAATTCCTGAAAGCATCAATCGCGCAGCGCACGGGCCGGATCCGTGCGGGTGGCGCGCCATGCAGGTAAGAAACACGCTACTAACGCAGCGATGGTCATGACCACGAATGCGGAGCCGAACGCGAGCGGGTCGCGAGGACTCACCTTGTATAGGAGGCTCCCGAGTAGCCGCGTCAATCCGAGCGCCACGGCGGCACCAAGGGCCACACCGCCGGCCGTCAACGCTAAGCCACGCGACAGTACCAGCCGCAACAGATTGCACGCGCCCGCGCCAAGCGCCATGCGCAAGCCCAGTTCGCGCGTGCTTTGCGACACCGTGTAGGACATAACGCCATAGAGTCCGATGGCCGCAAGGAGCAGCGCCAAACCTCCTAAGATCCCAACCAACGTTAAGGCAACCATCTGTGGCGAAGTCGAGCGATCGACTTGCTCCTGCAGCGTGATCACCTCGAATAGGGCAAGATTTCCATCCAGTGCGTGCACCTCGCGCATCAGCGCTGACGCCATCGTTTCCGGGCTTAGCGGGGTTCGGATATACAAACCCGCCCCGCGTGAGAAATTCTGGCGCAAAGGCACATAGAAAAAAGGTTTCGGTGTCTCCCGAACGCTCTGGTACTTGGAATCTTTTGCTACGCCGACTATCTGCATCCATCGGCCCTTGACCTGAACACGCTCACCAATTGGATTCCTGCCGCGCCAATACTGCGCGGCCATGGTTTCATTTACCACGGCCACCAGAGCGGTCTTTTCATCGTCCGCCCGTGTAAATTGGCGGCCGGTAACCAAGGGGATGCCCAGCGTCGTGAAATAGTCCGGCCCCACTTCGTTGTATTCCACGATGGGCTGCTCTTCAGGCGGGGGCTGATAGCCATCTACAGCAATCGCCGTCGAAGAATAACTCCCGTAGCTGAGCGGCGTCATTCGTGCGAACACGGCCGACTCCACGCCGGGCAGCGCCTTCACGCGATCCAGCAGCTCGTCCTGGAAAGCCTGAGCGCGCGGCGCATCGTATCCGGCCGACACCAAATTGACGGCCGTGTCCAGCACTCCGTGCGTCGAAAAGCCCGGGCTGGTGGTGCGAATTTTCTGAAGACTTTGCATCAGCAATCCCGCCCCGACCAGCAAAACGAAACTCAGCGACACCTGCATGACCACCAGGCCCGAGCGGACCCATGCTCTTCCACCGCCCCCAACGACACCCGCCGAATCGGACTTCAGCGCCCCCGCAAGATCGATCTTGCCGGTCTGAAGGGCGGGAACCAGCCCGAGTAGGAGCGTCGTGATGATGCAAACACCGGCGCTTAGCGCCAGCACGCGCCAATCGATTTCGCCCGGCAGGTGCATGGCCACACCACCCCGGGCTGGAAAGAGCAGCACGAGCCCATGACGGCACCAGTGGGCCACGAGGAGTCCGCCGGCTGCCCCAAGCGCGGACAGGATGAGGCCTTCCGTGAAAAGTTGCTTCACGAGGCGGCCGCGCCCCGCGCCGATCGCGAGCCTCACCGTCATCTCATGCCGCCGCGCGAACGACTTGACCAGCAGGAGATTCCCGACGTTGGCGCAGGCGATGAGCAGGACAAAAACGACCACGGCGAGCATGATTTCTAGCGTTGGTAGCAGAGTTCCCGCATTGTTGAAAGGCGTTTGCCATAACGGCCAGAGCATGATGCCTCGGCCACGGTTGGTATCCGGGTAGTCCGCTTCCAATCGTTTGGCAACTGCGGAAATTTCCTGCTGCGCTTGCTGGCGAGTCACGCCAGGCTTAAGCCGCACGTAAGCTTCAATCCATCGCGCGCCACGATCCTCCAGTTTGTACCCGCCCGATTCAAATGTTTCTTCCATTGAAGCTGGGACCCAGAACTGCATCGCCCAGCCCACGAACGTGCCGTAAAATCCCTCTGGCGTAACGCCAACAATGGTGTGCACCACATTGTTGAACCGCTGCGTTTTCCCGATGATTTGCGGATCGCCTTTGAAGCGCCCTTTCCAGAGTTGGTAGCTGATCACGGTCACGGGATGGGCGTTCCTCCCGACGTCTTCGCCCGACTCGAATCCGCGGCCGAGAATCGGATGTACCCCAATGGCGTCAAAATAATTCGCCGATACGATGCTCCCTGTCGTGACCTCGGCCCGGTCGCCGATGCTGAGAGTCGTGCCCATAATCTTGCTCACAAAAAATGCGTCAAACAGCGTGCAATTTCTCTGCAAGTCAGCAAAATCTGGCCACGAAAGAGCGGTATGGCCAGACTCGCCGCGCGCCGTTCCGGCGAGGGCAAGCAGCTGCTCCTGGTGGGTTACCGCCGGGTACGGACGGAATAGGATCCCTTCGATCCAGCTGAAAACAGCGGCGTTCGCACCGATCCCCAACGTCAGGCAGAGAATTGCCAGCGCAGAAAACCCCGGACTGCGCCGGAGCATCCGAAGACCGAAGCGGAGGTCCTGCAGCGTCGTCTCGATCATAGGTAGTCCTCTCTGGTCGCGGTAGAGTTCCTTGGTTTGCTCGAAGCCGCCGAAGTTGCGAAGGGCTTCGCGACGGGCGGCGCCGGGGGTCATGCCTTTGCGCAAGTTCAGATCGATAGACATTTCCAGGTGGGAGCGCAGTTCGTCGTCCAGGTCGTCATCGAGACGGCGGCGGCGGAAGAGTGCGGCGAGACGTTGGAGAAACGTGCGGAATGATTCGCGCATGGGCTACGTCGCCTTCAAAACGCGGTTGATCATGGTGGACATGCGGTCCCAATTTTCAGCTTCTTCTTCGAGCTGCTTGCGCCCGGCGCGGGTCAAGGAGTAGAACTTCGCCTTGCGGTTGTTCTCCGAGATCCCCACTTCGAGGTGATCCAGCCGCGCTGCTCGTGGCGCAAAAGCGCGGGATAAAGCGTGCCCTGATTGAGTTGCAGGAGATCTTTGGAGATTTGCTGGATGCGCAGGGCGATCCCGAAACCGTGCATGGGCCCCATGGTCGCAAGCGTCTTGAGGACGAGCAAATCGAGCGTTCCTTGTAGGACTTCGGATTTGGGAGAGGGCATACGCTCCTTTAGACGGTCAACAGGAGAAAAAGAGAGCCTAACATATTTCTGTTGGCCATCAACAGGAGTTTTAATGCAAGAATTGTATGGCAAAGGAGAACGTCCATGAACGAAGGCACACGAGCATCAGCAGCAGGCACGGGGGAAGCGCAAGCGAGAGAGGTTCACTACCAGCGGCCCGGGCTTAACTCCATCACGCCGTACATCATCGTGCGGCCCGCGGCGCAGTTCATCGAATTTCTGAAGTCGGCGTTCGAATGCAAGGAGCGGATGAGGATGCCGGCCCCGGACGGATCAATCATGCACGCGGAAATGGCCATCGGCAACGGCGCGATCGAGGTCAGCGATGGAAACGCCGAGTATCCGACTGCGCCCGCATCAATTCATCTATATGTGGACGACGCTGAGGCCACATACCAGCGCGCGCTGCGGGCGGGTGCGGCATCGATGTACCCCGTGGGGGATCATCCATCGGGCGATCTTCAAGGCGCGGTAAAGGATCAGTTCGGCAATCTTTGGTACATCGCCGAGCCAAGCGGCGAATGGATTCCTGGGCCCGAGGGGGTGCCTTCGGTACAACCGTATTTGCACCTGAGCGGGGCGCACAAGATGATTCCGTTTATGGAGGCGGCGTTCGGGGCCGAGGCGATGGGCGTACACAAATCGCCGGAGGGCGCCGTGCTGCACGCCACGATTCGAATTGGCAACGCGACGCTGGAGATTGACGAGGCGCACGGCGGATTCCAGCCGATGCCGTGCCACCTGCACGTGTACGTGCCGGACACGGACGCGGTGTACGCGCGGGCGCTGCAGTCGGGGGCGACGTCCATCGAAGTGCCGCAGGACAGGCCGTATGGGGACCGGTCCGCGGGAGTGAAAGATGCGTGGGGCAATAGCTGGTTTATCGCTACGTATTTGGGGCGATAGCAACGGAAGAGAAAAGAACGGGTCTGAAGACCCGCCACTACAATAAAAGAGGTCAGGCGGCGGATTCGGAGCGGAACACGCGCTGGAAGCGCGGGCCTGTGAACTGGACGCCGACGAGCTTTTCGCCTTCGGACTTGGACTCGACGACGTGCACGACGCGGCCCTGGGTGGAGAAGTCTGCCTCAGCGCTACGGGAGAGCGCGGCGCTGGCGGCGCGGCGCGAGGCGTACTGCGAAAAGGGAATGTGGATTTCGAGGTCGGTGCCGATGGCGACGTCGAAACGCGTCACAAAGGCGGCGCCATTGCGGCAAAGATTTTCGCTGGCCGTATCTTCTTCGAAGGGGAAGCCGCGGGCGTCGCGGCCGCGGACTTTGAGCGGCAGGCGTACCGCGATTCTACGTTCCGAGCGTTGCCTCGATACCGTGGTGCTGGGAGGGACCATGGGCTGGGTCCTCAATTCTGGTGACCGCCGGGCGGTCAACAATTCTGTTGACTCCGACCCGGTCGGAGTCAGCTTCTTGCTGCGCGGTGATTCGGACCTCGAAGAAGCGTTCGACACTCTCGAGGATTTCCGCGGGCGTGCGCGCCGCATGTACAATTCCGCGAAGTTCGCTGCCGTTCCCCACACCATGCGTGAACCAGCAAGCGAACTGCTTCATTTTGCCTACACCATCGGGCAGGTTGGCGGCATTAATTTGCCTATAGTAGCCCATCAGTAAACGGTAGCGGATCTCGTCGGTGGGGATGTCGTAGCGGCCGGTTTCCGCGTGCTGCTGCATCTGCGAAAAAATCCACGGGTTGGTGGCGGCGGCGCGGCCAATCATGACGGCGTCGCAGCCGGTTTCGCGGACCATGCGCGCGGCGTCCTCGGGCTTATTTATGTCGCCGTTGCCGATCACGGGGATTTTTACGGCTTGCTTGACGGCGGCGATGATGTTCCAGTCCGCGGCTCCGGCGTAGCCCTGAGCGCGCGTGCGCGGATGGACGGCGACGCCTTCCACGCCAAGACTCTCCGCCATTTTCGCGACGTCGACCGCGACGATAGAATTTTCGTCCCAGCCGGCGCGCAGCTTGATGGTCAGCGGAATTTTCACCGCAGCTCGCACAGCTTTGAAAATTTCTTCAAGCAGCGGCAAATCGCGCAGCAAACCGGAGCCGCCACACTTCACCACTTTCTTGGCGGGACAGCCAAGGTTAATGTCGACGGCGTCGTAGCCCAGGTCTTCGACCATTTTCGCCGCTTCGGCCATGACCGCGGGATTCGCGCCAAAAAGCTGCGCGGTAATGGGATGCTCATCTTCCTGGAAGTAGAGATACCGCAGCGTCTTTTTCGCGCTGCGCGTGATGCCCTCGGAGCTGGTGAACTCCGTCATCAGCAAGCCGCAGCCGCCGAGCCCGCGAATGACGCGGCGGAAGAGCGTGTCCGTCACCCCAGCCATGGGGGCGAGGACCGCGGCGGGGCGGATGGTCAAGTCTCGAATTTGGAAGCTCGCGGGAATCATCTATTTCAGTTTAGGCTGATGCGCGCGGTGTAGCAAGACACGGTGTCCACTCTAGTGGCGCACCCTGCGGTTTTCAGGGTGCGGTTTTTCCCGGATTTCATCGTCATCACTGAAACAGCTTCGGGTTGGGCAAGTTTTCTTCGTCCTCAAGTTCTTATTGACGGAGAGAATTGTGGGAGTATAGTAGGCGCAAATCGTGCCTCAGTTCTAATGTCGGGTTGGCTAGGAAAGGCAGCTCATTGCCAATGCGATCTCTCGGAAGATTCTGCATCCTCCTGGTCTTCTCGCTTACCTTCGGTCTGATTTGTAGCGAAATCCCTGAATCGCTCGGGCTGTATGATGATACTTCCAACGATTTTCTCGTATCCGGTCCTGCGCCCAAGATTGGAAGAGTGCAGACGGCCCGCCGGGAGGCAAATCTTCGGCAAGATGCGGCCCCGACAGCGGCGCTAGCCACGCTCCCAAGCCTTCTCCCCATTCATGGTACCCAGCCCGCACTCCCTTCCGGGCCGAATCTCCTGCGGTTGCTCTCCGTTGAGCGGAAATAATCACTCCTCACATTTGGCAAGGATGGGCCGCCCAA
>Ga0209648_10003064_pt1 | contig 13972 bp, 12 predicted proteins | sample GraSoi2013_115cm_FD_185830 | JGI IMG/M metagenome (GOLD analysis project Ga0209648, IMG submission 185830) | Grasslands soil microbial communities from the Angelo Coastal Reserve, California, USA - Sample 9_17_2013_115cm (SPAdes) (version 2) | ecosystem: Environmental > Terrestrial > Soil >...
GGCCGAGGGCCAATGTCGTGCACTGAAGCTCGGCGGCCAGCCGGTAGAGCGCGCGGCGGCGGTGGCGGCTACACACGTCGCAGCCGTGGCCGATGCCGTCCTTCACGAGCGCCAGCGTGGCGGGCTCGTCGCTCACGACCCAGCGCACGCCCATGTCGCGGATGGCGGGCTCCAGCGCGCGGATGTCGCACTTGAACTTTCCCTGCTCGATCGTCACCGCGACGACGTCGTAGGCGAAGGGCGCGCGCGTCCGATAGGCCACGAGCGCGTCGAGCAGGCAGAGGCTGTCCTTGCCGCCCGACACGCCCACGGCCACGCGGTCGCCGGGACGCAGCATCGCGAAGCGCCCCATCGCGCGCCCGATCAATTCGAGGACGCGCTCCGGCGCGTCCATCACTTCTTGTACTTGTCCGGCGCCTTGAGCTGCATGAAGAACGGCGGGCGCGGCATGCGGCCCACGCGCACCTCGATGAGCGCCGGCCGGTTGAGGCCGAGCGCCTTCTTCACGGCGTCGCCGACCTCGGTCGGCTTCTCGACGCGGATGCCCGCCACGCCGTAGGCGTCGGCCAGCTTCATGAAATCGGGGTTGCGGAAATCCGCCTCCCACGCGCCGCCCCACGCCTCGTCGAGGTCGCGCGCCACGTTGCCGTAGGCCTCGTCGTTGAACACCACGGCCACGACGTTGATGCCGTACTTCACCGCCGTCGACATCTCCTGTGCGTTGTACATGAAGCCGCCGTCGCCGCAGATGGCGACCACGGGCCGATCGGGCTGCGCGACCTTGGCGCCGAGCGCCGTCGGATACTCGAAGCCGAGGTTGCCGGAGTAGGAGGAGTTCAGGTAGGTGCGCGGACGGAACACCGGCCAGAACGGCCGCGAGTAGTAGCCGATCTGGGTCATGCCGGCGATGACGATCGCGTCCTCCGGCGTGCCCGCACGCAGTGATCTGAGAATGGGCGCGTTGGGCTCGGTGGTGTCGAGCGCCGCCATCTCCGCGCGCAGCGCCTCGCGCTCGGCCTTGCGCGACGGCCGCGGGGCCGAGCCGCGCAGCCGCTCGAGCAGCCGCTCGAGCGTGAGCCGCGCGTCGCCGACGAGGCCGAAGGTCAGCCCGTGGTTGCGGCCGATCTCGTCGGGGTCGATGTCGACCTGGATCACCTGCTGATTCGGCTGAAAACCGGCCAGCTGCAGGCGCGAGCCGACCACGAGGATGAGATCGGCGGCATCGAGCCAGCGCCGCAGCGGATTCTTGGGCCAGAGGCCGGCGCCGAGCGAGAGGTCGTTGGCGTCGCTGATCACGCCCTTGCCCTCGGCCGTGGTGGCGATTCCCGCCTGCAGATGCTCGGCGATGGCGCCGAGCGCCTCGTGCGCATCGCCCGTCACCGCGCCGCCGCCCGAGTAGATCGCGGGGCGCTGCGCGGCCAGCAGCATCTGCGCCGCGCGCGCGATCGTGGGCTCCGGCGCCGCCGGGCGGTCGGTCTCGGCCGGCGGCAGCAGCGTCGCCTCGCCCTCTTCTTCCAGCACGTCGGGTGGGAACTCGAGGTGCACGGGCCGCGGGCGCCCGGTCTTCAGCTGGCGCACGGCCGCGCGCACGGCTCCCGGCACGTCGCCGACCTCGAGCACGCGGCGCCGCCACTTCGTGACGGGCGCGATGGCCTGCATCTGGTCGTTGACCTCGTGGAGCACGCCGACGTCGCGGCCGATGTTCCGCCTCGGCACCTGGCCGCAGAGCATGAGCACGGGCGAGCTGGCCGCGTATGCCGTGGAGAGGCCGGCCGCCGCGTTGAGCAGGCCGGGCCCGGGAACCACGAGCGCCGTGCCGAAGCCGCCGCCCGCGCGCGCGTAGCCGTCGGCCATGTAGGTGGTGGCCTGCTCGTGCCGCGTGGTGATGAAGCGCATGCCCTCGTCGCGCAGGCCCGCCAGCGCCCCGTAGAGCTGCACGCCGGGCAGGCCGAACACGATCTTGACGCCTTCACGAACCAGCTGCCGGGCGAGCGCCTCACCGCCGGTCATCCGTGCCATGGTTTCATCGCTCCTTTCGCACTACTTGCTGTCGCGCGACAGCGGATCGAGGTAGCGCTTCGCGAACATGTTGCGCGGATTGCGCTCCAGCGCGCGCTCCGCATAGTAGCGGGCGACGTCGCGCCGGTCCATCTCGTGGTACGCCCTGACGAGGTAGGACAGCGCCTGGTCGCCGGCCAGGCGCTCCCACATGCTGCCGCCCGCGAGGGCGCGGCTGATCTCGAAGGCGGCGCGCTCCCACTCCGCGCGGTCGATGTGCAGCGTGCCGACCTTCCAGTAGGCGTCCACGAACCACACGTCCACCGTCACCGCCGCCGCGGCGTCGGACCCCCACTCGGTGTCGAGCAGGTCCACCAGCTTGCGGTAGACCTCGAAGGCGCGTGTGCGCTCGCGCTGACGATACAGCGCGCGGCCGTAGGCCTCGAGCACGAAGGGATTCGTCGGCTCCTCGCGGTACGCGGGTTCGAGCGCGGCGAGCGCCGCCGCGTAGTCCTGCTTGCCGTAGAGCGTCTCCGCCTCCACCAGCGTCGTCTGGTGATGGTCCGAGAGCACGTCGGGCAGGGGCTGCACGTCGCCGACGGGCTTGCCGCCGCTGACCACGGTGGCCATGACGGTGGGCGTCGCCGACTTGCCGACGTGAGCGAGACGCACCTCGCGGCCCTGCAGCGCGTAGAGCGTGAGCAGGCGCGGCGCCGTCGTCGCGCGCGGCACCGGCGTCGGCGTGCGCGCCGCGGTGGAGCAGCCCGCGACCGCGAGGACCGCGAGCGTGGCCGCGACGCGGAAGGCGTGCGTCACCGGCGCGGACTCAGGAATGCTTACGCAGCTCGAGGCGGCCGATCTGGCGACGATGCACCTCGTCCGGCCCGTCCGCGAAGCGCAGCGTCCGCGAGTGCGCCCACATGAAGGCCAGCGGAAACTCCTGGCTCACGCCGCCGCCGCCGTGCACCTGCATCGCCCAGTCGATGACCTGGCCGGTCATGTTCGGCACCGCCACCTTGATCTCGGCGATGGCCTGCTTGGCCGCCTTGTTGCCCACGGTGTCCATCATGGAGGCGGCGTGCAGCACGAGCAGTCGCGCCTGGTCGATCTTGATGCGCGCCTCCGCGATGCGCTCCAGCGTGACGTCGTGGTCGGCGATGCGCTTGCCGAAGGCCACGCGGCTCATCGAGCGCTTGCACATCAGCTCGAGCGCGCGCTCGGCCACGCCGATCTGGCGCATGCAGTGGTGGATGCGGCCGGGCCCGAGCCGCCCCTGCGCGATCTCGAAGCCGCGCCCCTCGCCCAGCAGGAGGTTGGAGGCGGGCACGCGCACGTTCTCGAAGAGCACCTCGCCGTGACCGTGCGGCGCGTCGTCGTAGCCGAAGACGGTCAGCATGCGCTTGACCGTGATGCCCTTGCTGTCACGCGGTACCACGATCATCGACTGCTGCTTGTACTTGTCGGGATTCTTGGGATCCGTCTTGCCCATGAAGATGAGGACCTTGCAGCGCGGGTCGCCGATGCCGGACGTCCACCACTTGTGGCCGTTGATCACGTAGTCGGTGCCCTCGCGCACGATCGAGGACTCGATGTTGGTGGCGTCGGACGACGCGACCTTCGGCTCCGTCATGGCAAAGGCCGAGCGGATCTTGCCCTCGAGGAGCGGCTGCAGCCACTGCTTCTTGTGCTCCTCGGTGCCGTAGCGCTCGAAGACCTCCATGTTGCCGGTGTCGGGGGCGGAGCAGTTGAAGACTTCCGGCGCGAGGTGCGAGCGGCCCATCACCTCGCAGAGCGGCGCGTACTCGAGGTTGGTGAGACCGGCGCCGCGCTGGCTCTCGGGCAGGAACAGGTTCCAGAGGCCGCGCTCCCGCGCCTTCTCCTTCAGCTCTTCCATGATCGGGGGGATCTGCCAGCGCGTCGGACCGGCGTCGAGCTGCTCGTGAAAGACGTGCTCACCGGGATAGATGTACTTGTTCATGAAATCGGTGAGCTGCTCCATGTACATCTTCGTCTTCTTGGAGTACTCGAAATCCATGACGGCCCCCTCTGGCGTTGTCGAGCACCCGATTGTATCCTCCGGCTCGAGCAAAGTCATGGCGGGCAGGATGCGTGGCAAGGTGGCGCTGGTCACCGGCGCGGGCTCGGGCATCGGCGCCGCGACGGTGACCAGCGCCACCTTGCCACGCACACGGGTCGCGTGCGTCGACCGCATGGGCGAGCGCGCCAAGGAGACGGCGCGCGTCATCAGCGCGGCCGGCGGCGAGGCGCTCGCGCTGGAGACCGACGTCACCGACGCCGCCGCCTGCGAGCGGATGGTCGACCAGGTCGTCGCACGCTTCAGCGGGCTGACCACGCTCGTCAACTCCGCCGGCGTGCGTCCCGAGGGCCGCGACCGGGCGCCCGCACCGGCCGAGTGGGAGCGCGTGGTGGACACGAACCTCACCGGCACCTATTACCCGTCGCGGGCGGCGCTGCCCGCGCTCAGCTCGAGCGGGCAGGGTGCCATCGTCAATCTCTCGTCGGTCTACGGCATGGTCGGCGGCTCTCTCTCGCCCGCCTACGCGGCGTCCAAGGGCGCGGTGGTGAACCTCACGCGCCAGATGGCGATGCAGTGGGCGCCCGGCGTGCGCGTGAACTGCGTCTGCCCGGGAATGATCGAGACGCCGATGACCCGCGCGCTGCTCGACGACCCCAACTTTCGCGAGGCCGTGCTGCTGAAGTACCCGCTCCAGCGCTTCGGCCAGCCCGACGAGGTCGCCTCCGCCATCCTCTATCTCGCCAGCGACGAGGCCTCCTTCATCACCGGCGTCTCGCTGCCGGTGGATGGGGGGTACACCGCAGGGTGAGGGCGGGCGTCGGGGACGCCCCGCTGACTGATTTCCCGCTCGACAGTGTTTCAGGCGGCAATCGCTGACGTGCACAAAGCGACGGTGGTGGCCTGAAGCACCGCGGCCTCGGGCTTGGGGGAGTCTCAATAGGAAACGCGCCGGCGCGTGTATCAGATTTTTGACTCTTGACAGCGGCTGTTCCGGGTGTTGGCCGTGGGTGTACATCGATCGCGCATTCCGCTCCAGCGGAGCGGGCTGACGGTGGGGCACGCGAACACACCCGCCTACCGGAAAAAGCGGGATCGCGCAACGATCGCTCGTCCTGGCGGCGCCGGGAGGGGTCGAAAATCGCGGTGTAGAGTCGGCGCAGAACAACGAGGAGAGGCGCCGATGAACAGCGATTTTCAGTGCACCGTTCGACCCACGCCGGAACCGATTGCGGAGCTCGAGCGACTCGGCGACCAGATCGCCGAGCTCTCCGCGCATCTCGACGCCGCCAGCGCGCGGCTGCTGGACCTGATCCGGGAGTTCGACGCCCGCGGCGGCTGGGATAACGGCTTCAGCTCGGGCGCCGCGTGGCTTACCTGGCGCGTCGGGCTCGACCGCGGCGCAGCGCGCGAGCGGGTGCGCGTCGCGCGGGCCCTTGGAACGCTGCCATTGCTTGCTCAGGCCCTCGCCCGTGGCGAGCTGTCGTACTCGAAAGTCCGGGCGCTGACGCGCGTGGCCACTCCCGAGGCCGAGGAGCGTCTGCTCGCGGTCGGCCGCGCCGGGACCGCCGAGCACGTCGAGCGCATCGTCCGTGGCTGGCGCCGGGTGGACCGCATCTCTGAAGCTCGGGAGAGCACTCGGCGCCACCGGAGCCGCGGGCTCCATGTGTATCAAGACGAAGACGGCATGGTGCTCATCCGCGGACGGCTGGCACCGGAGGTCGGCGCCGTGCTCCGGCACGCGCTGGCCGCGGCCCGCGAGACGCTGTATCAGCGCGCACGCGCGACGCACGGCGACGACGTTCACGCGGAAATGCCCGGGGACGACGTTACCGACGAAACGCCGACCCTGGCGCAGCAGCAGGCGGACGCGCTGGCTCTCGTCGCCGAAACGGTGCTCCAGCATGGTATCGATCCCGGTACACCCGGGGAGCGGTACCAGGTCGTGGTCCACGTCGATGCCCCGGTGCTGGCGGACCCGGACGCTCCGGGCCAGTCGGTCCTCGAGGACGGGACACACGTTCCCGCAGAAACGTCCCGGCGTTTGGCCTGCGACGCGACTCGGGTCGTGATGCGACGTGACGCAGACGGCCATGTCACGGAGGTCGGTGCGAGAACCCGCACCATTCCGCCGGCGCTACGACGTGCCCTGCAGCACCGGGACCGGGGCTGCCGCTTCCCCGGCTGCGCACGAGCGTTCGGTCAGGGCCATCACATTCGCCATTGGGCCCACGGTGGCCCCACCACGCTGTCGAATCTCGCGCTGCTGTGTCGCCGCCATCACCGCGCGGTGCACGAAGACGGTTATCGGGTGGAGCGACAGGCTGATGGAGAGCTCCGCTTTCGGCGACCGGACGGTCGGCCATTGCCGCAAGTTCCGCCGCCCGCCGCGGTGCCGAGCGATCCCGTCAACGCGCTGCTCGCGGCGCACGACGCTCAGGGGCTCGATCTTCACGCGCGGACGGCAATGCCGAGCTGGCCGGGAGATCACCTCGATGTCGCCTATGCGATCGACGTCTTGCACCCACTGGCGCGCTTGGCGCTTACGGCCGGGTGTAGTGGTCGATGATGAAGCGCGAGATCGAGTGGCGCGTGGGCAGACTCGGCAGCGCGTCGCACGGGAACCAGCGCGCGTCCTCCAGTTCCTCCGTGTCGATGACGAGGTCGCCGCCGGCGTAGGTGGCGACGAAGCCGATCATCACCTGGCTCGGGAACGGCCAGTTCTGGCTGCCGACGTAGCGGATGTCCTTCACGTCGACGCCGACCTCCTCCTTGATCTCGCGCGCGACGCAGCCCTCCAGCGACTCGCCGTTGTCGACGAAGCCGGCCACGAGCGCGTAACGGTTCGGCGCCCAGCCCGTCTTGCGCGTGAGCAGCACGCGGTGGCCGTCGCGGACGAGCACGATCGTGGCGGGGTGCAGGTGCGGGTAGTGCTCGTAGCGGCAGCGCGGGCACTTCTTGCCCCACTCGCCCTCGATCCGTTCCGTGGCCGCGCCGCAGCGTGGGCAGTGGCCGCTCGTCGACTCCCACCAGAGCGCCTGCATGGCCATGCCGCCGAGGGAGAGCAGATCGTCGGGCAGCCGCGTGTTGCGCATCGGCACCAGCGTCTCGGTCGCCAGTCCGCCTGGGATCGGCGCCCCGGCCGCGACGGGCACCACCCAGCACGGCGTGTCACGGTACGTGCCGAGCCAGAAGGGTGCGGCGTCGAGCGGCAGCGGGCAGTCGCCATGCGGCAGGCGGAAGCCGCCGTCCCCCGGCACGACGAGCAGGCTCTGGTCCTGGACGAGGATCCAGTGGCCGCGCTCGATCGGCGGCTTGGCTCCGCGCTTGGCCGGCGTGAACGTGGCGCCGAGGGTGTCGCGGTTGAACGGCAGGTGCACGGTGAGCGGGGTCGTCATTCGTCGTTCCCGCCGGTCCACCACGGATAGAAGGGCGGCATGTCCTTGCTGGGACGGCCGGTGAAGCGCGGCGGCCGCTTCTCGAGGAAGGACGTGATGCCCTCGCGCGCGTCGGCCGAGCGGCCGGTGTGCCACATGCCGAGCGAGTCGATGCGGTGCGCCTCGCGCGGGTGGCCGGCGCCCAGCATGCGCCAGAGCATCTGGCGGACGAGCGCGACGGAGACGGCCGACGTGTTGTCGGCGATCTCGCGCGCCAGCGCCCGTGCCGCCGGCATCAGCGCGTCCGGTGCCAGCACCCGGCTCACCAGGCCGCCCGCGCGCGCTTCCTCGGCCGAGAACACGCGGCCGGTATAGGTCCACTCGGCCGCCTGCGCGATGCCCACCAGCCGCGGCAGGAACCACGTGCTGCACGCCTCCGGCACCACGCCGCGCCGCGCGAAGACGAAACCGATCTTCGCCGCGCTCGAGGCGAGGCGGACGTCCATGGCCAGCGTCAGCGTGATGCCGAAGCCGACGGCGGGACCGTTGATGGCGGCGATCACCGGTTTGGTCATCTCGAAGATGCGCAGCGTGACGAGGCCGCCGCCGTCGCGATGGTCCTCGGGCCGTTCGCCGCGGCCGTCGAACGTCGTGGCGCCGCCGCCAAGGTCGGCGCCCGCGCAGAACGCGCGGCCGGCGCCGGTGACGACGACGGCGCGCACGCCGTCGTCGGCGTCGGCGCGGTCGAAGGCGGCGACGAGCTCACGGATGACGGTCGCGTTGACGGCGTTGAGCCGGTCGGGGCGGTTGAGTGTGAGCGTCGCGATCCCGTCCGCGGCGTCGTAGAGTAGCGTCTCGAAGGCCATCAAAATCCGAGCGCTCGGATGTCCTTGCCGCCGGCGGCCACAGCCGCTTCGGGCGCGGCGGGCGCCGCGCTCGCCAGCTTCTTGAGCTCCGGCATGACGTTCTTGGCGAACAGCCGCATGTTGCTCTCGGCGTCCTCGTACGGCATGCCCGCGTAGGAGAAGACGCCGATGTAGTGGCTGTTGCCGGTGCGGCGATGGATGTCGAGGATCTTCTCGTAGCACTGCTCCGGCGTGCCCGATACTTGAAGATTCACGAAGTAGTCGATCACTTTGTCGGTGCCGTACTCGGCGATCTTCTCGCTCATCTTGCCGTAGTACTCATAGCCCTTCGTCTTGGCCAGATGGTCGCCCTCGAAGTGGTAGTGATCCAGCACCGTCTGGTAGTAGCCGCCGATGTAGCGTCGCGCCATCTCGCGTGCGCGCTCGGCGTTGACGTCGCAGAACGTCCAGCCCGCCGAGATCGGCGGCGGCGCCTCCACCGCGTTGACTTGGCGATAGACGGTGCGGTACGCGTCCAGCTCCTTGGCCACCTCGTGCCAGGGCTTCTGCGGGATGATCAGGATGCCGACGCCGAGCCGGGCCATGATCGGCAGCGACTCCGGCGAGACGGCTGCCGCGTACGTGCGGCCGCGGAACGACTTGAACGGCGCGGGGCGGATGGCCGCGCGTGGCTGCTTCACGAACGTGCCGTCGTACTCGCACCAGCCGCTCTCGAGTCCCTTCAGCAGCATCTCCGCCGACTCGACGAAGCGCTGGCGCGATTCGTCCATGGGCAGGCGGAAGCCGTCGAACTCCACCTTGCCGGCACCGCGGCCGAGGCCGAGGATCAGCCGGCCGTCGGAGATGTGGTCCAGCATCGCGACTTCCTCGGCCACGCGCATCGGGTCGTGCCACGGCAGCACGACCACCATCGAGCCCAGCTGCGCGCGCTGCGTGCGGCCGGCGACGTAGGTGAGGAACTGCAGCACGTCGGGGCACATCGTGTAATCCGTGAAGTGGTGCTCGACACCCCAGACCGACTCGTAGCCCAGCGGCTCCGCGAGGTCGGCCAGCCGCAGCTCGTTGCGATAGACCTCGCGGTCCGTGCGACCCTTGCTCGGATTCTGGAAGACGGACGCCATTCCGACGTGCATGCGGGTTCTCCTTGCGGCGGCCGAGCGCCTGCGACCGGTGCCGCCGAGCGTAGCCCGCGGCCACCCCACGCGTCAATGCGCCGGCCGCGGTTACAATGGGCCGCGATGACGCTGCACGTGCTGATCGTGCTGATGGTGGCGTTGCTCGTCGGGCTGCCCGTGGCGCAGCAGGCCTCCGCGCCGTCCGATGCGGGCCACGCGGCGGCGCTCAAGCACACGCCGCGCGTGCCGCCGTCGAGCGCGCGCGTGGCGGCCGCGGCGTCGCCGCTCACCGTCGTGGCGCCGGCGCCGCCCCTCGCCGGGCGTGTGGCGGCGAAATCCGCCGGCGCCCTCGGTGACGGCGAGCTGTCCTATCCGTTCGTGCCTCCCCGCGTCTAGTCCTCCTCCCGTTCGTCAGGGGAGGACACTATGTGCAAGACGACCAGCGATGCGTGGGTGTCGTGGATCGAGGGCCGCGTGCCCGACACCGAGGAGGAACGGTGACGTGAGCGACATCGCGTTCCTGTCGATGATGCTCGGGACGGCGGTCGCCGCCGGCGTGCTCGGGGCCATTCTCGGCCTGGGCGGCGGCATCCTGCTCGTGCCGCTGCTGACGCTCTTCTTCGGCGTGAGCCTGCCGTACGCAATGGGCGCGAGCATCGTGTCGGTCATCGCCACCTCCTGCGGCGCCGCCGCCGGGCACCTGTCCTCGGGCCTCGCCAACCTGCGGCTCGGGCTCTTCCTGGCCACGGCCACCGTGTCGGGGGCACTCCTCGGCGCCGGCCTCGTGGGCGTGGTGCCCGCGCGTGCTCTACAGATTCTCTTTGGCCTCGCGCTCGGCTACTCGGCCTTCACGACGCTCCGCCAGCTGCACGTCGAGGTCGCGGAGTCGCTGACCGTCGATCCCGTCGCGCAGCGCTTCGGCCTCGACGGTGTCTACCACGACCGCGCGCTCGGCCGCGACGTCGCCTACCACGCCGTGCACGTGGGCCGCGGCACCGCCGTGATGTTCGGCGCCGGCGTGCTCTCCGGCCTGCTCGGCATCGGCAGCGGGGCCTTCAAGGTGCTCGCGATGGACACCTTCATGCGGCTGCCGATGAAGGTCTCGACGGCCACCAGCAACTTCATGATCGGTCTCACGGCGGCCGCCAGCGCCGGCGTGTACTTCGGCCGCGGCGACATCCATCCGGTGATCGCGACGCCGGTCGCGCTGGGCGTGCTGCTGGGCTCGTACGTGGGCACGCGGCTCATCGGCCGCCTGCGCAACACGACGGTGCGCAAGCTGTTCCTGCCGATCGTCCTCTACCTCGCCGTCTCGATGCTGCTCCGCGGTCTCGGACTGCTCCGATGAGACATCCTGCGTCAACCCCGAGGCGCGCCACGGCTTCGCCGGGGCGCGTCCGAGCGTCGGGGGGGGTGGGGGGCCATGTCGGGGCCCCCCACGTCAGCCGATGAAGGGAGCCGAGCGCGCGGTCCCGGCCGTGCTCCTGATCGGCGGTTTCATCGCGGTGGGGCTGATGCTCGTGGGGCTGGTGGCGCTGGAGGTCCGCGCCACCCGCACCGCCCACCCGCTCGACGTCAGGCACGTGGTCGAGAATCGTGCGGCCGGCCGCGCGGTGGACGTTTTCGTCTCGCTGCCGCAGATCGCGCACGCGCTGGCGCGGTGGCCGCCGGAGCCGGTGGCCATCATCGCCGCCGGCATCGTGGTGCTCCTGACCACGCCGGCGGCGGGGTTGCTCGCCGCGCTGGTCGCCTTCGCCCGCGCCGGCGATCGGCGATACGTGATCATCTGCGCGGCGCTCCTCGTCATGCTGGTGTCCGGGTTCTTCCTCCACGTGGGCGGCTGAGGTCATCGGGAAAGCGTGACCGCGATCGCCGAGTGTCGGCTTCGTTCACAGTCCGCGCGAACGCGCCTGGCCACCCTGCTTCAAGTCCCTGTCGGCGCAGGCTCAGCACTCCTCTTGCGTAACTGCTGCCGTTCTGACTCGCTGCTCAGCGCTGCAGGCAGGGAGGGGCGGGATGGCAACCAACGTTCGGCGGCATGTCGCGCTTGTCGTGCTGTTCCTCACCGCGATCGCCGCTGGGGCGGCACCCGCTTCGGCGGGACTCTCCATCACTCCGACCTTCGACAGCTCGATCACCGGCGATGTCAACGCGGCCGCCATCGAAGCGGTGATCAACCAGGGCATCAGCGTCTACGAGTCGTCGTTCAGCGACCCCATCAATGTCTCGATCCTGTTCCGTTATTCCGCGACGCAGCCCAACGGTGACCCGATGGGGTCGTTCATCGGACGCAGCAACTACACGCTGTACTCCTTCACGTTCAACACGTATACGACACAGCTCACCGCCGACGCGAAGACGTCGAGCGACGCGACAGCCGTCGCCAGCCTGCCCGCCAGCGCGCTGGCGCCGCGCATCACGCCGTCCAGCGCCGACGGCCGCGCCATCGGCCTGAACACGCCGGGAGCCATGGACGCGCACAGCAATGTCGGGGTCGGCGGTACGCTGGACGGAATCGTGACGCTCAATGCCGGACAGCCGCTGCAATTCCTCCGCGATGGCGGGATCGCTCCCGGGACGTACGATGCGCTGCGCTTCGTGGAGCACGAGATCAACGAAGTGCTCGGTCTGGGCTCGATCCTGCCCAACACGACAGACTTCACCGGCAACCGCGCTGTCCGACCGCAGGACCTCTATCGGTACTCGGCGTCGGGCATCCGCAGTCTGACCGCGAGCGCCAATGCGACATCCTATTTCTCGATCGACGGCGGCGTCACGAGCCTCGTGGGCTTCAACCAGGACTCCGGCGGCGATTTCGGCGACTGGTTGAGTCCTTCGTGCTCGCCGTTGCCGAAGGCGCTCGTGCAGTATGCCTTCAGCTGTAGCGGCCAGGCCGCCGACATCTCGCTGACCTCACCCGAAGGCATCACGCTCGATGTCATCGGCTACGACCCCGCGGCCGCGTCGACGGTGCCGGAGCCGTCGAGCGTGCTGCTCGTGCTTGGCGCCGCTACGACCGGCGCGGCGATGCTCCGCCGCCGCGGCCGTTAGCGGCGGACGACGAGCTCGGCGTCGCCGTCGCGCGCGAGCAGCTCGACGGCGGCGCTGTCGTGGCCCTGGGAGACGCGCACGGCCAGGCGCGACTTGCTCACGCGCAGCCCGCGCGCCTCGATCCAGGTGAGCCAGCCGGGCAGCGTCGGCCGCTCGAGCGTGATCTGGTTGTCGGCGGCCTCCGGGCGCAGGCCCAGCATCGCGCCGATGAGCTGGAAGACGACGCCGGTGGCCCATGCCTGCGGCGAGCACGCGACCGGATAGCGCGTGGGGGCGTAGCCGGCGGCGCGCGGGAAGCCGCAGAACAGCTCCGGCATCCGCATCTCGTCGAACTGCAGCACCGACTCGAAGATGGCGGTGGCGAGCGTGAGGAACTGCGCCGTCATCCCGTAGCGGCGCATGCCGACGGCGGCCAGCGCCGTGTCGTGCGGCCACACGGAGCCGTTGTGGTAGCTCATCGGGTTGTACAGGCGCTCGCCGCTCGCCAGCGTGCGCAGCCCCCAGCCCGTGAACATGTCGTCTTGCATCAGCCGCCGCGTGACGATCTGCGCGCGCGAGTCGCTCACGATGTGCGTCCATAGGAGGTGCCCGGGGTTGGAGGAGATCACCCGGCACGGCGCGCCCTCGCGGTCGAGCGCGAGCGCGTAGAACGCCTGGTCGGGCAGCCAGAAGTCCGCCTCGAAGCGCTCCTGCAGGCGACGCGCGCGGGCACGGAGCGCCGGCGCCTCCGCGTCGCGGCCGAGCGCCTCCGCCATCGCGGCCGCGCCCAAGAGGGCGGCGTATTGATAGCCCTGCACTTCGGCGAGAGCGATCGGCGGCGCCGCGAGCCGGCCGTCGGCGTGCATGACCGAGTCGTGCGAGTCCTTCCAGCCCTGGTTCGGCAGGCCGAGCGGCGAGCGTCGCGCGTAGGCGAGGAAGCCGCGCCCGTGCGCCTCGCCCATCGACCACATCCACGCGAGCGCGCGGTCGACGGCCGGCCACATCTCGCGCGCGAAGTCGACGTCGTCGGTCCAGCGCAGGTATTCCGCGGCAAGCATGACGAAGAGCGGCGTGGCGTCCACGCTGCCGTAGTAGGGGATGAACGGGATCTCGCGGCAGGTCGCCATCTCGCCGCGACGGTGCTCGTGCAGGATCTTGCCCGGCTCCTGATCGGTGAACGCGTCGTCGACGGTGCCCTGCATCCGGGCGAGGTAGCGCAGCGTGCCGCGCGCAAGCTCCGGCTCGAACGGCAGGAGCTGGAGCGCCGTGATGAGGGCGTCGCGGCCGAAGGGCGCCACGTACCACGGGATGCCGGCGTAGGGGACGAATCCCTCGGGTGTCTCGGTGAGCAGCAGGCGCAGGTCCTGCCGCGAGCGCAGCAGCCAGTGATCGAAGAGGTCGTGGTTGCTGCGGATGCGCGTGGCCTCCTGCTCCAGGCGCTCGACGGGCGCGCGGCGGCGCTTGGCGGCGTCGAAGATGGTGAGCGTGCGCGGCGCCGGCGCCGGCTCGACGTTGGCGGTGACGACCAGGGACAGCTCGATGCGCGCGCCC
>Ga0209648_10003065_pt1 | contig 13970 bp, 11 predicted proteins | sample GraSoi2013_115cm_FD_185830 | JGI IMG/M metagenome (GOLD analysis project Ga0209648, IMG submission 185830) | Grasslands soil microbial communities from the Angelo Coastal Reserve, California, USA - Sample 9_17_2013_115cm (SPAdes) (version 2) | ecosystem: Environmental > Terrestrial > Soil >...
GTTAAGGCTGGCTCAGGTCAATCCAGCTGGCGCAGAGCCACCAGCGTCAGAAAGGCGGGGAACGTGCTGGACAGAGCGACCTCCTCGAACACCGCCCGGGCGTCCTCGAAGCGACTCTTCGCCCAGCCTCCCTCGCCCAGCCTCTCGTGGATCCTGGCCAGCTCGTCGTCCGCGATCTCGCGCACCAGGTCCGCGTTCACGACCGAACCATCGGTCAGGCGCGACGAGTGTCTGATCCACTGCCATACCTGGGACCGCGAGATCTCGGCGGTGGCCACATCCTCCATAAGGTTGTTGATCGCCGCCGCCCCGACTCCCCTCAACCACGACTCGATGTACTGAATGCCCACGCTCACGTTCAAACGCAGGCCGTTCTCGCTGATCGTCCCATCGGGAACCCGGACGTCGATCAGCTGGCCCGCGGTGACGGCCACCTCCGGTCGCTGTCGTTCGAGCTGATTGGGGCGGTCCCCCAGCACCTTGTCGAATGCTTCGGTCGCGGTCGGCACCAGGTCCGGATGCGCGACCCACGTCCCGTCGAAACCATCCTTCGCCTCGCGGTCCTTGTCCTCTTTGACCTTCGCGAGCGCCACGCGGTTGACCTCTGGGTCGCGGCGGGATGGGATGAACGCGGCCATGCCGCCCATCGCGTGCGCACCCCGTCGATGGCACGTCTTCACGAGAAGCTCCGTGTACGCGCGCATGAAAGGAACGGTCATCGTCACCTGCGCGCGATCGGGCAGCACGAACTCCTTTCGGTTTCGAAACTTCTTGATGATGCTGAAGATGTAGTCCCAGCGTCCCGCGTTCAGCCCGCTGGAGTGGTCGCGAAGCTCGTAAAGGATCTCCTCCATCTCGAACGCCGCCAGGATCGTTTCGATCAAGACGGTGGCTCTGATCGTGCCGCGCGGAAACCCGAGATCGTCCTGCGCGAAGTTGAAAACGTCATTCCACAGCCGGGCCTCGACGTGGCTCTCGAGCTTGGGCAGGTAGAAGTACGGGCCGCTTCCCTTCCCGAGAAGTCGCCCGGCGTTGTGAAAGAAATACAGCCCGAAGTCGAAGAGGCTGCCCGAGATCGGTTTGCCGTCGACCTCGACGTGCTTTTCGTCCAGGTGCCAGCCGCGCGGCCGCACGAGCAGCGTCGCGACCTTGTCGTTGAGGCGATATTCCTTTCCCTCCGGGCTCGTGAAATCGATCCGCCGCTCGATGGCGTCGATCAGGTTCACCTGCCCCTCGACGAGGTTCGCCCACGTGGGAGAGTTCGCGTCTTCGAAGTCCGCCATGAAAACGCGCGCACCCGAGTTGAGCGCGTTGATCAGCATCTTGCGGTCGGTTGGACCGGTGATCTCGACCCGCCTGTCCTCGAGGTCCCTCGGGGCCTTGGCAACCCTCCACTCCGAGCCGCGGACCGTGTCGGTGTCCACGAGGAACTGGGGCGCCTCGCCGGCGTCGAGTCGTGCCTGCCGCTCGTCGCGCTGCCGCAGCAGCTCCACTCGACGGCTGCCGAACTGGCGTTGAAGACGGGCCACGAAGGCCAGCGCGTCGGGGGTCAGCACCTCGGTCGAACGCCCCTCGTTCGGACCCTTGAGCACGACCTGGGCGGTGGTGGCCATCGCCACCAAATCTACAGGAGGCTTCAGGTGCCCGTCAGCCGCTCCACAACGGGCGCCAGCGACTGCGCCGCCTCGTCGGGTACAACGACGTAGGAAATTCCGAAGCGCTCGCGGCGGGCCTGGAGGTCTTCGATGATCTGGTCGACGGTTCCGATGAGGAAGTGAGGCGTCTGCAAGACCTCGCCCGGCTCCGACTGCAGACCCGCCGCCATGGCTTCCGCAACGCTGACGCGGTCATCCGTCACGTTCGCCACGAAGACTGTGACGCTCAGCTCGATGTCCGAGAATCGCTCGCCCGCCGCCTCTCTGATCCAGGCCACCTTCTCGTCGGTCGCATCGGCCATTCCGGTGCGGACCAGACGCCGGTTGATGCGGCCCTCGCTCAGGTTGAAGTTGACGCTCACGATGTCGGCTTCGCGCCCGGCCAGGTGCAGCATTCGCCTGCCACCCCCTCCGAGGACGATTGGCGGATGCGGCTTCTGCACCGGGAGCGGGGCCGCCTCCACGCCGTCGACTTTGTAGTGCTTCCCGGTGAAGGACACGCTGCTGCCCGAAAAAAAGCTCTTGATGATCTGAAGAGCCTCGGCCATGCGCTCGATCCGGAGCCCTGGCGGGTCCAGCGGAATGCCCGTCTGCTCGTAGTCAGAGGCCAACCAGCCGGCGCCAAGACCGAAGTCAAGACGACCGTCGGACAGAAGATCCAGGGTCGCCGCCTCCTTGGCGAGCACGATCGGGTGCCGGTAGTCGTTGTCGAACACGAGCGAGCCGACGCGCAGCGTGGTCGTCGCGTCCGCCGCCGACATGAGCGCCGCGACCGGCCCGAGTTGGTCGCCGAAATGGTCGGGCAGGTAGATGGTCGTGTAGCCGAGCGCCTCGACCGACCGCGCCTTTTCACGCCACGCCTTGGCGCTGGGTGCGCGGTGCTCCTGCACCCCGAACCGAAACGGCCGCGGCTCACTCACGGCGCGTTAGTATGCCGCGTCCCGCGGCTGCGAAAAATCAGCTGGCTGAGCTCGCACGACCGCGACCGATCACACCTGGCGACGCTTGCCGCGAACCAATCTCGTAGATGCCATCTTCAAATTCAATCGGCACTGACGACCTCACCTACTCCCCAGAAATCTGTGAAGCCGTGACAGCCGAGGATTGAATGCACGTAATCCGGTAACAGGCCACCCGCAAAGACAACATGTTGGCCAACGCTCGCGACCGAGCGTCCTGAGTCGTCATAGACGCTCAGCGGACTGCCTCCGGCTGTGTACCCAAACGGCCATGACAAGGCCTGGGCGCCCGTGCTTGGCCCGAGCCAGAAACATGCCGTTCCGTCTGCGTTTGCTTCACCGTTGAGGATGCCTTCAGCGCGAGCGAGATTGATAAAGTCGCTCCTAACAGAAGCCGCCGCTATCCGGTAGCTGCCGCCTCTGGGCGGTGAGGAAACGCACATGGACAAGCCGGCTACGAGCACGATCGAACTGAGCGCCACCCCGGCGAGGCGTCGCATCAGTACGAATGACACCGAGCCCGCCGGCCGTGGCGACTCGAGCAGCTCAGATTGGCGTGCCAAGAATTCGGAGAACTGGTGCCGAGGGGCGGACTTGAACCGCCGACACCTTGATTTTCAGTCAAGTGCTCTACCAAGCTGAGCTACCTCGGCACGGCGGATGATTCTATCGGCCGTTCGAACTGGGCGTTGAAACGCCGTGGGCTAACGGACCACCAGGCGCAAGATGAAAAACCCGGCGCCCAGGATGGCGAGTGCAACTCCAGTCCACGCCTGCCAGGCACGATCTACCGAAAGGCGTCCTTGCTGGGCCGACGCGAAAGCGAACAGGGTGGCGAGGATCGATATGCCGCCGAGAAGGATTCCCACGCCCGCGCTGAGGGCCCCTAGAACCAAGGCAGAGGTTGCCATGTAGTTCGCCCGATTCCTCTCTGCCTGCTTGGCGGCGGCGATCGCCTGGTCAGATGTGCCGCCGGCGGCGAGTGACTGCAACGCCGCTTTGAGTGCCCGCTTTCGGAACGGCGGAGCGACTGCCGTCTGCACCCATCCGGTCCATTGCTGCTGCGTTTCGATCGGGACCTGTATTGCCACCGTGCCAGTCTAATGGGGCAGGTAACGAGACTTGCCGTGTTGCGACCGCCGCAGAAATGCTTTTGGTGGGCGGTGAGAGCCTCGAACTCCCGACCTCCTCGGTGTAAGCGAGGCGCTCTAGCCAACTGAGCTAACCGCCCTCAGCGAAGTGCCAGTCTACCCAGCGAGCAGTGCGAGCGCGGCGTTGAGCTGCGTGTCCTTCGCGTAACCCTGCGCCGGCGAGCTCACATCGAACGCGTCGGTCGGATTCGCCAGGGTAACGGTGACGTCGGGCGTCAGGCCCTTGTGGTCGATGGTCACGCCATTCGGGAGATACCACCGCTTGACTGTCAGGTGGATGTCCGACCCGTCCTCGAGCTGGAAGTCCTGCTGCACCGAGCCCTTGCCGTACGTCACAGTCCCGACCAGTTTTGCGCGGTGGTGGACCTGCAGCGAACCGGCCACGATCTCGGATGCCGACGCGCTGTTGGCGTCCACCAGCACGACCAGCGGAATCGTCGGCGCCTTGGGATGCCCGTTTACCCGGTTCCGCTCCACCGTTCCGCTGCGGTCGCGGAGCTCGTACGTCTCGCCGCTCGCCACGAACTCGCTGATCACGTCGGTCGCGGTCGCAATGAAGCCGCCCGGGTCTCCGCGCAGGTCGAGCACGACGCCGGTCTTGCCTGCCAGCCCCGTCGACAGCGCCGACGCGAATGCGGCAGACGTTTCCTTCTGGCTGCCGAACTGATAGATCCGCACGTACAGCACCTGGTTGCCGATCTCGGTCGATCGCACGGTCGGAACGTGGATCTCGGCGCGCGTGATCGTGACCGTGAACGTCTCGCCGGCGCGCCCGATCGTCATCGTCACCTTGGTCCCATCCGGGCCCTGGATGAGGGTGGTGGCCTGGTCGGAGGTGACACCTTTCATGTCCTTCTCCCCCACCTTCACGATCTGGTCGCCGGCCTGCAGGCCGGCCGCCGCCGCCGGCGATCCGGGCACAGTGCCGGTGATCACCGGGTAGCCCGTCGTGAAGCTCAGGTAGATGCCGATGCCCGAGTAAAGGCCCTGGTAGCTCTGCAGAAGCTTCTGGTACTGAGTCGGGTCGAAGTACGCGGAGAACGGATCGCCCAGTCCGTTGATCAGCCCCTGTACGGTGCTGTGCGACAGCTTGGCCGAGTCCACCTTGCCGGCGTCGACGTAGTCGGCCTGGACCAGCCGCATCGCCTGCTGCACCGCGGCCACGTCGACGCTGCCGACGGACCTGTGCCCAAAGTACGGCACATAGTCCGGGAATGCCTGGTCGACATAGACACCCGCGACGAAGGTGACGATGAGGATGCCCAGGATGGCGCCACCCCTCTGGGCGGCGCGGCGATTCATGTCAGCAGACTAGCGAAATCCCGTGCGTCAACATCCGAGCCAGATGCAAGGGTCCTTGTACATACCGCCGATGCGGATCTCGAAATGAAGGTGCGGTCCGGTGGACCAACCCGTCGAGCCTTCGAAGGCGATGGTCGTACCGCGCGCCACGACGTCGCCGCTCCTCAGTCCGGGAGCGTACCCGGCGGTGTGTCCGTAATAGGTCGAGTATCCGTTGCCGTGGAACATGACGAGTAAGTTGCCATAGCCGACGCTGCCCGGGTAAAGGTAGACGACCCCGGTGTCCGCCGCCACGATGTTGGTTCCGTATGGTCCGGCGATGTCGAGACCGGTGTGAATCTTGTGCGGCCACGGGCAGCTGTCATCCGGCACCTCGAGATAGAAAGTCGAGCAGCCGAAGCGCTGGCTGATGCATCCCGGCCCGCACGCAGGCTCTGGCCACTCGAAGACACCGGAACCCCCGCCGGCCTTCGCCGCGGCGGCCTGGTACTGCACTGCAAGCTGGGCCACCTGGGCGTCGATCGCAGCGCGCTCGGCCTGAACTGCCGCGTATTGAGCTGAGAGCTGCACTTCGAGCTGCTGCTCCGCTGCAAGCGCAGCATTCTGTGCCTTGACATTGTTCTGAAGGTCTACCTCGGTGGCTTTCTGCTGCTGCAGCAGCGCCGTCACCTGGCTCTTCTGGTCGTCCAGAGCCGAGTTCGCGAGGGAGACCTGCGAGTGCTGTTCGGCAAGGTCGTTCAGGAGCTTTCGATCCGAGGCTGCGACCTGTTGGGCCGCGATCATGCGATCCATCATCTGGTTGAAGTTGCTTGCGGTCAGAACGAGCTGCGCGTAGTTGAGGGCTCCGTGCGAATCGATGTAGCGCAGCCTTTGGTTCAAGAGCTCGTCGCGAACGCTTGTGTTTGCCACCAGCCGGGTGAGGTTGGCCTCGCCGAACCGGATTTGGCGGTTGAGGTCGTCGATCGCCGCCTGCGTCTGGGCGATCAGCGCCTGCTGGGCGGCAATCTGGCTCTTCAGATTTCCGATGAGGGTGTCGATCGCGTTGATCTGACCGAGCACGCCGTTGATCTTGCCCTGGATGTTCTGCAGCTGGTTCTGGTTGTTGACCTGCTGGCCGATGCCTCCGCTGTATGCAAGGCAGGCCTGGTAGACCGCGGGCGGATCGCCTGGGTAGCAGTAGAGTGCCGAGACGGGCTGCACCGAAAGAGGAACCCACGATAGGGTCGCGATCGCAAAGGCGGCGAAGATCCGAATTCTTCTCATCTCAGATCTTCACGTAGCGGCGAACGCCGATATAGCTGCCGAGGGCTCCCAGCAGCGCGCCGCCGATGAGCAGATCCTGCGCCAGGCTAACCACGAACCCCGGGTCGTAAGACAGCGGAATGAAAGCGACGTCCGCACGGAATCGCTCCACCGCGGGCTGATAGGCGACGACTAGGAGGGCCAGGGCGAACGAGGCCGCGATCAGCCCGGTCATCACGCCCTCGATGACGAAGGGCCCACGCACGAACCACTCGGTCGCACCGACCAGCTTCATCACCTCGATCTCCTTTCGGCGGTGATACACGGCGGTGCGAATGGTGTTCATGACGATGACGATCGAAACCACGACGAGGATCGCCAGCAGCCCGACGCCCGCCAGTCCCAACCAGGCCGACAGCTGCAGCATGCGGTTGACGAAATCACCCTGGTAGTTGGTGGGATCGGTCGGGTCCACACCCGACCAGCGCCTGGCCAGGGTGTCGATGCCGGCCACGTCGTCCAGCTTTGCGACGCGCACCTCGAGCTTCGCGTCGAGCGGGTTGCCTTCGATCTGCTGAGCCAGGACCACGTTGTTGGGGTCGGCCTTGAACTGGGCCAGCGCCTCCTCCTTGGTGATGAACTTCACGCTGGTCACCCTCGGATCGGCCGCCAGCTGGTGCTGGAAGTCGTAGACGGTCTGGAGCGGCGTGCCGTCCGCGACGTTGACCGAGATCTGGCTCACCTTGTCCCTGAAGCCGTCCAGCACCTGCGAGAAGGCGTGGCCGACCAGCAGGTTGACGCCCGCGAGAATCAGGATGAGCGTGATCGACAACACCGCGGCCGTGCTGACCGCGAGGTTGCGCCAGAAGCTCTGCCAGGCGCTATTGAGCGCGAATCTGAGGTTTCGATAAATCATCGTGGTATCGGCCTGAACGATCGTCCCTGGCGATCTGCCCGGCGTCGATGGCGATGACGCGCCGGCGCAGCAGGTCGACGATCTCGCGGTTATGGGTCGCCATCACGACTGTCGCCCCCCGCGCATTGATGCGCAGAAAGAGCTGCATGATCTCCCACGCCGTTGCGGGATCGAGGTTGCCGGTTGGTTCGTCGGCGATGATGAAGCGCGGCGCGTGCACCAGCGCGCGCGCGATCGCGACGCGCTGCTGCTCGCCACCGGAGAGGTTCGCGGGATACGTCTGGTCCTTGCCGGTGAGGCCCACCGTGTCGAGGGCCTCGGCGACGCGCGAATGGATCGTGTGCTCGGCCTCGCCGTGGACCCGCAGCGCGAAGGCAACGTTCTCGTAGATCGTGAGGTTCGGCAGCAGCTTGAAGTCCTGGAAGACCAGGCCAACCTTGCGCCTGTAGCGCGGAAGCTGACGGCGCTTCATCCGGCCGAGCTCCACCCCGTCGACGAAGATCTTGCCCTTGCTTGGCTTCTCCTCCCGGATCAGGAGCCGGACCAGCGTCGACTTGCCCGCGCCCGAAGGACCGACCAGGAATACGAAGTCCCCTTCGGGGACGACCAGGTTGACGTCGCGGAGAGCTTCAGTCCCAGTCGAATACGTCTTGAAGACGTGCTGGAAGCTGATTACGGGCCGTGTATCGAAATCTGGTGTCAGAACCATAAGGTGCGACTCTTGCTGTGACGGTCCGCGCCAGGGGGCGCGAGTGGCTAGGTCGCGGGCAGTATACCCGATGCCCCCAGATAGTCCAACCCCTTCCCAGAGTGCCAAACACAGGGGTTAACGGGGCTGCCTGGAGTTGCTTGCGGCGACTCCGTTCTGGCTCAGTCGCCAGCGCAGCCAGCTCTCGATGAACGGGTCGATGTCCCCGTCGAGCACGGCCTGCGCGTTGCCCACCTCGAGCCCCGTCCGCACGTCCTTGACCAGCGTGTAGGGCTGCAGCACGTAGTTCCGGATCTGCGATCCGAACTCAGCCGGCAGCACCTGGCCGCGGATCTGGTCGAGCTGTGCGGCCGCCTCCTGCTGCTGGCGCTGAAACAGGCGCGCCTTGAGGACCTTCATCGCCATCTCCCGGTTCTTCATCTGCGAACGCTCGTTCTGGCAGGTGACCACGATGCCCGTGGGCAGGTGCGTGATGCGAATGGCCGAGTCCGTCTTGTTGACGTGCTGGCCGCCTGCGCCCGTCGAGCGGTACGTATCGATGCGGAGGTCCTGCTGATTGATCACGACGGCGCTCTCGTCCGAGCTCTCCAGCTCGGGCATGACCTCCACCAGCGCGAAGGAGGTGTGCCGACGATGGTTCTGGTCGAACGGGGAGATGCGCACCAGCCTGTGCACCCCGTGCTCCGAGCGCAGGAGGCCGTACGCTCGCGGCCCGCGCACGATGAACGTGACGCTCTTGAGGCCGGCTTCTTCGCCAGGCGAGGTGTCGATGACCTCGGTCTCGAAGCCCTTGCGCTCGGCCCACTTGAGATACATGCGCATGAGCATCTCCACCCAGTCCTGCGCCTCCACCCCACCTTGCCCAACAGACAGCGTCACAACGGCGTTGTGGCTGGCAAACGGATCGGTGAACAGCAGGTCGAGCTCGCGCGAACGCAGGTCGTCGGAGATCGCGGCTCTTTCCTCGTCGAGCTGCCGTTCCAGGTCGGGGTCGTCGCGCGCGAGCTCGTCGAGCTCGATCAGGTCGCGGGCGCGCTTCTCCAGCCGGTCCCAGGAACCGACCATCTGACGGAGCTCGGCGGCCTCACGCGCCATCTGGCCTGCGCGGCCAGGGTCGTCCCAAACACCAGGCTGCACGAGCTGTGCGTCGAGCTCGTCGGCGCGCTTGCGTTTCGCTGGAAGGTCAAAGGTGCTCCTTCAGCTGCACAATCCGCTCCAACAGTTCTTTCGGGTTCAGTTCCGCGTCCATCAGTTAGTCCTCAGCTTTAGCGTCCATGACACCGCTTGTATTTCTTTCCTGATCCGCACCAGCACGGATCGTTGCGGCCGATCTTACCTTGCGCTGCGGCCCCGGCTGAGGCCGCGCCAGCCAGCGCCGGCGCTGCGCGCTTCTTGGGCGCTCCATTCCGTCCCGCCCCATCCGTGCCGTCGGGGTCGGCCGGTCCGCTCTCCATCACCTGCCTCACGAGAGGCGAAGGCGGAGGCGGCGCCACGTTGCGCTGGACCTGGACCCTGAAGATCCTCGCGACGATGGAAGCCTGGATCCGCTCGCGCAGCTCGTTGAACATCTCGAAGGCTTCGTTCTTGTATTCCACGAGCGGGTCGCGCTGGCCGTACGCGCGAAGGCCGATTCCTTCGCGGAAGTGTTCCATCTGGGTCAGGTATTCCATCCACTGCCAGTCGATGGTCTGAAGCATCACGTCGCGCTCCACGAGCGGCATCAGGTCGGCGCCAACCTCTTCGACCTTCTTGTCGTACGTGTCCGACGCGGCCGCGTAGAGATGCTCGACGAGGCCGTCTGGCCCGCCGCTCAGCGCCTCGTCGGGAATCTGTGAATCCGGTGCGATGGGCAGATAAGCGTTGAGGTATTTGACGAGCCCTTCCAGGTCCCAGTTCTCCGGGTGCCGGCTCTGGCAGTGCTGTTCTACGCCCTTAGTGATGATCTCCTTCGAGTAGCCGAGGATGTTGTCGCGAGCGTCCGCGCCCTCGAGGACCTTGCGCCGCTCCTCGTAGACGATCTGACGCTGCTTGTTCATCACGTCGTCGTATTCGACCACGTGCTTGCGGGCATCGAAGTGCATGCCCTCCACCTTCTTCTGGGCCCCGGCAATCGACCGCGCCACCCAGGGATGCTCGATGGGCTCCACCTCGAGGCTGTCCATCAGCCTTCCGATGCGGTCGGCGGCAGGACCGAAGATCTTCATCAGGTCATCTTCGAGAGAGATGAAGAAGCGGCTCGAGCCAGGGTCACCCTGCCGGCCGGCTCGACCGCGCAGCTGGTTGTCGATGCGCCGGCTCTCGTGGCGCTCTGTGCCGATGATGTGCAGGCCGCCCACGTCGGTCACGCCCGGACCGAGCACGATGTCGGTGCCTCGCCCGGCCATGTTGGTCGCAATGGTCACAGCGCTTGGCTGACCCGCCTCGGCAACGATGGCCGCCTCCCGTTCGTGCTGCTTCGCGTTGAGCACGTTGTGCTTGACGCCTCGCTTCTCGAGCATGCGCGCGAGCCGCTCAGACTTCTCGACTGAAACAGTGCCGACGAGCACCGGCCGCTTGGCCTTGTTCATCTCGACGATCTCATCGATGACGGCTTCGAACTTCGACTCTTCTGTCTTGTAGATCACGTCGGGGCTGTCGGAGCGAACCATCGTCTTGTTGGTCGGGATGACGACCACATCGAGCCCGTAGATCTTGTGGAACTCCTCGGACTCGGTCAGCGCGGTTCCCGTCATGCCGGCGAGCTTCTCGTACTGCCGAAAATAGTTCTGAACCGTGATCGTCGCGATGGTCTTCTGCTCCTGCTGGACCTTGACACCCTCTTTCGCTTCCACAGCCTGGTGCAGGCCGTCCGACCAGCGGCGTCCGGGCATGGTGCGGCCGGTGAACTCGTCGACGATGATCACCTCGCCGTCCTTGACGAGGTATTCGGCGTCCCGGTTGAAGAGCGTCTTGGCTTTGAGGGCCTGGTTGATCTGGTGGGCCTCGATGACGTTTTCGAGGTCGTAGATGTTCTTGATGCCGGTCCAGCGTTCCATCTTGGCGATGCCCGACTCGGTGAGCGACGCCGACTTGTGCTTGAGGTCGACTTCGTAGTCGACCTCCTTGTCCAGCCGCGCCGCCCACCGCGCGTACTCGTAGTACTTCTCGGTGGACTCCTCCGACTGGCCCGAGATGATGTGAGGCGTGCGCGCCTCGTCGATGAGGATCGAGTCGACCTCGTCCACGATCGCGTAGTTCAACGGCCGCTGGCTGCACTGCGCCAGGTCGCGGGCCATGTTGTCGCGCAAGTAGTCGAAAGCGAGCTCGGAGTTGGTGGCATACGTGATGTCGGCCATGTAGGCCTCGCGCTTCGTAACCGGCCGCAGGTGCTGGAGGCGAGGATCTCCGTGGGTCTCGTCGACGAACTCCGGGTCGTAGATGTAGGTGCCGGCCGTGCCGACGTTGATGCCCACGCTCATGCCGAGGAGGACGTAGATGGGGCCCATCCAGCCCGCGTCACGGCGTGCCAGGTAGTCGTTGACGGTGACGAGGTGGACGCCCTTGCCGGCCAGGGCGTTCAGGTACAGGGCCAGGCTCGCCACGAGGGTCTTGCCCTCTCCGGTCTTCATCTCGGCGATCTTTCCCTGGTGCAGGACGAGGCCGCCGACCAGCTGTACATCGAAATGGCGCAGCCCGATCGTGCGGCGGCTCGCCTCGCGACACAGTGCAAAGGCCTCGATCAGGAGGTCGTCCAGGTCGTGGCCCTGGTTCGCCTTCTCCCTGAGCTCGTCCGACCGCGCTCGCAGGGCCGCGTCGTCGAGCGCCTTGAGCTCCGGCTCCAGGGCGGTGATCGCGGTGGCCACCACGAGGTGGCGTTTGACCTCTCGCTCGTTCGGGTCGAGCAGCTTGGTGAGGGGAGAGAGCACGAATCTAGGGTACCCGGACGGGGCGGATCCGAATCTAGCGTCCCGCTCCGAAAGTTCGACGGAAATGCCAGGGGCGGCGCTGCGCGGCGCCCGTGGCACCCTGCGGGCTCATCCGCCTAGGCGGCCGAGCTCAGCGTTGCCGGCTGCGCTACTCGCTTACAGGTCTACCGACATGCGCGCTGCGTTGCTCGCCGGCGCCTTGATCTCGGCCGCCGATGCGGCGATTTTCCGCCGAACCTCCGGAGCAGGACACTAGGGGACGATCGGCTCGATCACGGCCACCGAGCCGTCCGCCCTGCGCGCCACGATGTGGATGGCGCCGGAGGCTTCGTCCAGGAAGACGTGGAATGCCTGCCCGTCCGCCTCGAGCTCGTCGACGGCTTCAGCGACCGACATAGGGCGCAGCCTGAGGCGGATCCGCTCCGGCTCCGGCGACCGGGCTTCCTCGCCTTCCTGCCCCTCCTGGGCGGGCACGCGGACCGGCGACACCGGCTTCTTGCGATGCGTGACCTTCTCCTTGTACTTGACGACCTGCCGGTCGATCTTGTCCAGGGCGAGGTCGAGCGCGGAGAGGGCGTCGGCGCCCCGCTCGTGAGCTGAGAGCACCGGGGTCCGGCGGCCGTCCATGTGAATGTTGATCCGGCACACGATCGTGGCCAGGCCGCTGCGCTTGCGCTCCTCGGAAAAATCCACGTCGGCTTCGGCCACCTTGCCGAAATGGCGCGCCAACCTGGCCAGCTTGCGTTCAGCGTTCTCACGCACCTCCTGCCCCAGACCGTCGGTGCGGTCGTGCAGGACGACCTTCACCACCCGAGTATATGACCGAACCGAGAGCCCTGCGCGCGCCGCCTAGTGGGCCGAGGGCTTGTATCCAGGGGGCGGCGGGAACAGCATCGTGATCTCCTTCGGCAGGGGAATTCCCTGGGCGAAGATGCGGTCCAGGATCTTCGGCCGGAGGCCGGTGGGCTTGAACTCGGCGATCACCTTTCCATCGGCGGTCGCGCCCTTCTGCTCCAGCGTAAAGATGTCCTGCATCGTGATGATGTCCATCTCCATGCCGACGATCTCGGTGATCGCGGTCACCTTGCGTGAGCCGTCGCGAAGACGGTTCAGCTGGCAGATGAGGTTGATGCCACTGCCCACCTGCTGTCGGATCGCTCGCACCGGCAGGTCCACGCCGGCCATCAGGACCAGCGTCTCCAGGCGGGCGAGGGCGTCGCGCGGCGTGTTGGCGTGCAGGGTGGTCATCGAGCCATCGTGGCCGGTGTTCATGGCCTGGAGCATGTCGAGCGCCTCGCCGCCACGACACTCACCGACGACGATGCGCTCTGGTCGCATACGCAGCGCATTGATGACGAGACGCTGGATCGTGACCTCGCCTTCGCCGTTGATGTCCCTGGGCCGCGTCTCGAGGCGGCAGACGTGCTCCTGGTGGAGCTGAAGCTCGGCCGCATCCTCGATGGTCACAATGCGGTCCTCGACCGGGATGAAGCCGGACAGCACGTTGAGGAAGGTCGTCTTTCCGGTGCCGGTGCCGCCCGAGATGATGATGTTGGCCTTGGCCAGCACGGCGGCCTTCAGGAAGCCGAAGCCGGCCTCGTTGCAGCTGCCGAATCGGATGAGGTCCTCGACCTGGAACGGGTCGCGCGAAAACTTGCGGATCGTCAGCAGGGGACCGTTCAGCGCGAGCGGGCGGATGACGGCGTTGACACGGGAGCCATCGGCCAGGCGGGCGTCGCAGAGCGGGCTGCGCTCGTCGATGCGGCGGCCGACGGTGCGGACGATGAACTGGATCACGTTCAGCAGTGCGTCTTCGTCGACGAACTTGATGTTCGTCAAGACGACCTTGCCGGCCATTTCGACATAAACATGGTCTGCGCCGTTGACCATGATCTCGGTCACGCGGTCGTCGCGGATCAGGGGCTCGATCGGCCCTAGCTGCTGGTAGTACTCATCGATGTTGATGCCGGGGATCCGAACTGCCATTGGCTAGCCTCCGCTTCGGAATTGAACCGGCTGCCAACTATACGTTAACCCTCCCCACTGAAACCCCTATTACGGGTCCCGATCCGCCTGCCCTCAAGGCGGCGGCACAGGCTTCGAGGGTGGCTCCGGTCGTCGCCACGTCGTC
>Ga0209648_10003066_pt1 | contig 13968 bp, 14 predicted proteins | sample GraSoi2013_115cm_FD_185830 | JGI IMG/M metagenome (GOLD analysis project Ga0209648, IMG submission 185830) | Grasslands soil microbial communities from the Angelo Coastal Reserve, California, USA - Sample 9_17_2013_115cm (SPAdes) (version 2) | ecosystem: Environmental > Terrestrial > Soil >...
AAAAGCTCTGTTTTCATGTGATTTTCTCTGTATTTGTATATATGGAATGGATGTTCTGGATGGGGAAGGGTTTGGAGGGAGATTCACGCCTAGCACCAATAATACGACTTATTTAAGATTATTATACAAATGTAACGCATTTTATTTGGTTTAATTCCGTTAAGAACTGGTGGAGATACGGGTTGCAGACAGGTTACTTTCCGGATTTGGGGAGTTAGAAACATTACTTTCACGTTTTCAGTCAATATGCCACCTCACGAGGAGTTCTTATATTCATTGGAAAGGTCTCATTCACACGATCTCAATGCAACTTCAACGAGGGAAAACTGTTGAGTTTTGAAGAAGTTGTAGTTTCACGGCTTTTCAGACCGTGGGAATTTAGCACCGTGGCAGTCAAAAAAGCCTTGTAGTTGGTGTCAAGGTTCTCAGAGGTCTTAGAAAAATTGGAAAAAAATGTGTTTTGCCATTACAAAATTGGAGCCATGCAGAATGTGTTATTTCAAACCAATTAATTATGAAGTTGAGGAGATATACATGTTACAAGTTAAATTTTCTCCTCAAATGGCATATCTTTCTCAATTCTTCATTGATTTGTACATGGCAAAGTGCATTGAAACACCATGAGTTAGTAGTATTCATTTAGGTGAAGGGACTGAGATTCAGAGCAGGGGAAGATATAGGGGAACACAAATATTGGAAGATGGAGCTCTATAGTGATAAATTGGGTGGATCTTTTTATTTCCTTTTGTTCCTCATTTTGTTTTATGACTTCACAGCCCATATATTTTTATTTTATTGATTTTCAAATTTACAACTTGTATAAAAAGTAGGATAGGAGTAAGGAACCCAATTCCCTTGGGGTGATTTCAAGAGGAATAATGATACAAATTCATGGAACTGAGATCTATTTCCCCTCCTTATTTACCCTACCTTTGTCAAAACTCCATAAATTGTTAACTGTGTCTGAATTCCACAATTAAGAAGCATGAAAGGGAGCACAGTTTGGAAATGGGAAAGTTGTTGGAACATTCAGTGACTTACAGGACTTGGAGCAATTTTTAATATTATTTGACATGGTGTTTGTTTCCTTTTCTTTTCCCCTCAGTCCTTCTCCCTTATGATGGAGTCATCTTAGGAAGGAAGGCCATTTCCTTCATTTGTTATCAAATGTATAAAAACTGTGACATATGAAAAATGAACAAAGATCTTCCCCTTTCTCCACATAATACTAGCCATGTCTGGAAAATGCAACTGAAATGTGTAGAGTATCATGAAGGACCCTGGGGAAATCATACATATGAGGCTCACAGACAAAGCATTGTGCTCACAGCACACACACCTGACCCCAGTCTAGCCTGGAAGGGGCTGGGTACCAGGTAAGGTGAGTGCCCAAAGGCACATGCAACATGCCTGGATAGGTCTGTCAGGGTGCTGGGTAGGTGTCATGATCATGTTGAGGGTGGGGCACAACTATGGACATCAATTGTAAGGAATGTGTCAGAACCCAAATAGAAAGATGCCAATGAGAAGATGATTGGTGTGTGAGTAACTGTCAGGAATGGTTGGAGACCGATAGGGCTCCAGAGAATGAGCAGGAGTTACTGTGACTTTTGAAAGGTGAAGGGAGTGAGTCCAACTTTTGTAGTTGTCTCACTGATTACTATCCCCTTCAATACTGAGACTTATATGCTACTCGAGTTGTCAGTAGCCAATAACATAGGAGAAATTTGGATTGCAACATAATTTCCAGACTGAGGTAAAGGCAAGTCCTTTACCTTGGCTTATATACAAGAATTTGTGCTAGTTGATAATATCAAGTCAAAACATCAAAACAAAGGTTGTCCCAGTCACACCCCCTCATTGTTCATGACAGCATGTGAGTTGTCATATTTTGCCGATGCTAGTTGGTGATGACCCTGCCTTAAATCAGTAGTTTCTGGTTGTTCATTGCTTGACAGTTTGTTGGAGGTTACCAGTGTGTTCAGCATGTTCTGATTATGATTATGGGTCAGAGTGTGACAGAATGGAAGTCTGACTCATACCTATGATTCCATTTCTATTCCAATTCAATTAAATTGGTCACATGTCCTATTAATGTATATATAATGTGACTGGGGCTGTATGGGCCCAGGTGTGCAGCAAACCAGGACTGGAGCCACAATCAGTCCTTACATTAATCATACTGTCTGGATGGATTATTTGATTGATCTTACTGGTGGACTGCTAGTCTGATCACCAGCTCCCAATGATGTATGAGACCTAGTTCTTATTGGTGATGTTGGAATAAAATAATGTATATATGAGCATTGAATATAAGAGTAGATGGTCCAATTTCTTTGTAGGGTGGTCAAGTTCACAGCCACATGGGTTTTAGCCTTAAATGCATGAGTGCTGGGCTTGGGTAAAGTTGTATGATGATGGTGAAACCATTCCAAAGATTCATTGTAAATAGTTGGGATATCTGAGAGAGGTATCCATGACTGATCCAATATTAATTAGCTTGTCAATGAATTCTACTAAGTTGTCAAATCTTCAGGCTACTTTTCAGACATGGATAAATCCTTAAATGTTTAGGGTGTTCTCCCTTTCAAGCTGCATGTCAATGGGTGTTGAGTTTCTTTGGATCTGATTGGGGTATTCTGAAGGTGGGGTATAAGGTTCAAGTTGAATACAGGGTGTAGTTGTCCAAGATTTGCTGGAAGCTCAAGTCAGTAGGCATTAGAACCTACAGTTTCTCAGATTTTGAATGGACCAAGCTTTCAATAGTTGAATTTTTCTATCAGGTGAGTAGTTTTAATGTTCCTTCATGAAAGGCATGACAAGATTGCCCAAAATGAGAGTGGAGCTTGGGCCCAATGGGTATCATAGTGTCATTTGGAAGCTTCTTTAACTCAGCCTGAAATTCAGAGTGGATTGTAGTGAGGTTGGTAAGGAAATCAGAAGCAGTGGGGGTAGCAGTTTTCTGTATAGGTGTAATGGAAAAGGCAGGGTGAAAATGGTAGTTAGCATAGAATGGGATTGTATGGGTAGTGTCATGAATAAGATTATTATATTGAAACTCAGCTAGGCCAATCCAGTTGACCCAATCATCCTGCTGGTATGAGCAAAAGTTTTGTAAATATTGCTCAACACATTGGTTGATGTGTTCTGTTTGGCCTTCAGTTTGTGGGTGATATGCCATGGATAACTTGAGTTGTACACCTAGTTGAGATGTGAGGGCCTTCCAGAGAAGGAATGTGAAGACTGAGCCTCAGTCTGAGACAATGTTGGATGGAAGGCCATGAGGTTTAAATATTGAGGCAACAAAGAGCCAAGCAAGATCAGGGGCATCTAGGGACTTGATTGTTGGAATTAAATGTGCCTGCTTGATAGTCAGTCAACTATGACCAGAAGCATGTCAAATCCATGTGATATTGGGAGATCTGTGATGAAGTCCATTGAGATTGACTCCCAGTTTTGAGAGGGGATTCCAAATGAGTTAAGTTTCTCCATATGGAGCATGGTGAGAGGGTTTGTTGCATTGACAAAGGCCACAACTCTTGACATAGCAGTGGATGTCATAAGTCATCCCAGGCCATGAATAGATGCATCAATTGTCTTGGCATGCCCTGGGTGGCCAGTGAGTGGGGAATCATGGTATTGAAATAGATTTTTGGGTGTCAACTTTTGTGTTTTTGATTAAATAATTTCACCATGAACCTCACTCAGATCTGTTTTATTGTTACAAACTTTCAAAAATCAATGGATGTATTTAATGCTCATAGAAACATGATCCAAGAAATTTACAAACATCCAAGTTCAGTGTTCTTCTCTCAAGATATGTCCTAAATTGAGTAATTAAATCAATATCAGTATAAGTAAATAGTATATTGTTACTTACAAAAAAGGCTCTTTTCAAAGGAGATGCACCTAAGGCAGAGATTTCATTGAGGGGTGGAATGCCCTTACAGATAAAGCTGATTCCTGAAATCTTGAATGCAACTTTATCATGGTTGGATCCCCTGTTTTGCTGTATTTTTCAAGACCACAATCCATAACAATGACATTTCCAGGTTCCAACTCCTCCTCATACTCATACTTATTCATTAGTCTGAGATCAATTGTGTAAAGATTGGATGCATCATAGATGAAATCTGCCTTCAATTCCCCCTAACACTTTCATTATTAAGTGACTCAATGGAATGTGATTAACCACAATACAAGGTTTCTTAGCACTTATAAATGTTTGAGATAATAGAAGGTGTATCATCTTAATAAACAATGTACCCATTGAATACTTCTCAATCAATTGTGCCAGCCCAGTCATGTAAGAGGAACAATTCCCATCACAAAGTTAAGATCAAACTGTCATGTGTTTTTATGACACTGGTTAATGAGATATGTAGTGTGGTGCCCCTAGGGGAATGTCCCATATAATTGGCTTAAGTATAGGTGTTTTGCAAGTAATTAATTTTACATGTTCAAAACACTTTTGATGTAACAGTGACCATTGGAATGGCATGTGATTTGTACATATGTTTTGTAGTGGCCCTGTGTATGCTCTGATGTTCAGGAGGAATTGGCTAAGGTATTTGATGAGTCCTAAAAATTGTAGGACTTCTGTGTGATCTTTGGGAATGTGCCAGTTTCTTATCTTAGACAATTTGTCTGAGTCAGCATGTATTCCATTAGAATCTATCTTGCACCCTAGGATGTCCAGCACAGGGGTGAAAGGTTCAAATTTCTTTCTACTTATATATAGTTTTTCTACTTGTATACATTCATATACCCATAGTAGACATTCATTATGTTCCTGTATTGTATTCATGCCAATGGAGATATCATCAAACCAGACATGCACATCTAGCCCAATCCAGTCACAAAATACCCACATAAGGACATGTTGGAATGTTGAGGGGGCATTACAGTCCCCTTGTTGCATTACATTTGACTCAAAAGTACTGTAAGGCATGGAGAACCCTGAGTACTTTATACAGTCTGGCTCTATATGGATCTGCTTGTAAGCATCCATCATATTGATCTTAGATCAGTAGATCTTTCTTGCCATACTATCCATTATTGTCCACATGTCAGGCATTGGAGTTCCTTTGGCAAGCATCTATGATGGTACATAATGACCCATCTTTCTTCACAATACATAGCAGAGGGCAAGCATGTGGCACTGGCCTCCATATCCACCAGGATGCACATTCATACTGTGCCAGTTCTTCTCTCAGTTGTGCCTCCAATGCTTGAGGGCATGTTGGATGTCTTTCTGTATAGCAAGCTTCAGGATTTACAATATTAATCCTATGGTTTACCTCCCTGAAGGGTGGCAATGATTCTGGAGCAGGTGCCATTACATCTTCTAATCATAGTTGCCACCAACTCCTTTCCTTAGTTGTTCAAATTTGGGATCTATCACCAGTAGATCACCCCAATTTGAACAATTGGGAATTTGTGGCCACTCTGATTTAGAGTATGGCCACTTCATGTTTTCAGTCTCAAAAGGGTTTTTATGCACATGAGTCATGAGCATAATGGGCAGAGGCTTGTGGTTTCCCTCTGCCAACACAAGTCATTTGTTTACCAATGTACTCATAGTTGTATGAGCTACTTTGTCAGAATACTTTCTGAGGCATGCCTTATGTCTGACTGAATGGAAAACCCATTCTGTTAATACATCAAATGTTCTTATGTCTCTGCTCAGGAGACTTACCATGTGATTCCTAAAATTTAGTATAGCATCAGTAGTGTTTAGCCATGGTGCTCCCAATATGGCATCATAGCAGTCAATATTGACTACATTGAAGTAGTGCATTTTTGCAATGCCATGGACACTTACTTTGATATTGGTGCCATAGTACATGCAAGAGCAAGATCCCTTTGTCCCCATTTGCAGCACCATGGGGTTAGGGAGTTTGAGTAGTGGGAAGTTGCATGCCCATATAAGATCCAGGGATAGTGCATCTGTTTTGGCCCTGCTGTCAAACAGGACAAAAGCTTCTATGCCTCCTATGTTGACTTCTGCTGTGAGAGTATGACAGAGATCAGCACTCCTATTTATGGGATAGGACCCTGCCTGATGAGATATTTGTAGTTCTGTGTCCATTAGGGGTGGGGTCCTTTTGAGGACTTTATGCAGAGCAGTTTCAGTGATAACACTACCTGATTTTGAGGTTGCCTGTTGATTTTGTTGGGCTTTGGTATTGTCAATGAGTTTGTTGACTATGGTTTCATCCAATATGTCCTCATCTGCTCATTTAGTGGATGCCATCTGTATATAGTCCTGACTATCAAACTCATTAATGAACAACATTATGTTTATGTGTGCAGGGTAGTTGGCTTCCAGCAACTTGTCATTCATTGATAGTGACTCAGGCATTATATCCTCATTATATGGATCATTGACATATCAGTCATCATCATTTTCTGGGACAACCTCATGGTCCAATCTGTCCATCTCAATTTGTTCCTCAGGGAATTCTCCCATTTCTTTGGGCAAGTCTTCCAGGGCATCTGTATCCTCTGCAATACCTAGGGTGTATACCCTAGGTTTATATGGATGTTTGGGGCAATCCCTGGCATACCACACTTGAAACAAATTGGGTTGCCAGCCTTGTCCATGGAAGGTTGGTTTGGGCAAGTTACAAATTTGGATGCCCCAGAAGCAGGAGGAGAGTTATTTTTTGGTTTATATGAGTCATTGTTTTTAGTTGCAGCAGGTGCAAACTTTGGGTAATTCATCATGGATTGGATTGAATTATTAGTTCTGGTTGGAATTTGATTTACCACATGATTCAATTGAGATTGCATTGTTGTATTGTTTGACTTAGTGTAATTAGTCCTGTTCCTAGATTGGAACTTAGTGGAGTGCTACTTGAATTAATTTGTTCATTCAGATGGTATGCACTTATTGCCTTCAATGAGTTGAAGGCATGGTCAACTTGTAGAACAGTGGTCCAAAGCTGTTCTTTGCTAGTGAAATCAACAGAGACCTGGTCTTGCAAAACCAGTTCTCTCTTGATTTTGCTTGGCAGAGCATTCAGGAATCGTTCATTGAACAATGCTTGGTCAGGGATGGTTATCATGTCCTCAGCCATGCAAAGGAGTTGAGTATAAAAATGTTTTACTCCTTTAGAGGTGTCATATGTCATTGTTTTAAATGCCTTCATAGACATTACAGCAGCTGATTTTTTAATGTACATACACATTAAATATTTGAGTAATCCCCAGAATGTTGTTTCACACCCATGGCAAATATCACTCTGAACTTGATGCATGGCTAGTTCATGTGCATCACCCTCAAGTGTGACAGTTAAGTTGTGGACATGCAGTTCATTGAAACCACTGCCCTTCCATCCACTGGAAGACATCCATGCTAGCCATGAGTGTATCCAATTGTGAAACAGCTTAAGATCATTTTGTCCTGACCATTTAACAGTTGGGACTTGAGTTTGACTTTTCTTGAATAATTCAGGCCTTACATTGGCTGGTAGTGGGTTCAAGATTCTGAACTGAACACTTCTCTCAGTTTCATTGAGGAGTTCTTTCATAAAGTCTTCAGGCTCTACTGATTGTCCACTAGCAGGGGTGGTGTGGTATGACCTGAGGGTTGAATCAATGAACCCTTCATGCCTTGATTTGAGTTGAGTCAGATTTAAGTTTTGATGCAGCACATCAGTATTTGAGGAAGCCCATGAGCAGTCTGGAGGCTGTGGGGGTAACAGTGGACAAGGGTCACCATCCCTATCAAATTGGTCTTCTCCTCCCCTGTTACTACCACTGCCACTATTTCTGCTCATGTTCCTCCTTGGTGTAGTTTGTCCCAGTCATGGAGGTAGCTGTGCACTCTGGGAAAAGTCATAATAGGATTTAATTAGGTGCCTAACTTGGCACTTGTGTTTTACTTTGGCTTTGGTCAAGCCCTGCTCATTTCTGGGCATGCAGATGTATTCAACATCTGAGTCTAATCTGTGATTATACTCAGTCATTGATTCATCTGGTGCTTGTGGTGCAAGCAGGGTAATTTGCTCCTGTGCTGCTTTTGGCAATCAATAATCAGGAGTTTGGCTCTGTGCCTTGCTTGGAGTGCATGGGCTTATTGTAATGGGTACAATAAGATCCACTTTTGACATGGATGTGAGGGGTTGATGAGGTGGAGATGGAGGCAGAGGCAGCAAGTAAGTTCTTTCTGGGGCTTTTCCTTTATCATTGGATACATGATATGGAGGGTTGTATATGTATTGCCTACTTTCCATCTGATGTGCAAACAATAGTTCTTCAGCAATTGCCTGGTCCCTTTTGGATTGCCCAGGGACCAGGCTAGGCTTTGCTATGTTATTTTGAATTAATTCTTTTAATTTGTATAATTGGGAACTTAGTTCCTTATCAAATGCATCCATTTTGTCCATCCTGGATGTGATGGTCTCAGTCATTGATATGTGAGCCCTATTAATATCATCCAGGTCCACCTGGATGTTGTTGGATGCATTTTCCAATTGGAAGTTACTTAATTCATTCCAGAGGGCTCTGAATTCAGTTTCTAGATTCTCAATGTGAGTGTCAACTTCATTGGGCTCCCTTGATGTGTGTCTAGGACTGTCACCCAATTTATCAGGCAGCTCAATTGAGGTATCATTCATAGACACATCAGGAGCATTGACTGACACATTTCCAGCTGTCTGTGGTGTGCTGATAGCATCATCAGAATTCAATGGTTGCTGGTTTCAGTGCATGTGACATGCCATTGGTCTTTGATTGATGGTAAGTTCATAAGCTTAAAACAGTGTAAGTTAGTTATATAGAGCCTTAATCCTTTACTGCTGAGTATAAGCTTGTCAAAGCTGTATATTAGACAGTGGGGGGGGAAAGGCTACCTTTTCTCCCTGATAGCCAAGTACTTATATACATAGCAAGAAAATCAGAAGATGAACATGAAAACAATTTGGTCCAGGCTCTTATACCTGACCAGTTTTGTGACAAAGGGGAAAACATATGACAAGAGAACACATGTATATACATGCTTACAACTGATGCAAGAGTAAAGACCAAGAATCAGATCCAACATCTCACAGGCACTGTCACAATCCACTCCATAACCAAAACTGGATCATGCTGTGCTGAACTCAACTCAGCAACCTAGCTACCAAGACAATGAACATCTGGCAACTCCCAAACAAAGTCAGGGCCATCACCAACTAGTTTCAGTAGCACATGACATTATCACATGCTGTCAAGTACACTGAGGGGGTGTGACTTGATCATTCCTTTGTTTTGATGATTATCTAAGATGAAACATTACTAGATTAACCTTGTATATAAGTTGAGGTAAAAGGCTTACTTTTACCTCAGTCTGGAATTTTTACATTTTTACTTGCTACTCATTGAGTGTCTTCAGTCCCATCAACTCACTGTTCTGGGACCACCCCCAACTTGAAGGGGATAACAATCAGTGAGACAACCTAGATAGTTGAGCTCACTCCCTTCAGTCACCTTTTCCACTCCAACAACCCTTGACTACTCACCAGAGCCCTGCAGCCTCCACTCATACCAAGGGGTCTTATCAGTCAATTGGCATACCAATGGCTCTCATGATCAAGTTCTAACAGACACACTCTCTTATTGGGATTTAAACTGAACTTCAGCATCCTGTATTTCAGATGTTCAAGGAATGACAGATTACTCCACTGCTCCCATTGTGGACTTAAAAAGTGAAGACATATCATCCAACAACTCTAACTCAATTAAAGAAAGTGGAAAAGACAGAGTGACATTACCAAATGATGATTCTGAGCTGGTGCTCACTTGACTGATGCTCACCCCTTGGGATGGGCCTGAATCAAAAGAAGTGATAGTAATGTGGGCTTTGACAAAGCATTTCAGAGGAAGGAAGATTGGGATTGTGACAAGTAGACAACTATACAGATTCACAACTCAACACAATTACATTGAGGATGAAAATGTTATTGCAATTGAACTACTCCAGTTGCAGGACATGAGGTTTGGCTTCCTGAATGGAGGCAATCAGGAAGAATGAAAAGGGGGAAATGCTCCATATTTTATTCACAGGGATTGTAATTGTAAAACCACATGACAATGCAAACTAAACTTCATCTTGAACTTCATTCCACTCATGAGATTAGGATGGCATAATGCAAAGGATTGGATCATGAAATACTCAGTTGGTAAGTGAAAGGGGACACACATGATATGGCTGCATCTGACACAATTAAAGGTGCACACAAACTCTGTATCAAAAATGATAGTGTCCTGACCAGTAAAAAGATTGATGAAACATGAAAAGACTGTAACATGTGATACTGAACATTAAGACAAATAGATTCCATTGAAAACCACATTTACAACATGTCTGAGTTTTACATGATCAATCATATGTCAGTGGAGAAGTGCAAATTGAAACTGGGGGAATGTCATGGTTATTGATTGCAGTTTGGAAAAGTACTGCAAAACAATTCAGGAAAAAGTGGCATTCAAGATCTGTGGTGTGAGCCACACCAGCAATGGTGTTGCTCTGTTCAATAAACCAGCAACTCTGGGCTTGTCTCCTTCAAAGAAGTTTTTGTGTAAGTTGCACCAGAATATATCAAATATTGTAGTACTTAAAATACTCATTTCATTTTCCTCTAGAAAATCATGGTAACAATGAAGATGCTGACTGTGAAACATCCTACATCAGTTGATGATGTTAAATCACTGTGATACTTCTTGTATAAAATATACTTTGATGAAATTAAATACATTGAAAGTACTGGGAAATATAAGTAATTGAGGGCTGTACAGTGTCATAGCAGTGCAATGTGAGCATTCTCATTCTAGTCAGTAAATGTCTTGAGGTATTCAAGTTGAGAGTGCATTCTTTTGTCTCCTGGGTGCAGGGCATCACTGAGATTGGGATCAAGTGGAGAAGTCTAAGTTGAAGTACATCTTCAATTATTCAAACAAATAGTACCAAACAAAACAATGCATCCCATACTCTGGCTAGAGCATCACTGAATACAATCCACTGGATTGATCAGTGCTCAGATACATCCTTGTAGCTATAGAAGACAAATAAAATACATTTTCTGTGGATCTGAGAGACCTTCTGTGTCCATGGCTTTGGGCCATCTCAATCATTCTGTTGTGGCACATCACTATCAACACTCAGCTAACACACACAGCTCATAGACATCACAAAATGAGGAGAGCTGTCATGCTCAATTGTTTGACCCATGAAAATTACACTGTGATATCCTGTGAGTCATTTAACTTTTTCTAGTATTCCAATGTTAGGTTGCAAGTAGATGCTCAATGATAATTATACTTATTTTCCAAAACCCCATCATGCCTATGTTAATTGGACTTACACAAAATATGAACCTTGTTACATTGGCATCATCTGGCAGAACTGCTATCCAGTCCAGACCTGGGGAGTGGCTAGGTTTGGTGACCTTATGCAATGCTAACCCAGGATGGAGTCCATCTTTAGGTTACTGGACTTGCTAGCTTATGTAAGTCAACTGACTACCACATCCCACATGAGTAGGAGTCCCTCAAGAAATCTGGATAGTCCATGCATGGATGATGTACAAAGTTGATTTTACATACTCAGAGCAGTAGTATGGTGATTTTAGTGTATACAAAATGCCCAACATTGTTGATTTAAGAAAGTTTAACTGTCAAAATTTTATAAAACATGAGTTTAATTGCCCTGGCTCCTAAGATGGCTCATTTGATGTGGTTTAACAAGGGAATCATTATCCTGTTTGTGGGGGCAGTACAAATGTTCAGCATGCTGAGAAAAGTGACTATACATTGCAACATGTGTCTCAAGTGTGAGGCAGTGTACCTCATGGCTAGTGGTGTGAGGGAACCATGCTCTGTGAATCCAGGAAACAAAATGGACTCCATCAGTGTTTCTGATAGCTCTGAGCCTGACTGGGACTCATGAAGACCATGACATTGATGACAATGAGGAGGAAGCTGCTGAAGAGGACAATCCAGAGTCTGCTGTCCTGGCCAGAGGAAGTGGGCAAGTATCTTTTGACTCTGGCTTTTTCTGGATGTCATTGCCATTGCTAGAGAGTGAGACCTCTCATCCACTGGAGCATCCAATAATCCTGAACATATCAGGTGATTCATGAAGTAATCACCAGTTTTCTGTGACAGCATTTGACTGGATGATTTTGCTTAGGTGGACTCATACCCAGATATCTCTTGATTCTGACCTTTCTGCTAGGTCCCTTGGCATGGGTAGATGGTGGGACCTCTTATCTACCAGAATATCCAATAACCCTGAACATACCCAAGTGATTTATCAAATCAATTGAATGATATTTTACAGGGCTCAAGTAATAATTCTACTTTTCCTATTAATCAACTATTTCCTGTTCCTTCTACTCTGTATCATCCCCTCTTGCTTATCCATGTCTTCCACTGCCTTTAATGCATCCCCATACTTTGAGTCCATTGTGAGATTATACTTGCTAAGAAACCTGGCCTTCCCCAACCTTAAAAATCATGAGCAAGTCTCCACAGCTGTAGCCAGAATCCACATACATCAAATATTTTTCCCCAAGTCGACATCTTTTACCATAAGTCATACCTATGCTAGCTTGATGACTGCCAGTGTATAGACTCTTATCCCAATCCTTGAGTGGTAGAGAGAGTCCCTGCCCCTCATCACCATAGAGCCACTGGCTTATGGCATCCTGGAGGGTTTTGACTCCAGGAATGGTAACATGAGGAGCTGGGACAACTGGTGGATGGTGGTCAATCATCTGAATTGGTGCAGGATGGGGGGGAGGCTGGACAGGTGGAGGCTGGGGCAGTTGAGGATGGGAAGTGAAAGAGTGAGATGGACAGGGAGTAGTAATGAAGACATTTTGTTGATACTGTGCAGAGTGGAGGATAGTTGAGGATGAAGCTATTTGTCATGAAAATAAGTAAATGGTTAGCAATTGAAGCAAAATCCATGCCTTGTCTCTGAGCAAGTTGGCCCTCAATCTGTTCAACTCTTCCTACCAATAAGCCAACATTCTTACTTATGTCTGATTTGAAAGCTGAGAGCTGGTCACCCATCCATCTAAACTGGGCACATTGCTCATCTGCAGGCATTGGCTGAGAACATGAAGCAGCACCACCAAGAGATACCTGATAATCAATCTTGACTGGTGCCAAAGCATCACTGTAGTCTAGTTCTGTATCCTGGAGGGCATCAATAGCATACTTGATGAGAGTGTTTGACTGTATAGAAGATTAGTAGTACACAAGGTCTAAAAAAATCCTACTTACCTCCTCTCCTGCAGCCCATCCACCCCACCATCTACACAACTCCAGGGACCAACACTGAGTGACTGGAGCATGGAGGAACCAATACTGAACACCTCCCCTATGAAAGCAATGAGAAGTAAGTGCTTCACTACTTAGTCCAGACTCCTTGGCATAGGTGGATAGGAGGTCATTGACTGTTGTAGTTGAGAGAGTCCCACCCCAGCGAATATTGTGAGAATTGAAGGCAGGGAAAAGTGGGTAGTGGGAGGGAAGTGACTTCCCATCACAGTACTGAAGTTGAAGGAACTTGATCCAGTTCTGTATATGCTGGTAGGCATCCAATTCAGGTATCTTGTGGGGGTCACAAAGGTTGTCAAATCCATTGACTGGGGGGAATGGGTAAATGTTGTACTCATGGCCTAGTTAATACAACTTAGCCAACTGATGAACCAATCCTATGAGCTACTTACCCCGGTTTTCAACCCTTGATCTGCTTCTCTCAAGCCGCTTCTGCCAGCCTTTCCTATTCTCCAGTGTGACCCTGAGATGAGGAAGACCATGCTGAACCTCTTCATGATTCCAATCAAGATGCTGAATCTTGATACTTGTGAGTTCTTCATTCCTACATATTTGTCAGCCATAGAAGCCCCTTTCACACCTTTAATAACATACCTTGTCCACAAGGTCCATCCCAGGGAAGAGAGGGCACAGAAC
>Ga0209648_10003069_pt1 | contig 13966 bp, 13 predicted proteins | sample GraSoi2013_115cm_FD_185830 | JGI IMG/M metagenome (GOLD analysis project Ga0209648, IMG submission 185830) | Grasslands soil microbial communities from the Angelo Coastal Reserve, California, USA - Sample 9_17_2013_115cm (SPAdes) (version 2) | ecosystem: Environmental > Terrestrial > Soil >...
GCAGGCCGACGTCATCGGCGATATCGGGGTGTCGGTAAGACTGGTGTCATCAGGTACATGCGATGTCGTTGACCCTGTTCAGGGTGCCAAGTGCTCCCAGAGCAGCCGACCGGCGCTCTTTTGCCGGGCTCCTGACCGTAGCGCCCCGCAATGACGCCGACTAGGTCGAGGCGGTCGGTGCGCAGCTGGACCTCGCCGTGCGGGGGTTGGTACGGCGAGGTCCGCCTCAGCATGGGATCACGTCTCGGCCCGGTGCACCTGGCGTCGTAGGCGGTGGCCGAGCCCCGCCGCGAGCCTCTCTGAAGTCGTCGTGGCCCGCCGCGTCGCGACGGTCTTCCATTCCTGGACGTTGCCGTCGCCGCGCATATAGCTGTCGAGAAACGCAGACTTGTATTCGTCCAGGAGCGTATAGAGAAAATCCGGCACGCGTTTCTCGTAGGAATGGCTCCCGCATAGCGTGGTGACGAGCAGGAAGAAGACGTGGGAGCTGAACGTCAGCTGATGGGCGGCGGGCGGCTCGCGCAGCGTAATGCTCGACGACGCGTTCGTGAAGAGCTCGGCGTCATTCCGCAGCTCGTGCAGAAACGCGAGGTCCTGATTGGCGATGCAGACCTGCCAGGCCCCGTTTGCGCGGTTGAAGAGCGCATTGCCCTCGGCGACATAGGCGCCCAGGACGCGGAGCAGTGCCAGCAGCGCCTCGCCCTTCAACGCCTGCGTGACGTACACCTCGCGCGGCCGGCCACCTCCCTTCGCGGTCGGAACGATCAGGCGGCCATCGACCGACTTGATCCCGGGCAGACGGATGTCCACGTAATCCCTGTGCCGGCTGCGGTCAACATTCATCTTGCGGACAGCGAGCAGCTCGGGATTCGTCACCGCCTCAACAAGCCGGGCATTCGCGTCGTACACGGAATGGTTGGGAGTGACCGTGACGTCACCCCACTTCTGCCGCAGCCGCACCACCTTGCCGCGGTAGCGGTGACGCGTGATATGTGTGATCCGCTGCCATTGACCCATCCCGTTGCGAAAGGCAAGCGCAAACAGGGGAAGTCCCGGGGTCACGATATGGACGCCGTCGGGTCGTACGACGACGCCCCGCTTGGCTCCGTACGTGGCGAACAGGTCCTCTACCGTCGTCAGCTTGATCCCATGACCAAAATGAATCGGGATCAACGTCTCAGCGACCACGCTTTCCGCCGCCATGTTGACGACCGCGTCCACGCCCTTGGCCACGTCGCGGACGAGCTTGCCGTCGCAGATGTCGCCCTGGACGAAGCTGTAGCGCGGGTCGCGCGCGACGTCCTCGAGGTTCGCCGGGTTCCCGGCGTACGTGAGCTTGTCGAGGTTGACGACCGAGTCCTCGGGGTGGGCCGCGAGGACGTGCCGGACGAAGTTGGAGCCGATGAAGCCCGCGCCGCCGGTGACGAGGAGCCTCACGCGCCTACCCGCGCGTCGGCTCGACCGACCGAGCCATCCGCGGCACGGCGCCCTCGGCGATGCCGAATGACGAGCATCACGAGGCCCGCGGGAGGAGCCGACCGGAGCGTACGCGGTTGTACGCGAGGATCGGCGACGACCGAGAACGACGTGAGGCGCAGTCAATCGGCATCGCCCCTACCCGCGGACGACTTCCCAGATTTCACGGCCGGCGTAGTCCCAGGGCAGGCGGCCCTCGTCGCACGCGGCGGGCTCCGGAGAGAAGTGGACGTCCGTGAAGTAGACGACGCGGCCCGTCGCGGTCGCGAGGTTGCGCACCCCGTGGGCGACGCCCGGCGGGATGCGCAGCATCCGCGCCGTGCCGTCACCGAGCATGAGCCGGAGCTTCGTCCCCTCCGTCCTGGAGCCCTTCCGCACGTCCACCAGGACCACGAGCATGCGGTCGCCGGGCGGCACGAACCAGACGTCGGTCTGCCGGAGGTGGAGGTGGAACGCCTTGATCGCGCCCGGCTCGACCTCGCTGTAGTTGACCTGCCGCAGCGTGAAGCCGGCGAGGGCCTGCGGCCGGCCGTCGGCGAGGCGCGCGAGCTCCGTCATCGAGCCGCCGTCGTCGTGGTGGCGCCGGAGCTCGATCAGCTCGACGCCGTCGATGGACGGCGCGGGCCCGTAGGCCTGGACGTGGAAGGCGCGCTTCGCGTCGGGGGTGAGCTCCATCGGCGGCTCCGATCTTACGGCTCGGACTCGACCAGGCGCAACAGATACCGGCCGTACGAGTTGTCCTTCATCGACCGGCCGATGCGCACGACGTCGTCCGCGCCGATGTAGCCCATGCGGTACGCGATCTCCTCGACGCACGCGACCATCAGCCCCTGCCGCTCCTCGATCGTCTGGATGAACGTCGAGGCCTGCAGCAGCGCCTCGTGGGTCCCCGTGTCGAGCCACGCGATGCCGCGGCCGAGCTTCTCGACCTGGAGCTGCCCGCGGCGGAGGTAGGCCGCGTTCACGTCGGTGATCTCGAGCTCCCCGCGCGCCGACGGCCTGAGCCCCGCCGCGATCTCGACGACCTGGTTGTCGTAGAAGTAGAGGCCGGTGACGGCGTAGGACGAGCGCGGCTTCGCGGGCTTCTCCTCGAGGCCGACCGCCTTGCCCGCCGCGTCGAACTCGACGACGCCGTAACGCTCGGGATCGCGCACCCAGTAGGCGAACACCGTCGCGCCGCGCGTCCGCTCGGCGGCCCGCTTCAGGGACTCGGGAAACCCGTGGCCGTAGAACAGGTTGTCGCCGAGCGCCAGCGCGACGCGGTCGCCGCCGATGAAGCGCCGGGCGATGAGAAACGCCTGCGCGATGCCCTCCGGCTTCGGCTGGACCTCGTACTCGACCTGGAGGCCCACGTGGCTCCCGTCGCGGAGGAGGCGCTGGAAGGCGCCATGGTCCTGCGGGCTCGTGATGACGAGAATCTTCCGGATCCCCGCGAGCATCAGCGAAGACAGGGGGTAGTAGATCATCGGCTTGTTGTAGACGGGGACGAGCTGCTTGCTCGTCGCCAGGGTCGAGGGGTAGAGGCGCGTGCCCGAGCCGCCCGCGAGCACGATGCCCTTGATGGAATTCGTCATGGATTTTTGAGAGTATAGCAGGGGTAGCAACGAGCCATGAAGACCCTGAAAGAAATGCTCGCGGAGGCCCGGCAGATCGTCCCCGAGGAGGGGCCCGCGGATCTCCAGCGCCGCCTGAAGTCGGGCGAGAACGTCGTGGTCATCGACGTCCGGGACCCCGACGAGTACCGCGACGGGCACCTCGAGGCGGCGGCGAACATCAGCCGCGGCTTCCTCGAGTTCAGGATCGGCACCGCCGTCACCGATCCGAAGACGCCGATCGTCCTCTACTGCCAGACGGGCCTGCGCTCCATCCTCGCCGCGAAGGCGCTCAAGGAGCTCGGCTTCCAGACCGTCATCAACCTGCAGGGCGGGTTCCAGAAGTGGGCGCAGTCGGGGCTGCCCATCGTGAAGGACGTCCCGATGAACGCCGACCAGATCCAGCGCTACAGCCGGCACTTCCTCCTGCCGCAGGTCGGCGACAAGGGGCAGCGCAAGCTCCTCCGCTCGAAGGTGCTGCTGATCGGGGCGGGCGGCCTCGGCTCGCCGACGGCGCTCTACCTCGCCGCGGCCGGCGTCGGCACGCTCGGCCTCATGGACGGCGACGCGGTGGACATCACGAACCTCCAGCGGCAGATCCTCCACACGACGGCCGACATCGGCCGCCCCAAGGTCGAGTCGGGCACGCGCACGCTGAAGGCGCTCAACCCGGACGTCAACGTGATCCCGCTCCCGATGCGCATCACCGTCGACAACGTCATGGACGTCATCAAGGACTACGACCTCATCGTCGACGGCTCGGACAACTTCGAGACTCGCTACCTCGTGAACGACGCGTGCTTCCTCGCGGGCAAGACCAACGTCCACGGCTCGATCTTCCAGTTCGAGGGCATGGCGACGGTCTTCGCGCCGAACGAGGGCCCCTGCTACCGCTGCCTCTACCCGACGCCGCCCCCGCCCGGCCTCGTCCCGTCCTGAAGCGAGGCCGGCGTCCTGGGCGTGCTCCCAGGAGTGGTCGGGCTGGTGCAGGCGACGGAGGTCGTCAAGCTCCTGCTCGGGATCGGCGAGCCCCTCGTCGGGCGGCTCCTCACCTACGACGCCCTCGGCATGCGGTTCCGCGAGGTGAAGCTCCGCCGTGACCCGAAGTGCCCGCTCTGCGGCACGTCGCCCACGATCAAGGATCTCTCGATCCACATGGACGGCGCGGGCGGTGCGTGCGAGATCGCTCCCGACGGCCGCCGCGAGCCCGCGGCCGCCGTGCCGTCCGCCAAGGCCGGCGGCTGAGCACGCCGCGCCCGATCCTCCTCTGGAGTGAAGAGCCCGGACCCTACGTGGCGGCCGCCACGGCCGCCGGGCTCGCGCCCGCGTTCGAGTTCATCACGGCCCACCCGAAGGACGACCCCGGCGACGGCGCCCTCGCGCGCGCCGAGGCGCTCCTGGCCTGGCGGCCGCCGATGCGCCTGGCGGCCCGAGCGCCGCGGCTCGTGTGGATCCAGTCCCTGACGGGCGGCGTCGAGCACTGGCTCGCCTCGCCCAACCTGCCCGCGAGCGCCGTGCTGACCTGCGCGCGCGGGACGCATCGCCTGCCGATGCCCGAGCACATCCTCGCGGCGCTCTTCCTCCTCGCGAAGCACCTCGACGGGATCGTCCTCGACCAGCGGGAGCGCCGCTGGCGCCGGCGCGTGAACGACACGCTCGCCGGCAAGACGCTCGGCATCCTCGGGCTCGGCGCGATCGGCGCCGAGGTGGCGCGGAAGGCCGCGGCGCTCGAGATGCGCGTGATCGGCACGAAGCGCCGGCCCGCCGCGATCCCGGGCGTCGAGCGGGTGCACGGGCCCGAGGGCACCGACGCGGTCCTCGCGGCGGCGGACTACGTGCTGATCCTGCTCCCCTCCACCGCCGAGACGCGCGGGTTCATGAACGCGCAGCGCCTCGGGCGCATGAAGCCGACGGCGTACCTCCTGAACTTCGCGCGCGGCGATCTCGTCGTGGACGGCGACCTCGTCGAGGCGGTACGGGCCAAGCGCATCGCGGGGGCGGTCCTCGACGTGTTCACCACGGAGCCCCTCCCGCCGGAGTCGGCACTCTGGAGCACGGAGGGCATCGTGATCTTCCCGCACGTCGGCGGCCTCCACCCGGCGCGCGACGCCTTCGTCGCCGAGCTCTTCGTCGAGAACCTTCGCCGCTTCGCGCGCGGCGAGCCGTTGCTGCAGGTCATCGACCGCGCCCGCGGTTACTAGCCGCGATGACCCGCTCGCTCGGCGCGGCACTCCCGCCGGCGCTCGTCGAGCGCCTCTCCCAGCGCGACCTCGCGCGGCGCCTCGGCGTGGCGCTCCCCTTCGTCACCGTGGACCGCGACGGGCGGCCGCACCCGATGCTCCTCTCGTATCTCGAGCTGCGCGCCTACGACGCGCGCACGGTGGGCCTGGTGATCGGCGCGCGGAGCCGGAGCGCCCGGAACCTCGCCGAGCGGCAGAAGGGGACGCTCGTGCTGGTCGAGCCCGACGCGACGGTGTACGCGAAGCTCGCCGCCGTGGACGGGCCGCTCCCGGTCGAGGCCGGCGGCGGACTCGAGCTCGGCTATTTCCTCCTCGGGGTCGAGGAGGTGCTCGAGGATGCGGCCGCCGACTGGGAGGGCGGGATGCGGATCACCGGCGCGATCCGCTACGAGCCGGCGCCGCGGCTCGACGAGCCGTGGGCGCGCGCGACCCTCGCCGCGCTCGCCGTACCCCGGGCGCGCGCGTAGCAGGGCGAGCCGCAGGACGTAATCTAGGGCTACTTCGGCGGCTCGGGCTTCGGGGCCTCGGGCCCCGGTATCTCGGGCCGGCCCGGCGGCCGGCGCGGTGGCCCGACCCGCGGCGGGACCACGCGCGGCCCCGGCGGCTCGCGGTAGAGGCCGATCGTCACCTCCACCTCGGTCTCGCGCCCGGCGCGCAGCAGCGCCACCCGGACCTTCTTGCCGACCGCCATGGAGGACACGAGGCGCTGGAGGTCGCGCGGGCCGTCGAGCGCGGTGCCGTCGATGCCGACGATCACGTCGTCGGCGCGGACCCCGCCCTGGTCGGCCGGCTCGCCGGGCATCACCGCGCGCACGAGCACGCCGCGGGGCTCGCGCAGCTTCAGGCGGTCGAGGTCGTCTTCGGTGACTTCGGCGATCGAGACGCCGAGCCAACCCCACTGGACCTTGCCCTTCGTCGCGAGCTGCGGGAGCAGGAGCTTCACGAGGTTCGCCGGGATCGCGAACCCGATCGAGCCGTTGCGCACGGCCATGCTGTTGATCCCGACCACCTCGCCCGCCATGTTCACGAGCGGCCCGCCCGAGTTGCCGGGGTTGATCGCGGCGTCGGTCTGGATGAAGTCGAACCCGGGCGCCGCCACGGTGAGCGGCGCGCCCTTGCGGCTCACGATCCCGAGCGACACGCTCTGCTCGAGGCCGAACGGGTGGCCGAGCGCCAGCACGAACTCGCCGACGCGAAGCCGGTTCGAGTCGCCGATGGGGAGGGCTTCGAGCTTCGTCGCGCCCTCGATCCGGAGGAGCGCCAGGTCCACGCGGTTGTCGAGGCCGACGACCTTGCCCTGGAACCGGCGGCCGTCGGAGAGGCGGACCTGGATCTGCTCGGCGCCCGCGACGACGTGGGCGTTCGTGACGATGAGCCCCGCGGGGTCCACGACGAACCCCGAGCCGGTGCTGCGCTGCTCGCCCGGCTCCTCGCGCGGCTCCTCCCGCGGCGCCCCGCGGTTGACGCGCACGTGGACGAGGCCCGGCTTGAGCCGCTCGGCCAGGTCGGCGAGTGCGGTGTTGAACCTGACGAGCTCGGGCGCCGCGCCCCCGCCGCCGCCCTCCTTCCAGTTGATCGCCTTGGCGTCCGTGCCGGGACCGCCCGCGCAGCCCGCGGCCAGCGCCGCGGCGAGGAGCAGGGCCATGAACGTGGTCGGTCGCAGACTCGGCATCCAAACCCTCCCTGAAAGTGACCGGCTCCCCAAAGTATACCCGTCCTACCGGCTCGCCTCGCGGACGAGGTGGCCGAGCTCGGGGATCACGAGCTTTTCGAGGGCCAGGCGGCAGGCGTTCGGCGAGCCCGGCAGCGAGACGACGATCCGCCGCGCGTGGATCCCCATCTGCGCGCGCGAGAGCATGGCCGCCGCGCCCACCTCCTGGTAGGAGAGCATGCGGAAGAGCTCGCCGAAGCCGGGCAGGCGCTTGTCGAGCAGGGCCTCGATGGCCTCGAACGTCGAGTCGCGCGACGTGATCCCCGTGCCGCCCGTGAGAATCACGGCCTGGACCCGCTCGTCGCGGCACGCCTCGCTCACGACGCGCTGGACCTCGGCGGGCTCATCGCGAACGACCGTGGACCCGACGACGCCGTGGCCGGCGGCGCCGAGGAGCTCGCGGATCGCCGCGCCGCTCGTGTCGGTCTCGGGCGTCTTCGTGTCCGAGATCGTCACGACCCAGCAGCCGATGGAGCGCGGCGCGTGGGCCTTGTGCTCAAGGGGCGTGGCCGCGGGGTCGGTCACGAGCTTCTCGCGTAGGCCCGATCCAGCAGCTCGACGAGGTGCAGGACGCGGACGCCGGCGGCGCGCGCGCGGAGCCCGGCCTGGATCTGGAGAATGCAGCCCGGATTCGCGGTGACGACCGCCTCGGCCCCGGTCTCGAGGACGTGGCGGACCTTCCGTTCGAGGAGGCGTCCGGCCATCTCGGGCTCGGTGAGGTTGTAGATACCGGCCGAGCCGCAGCACCAGTCCGATTCGGCGAGGTCCACGACCGTGAGCCCCGGGATCTGCGCGAGGAGCTGGCGCGGCTCCTTGCGGAGCTTCTGCCCGTGCACGACGTGACACGGGTCGTGGTAGGTCACCGTCATGGCGACGGGGCGCAGGGGCCCGGCGAGCGGCGTGCGGGCGAGGAACTCGGCGACGTCCTGGACCGACGCGGCGAAGCGCCGGGCGCGCTCGGCCCAGGCGGGGTCGGCAGAAAACAGCTGGCCGTAGCCCTTCATGTGGGCGCCGCAGCCCGAGGTGTTGACGATCACGGCGTCGGCGCGCGCGCCCTCGAACGCCTCGATCGTCCGCCGCGACAGCGCGAGGGCCCGTGCGTGGTCGCCGCCGTGGGCGTGGAGCGCGCCGCAGCAGCCCTGGCCTTCGGGGACAAGGACGTCGCAGCCGTTCTTCGCAAGCACGCGCGCCGTCGCCCGGTTCTGGGCGCCGAAGACGACCGCCTGGACGCAGCCCGTGAGCAGCGCGACGCGCGCGCGTCGCGGGCCCTCCGCGGGGATGTACGGTGGCAGCGGCGCGCGCTCGCGCCGGGACGGCATCGATGGGAGGAGCGCCTCCCACGCGGGGAGCGTCCCCGGCAGGAGCCGCAGGAGACCGCTCCGGCGGACGAGCCACTGGAGGCCGCTCACCTGGTAGAGCCTGAGCGCCGAGGCAGCGAGCGCGAGCGCCTTCGGATGGCCGAGCAGGATCCCGAAGTTGAGCCAGCGGAAGAGACGCCGCGCGGGCGAGCCTGGGCGCGCCCGCTCGATCTCCGCCTTCGCCGCCTCGATGAGCCGGCCGTAGGGCACGCCCGCGGGGCAGACCGTCTCGCAGGCGCGGCAGTCGAGACAGAGCGAGAGGTGCTGGACCGTCGAGTCCGTGAGGGCCGTGCGCCCCTCGGCGAGCGACTTGATGAGGAAGATCCGCCCGCGCGGCGAATCCATCTCCGTGCCGAGCTCGGCGAACGTCGGGCAGGACGCGAGGCAGAGCCCGCAGTGGACGCACTGGTTCACGCCCTCGACGGAGAGCCCGTGGAGGGCGAGCGGTCCCGCCGTCGTTCCGCGCGTGTCCTCGGCGAGGCGGGCCATGACCGCTAGATGCCCGCAACGAAGCGGCCGGGGTTCAGGATGCCCTTCGGATCGAGCTGTGCCTTGATCCGCTGCATGATGCGGCCCGCCGCGCCCAGGTCGTCCCAGACCTGGACCTGGGACTTCACCGCGAGCGGCGCCCATTCGAGCGCCGCGTGGCCGCCGCCGGCGCGCGCCATCTCGCGCCACTCGCCGAGCACCGCGGCGACCGGACCCGGCTCGCGCGGCTCCCCGTCGGTGAAGAGCGCCGCGCTGACGGCGCCGACGCCCGCGTGCGCCGCCCACGCCGTCTGGAGCCCCCGCGCGCGCGCGACGCCCGCGCCCTGCTCCATCAGCTCCGCGACCTGCGTCGGCAGGACGTCGAAGGCCATCATCGCGGTCGCGACGGGGAAGGCGGCCCGCGCGGCGGCGGCGAGCCGCGGCCAGGCCTCGCTGGCGAGCGGCGCAGCGTCGCGGCCGCCGTGCGGCGCCGCGAGCCGCGCGAGCTCGGCGCACTGCCACTCGACCTGCTCCGGAAGCCCGTCGAACCCCACGACCAGGAGTGCCCCGGTCGGCGGTGGGGTCGCGGGGGGTGCGCCGGCGAGTGTCTTTCCGAGCCCAGGCGCATCCCCCGCGACCCCGGCGACGAGCGCTGTCGCTGCAGTGGCATCGAGGAGCTCGACCGCGTTCGGGATCAGGTCCGACGCGAGCAGTGCGCGGACCGCCGCCGCCGCGTCCTTCAGCCGGGCGAAGCGCAGGGCGACGAGGCGCTCGTCCTCGGGCACAGGCCGGAGCTTCAGCGTCGCCTCGACGATCACGCCGAGCGTCCCGTACGAGCCGATGAAGAGCTTGGGCAGGTCATAGCCCGCGACGTTCTTCACCACCTTGCCGCCGCCCTTGACGACCGCGGCGTCGGCGGTGACGACGGTGACGCCGATAAGGAGATCGCGCGCGGTCCCGTAGAGGTGGCGCCGCGGTCCCGACGCGTCGGCCGAGAGCACGCCGCCGAGCGTGGCGCGCTCGGCGTCCGCCGGGTCGAGCGAGAGCCACTGGCCGCGGCCGCGGAGTACCGCCTGGAGCGCGGCGATCGTCATGCCGGCCTCGACCGTCGCGGTCAGGTCACCCGGCTCGTGCTCGACGAGCCGCGCGAGCCGGCGGAGGCCGAGCACCAGGGCAGCCCGGGCGGCGGGCGTCCCGACCGAGGCCGCGGTGCCGCCGCCCCACGGCACGACGGGCACGTCGGACTCGGCGGCGAGCCCGATCACCATCGCGACCTCCTCGAGCGACCCGGGGAAAACGGCGGCCTCGGGCGTGCGGCCGTCCACGACGTACGGCGAGAGCTCGACGCCCGTCAGGACGTTGGCGGAGCCGACCGCCGTGCGGAGCCGTTCGAGCAGCGCGTCCTGCACGAGGAGTGCCGGGCCCGCGCTAGAAGCGCTGCGCGAGGCCTGTTTCCTCGATCGCGTGGGGCTTGTAGGCGACCGGCCCCACCTCGACGCACGACTTCTTGGTGGGGAAGACCTTCCCGGGATTGCAGAGGCCGGTGGGGTTGAAGGCGTTCTTGAGCCGCTGCATCACCGCGAGGTCCGCGGCGGAGAAGATCAACGGCATGAAGTCGATCTTCTCGAGGCCGATGCCATGCTCGCCGGAGATCGAGCCGCCGACCTCGGCGCAGACCCTCATGATCTGGGCGCCGGCCTCGACGACGCGCGCCTCGTCGCCGGGCTTGCGCGGGTCGTAGAGGATGTTCGGGTGCAGGTTGCCGTCGCCCGCGTGGAAGACGTTGCCGACGCGGAGGCCGTGGGCGGCGACAATCTCGTTCACGCGGCGGAGCACGTAGGGGAGCTTCGTCCTCGGGATGACGCCGTCCATCACCATGTAGGCGGGCGAGACGCGCCCGTACGCGCCGAAGGCCGACTTGCGCCCCTTCCAGAGGAGCGCGCGCTCCGTCTCGTCGCGCGCGGTCCGCACCTCGCGGGCGCCCGCGTCCCGGCACGCCTGGACGATGCGCTCGGTCTGCGCGTCCATGCCGACGCGGAGCCCGTCGAGCTCGACGAGCAGCGCCGCGGCGGCGTCGCGCGGGTAGCCGCAGCCGAAGGCGTCCTCGACGGCGTTGATCGTGAGCTTGTCGATCATCTCGACGGCGGCCGGGACGAGGCCGCGCGCGATGATCGCGGACACGGCCGCCGAGGCCTGGTCGATCACGTCGAAGACCGCGAGCACCGTCTTCACCGCCTGCGGCTTTTTTAGAATTCGGACGACGACCTTCGTCGCGATCCCGAACGTGCCCTCGGAGCCGACGAACACGCCCGCCAGGTCGTAGCCGGGCGTCGCGCGCGTCCGGCCGCCGAGCCAGACGATCTCGCCGTCGGGCATGACGACCTCGAGGCCCAGCACGTGGTTCGTGGTGACGCCGTACTTGAGCGTGTGCGGCCCACCCGAGTTGTTGGCGATGTTGCCGCCGATCGTGCACGCCTGCTGGCTCGACGGATCGGGCGCGTAGTAGTAGCCCTTCGGGCCGACCTTCCAGGAGAGGTGGAGGTTGACGAGCCCGGGCTCGACGACCGCGAGCTGGTTCGCGTAATCGACTTCCAGGACGCGGTTCATGCGCATCATCGAGAGAACGAGGCCGCCCTCGGCCGGGAGGCATCCGCCCGAGAGGCCCGTGCCCGCGCCGCGCGCGACGAACGGCATCCCTTCGCGACCGGCGAGCTTCACGACGGCGGCGACCTGCTCCGCGGACGTCGGGAACACGACGAAGTCGGCGAGCGCGCGGAAGAGGGTGAGGCCGTCGGACTCGTAGACCAGCAGCTCGTCGGGATCGGACAGCACGCCGCCCGGGCCCACGATGGCCTCGAGCTCCCTGCGGAGGACCGTCTTGCGCCCGGACGTCAGCGTCGCCATGGCGGTTATCGTCGAGTATAGCTCAATACGGATTGGCGATCGGGAGCTCCTCCGCGGGGTAGAGCGTGATGATCGTGGCCCCGGCCGGCGTGAGGACCACTTCTTCCTCGATCCGGGCCGCCGAGACGCCGTCGCTCGCGGGACAGTACGTCTCCACCGCGAACACCATCCCCGCCTCCAGCTCCATCGGGTCGTCGAGCGAGTTGAGCCGGCTGATGATCGGCCGCTCGTGCAGGCCGAGCCCGAGGCCGTGGCAGAAGTTCAGGCCGAACGCCTCCATCTCGCCCGCGAAGCCGATCTCCTGCGCGCGTGGGAATGCGCGGGCGATCCGGTCGGTGGTCACGCCCGGCTTGAGCATCGCGATCGCCTTGTCCATCCACTCGCGCGCCTTCTTGTACGCGTCCACTTGGGGGCGCGTGGCGCGGCCGACGTTGAACGTGCGGTAGTAGCACGTGCGGTAGCCGACGAACGACTGGATGATGTCGAAGAACGCCTGGTCCCCCGGGCGGATCATGCGGTCGGTGAAGTTGTGGGGGTGCGGCGAGCAGCGCTCTCCCGAGATCGCGTTGATCGCCTCGACGCAGTCCGAGCCCATCTCGTAGAGACGCTTGGAGGCGAGCGCGACGATCTCGTTCTCGCGGACGCCGGGCTTGAGCGCCTCGGCGATGTCCTGGTAGACGCCGTCGCCCATCGCGGCCGCCATGTTCAGCAGCGTGATCTCGTCCGCGCTCTTGATCTGCCGCGCGTCGAGCATCACCTGCTGGCCGTCACGCACCTCGACGCCGAGGCGCTGCAGCTCGAACAGGAATGGCGGCTCGACCAGGTCGATGCCGAGCGGCATCCCCCCGACGCCCTCGGCGACGAGGATCGCCTTGATCTCCTCGGCCGCGGTCTTGAAGAGCCCGGCCTTCGGCGACACGGCGCCGCGCAGCCCGACCAAGCCCGCCAGACAGTGCGTCGTCGGAAGCCACGGCGCGTAGAGGCGATGGTGCCTGGCGGCCGAGCCGAAGTCCCAGACGTAGGGTTGGCCGTTGCCGGTGAGGAGCGACCAGCGCGTCAGCTTGTCGCGCGCCCACTCGCCGATGACGGTGCCCGTCGTGTAGCGGATGTTGTGCTGGTCGAAGCAGAGGAGCGCGCCGAGGCCCGAGGGCGCGAGCGCCTGGCGGACCCGCGCCAGGCGGTACTCGTGCAGGCGGCGGAAGTCCACGCGCTCCTCGAAGTCCACCTGCATGCGGCCGGGCGCCTGGATCGGGCGCTCCCAGTTGTGGCGCGGGTCGGCCTGATCGGGCGTGACGACGCGCGGCTCGACGCTCTTCTTCTTCGCCATGGACGCGCCGAGCCTATCCGCGCGGCCAGAGGTCGTCAAGTGCGGCCGTCGCACGGCGTGCGGTTGAGCGACCCGTTTGTTCGCGTCGTCTCGAACGATCGCTAAACGCCAATCCTCACAGGCCCAGGTTGACCTTGAGATCCACACCATATCTCACACCTGCTACTACGCACGCCATCTCAACGATTCGCTCAATTGCGTTCCGACTGAGATTGATCCCGAGCCACCAGCCCGGTTTCAGTTCGTACGAAAAGTCACGGACCAAGTCGGAACGCCCCGGATACAGATCATCCCTTGAGCGAGCCAAGTAGCGCCGAGTTCTGCCGTGCTTTGGAAGCGTGGCGAAGCGTTCGAGGAACATAGGGTCTCTATCCGCCAGGGCCGCAAAAACTTTCACAAGCACGTCCCGGGCGTTGCGGGCGGGATACGTTTGGCCACTAAGAATGAATCCGGCCTGGGAAGGTTGCTGCTGCTCCGCCACCGATGGCCGATGCGTTCCAGCAGGAGGCACGACAGCGATAAGGGCAACGGCCTTCGTGGTACCGGGAGCGGCGGCACTAGCTTTGAGCTGAACGCTGTCGCGGAGGAAGGCCGCCACCGTATCCGGGTCAGGTTTATAGCCGCAGAGGCCTTCGACGCGATCCGCAAGAAGCTCAAGGAGTAGATCGTCTTCCTCCTCAACAAGCTTGGCCCACGCTTCGGGTAGCGTCGCCTTGATCTGCCGCTCACGGGCAACGTTCTGGTAATCGGCTCTCGCGGCCTCCATCGCCGCGCCGGAGCAAATCGACTGGTAGTTGAGGTACCGCTCTAGGCGCGAGATGGTTTCGTCGATCTCGCGCTCGACTATGTCAAGCTTGTAAACTCGACGCTCACCGTACTCGCCTTGCTCA